>Ga0247727_10011521_pt1 | contig 15409 bp, 9 predicted proteins | sample WisWelCaveWW1625_FD_202498 | JGI IMG/M metagenome (GOLD analysis project Ga0247727, IMG submission 202498) | Biofilm microbial communities from Wishing Well Cave, Virginia, United States - WW16-25 | ecosystem: Environmental > Aquatic > Deep subsurface > Groundwater > Cave microbial mat | place... | reverse complement strand
TGCACTTGATGCCGACCGAGACTTGGCGCAAACGCACGAGCGGCGTTTGCCCCACGGCTTCGGAAATGCTTTCGAACACTCGTCCTTCCATGTGTGATCTTTCTTGAAGTATAATTCTAATTTCAGAAGTGCGCCGAGCAATGGAGAAGTTCCTTATAGGATGACATTTCAAAGAGGCGCATTGCAAATCAACCTTGAAGCAGTTCAGCAGGCCAATTATACGAAACCCGCGCCCGCGATACAAAATAAAAAAGCCGTCGTGTGAAGGAAAGGCGAACGGCTTGGAGGAGGTGCCCGCGAAGGTTATTTTCAGTTAGAAAATTTCTTTGAAACTCTATGTGACTTTTTGCTGCTGAAATGCGACTCTATTCATGAAAGTTGCAAGGGCTATCTTGCTACCTCTTCATTCCAGCCTCGCATTGCCCGCCGCCACGATCTTGCACTTGTCTTAAAAAAATGGAGAACAACATGACAACGAAAGTTATCCTGCTCGCCGTCTGTTTGCCATTTCCTCTTTTAGCCCAACCTGCGTTCATCACTTCCCTTTATCCTCCACAACATGGCCTAAATATCTCTGCCGATGCCGATTTGCGCGTGAGCTTGCAAGCACCGCTCGACCCAGCTTTGATCTCAGACTCTTCGATCTATGTTTGGTCAGACATAACCGGCTTGCACCGCTTGACCGTGACATTGGAAAACGGCAACAGAGATTTGCGCATTGTACCGCGACACTGGCGCTTGAATGATCGGCCACCTTTTAACGCAGGCGAACGAGTGACGGTGACGCTGACCACGCGATTGCGCTACGCTGATGGACGACAGTTTGAAGGATTTACTTGGCATTATACCGTTGCCGTGCGGCAGAATCATGGTAGGGATTTTAAGGTAGAAACATTGTTTGGCGGTGGCGGGTCAACTTATTTTTATGCGTCGGATTTTAACGGCGATGGCTGGTGTGATCTCGTCGGCAATGATGACGGCGTGCAGCGAAAGATGATCGTTTTTTTAAATGATGGCGCAGGCGTGTTGCTGTTTAGTCATATAGACAATATAACCAGGCCCACCGGAGAAAACGCCGACCTAAATCGAGATGGCAATCAAGACATCACAACTCGGGGTGATCGTATCGTTTTGAATGACGGAGCAGCACATTTTACTGAAAAAGAATTTCCAGATAGGCCATTTACATTTGCCAAAGCACATGACTTTAACAATGATGGCATCATAGATTTTGCTATGGGCACCGTCGTTTCTGAAACGCTTTATTTTGGCTTAAGTGTGAATGGAGAATCCTTCAAAAAACTACAGAAGGCGATCGCACCTATTCGTCGGCCAACATTCTATCGCCATGGCATCTCATATGATCTCAATAATGATGGCAAAATTGATTTTCTCTACGTAGGTGGTACAGGCAGCGGTGTCGTCGACGGCTTTGCAAGCTTTGAAATGACCGTTGCTGACAGTTTAAAGCTTTTGCAAATGAGAGAGTTTCTTTATGAGCAAGGAAGCTTTTATGGAAACGATTATGATGGAGATGGAGATATTGACTACGTATTTGTTCCAGGCGGGATTGACAATTATATCTCATTTTTTAATGACGGCAGTGGCCATTTAAACCCATCTGGATTACAACGTGATCCCAATGATACTCGACTGGCTGAATCCGTTGAAGGGGGCGATTTTGATGGGGACGGCGATATTGATTTGGCTTTCGCTAGTACCAATACGATTTCGGTCATGCCGGAACGTTTTGCTCCTGATGTTTCTGTTTATTTAAATGACGGCAACGGCAATTTTTCTTTAGCCAATCGGATTCCTCTTTCTTTTGATCTACCGTTGAGTTGGATATTGCGTGCCATCGATCTCGATTTGGACAATGATCTCGATTTGATCGGTGTCACAGGGAATGGCCTTTTCTACATTTTGGCGAATAGCAGCTATCCCAACGACGTTGATGATCAAAGTTCGTCACTAATGCCGATTCGGTTTTCCATCGAGCCAATCTATCCTAATCCAGTCAAGCGATCGGCAAATATTGCGTTATATTTATCAAAAGATACCGGTGCTGAGATTGTTGTTACAATCTTTGACGTCACTGGCAAGCTCGTTCGCAGTTGGCGATTTGACGAACGAAACCCGATGATTCATTTCACTTGGGACACTAGAGATCAAAGGTCGAAACTTTTGCCCTCTGGAATTTACTTTGTCAAAGCCCAAGCAGGCGTATTTCATTCAACACAGAAGTTTTTGTTGTTAAGATGATTTTTCACCACTAAAGCCACACGGAGGTGTACCATGCGTCAAGACTCTTTTTTCGTCGCTGCGGTGCTTGTTCTTGTTTTGGCAATGCACCTAAATGGATTTGCACAGTCTGTGTTTCGTGTTGGCGCCTGGTGTTTGCAGCAACCTGCGCCAGCGCTTCAGGCGGTTTATCAACTGCCATCTGGCGAATGGCGTGTTTTTTCGAACGAGCGCGACAGGCTCCTCAACCTCGGTTTAAACTACTTCATCGCTTGTTCGTATGGCTTGAATGCCGAAGACGCTCTGGTCTTCATGGGCGACTCGCTCGACGCCGCGCCAGTGCGAAAGGAATTTGAATCGACATTGGAAATTGTTCAACCCGGCGGAACATACTTTCCTCCTGGACACACTTATGATTTCTATCAAGTCTGGCGGAGGTCTCGTACTGCGGAGTTATACCCGTCAGACATGGCATGGGTAAACAGTGTCGTTGTTGGATATGATTCCATGTACGTTCGTCATGCGGCTCGAATCGATGGCGTGCACAGCTTCATCATCGGCCACGAAGGCGGCATTCGCCAAAATCAAAAAATTGCCGGCCTCAATTTCATGGGTGACAACACCAATGTGGAATCCTTTATTCTTCCCAATTATTATTCACTACCTGGCGACACGCTTTCGCCGTATGCTTTTGCCAAGCGCGTAGTCCGAGCCGACCATCTTACTGGCGGAGGGTATTACCTGACGAACGCCACGCCGTACACCGGTCCGCTTTTTCAAGCACAGATCGATACCTTCGTGGCTTCGTTGCGGCATTCAGCGCGCGGCATCAGAGACACGACTTCCTCCACCAGGCTTTGGGTTTTGGTGCAAACGCAGTTTGGCACAAACGGACTGCGATTACCCACGAAAGATGAAGTTCTGTGTCAAGTCAATCTAGCGCTGGCTCATGGTGTGAAAGGCATCATTTATTATCTTTATTCCAGCTACGTAACCCACCAGCCCCCGCCACTCCTTCCAAGTTATGAAATAGGCCTTTTGGATACGACGACCCGCACACCCACAGCGCAATACACCAACGTTCAAGACATCAACACCAATTACCAAGGCACGGGCCAATCCCTCGTCAACATCGGCTCGAATTTTTTGAACCTCACATGGAAAGAAGATTTCTCCATTCATCAAAACACCAACGAGCCCATCAACAGCACCTACAAACTCTACGACGTTACCGCCAAAATCCCCGGCGGCGCAACGGACGCGGAAACTGAAACCTACGTCGAAACCGGCGTGTTGCAAAGCGGCTCGACCAATCACTACATGGTCGTCAATCGTCGTTGCACCAGCACGGAATCGCGCGAGGTTACGTTGACCTTCCAAAGCACGAGCACGAACGCGTATCTCATCACCGATGTTTTCACCGGCGATCAAAAACGCTTTTTGCCTGCGAATGCAGCGACAATCACTTACACATTCACGCTTGGCCCGGGTCAAGGCAAGCTGCTCAAGCTCGAAGACCTCGGCAATTGGACGGGCACGATTTCTTCCAATACCACGTGGTCGGGAACGGTTTGCGTCAACGCGAACGCAACGGTCACCAGCGCGGCGACTTTGACGCTTTCATCTGGAACCACGGTTATCATCGCTCCGACTGCAACGCTTACGGTGCAAGGCGCGCTTTCGATGCCGACCAACGCCACGATTTCCGGCGGCGGCAAGATCGTGACCTCCGGCAGCGGCGTCATCTATGCGAGCACGAGCACTCTTGCCACGGCCCTCAACAACAGCCGCAAGATGGCACGCGACGCCTCGGGCAACTATCATGTCGTGTTCGATGCCGGCGGTGAAATCTCCTATGAAAAATGGACGAACAGCGGCACGGAGCTGAGAGAGCACAGGCGTCTGAGCGCAGGCACTGGCAACAATGCTTACGCCTGTGTTGCAGAACGCGGCGGCCGTCTTTACGTCGTATGGCAACGCAATGACGGCGGCACTTACGATGTACACTTCAGCAAGAGCACGGATGGCGGAACGACGTGGAATACTTCCACTGAACTCTTTTCTAATGTCAGCCAGAGTTTGATGTTGCCCGTCATCACCAGCGCTGCTACAAACAAGCTGATGGCCGCGTGTCGCGGCGCGTCCACATTGCGGCATCGCACTTCCGATGATGACGGCGTGAGTTGGATGGCCGAGGCTGCCGTGCCTGGCAGCAACAGCATTGACGGTTATCCCACGCTTGCGCTCACCACTTCAAATTCCGGAGGGGCACGGGAGGTTTTGGTTTGGTCACGCACGGGCTCGCCGAGCTACATTTATTATCGCTATTACATGCACGGTCCGGACTCCACGGGTTGGAGCGGAAAGTTACGCAATCTCTCGCAAATCGTGCCCGGCACTTACACCGCTCATCAACGACCTTCCATTGCGCAGAGCGGCACGAGCACCAACAAGCAACTTCACGTCGTTTGGGAGGCCAATGGCCCAGGCAGCGTGCGCGTCATCATTCATCGCAAAGCCACCAACTGGTACACGTGGCCCAGTGTCTATTCCGTGACCTACGACAATATCAACCAACAACAACTGCCAAACATCACGGGTTTGGCCAACGCCACCGCGGTGATGTTGTTTCGATTGTATTCCCAGAACCAAGTCTACAAGATGGATTATGACGGCTCCATGTGGTGCGGCGCCGTTTCGGTAGGACAAGGCGTTTATCCCTCCGTTTCAACGGGCTATACTTCCGCGAAATATGTTTGGACCGCGGGAACGGCTTCGCCCTACCAAATCAAACTCAGCAGTGAGACGTTGAGCAACATCAGCTCGTGCGCTTCATTTGCGAGCACGGAAGCCTCGCAAAACAATCTTTCGCCGGCATACCATCGCTCCGTTGCCGTATTGGATACCACTGCGAATGCCTGGCTTGAGCTTCGATTGGATAAATTGTCGGTGAAAACGCACGCAGGCGAGGAACTGCTTCTTCCTTTCGTGACAGCCCAGGAAGATTCGCTGACACTCACGCCCTCTCGCGCGTTCGTGAACTTGGCTTCTTCGTCGTTGACGTTGCCGGCGGAGGCTGAAAGCTTGTTCGTGTCATATCTCGTCGGCGCTCAGCGACTATCATCCTTGAAGAGCGGCAGCGTGATCACTTTGAGCTTGGCGTTCACAGGCAAGAAAGATAGCAGAAGCTTGCCTCTATTGACAACAACAAGCGACAGCATTTCGGTCAAGAGCTTCAAATTGGCGACGCGCATTTCAAGCTTCGCTAATGATGAAGTGAGCTTGCGCACAATGGTGCTTGGACTTGATGACAAGGCAACGATAATCGCCAGCCTTGGGCATATTTATGAGATCACGTCTCAAAGTTTCTCCAAAGATCCATTCGTTCATCAAATGGCTTCACCGCGCGATTTTGAAATCCGCATTCATCCCAATCCTTTTAACCCCTCGACGCAGATTCATTTTTATCTTCCAACCGAAAACCTAGTCGCCGTGCGTATATATGATGTGAACGGCCGAACGGTGAAGGAGCTGGCCAATGGCTTTCGCGCGGCGGGCGAGCACAGCATAACTTGGGATGGCCGCGACGAGCTTGGCAGAGAGGTCGCCAGCGGCATGTATTTCTCGCACGTGAGCGTTGGGGAAGAAAGACAAGTTGCGAAGATGGTTTTGGTGAGGTAGTGCGTTGAGGGAAGAAAGCTGAAAAACGTCAAATCACTTGATAAGCTGTAGCGTTTCATTCCGCGCGTTCAAGCAACAGATCGACGAGCGCGAGCAAAACTTTTTTCATGCTGGCGGCGTCGGCTTCTTGATAAAAAGCGAACTTGCCTTGGGCGTTGACCGGAATGCTCTTGTCGCGCAATGCTTGCAAAGCCGGCAGCTCGGCCGCTGCGACGTTTGCCGCGACGATCACGGCGGTTTCCGTGCGCGCCGTGATTTGATCGAGGCACGATTTGATGTTCTCGAATGAAGCTTGATCCTGCCAGGAAAAGAGCACGATGTAGCCGAGCAGCTTGCGCGCGAGCAGATCCCACGAGGAGGGCGTTGCCGCCTCGGTGGGCGCGGCCAGGCCGTAGAGGTGCAACACCAGCTGATCGTTGATGGCCAAGCGACCGACGGTGAGCTGCTCGCCGGCCACGTCGAGCTGGTTGCAAATCGCGGCGATGAATTTTTTTCTTGCCTCCGCCTGCGGGGCAATGACGGCGATTTCGGCAATGCGCATGCGGTATTGTTGTTTTACAAACTCAGTTTGAATAGTTTTGCCCAAATCGTTTTGCCTTTTTAAAAAGCCGGCAGCTTGGGCCTCCTGCCTGCTCGCAGACTGGAAGTCTGCGTTACTCTCGCGTCAACTTCTCCCGAATCATGAGCAGCTCGCTTTTTTTTAAAAAGAGCGGAGCTTCTTCTTTATACCCCAATCCACGGCGGCGATCACCGAGGCGGCGATTCATGCGGCGGCGCTCGTGAACGCGAGGCGCAGCTTCTTCATGAGCCCTGAGCAAATGCTCCAGCCGCGCGCCTAGGTTCGGATGCTCGTCTGCGTTTTGTTCGCGCCATTGTTTGAGGCGGTCAAAGTAGTCGCCGTTTCTTTTTTCCGCGGTCATGGCTGTTGCCGCGAGCAGGCCCTGTTCGTGCAGACGTTTGAGCACGGTTAAAGTGCGCAGCTCATCCGCCGGGTTTTCTTCCACAATCTCCAAAAAACTTTTGTAAGCTTTATCCGCGGCAATCAACTCCAGCAGGCCGCGTTCTTCTTCGTTCAACACCGCGGTTTTGGTTTGCGGCTTGCGGCTAACCGCGGATTGGAGCGGCGGCATTTGTTTGAGCAGCCGCGCCCAACGATCTTGTCTGGTCAAGCCTTCGGAGAGCAAGTCGTGCATGGGCATGGTGAGCATGCGCGCTCGTTCGTGCGGCCTCAGCTCAGCTTGAAACGAGCCTTCGGTCCACGTGAACATGCGCAAGAGTGCGCGTCTGGCTTCCACGCCTTCCAATTCCGCGTCGATAACTTCGCCGTCACTGAGATACACCGTTCCGGTTTTGCCGCGCGTTTGCAGCTTGAGCACGCAGGTTTTTTTGCCGACGCTGATGGTCTGCAAAAGATCGTACAGGCTCATTTCAGAGAGCGCGCCGTTGAAGCCGCGCCAAAGGGGACGCGGCGCACTCGCGCGTTGCTCCACTTCTTTGATGAGATTTTCCAATCGCACGACCGCTTCTTCCGCCTCAAACGGCTTTTGCAAATAATCATCGAGGGGAAGCTTCATCAACGCGAGGCGCTCTTCCACGGTTTTTAATTTGCCCATGAGCACGAAGGGCACGCCTTGCAAGTCCGCGCGATTGCGCGCTTCCTCGAGCAAGCGCGGGCCGTCCATTTCGGGCAAGCGCGCCTCGGCCATGATCAAGTTCGGACGAAAATTTTCCGCGAGCGCCAAGGCCTCGGCGGCGCGAAACACGACACGAACTTCATAGCCCGCAGCGAGCAAGGCCTTGCGCAGCTCGGCCACGGCTTGCGGCTCTTTATCAACCAGAATGATTTTTTTTCGATCCATGTTTTGCTTCTAAGCGCGAAGAAAAGAGGGAAGATTCGTCGAGGCGATCTGCGGCGGGTTGAAGAGCAAGGCTTCGTGATGAATCCTAAGCAAGGGTTGGCTGGCCCCGTTGCTAATGTCATTCTGAAAGAATCTTTTTCGGAACCGAGGTGGCGTCCCCCATGGGAAATCGGCTAGATGCTTAAAAAGGTTCCTACTGAATGACAATCTTTGGTTTTCCGGCAAGAATTTAGCTTGAGTGCGCAGCAAGAGCCTCTACAGCGTGACCGCAATTATTTCTTTTCCGTCCAGCGCGCGAGATGCTCGTCGCCGGCCAGGCCGGAAAGAAACGCGGCAACGCCGACCGCGTCGTAGGGATTGCACTCTTGCAAGTAATCCGCCTCCGCAAGATTGAGCAGGTCGCGAATCGTCTCCTTGGATAAATTTTTGTGCTCCTTCGATCTCATCAGGGCGAGGCCGAAGGGCAGGCGATAGCTCGTTTTGAGCACGGACAACAGATACGACAGGTAAGAAAGCTCCTGCCGGCGGTGCGCTTCCACGAGCATGAGGTAAGCCGACAATTCCTGCGCGGTGGTGGCGAGCAATTTGGTGAATTGCTGCTCCATCGAAATGCCGATGACCTCGCAGGGCTGCCCCATCAACTTACGCTCACCGATCTCGAAATGCTGAAACGTCGCGCTTTCACTCTTGCGCAGACTGGAGTCCGCGCCTAAAGTATTTCGAACAAAAGCTGAAATGTCACGGCCTTCGCGCCCAATCACGAGGAGTTTGGGGCGTTGGAGATTGCGATGCTGCGCCAGTTTGAGCAATGCCGCGGTGATGCCCTCCGAAGCGCCGGACCTCGACGCCGTCAAAGGATCGCTGGCTGGCAAAGCTGCCGGCTCAGGCGCAACAATGATCGTGGGCGCCACCGGAGCATGAGGAAGCTCGCGCAGCTTCGCTTCAAAAATTGGTTCCGGTTGCGACGCCGGCTCGGGTTCTGCGATGAGGCGATATTTTTCTTTTGCCGGAGCGAGAATGAGCTCTTCTTCGAAGTGTCGCGGAGACGCAAGCTGCTCTTCTGCGATCGTCGCATCGGCAAAATCTTCTTGCGCCGCCGGCTCTTCTTGCGGCATAATGAACGGCGATTCCGGCGCACGCGTTAAAATTTCGTTGGTTGATACCGGTTCGCTAATCGGAGGCTGGGCCGCAACGATATTGGGTTCGGGCTGCTCCGGTTCCGTCAATGCCGCGGCGAAATGGTCAAATTCAAAAGCAGAAGATTCGGGTTGCGGCGATGGTGATGCGAGCACGGGCGAAGGTTTGGCGTCGTTGCCATTTCCCGAGCCGTTGTGTTCAATAAGAAACGGCGGCGGCGCAACCGCGCGTTTCATGATTTCGCCGAGATCGAGCGGCAAAAGATCCGGCTCGAGATATTCCGGCGAAAGGCCGCGGCCTGCGGTGCGCAAGAGGCGATCGACTTCGAACGAGGGGCTGTAATCCGGATCGGAAGAGACTTCACGAATCTCGATGGCGTCATCGTCTTCCGCTGCGGCTTCCAATTCTTGCGCGGCCAAAGCATCGGCCTCGGAGATGCGATCATCCTTCGCGTTGGCAAAATTGGGATCGAGGGTTTCTCCGCTGCGCTCCAAGCTTTCTTTGGCAAAGGGATCGGAAAAATCGTTGGGCGCGAGCGGCGTGGTAGCGGCGTAAAGCTCGTGCTGCTTCGATTCGCCGTTTTCCGCGGGCGTCAAGCGATTCACAAAATTTTCTCTAGGCTTTTCCGGCGAGGCCAGTGCGGGCAAACTCAACTCGGGGCGAAACGGCGGCAGATCGACGACGCGCGGCTCGGGCAGTAGCTTGCCGGTTTTTTTGGGCTCCGGCGAGGCCAGCAAAATTTTTTGCACGATCTTTGGCTCGGCAATGTTCTCCGAAAAATCCGCGACCTCTTCGGAGGCCGTGAGGCCGGGCTTGCCGGGTTTAATGAAGCCTTGTTGATAGAGCTTCACTAAACGTTCGAGCGTTTTGATGTCGTCGTATGTGCTCTCGTCGATGATCCGCAAAATGTCGCGGCGGCCGTCGATGAGGCTGATGAACTTCGCGACTTCGGGCGAAACTTCGCGCTTTTGCATGACGCTGCGGAAGGTCTCGGTCATGACGAACGTCGTCTCCGGCGAGGGCAGTTGTTTGAACAAGTGCTCGCGCTCTTCGATGCGCTTGAAGCCTTGCAGGAGCAGGCCAAGATTGCTCACGGAGATTTCATCGGGCACGTTGATCTCTTTGAAGATCATGGTGAAATGGCCGCGTTTCCACGGCAGCATTTGATAAACCGCCTTCTCGGCTTTGAGATAGCCCAACGCGGCATTGACCACCGCGCCTTCGCGAAAATAAATCTCGCCGCTGCGATTGTTTTCGTTGTTGAGCGTGAGCACGCCGGTTTTGCGCTCCACGCCGAAGCTTTCGATGAGATCGACGGGGCTGAACTCTTCCAAACGTCCGGCCAATTTGCGCGAAGAGTCCACTTCCTCTTCTTTGATTCTCTCCATGCGCCGCAAGATCATGCGAATGCGCGCGAGCACTTCTTTCACGTGCAGCGGCTTGATCATGTAATCTTTCACGCCGCCGCGCAGGCTGCGCACGCGATCCTGCAACTCGCGCCGGTTGGTGAGAAACATCAGTGGAATGGCGGAGGTCGCGGGATCGGCTTTGAGTTTTTCCAAAAGCTGAAAGCCATCCAGTTGGGGCAAATTGACTTCGGAGAGAATGAGATCGGGAACTTCGGAAGAAATTTTCTGCCAGGCTTGCAAGCCGTCCGTGGCCACAATGACTTCGAAGCCCGAGGCTTCCAAGCTGTCGCGCAGAATTTGAAGATTTTTCGGGTCGCCGTCGGCAACCAGAATGGTTGGATTTTCCATAACTCGCCGTACTTTCGTCCGAGGCGAATTCCTAAAGGATAAAATGAATTCGCCGTGATGTCGTGTCGTCGGTGATTCGCGGTGCTAACCTGGAGCACATCACCTGCTGCTTTGCGTGCGAGGCGAATTTACATGATGCGCCAAACTTGTGTTTCAGGTGTTATGAATGGCCGGGTGAAGCTCTTCAGGCAAAACTTTTGAGGGCAAGAAGATCGAAACTCCTGGAATGTTTTTGCCGTGCATGTTTGAGGCTTTTGCCCTTCAGCGTGCGTGCAAAACGCCAGGCAATATAACGGCAAAGGCCTAGCCTGTCAAGCCTTTTTTAGGACATGAAGCGGGGAAGTGGCGCACGCCTGCATGAAATTTTTGCAACAAGCGGCGCACGCAATGAGAACACGTTTGCACATTGGGGCGGCGCACACCGCACTCATGCTCCATGGAATACGGTGTGAAGCGGATCAGGCCGAATGAAATTTGCTAATCCCGATCTGCAATCGCAAAAATGACTTGCTCGTGTGGCAAACACGTTCTGCGTGGAAAATTGTGGAAGGCGGACCGATATGGACTTCGATCTGCGGTGGAATAAAAAAGAGCCGGACGGAATTTCTTCCGCTCTTGAAAAGCGACACCAGGCTTTTCTTATTCGACGGGTTCCGCCAGTGTCCGCGCCAACTCAACGAGTCGCGGAGAAGCCGGTCGCTGAAGCTCGCTCTCCAAAATGCGATAATACGTTGCCACCGCGCGCACGCGGCGCATGCAACGCTCACACGTCAGGAGATGATCTTCGAATTTTTCGTAGAGTGCACGATTCCGCTGTGCGGAGAGCAATACGAACTCCAACGACTCGGCATCCAGACACTCTTCCCTGATCACCTCGGCGGTCCGAGGGATCCAATCCCGCTGGCGAAAATAGTTTTTCTTCATGCGTCGATCGTGATTTTCTCCTCACTGCCTCAACAACCGTCAGTCCAAGGAGGGTTCGGGGTTTCGCGTCCTGCGAGTTTCGTCCGGTTGTCTCACCGCAGGACGCTGTACTTTCGAATTTGTACTTTTATGTACTGACAATACCCCTGGTTCACGGAAAAACTATTTTCCGTCACGACGCAAAAAACGGCCAGGTCCTGTTTACCTGCCTACAGCAATTCCTTGAGGTACTCGCGAAACCACTTTTTGGTCAGTTTCCCCAGGTACTCAAAGATGGTACGTTCTTCCTGACGGTACCGTCGTTGGGTCAAATCTGGCATGTACTTGCGCAAATGACGGAAATATGACTCGATCTTCTTGCTGTGGGTAATGTCTTCCAGTACATCGGCAAGAGTCTTATAATAAATCTCGCCTTTTTCCGGCGCAACTTTACTGCTGGTGACATATTGGTTCTGGATCTTGTGACGCACGCGGTGCAACACCTTCTCTTTGGCTCGTTCGATTTCCTTCATGCGCACATAGTCCAACGGCGAAACGTCTTCGATCTGCGCGATCAGGCGATTGCGCACCACTTCGAGATTGGTGTGGCGGATCAAGCGCGCCACCACGTCCGTCGGCAAAAAGTTTTGAAAGCGCTCGTCGCTTTCCACCACGGACAACATCTTGCGAATGGTGGAAGAAACGTGGTCCTTCGGCGCATACAGCTCGAGATAATTCTGCTTCAGGGATTTTTCCGGAATGGTCGGCTTCGCTTTGCGCAGATAATTCAGCTCTTCATAAGAGAACTCGGCGGCGCCCGCAGGCGCCTGCACCGCAACCGCGGCATGCTCTTGTTGATGAGCGAGGCTGCGCATCATTCGGCCGCTCCTCAAATAAATGTACTCTCTTCCCATCTCACGAAACGTCGTCAGGTCCGCGGCGTTCTTCACCGCCACGCGAATGTTGCGGATGATCTTGGCGCCTTCGGGGTCGCGCTCTTTGAAAATCCGCGAAAGCTCCTGCTTGGTTTTCTTGATGACCAAACGGCGTAGCATGATCAGCAGCTCCACGTCGTTGGGCGCAGCGTTGGATTCGAGGCACGGCCCGAAGTAGCGCCGCAACTGCACGAATTCGTTATTGTCGTTGCGCATGAACAAGCCGGCCACGCAATCGATCGCGAGATCGTCGAGCTCGCCGCTTTTGCGTCGCCGCTCCCAACGAATGTGTTTGCCGATCACTTCTTGATACTTCAGATAGCTGAGAGAAATCTTTTGCACCAGGTTGATGAATTCAACCAGTTCCCCCTGCGTATAGCCCCCGTGCACGATCTTCGGAACGAGAAAGGAAAGTTTTTTGGAGTCCATCTGCTGTGTTCTCGAGTTGCGTAAAAAAATTTCCCAGTGGATTGTAGGCGGTAGGCCGTGAAGCAAAATCCGAAACTGCATCGACAACGTTTGCGAATTTAAGCAAACCATATGCCCACTTGGATACAGTGTTACCTCGCATGGCTTCACGTTGAAACAACGAGTTGCTTGTCGCTGCGCATTTACAAAATGACATTTGGCGAGGACTCATGTACTTCGTTGAGACATTGTTTCTCACTGAGACTTGCGTTGGTTGCTCGTTGCTTGTTGTTCGAGCATCAAGCAATCAGCAACCAAAAATACTTTGATTTTGTAATCGCGATTGTTTATTGTTGCCGCGCATTTACAAACATTCCGCCTCGCGCTCGCAGCTTCGAATTATTTAACACTGTCATTCTGGAAGAACCTTCCCTCGCACTGGGCACGAACCTCGAATCGAGCTCTGATGTCAGCGCCCGGACCATCATCAACTTCAAAGACACAACTGGATCTGATATGAGCGCCACCGATCAAATCTCCTCAATTACAGAAGCAGCACAACTCCGCGCACAAACACTCTCCGCGTTGCGCCATCGCAACAACTTCATCTCGCAGCAAAACGTGCTCATCGGTTTCGACGGGTTCGTGGATGAAATCATTCGCGTCGTCGATAAGCGCGACACGCCGGCGGAGTACACTTTGATCGGCGACATCAACACTTTTGCGCAACGCATCGCGCAAGCCTCGGGTCAAAGCACGAACATGGAAATGATCGTGCAGCAAACCAAGCTCGGCGGCAACGGCCCCATCATGGCCAATGCGCTCGCGGCCTTCGGCATGCCGGTTACCTATATAGGTATGCTCGGCTATCCCAACATTCATCCCGTGTTCAAAGACTTCGCGCAGCGCGCGCACGTTCTCTCTGTAGCAGAGCCGGGACATACGGATGCGCTCGAATTTAATGATGGCAAGCTCATGATGGGCAAACACGAGTCGTTACACGAGTTCACATGGAACTTGCTGATACAACGCGTCGGCACAGAAAAATTTCTGTCAGCGTTTCAAAACGCGACGCTGCTCGGCCTCGTGAATTGGACGATGTATGCGCACATGTCGGAAATCTGGCGGCACCTCATTAGTGATATATGCCCCAAGCTTTCTGCTTCGCCGCGCAAAACCATCTTCTTCGATCTCGCCGATCCCGAAAAACGTTTCGCGGATGACATTCTCGAAGCGCTCAACCTGATCACGCAATTTCAAAAATATTTTTCCGTCATATTGGGAATCAATGAAAAAGAAAGCGACGAGCTTGCCAACGTTCTCAACATTCCAAACTCCGGAAACTCACCCGCGGCGCTGCAAGAACTCGCACAAGCCATGCGCACGCGCTTGCAGCTCGAATGCGTCGTAATTCATCCGCGCACGTGCGCCGTGGCTGCAACCGCGCAAGAGACCGCGTATGTCGATGGCCCCTTCACCGCCAAGCCGCTCATCTCGACCGGCGCGGGCGATCACTTCAATGCCGGTTTCTCTTTGGGATTTGTATCGAGCTTGCCTCTCGCCTCTTGCCTGTTGCTCGGCGTGAGCACTTCGGGGTTTTATGTGAGAACGGGAAAGAGTCCAAGGGTGGAGGATCTTGTGGGATTCATGAGCAATTGGCCACCGAATGAACGCGCAAGTATTATATGAGCATATTTTTCTCATGTCATTCCCTAGGAAACTTCCCTAGTACTGGAATCAAAAACTTATTTTGAGATTTGTGCCCAGCGCGAGGGAAGTTTCTTCCAGAATGACATTTCGAGGAATCGTTCACTCAAATGAAAAACGTTGCAAGCAAGTGAACTGGCTATGATAGTAAAGCTGTCTCACAAAAACCCCCGCTATCCGGATTTGACGCCACAACAAAATTACGTCGTCATTGGAATCGAAGCCGATGACCTTCGCATATTGAACGATCAAGGCCGGCCTTATTTATATCCCGCGCGATTGTTTGAGGTCGTCGATCCCAAAGAGCCGAAAGATTGGGTGACGGAATACGGTGAGGCGAATGAGCGCTATGCCTATCCGCAGCCATGGAATGACACGGGATTCTTTGAAGACTTTTTTGATGAGAAGAAGAAGGCCGTCGCAACATTTTGGCAAGTGATCAATCAACGGCTTGCCATGGCAACGGGCGTGACTCAACCTTCACATAAAAAGCCATTGACAAAAACGAGATTCACCACGCAAGTGCGTGCAGCACAACAGGTTGCGGCTTGGGCGAAATAGACAACCGTATGAACAAAAAACTTTGCGGTCTCTGCGCCTTTACGTGCGCTTTGCTTTTCAATTCGGGTCTGTGCGTGCTGCTAAAAAAGATTCCTTCTGAATGACATTCCTAATGTATTGTGGATGACTCCATGCCCTCTCCCACCCACGTCATGCTCCTCGGCGTTGGCGCATTTTCGCATGCGATGATGCGCATTCTCAAAGAAGACGGCGCCGAAGT
>Ga0247727_10011520_pt1 | contig 15410 bp, 13 predicted proteins | sample WisWelCaveWW1625_FD_202498 | JGI IMG/M metagenome (GOLD analysis project Ga0247727, IMG submission 202498) | Biofilm microbial communities from Wishing Well Cave, Virginia, United States - WW16-25 | ecosystem: Environmental > Aquatic > Deep subsurface > Groundwater > Cave microbial mat | place... | reverse complement strand
TACGATTCGTCCGGAAGCCTCCAGTCGGTCAGATCGTCCGGAGGATCCGCGGAGTCCATCGCAGCCCTTCCGGATGGCAGTTCGCTCTTGACCGGGATCTTCAACGGCCCAACGACGTTCTTCGACGGGAAGGCCGAAACCAGGCTCGACTCCGAGGACGCGGACGTCTTTCTCGCGAACTTCCCCCCCTAGCGCGTGCGGGACCATCCGCCCCCCCGAACGTTGCGGGAAGGCAGAGCCTCGGCTACGTTCCGTTCGTCAACGGACAGCTGGGGAAGCACGTGACGCGTCGTTCAAAGGGCCCGAGAGCTAGCCAGCGCACGCCCATCCACGGTGCGTGCTGCGCACTGGTCGCCACGATCGCCTCTTGCGGGGCGGACGGCACGCACTCCTTCCACGTAGAGGTGTGTCACCCGAATTCGGACGAGTGGCTGGGCTTTTCCGTCGAGTGGTGGGACGATCCGCGTTCGCGCAGTATGGGCGGCGAGAACTGCGCGGAACTCGATCGCCAACGTACGAATTCCGCCACCTACATCGCGCGGCTGGACGGCCGGGAGATCGCCCGCGAGGACCTCGATGCCTCGGCGTGTGACTGGACCGCCGACCTTGGCCACGACCCCGCGGAGCGGGTCGCGATCACGTTTCGCCGCTACGTCCTCGAGCGCGGCCTGGTCGAGGAGGGCGGGTTGCCCGCGGTCACCTGCTCGCTGAGCCCGCCCGACCGCCCTGTATCCGAGCGCTGGCTAGTGCAGGAGCTGTGGGTGGACGGAGCCGTGCGCGGTCGCCGGGACGGCGAGTGGTTCGAGGCCCACGCCGTCGAACGGCTTACCGACCAAGTCGACCGGCTCGGCCCTGACCTGCGCTACGAGATCGTCCATTCCTGGTCCGTCGACAGCCCCATCGCCGACGCGCGTGCGTCCATGTCGTTGGAGGTCGACGACCTGCCCACCAACTCGGTCGAACTGGGGTTCCAGCGATGCATCGAGTTCCAGGGGCAGGATGCGGCGCAGGTTGTCCTCCAGCGGGAGGACCTCCACGTCGCCAGCGCCAAGCTTGGCATCGGGTCGTCGAACCTCTTCTGCGGCTTCCCGGACGGGTCGGGCGTATGGATCTTTACAGATTGAAGACACGCCGCGGCCACGGTTGCGCACGCCAGGGTTGGAGTAGCGGCCGGCCTCCTGGTCGAAGTCGAGGATCTGCAACACGGGGGCGGCGCGGTCTTCGGCGCTAGCGCCGGACGGGTAGCAGATACTTGAGCGCGTGCCCGGTGTTGAACAAGACGACCGCGTCGCGCCGATGCAAGGCTCCCTGGGCGAGCAGGCGCTGCACCGCCGCGACGGTGGCGCCTCCTTCGGCCGAGGCGAACAGTCCCGCATGGGTGGCGAGCAGTCTGGCGCCCTCGAGCAGTTCCTTCTCGCCCACCGCGATCGCGGCGCCGCGGCTTTTGCGTAGCGCCTTGAGCATGAGGCCGTCGCCGAGCGCGCTCGGGACGCGCAGGCCATAGGCTGCGGTCGACCCCGGAGCCTCCCACGCCGGCATGGTGTCCAGTCCGGCGTCGAACGCCCGCGGCAGCGGCGCGCACGCCTCGGCCTGAACCGCGAACATGCGCGGGCGCGCGGACCCGCAGAGGCCAAGCGCCTCCATCTCGTCGAACGCCTTCCACATGCCAATCAATCCCGTTCCCCCGCCGGTCGGGTACACGATCGCGTCGGGTAGCCGCCCCATGTCGTAGAGCAACTCGAAGCCCATCACCTTCTTGCCCTCGACGCGATAGGGTTCTCTCAGCGTCGCCAGACTGAACCAGCCATGGCGGGCCGCCTCGACCTCCAGCGCCGCCGCGGCATCGGCGATCGACCCGGCGACCGTGGTGACGTGCGCGCCGTGTGCGGCGATCTCCGCGCGGATGGGACCCGGCGTGCTTTCGGGCACGAACACGTGCACCTCGATCCCCAGGAGCGCGCCGAAGGCGGCCGCCGCGCCGCCGGCGTTTCCCGCGCTCGGCAGGCACACCGCCCCGATGCCGAGCTCCCGGGCTCGCGCCATCGCCGTCGCCATGCCGCGCGCCTTGAAGGAGCACGTCGGGTTCTGCGACTCGTCCTTGATGCGCAGGTTCGGCAGGTCGAGGAGATCGGCCAGGCGCGGGGCGCAGAGGAGCGGCGTGGCGCCTTCGCCAAGCGTGGGCGTGAGCGCGCCGTCCACGGTGGGCATCAGTTCGAACAATCGGTTCTGGCCGGCCGGACGCTGAAGGATTCGATCGAGCGGCAGCGCGCCGGGCTCGATCCGGTAGCGGCACAGGAGCGGTCCGCCGCAGGAGGTGCAGGTGTTCTGGGGTCGGCCGGCGCTGTGCTCCCGCGCGCAGCGTGCGCACGCCAGGTCGATCAGCCAATTTCCCACGGCGCGCATCGTACCCCTCGGCGCCGCACTCCGGTAGCCGGGACCCGGGCCTTTCCCGCCGCCGCGAACGAGCCACAGCCTGCCGGTGCATCCGCCGTGGCGATCACGCGCCGCGGCAAGGTCGTCGCACAGCTGCGTCGACCCGTGCTGCCGGCAGGGCGCGATGCCACGAGGCCGTGGGAGCGTCTGCGCGCGGGCGGCGGCCGCCTCCTGGCCGCCCCCGGGGAGTCGGTCGTGCGCGACGAGGACTTCGCGGCGCTTCGTTGAGCGTCCTCCTCGACACGCACTTCTGGATTTGGTGGCTGACACCGCGCTCGCCGATTTCCGGAGCGGAGCGGTCGGCGCTTGGTGCTCGGCGGGGGTTCCGCGGATCTTCGTGGTGACCTCCGAGACCACGACCTTGCGCCGCACCGCGTAGGCGTCGTTTCGTGACAGCAAGAGGACCGGGCGCCGCCCCGTCGGGGTGGGAAGGTCGGCCCACCAGATCTCGTTGCGCCTCACCGCGGACGTCGTCCCGACCAGGTCGCTTCGACGAACCGCGCCGCCTCGGCGACCTCTCGGTCGGTTTCCGGGTGGGCCAGGTAGGCCTGGACGTACCGGCGCGACCGGTCCATCTCCCGCTGCGCGCGGAGCCACGCGCGCAACCCGCTCTGGATCACTGCGCTCCGGCTGAGCCCGCGCCGCTTTCGCTCGCGCTCCACCTCGGCGAGCAGCTCTTCGGGAACGCTGATCGCGACCTTGCGGACTGCCATTCCGAGGTCATACCGCTCGGGCGGGGCGCGCGCATCGCGGAAGGCAGCGCAAAGGCCTTTCTTCGCTCGCCGTTGTCATTTCGCGACGGCCATAGGCGCTTCGGTGCTCGTCAGAGCGCCGTGACCGAGAGCACGTCCATCTGCACGAACTGCCCATCGAACGCCGCCGGCGCCGGGGGCACATCGGGGATCACCAACGCGGCTCCGCTCATGTCGCGGTTCAGGATCTGCAGAGCGTCCAGGGGAGCAGCGCTGAGCGTCACCGCGGCGCCCGCCGACATCGGGACAGTGCGCGTGAAGTCCAGCGCGTCGCAGTAGAGATCCGTGGACGGGCGTGTCGTCCCGGCGTTGACGTAGAACACCCCCGCCGGGTCGGAAACCTCGAGGCTGTAGATGTTCGCCGTGTCGGCGGCGGGCGCCCCGCCCTCCTGCCAGAACCCATCCCGCGTGCCGCCCGTGTAGGTCTTCGGCTCCACCACGCCGCGAAAGCGCAGCGTGACGTCGTAGGTCGTGCCCGCGGCTCCCGCCAGGGTGGCGCTGACGACGACGGGACCACCTGGCGTCGTGCAGAGCTCGGCCGTGGTGTGCACCAGGCAAGGAAGCTCCCAGCGCAGGCCGTCGAGGCTTACGGCGACGTCCATACACGACATGCCGTCGCCCTCGTACCCGGGCAGGCAGGTGCAGACAATCGACCCCGAGGCATCGGCGCACGACGCGTGGGCGTCGCAGCCGCCGTTGTCGCTGGCACAGGTGGCGGCGTCGCTTCCGGCATCGGTCGGCGACCCTCCCTCATCGACCGGCGAGCCCTCCGGGGATTCGGAACCGCACGATGAGAGCAAGAGGCCCAGCATCCCTGGCCACGCGATGCGCATCATGGTGCGAGCTTATCACCACCGGGTCCGTCATCCCAAGGCACCCGAGAAGACCTTCCAACCGGCCTTCGCCAAGGGAAGGCGACGTCAAGGCATGCAATCGCCGTTGATATCGAAGGAGCCGTAGTTGGAGCAGAAATCCCCCGAGGTCGTGGTGTCCACGCAGCGGCCCGCGGGGTCGTTGCTCGACGTGGGTGCGCCACTCTCCGGGTCGCGGCAGTCCATGTCGGCCGGGTTGCCGGTGGGGGCCATACCGGGGCAGCCCTGGCCGCCCGAGGAGATCGACTCGCACGTGCTCTGCACCGGACCGATGTAATCGCAGATCTGGGCGTCGCCGCCGCCCACCACCGGAAGCCCGTTGGCGGTGAACGCCCAACCGCCCCAGTCCCAGCAGTCGAAGTCGCCATGCCAGTCGCAAGCGGAGACGATTCCGTTGACCACGTCGCACGGGACGCCGTTGCCGGTCGGATCGCCGTCCGCGTCGAGGTCGTCGCGGCAGCCCGTCGCGTCGGCCGGATCGCAGAGATCCGTGCAGCCGCCGGCGAAGAAGTGGTGACTGCACGCGCTCCCCGTCGGGCAGCTCACCCCGCTGGCGGCCCTGAATCGGCAGCCGAGCATCGTGCAGTAGCCGTTGCGCGGCGCGCGGTGCGCGACGTCGAGGTCATCCGTGCCCACGGTCTCGTTCAGGCACCGGCCACCGACCGGGCAGTCGACGTCGGCCTGGCAGGGATCGCCGATGCTCGCCGAGGCATCGCCCAGCGAATGGCGTCCGCAGATTCCGGTCGCCATGATGCAGTTGCCATCCACCGAGCAGGCGCCGATATCGAGACTGCCGTCGTCGTCGCTGTCGTGTAGAAGTACGCAGAACTCGTCGGCGCCGGAGTTGCAGTCGGCATCCGACATGCACGTCCTGTCGTTGGAGACGCCCACGGGACAGTCGTGATTGTCCCGGCAGGCCACGTCAATGCACACCGCGTCCTTGAAGTTGAAGCGGGTCGAATCGGGCGTGCACGCGAACTCGGGGTTACACGGATTCGCCGTCGCGCTCGGCACGCACCGGCGAACGCAGACGCGCCGGTCCGGCCCCGGATCGGGTTCCGGTGGAGGGCCCGGGGGGTTGTAAGGGGGATCGCCGGCGTAGCCGTCCAGGTCCACGCAGACGTGTTCGTGGCCGAACCGGTCCTTGCAGTCGTCCTCGTCGACGCTCGGCGTGCCGGCGATATCCAGACGACAATAGAAGACCACACACATGCCGTTCTGCGGAGGGTCGAGTTGCAAGCAGCGGGCCCCGTTCACGCAGGCCGGATTGTCGCGATCGCCATCGCTCTCGGAGGGATCGCACCAGACGCCGATGTTGGGGAGCGTCGAAGCGTCGGGCGCAACGTCGACGCCCTCCTCCCCCCGTGGCAGCGAATCCTGCTCGCGGCCTCCGTCCGCGCCATCTTCGCAACGAACGCGTCCTGCAACCCGCCGAGCGCCGTGTCGAACCCGCCGGCGACCGGGAAGTCCGTGGACGACGTGCTTCCTACGACATAGATATTGTCGCCCCCATCCATCGCGAGGCCGCTGCCCTGGTCCTGCTCCGAGCCTCCCAGGTAGGACGACCAGACCAGGCTCGTCCCGTCGGCGCTCACCTTGGTAACGAAGGCATCGCTCGATCCCCCGAGCGCCGCGTCGAAACCTCCGTCGGTTCGGAGATCGGGAGAGGACGTCCGCCCCACGACGTACAGGTTGCCCAACCCGTCGACCGCCACGTCCCGACCTTCGTCCCCGTCGGACCCACCCACGTACGAGGCCCAGATCAGTCCGGTCCCATCGGCGCTCACCTTCGCCACGAACGCATCGGTGCTTCCCCCGAGCGTCGTGTCGAACCCGCCGGTGGCAGGGAAGTCGGTGGACGAGGTTCGCCCGACGACGCAGGCGTTCCCGTCCGAGTCCACGGCGATGCGTTCGGCGAAGTCGTCGCCGGAGCCTCCCAGGTACGTGGACCAGCCGATCACCGGGTCCACGACCAGGGGCATGGACGGATCATAGGACGCGATGTCGAAGGCCACCTCCGCGGCATCAGCCGTCCGGCCTACCACGGCGTAGCGGCAGGGCACGTCACGATCCTCTTGGAAACACCGGAGCCCCGACTCGCGGACGGTGCGGCGACCCCTGCGGACCCGGAGCGCGCGGCCAGCCTCCTCCACGGCCACGCGCTCCGCGGCGGCGTATCGCAGGCGCAACGCGTTCGGGTCGGCGCCTGGCGCGACGTCGAAACGGTAGGCCAGCGCCTGCCTCGACGACTCGACCGTGAGATCGATGCCGGGGTAGACGTCCCTATCCATCCGCCGCCCGGGTGAACACGTTCGCGGCAAGACAACTCTTGCGCCCACCAGGGTCCAGGGCAGATCCAGGTCCGTCTGCACGTCGGGAACCTGGGCCTCCGCGGCCCAACTCGCCGTCAGCGCGGGCAGTAGCGCGGCCATCCGCGTAGCCAGTCGCCCAACTCGCCCGCCCGGCGCGCTCTTGAGGGCTCTTTCGGACGGACGAGCCATGAGATCCTCCCAAGCAGTTGACCGAAGACTAGAACACGTTTACCTCGCTCGCAAAGTCGGGGTCCGGGACGCGATAGCGCATACCGGCGCTTGATCAGGCTTTAGGGCATTCGAGAAGCGCCGGCCGTGCCACCACGTCAGGGCGAGCACGGGTGAGGGACCCATACAGCGACCAGTTCTCGCTCGGCGACGCCCATCGGGGCCACCTCGCGGTCGCCTACCTCGGACCGCGCCGTGCTACCATGGCTATCGTCGAGTTTGGATCCATGGCGCAACTCATCGTGCGCGATGCGAAAGCCGACTTCCGGCGACCCACATCCCTGAGTCTCGTCCGGGCGGCCATCGCCCACGCGTTGCTGCTCGGCTGCGCGGCCTGCGCCGAGCCCTCGACAGCGCCGGCGGCGCCGACGCCGGAGCGCCGCGGCGGCCTCGACTGCCACCTGCATCTGCAGAGCGACAACGACGCCGCGGACGCGCTCGCAGCGCTGGCGGCGGCGGACATCGAGCGCGGATGCGGGGCCGCTCAGTTCGCGTACCAGGTTCTCGATCGCACGATCGAGGTCCCGACCGTAAAGCGCGGCGAACAGCGGCCCAAGGAAGGAGACGCCGAACCCCTTGGCGCGTCGACCGTGAACTCACGCCGGATCAGCTCCCTCATTGGAGGTCGCGCTACGCGAGGCCCCCGCCAAGCCGGGGTCATGAGCCGTGCATCCTCACCGTCGGAGCAGCCGGGCGACGGCCTTGCGCAGCGCGGCCGCATCCGCGGCGGAGTAGCGGCCGCCCGGGTGCGTAAAGCGCACGACGCCGTCTTTGTCGAGGAGAAAGGTCGGGGATGTGAAGCCGCCGTCCGGGTTCCAGCGTCGCAGCGCGGCCCAGTCGGCGTCGATGGCGAGCGCAAACGTGAGACCGAGCTTCGTGGCGGCCGCGCGGACGTTCGTTTGGGTCACGGGCCGCGGCGGCTTGGGGTGGTAGACGCCCACGACCACCAGCCCGCGCGCCGCGTACTTCCGATGCAGGTGCTCCAGCACCGGCTGCGCGTCGCGACAAAGTTCGCAACCGTCCGTCCACCAGCGCAGCAGCACGACCTTGTCGCGCAGATCCGGGCGCGTTTCCACCCAGGTGACGTCGAGCGCGGGCGCCGCCATACCCGTCGATGCCGCGAGCAGCGTAGCCAAGATCATGCATTGATCTCCATGGCCCGTCCGCCGCTACCATAGCACCCTCCGGCCAGCCTGCTGCGCGCGAGGTCCGCACGGAAACCCACTCGCGCAAATCCGCCAAGATCGGTAGGGTAGCGTCGATGATCCAGCTTGGCCAAATGGACGACGTGGCGCGGCTGCTCCAGCGTGTCGTGGCAAGGGCCGGCCCGGGCGCGGTCGTGGCGTTCGACCTGGACTCGACGCTGATGGACAACCGGCCGCGCCAGGCGCGCATCCTGCGCGAGTTCGGCGAGCGCCAGGGCGTGGCGGCGTTGGCGGCCAGCCTTCCGGAGCACTGGGTGAGCTGGGACATCTGCGAGGCGATGCGCAACGCCGGTCTGGCGCACGACCAGGCGTCGGCGCTGCGCGAAACGGCGCACGCCTTCTGGTGGGAGCGCTTCTTCGACGGCGGCTACTACCGTTGGGACGTGCCCCTACCCGGCGCTCCGGAACTCGTCCACGCGGTGCTTGGCGCGGGCGCCGTGGTCGCCTACGTGACTGGCCGCCACGAGCCGATGCGCGAGGGAACCCTGGAGTCGCTGCTGCGCTGGGGTTTGCCGTTTCCCGACGGCGTGGCGACACGCGTGCGCCTGCTGATGAAGCCCGCGTTGCAGGTCAACGACGACCAGTGGAAGACCGATGCGCAGGTCCAGCTCCGCGGGCTGGGCGAGGTCGTGGCGGCCTTCGACAACGAGCCCGCGCACGCCAACGCCTACCGGCGCGGGTTCCCCGAAGCGATCGTGGTCCACGTCCGCACCGACCATTCCGGCCGCGACATCCCACTGCTCCCGGGCATCGTATCGATCGACGGCTTCATCTAGGCCAAGGGCGCCCTCGCGTTGCGCTAGAAACCATGCGAAAGATGCGGCTTGAGCCGCGCGTGGATCGTGCTCTTGCTCGCCGGCTGCGCTTCCGAGGAATCGGGGGCGGAGGCCGAAGCCGAGGCCGAAGCCGAAGCCGAAGCCGAAGCCGAAGCCGAGGCTGAGGCGGAAGGCGAAGACTGCGTCGCGCTTGACGAGGTCGTTTCCTTCGATACCGACGACGACGTCACGCTTGAGGCGGATCTGCGTTCGATCGCGCAGGCGGATGGACCCGCCGCCGTACTGTTGCACATGATCCCGCCGGGCAACAATCGCACCAACTATCCGAGCCAGTTCATCGACGCGCTCTACGATCTCGGCATCACCGTGCTCAACGTCGACCGCCGGGGCGCGGGCGGCAGCGGCGGGGCCGCCATGGACGCCTACCAAGGGCCGCAGGGCGCGCTCGACGCCAAGGCGGCGGTGGACCATCTCGCCGCGCTGGCCTGCCCGCCGGATCCGTCGCGCATCGCCATCGTGGGTGCGTCCAACGGCACGACCACGGCGCTGGACTACGCGGTGCTGGCGGCGGCCTCCGCCCGTCCCGCGCCCGCGGCGTTGGTCTTTCTCACCGGCGGCACGTACACCGAGAACAACAACACCGTGGACACCCACCGCGCGACGCTGGAGGCCATCCCCATCCTGTTCGAGTTCGCCAGCGACGAGGCGATCTGGAGCAGCCAGTTCGTGGCCGGCGCGCCGACCGGCTGGAACTTCGACGAGCGCACCGTCGCGCCCGGAAGCGGGCACGGTACACACATGTTCTCGGCCGACCCGGCCTCCATCGACTTCGTCGCGGGCTACCTGGGCGATACGCTGTAGGCGGCGGTGGCATTCGGGTTAAAGGCTGTGGGTCTTTTCGAGGTGCGCATGATCATTCGCACTGTCCCGCTCTCCCTGGTCCTGTTGGCGTGTGACGCCGGGCCGCAGAAGCCGGCCCCTGTCGCGCCTCGAACCGCCCTCCACGTCGCCGCGCTCGGGGAACCGCCCGCGCCGGTCGCCGAGCCGGACGTGCTGCCGGACCGCTCGACGCCCGAGGCCCTGCTGCGCAGCGTGCTGCACGGGCGCTCGGACCGGCCGCTCGCGTTCCTGGCGCGCGCCGAGCTGGCCACGGCGGGTAAGCCTCTGGACAAGCTCGACGAGGCGCGCGCGCACCGGCATTTCCGCATGAAGAGCATCCAGCCGTTCTGGGCGAAGATCGAGGCCGCCGTCGCCGGCGGGCGATTCCGCTTCGCTGTGCGTGAGGCGTCGGCCACGGCGACGTTCGAGGTCGGCGGGGCGGCCGGGGTGGCCACGCTGGCCTTCGATAAGGTCGATGGGCAGTGGTACTTTAGGCTGGGGAATTGATCATGCGCGCGAGTTGGCTTGCGCTAGGGATCGCGGGCATGACCGCGCTGGGCTGCGGCGGCGGCGTGTCCGGAGAGGATGTAGACGGCGGCGAGGGGGAGGGAGAAGGCGACGGCGCGGCGATCTTCTACGAACTGGCGCTCGTCGGCCTGCCGCCTTCCGGCACGTTGGTCCGCGCATCGTTCGATACCATCGTCGAGATCCGTGATCCCGGCACCGGGTCGCCGGTGACGCCGGATCCGGCGCTGGCCGTCGCGCTGGAGAAGGCCACGGGGACCGGGACGCTCTCCGGGACGCTCTCGCAGACCGCCACTGCAAGCACGGTGGTGTTCTCGGGCCTATCGTATGACGCGCTAGATGCGCTGCAGATCCGCGCGACCTCCGGCCGCAGCGACCCCGTCACCTCGGCGCCGATCGACTTCGATGTCGACATCCAGGCGGCGCCGCCCGACCTAGGGAACGTCTTCTCCGGCGACGCCATCCCCGGCGTCGACTTCACGCTGCTCGACGGGCTGGGCGCTCCCTACGCGGCGACCGGCAACCTCGAATGGACGCTGGTCGACCAGAACACGGCGACGCCGTACACGTCCGGAAGCGAGCCCTTCGCCGGGACCGCGACGGCCACCGTGAGCCTTGTGCCCATCGACGCCATCGCGCCCTATCGCCTCACCGCCAACCTCGCCGGCTCGGCCCAGCAGGCGACGACGGACCTGGCGATCATCGGCTACGACATCGTCTTCACCAGCGTGCCGCCGTCCGGAACGCTGGTGAACGCGCCGTTCTCAGTCGACATCGAGATCCGGGACTCGACCGGAGCACCGGTCGCGCCCGTGGTCCCGCTCCAGGTCATGCTCGACGCCGTCGCCGGCGCCGGCGCGCTGTCCGGAACGCTCTCGCAGCTCGTGTCCGCTTCGACCGCGTCGTTCCCGGGCCTTGCCTATGACACCCTCGACTCCCTCACGCTGCGCGCCTCCTCGCTGCGCAGCCTCCCGGTCTCGACCTCGCCCATCGCCTTCGATGTGGACATCCAGGCCAGCCCGGCGAACCTGGGGGAGATCCGCCCCGGCGCGGCCGTCCCGCCGGTCACGTTCACGCTCTACGACGGCCTGGGCATCCCCTACGCCGTCGCCGGCAACCTCGATTGGACGCTGTTCGACCAGGGAACGGGGCTGCCCTACGCGTCGGATACAGTGGCGTTTGGCGGGACCGCATTGGCGACGGTGAGCCTCGTGCCGATCGTCGCGGAGGCGCCGTATCAGCTGTTGGGCGGCTTGACCGGATCGGCCGACCAGGCCACGGCGGATTTCGAGATCGAGGGCTACGACGTCGTGTTCACGTCGCTGCCCGTGTCGGGCACGCTGGTCAACGGCCCGTTCGCGGTGGACATCGCCATCCATGACAAGGACACCGGCTCGCCGGTCGCGCCCGATGCGCCGCTGCAAGTCACGCTCGACCTGGCGGCGGGGGCCGGCATCCTCTCGGGCGCGCTCTCGCAGATGGTCTCGCTTGCGACCGCGTCCTATCCGGGGCTCGCCTACGACACCGTCGACCCGGCGCAGATCCGCGCCAGCTCGACGCAGAGCGCGCCGGTCGTGTCCTCTCCGATCGCCTTCGAGGTGGACATCGTGGCCGAGCCGGCCAACCTCGGGATCATCCTGCCCAACGATCCGATCCCGCCCGTCACCTTCACGCTCTACGACGGCCTGGGCGTGGCCTACCCGGTGACCGGCAACCTCGACTGGACGCTGGTCGATCAGAACTCGATGGCCACGTATGACTCCGGCATGCAGGCGTTTTCCGGGACGGCGGTCGCCACCGTGAACCTCTCGCCCATCCCCGACGAGGCGCCGTATCGCTTGACCGGCAACCTCAACGGCTCGTCCAACCAGGACTTCTCCGACCTCTTGATCTCGAGCCTCACGCTGGAAAACGAGCCCGGCCCGTTCGTGGCGCTGAAGAGCGCGCGCACGGGCGACAGCTACACCGACGACGTGGCCTTCGCCGTGCCCGCCGCGTTCGAGTGGGGGCTGCTCTCCGGCGCCTTGCCCGCGGGCATCACGCTGGATCCATCCACCGGCGTGCTCTCGGGCACGCCGACCACGCCGGTGAGCGGCGAGTTCACGCTCTATGCCAAGACCACGGCCACACTGGCCACGCCCATCCGCTGCGCGCTGGCGGTGTTCGCCGCCGGCGAGACCGAGTGGGTGCCGGGCCAGGACTTCATGGCGCCGGGGCCCTACGCGATCCAACAGACCCCCGACAGCACGACTTTCACCAGCTCGTTCGACGGCACCACCTACACCACCGACCTCAACATCTACCACCCGGATCTGGCCACGGTGTCCACGCCGCTGCCCCTCTTCGTCATGCACCGCGGCCGCGGCTTCAACCATCTGGACTACGATCTGTTCCTCACGCACGTCGCCTCCTACGGCTTCATCGTCGTGAGCGTGGAGGACTGCGAGTCGTTCCAGGAGGGAGCGCCGGCGGGTTGCGCGCCGGACATCACCTACGACCTCTTCGCCCCGTACGACGGCATGGAATCGGGCTCAGCCTTCCAGGAAGCCGCGCTCTTGCACCTGCTCTCGCGCAACACCACGCCGGCGGATGCGTTCGAAAGCAAGGTGGACGAAAGCAACGTCTACGTGGGCGGGCACTCGCGCGGCGGCGGCTCGACGCACGGGTCGCACGTCCGCGGCCCGGACATCCGCATCAACGGCGTCGTCTATTTCATGGCCTACGACCTGCGCTGCTTCACCGAGGTGGAGCCCGGCAACACCACCGCGCCGACCTACGAGATTCCCGACGTGCAGCCGCGGCTGCCGAGCCTGATCATCGCGGCCGAGAACGACGGCGACCTGGTCTACCCGACCTGCGACCAGTTCATCGAGCGCGCCACCGGGCAGGCCACGTCGGTGACCGTCTACGGAGCGATCCACAACTACCTGGGCGATACCAACCCCGAGGACGTTGCGGGCGGCGGACCCTACATCACGCGCGACGAGGAGCAGGCTTTCATCGCCAACCAGGTCGTCGCCTTCCTCCGGCGCTGGAGCGATCTGGATCTGTCGCTCGAGGGATTCCTTTACGGCAACGAGTTCGCCGGGGCGACCGCCGTGGGCACGACGGCGTTGCGCAACATGACGGATGCCGTGTGGATCGACGACTACCAGGACGCCGACCCGTCGCAAAACCTGCTGGGCGGCGCCAACTCGATGACCGGCGGCAACAGCCAGGAAAGCTCGCTCTATCCCCCCGGGTTGTGCCCCAACCTGGCGTCGCTCGGCATCCAGCAGAACATCCTGACGTTCTCGGCCAATTCGGCGACGTACACGACCGACCTGGGAGGTCCGCAGGACGTCTCCGCGCTGCGCCGCTTCGTGTTCCGCAGCGGGCAGACCACCGCGACGGGCTACGATTGGGTGACGTTCCGCGCGTTGCTCTCGGACGGGACCAATTCCGCCACCGTGATGCTGTTCGACCGCACGGCCCCCGACACGACGTATCTACCAGACTACATCACGGCCGACCCGCGGGTCTACGACCGCTTCGTCCAGGTCGAGGTGCCGCTGTCCGAGTTCACCGCCGCCAATCCGGCGATCGATCTAGGCGCGGTCACTTCCGTCCAGCTGCTCTTCTCCTTTTCCGGCACGCCCTCCGCCGGCGAGCAGATCTACCTGGACGACCTCCGCTTCGAGTAGGAGGCATTGTTGGGTGTCGTTCGCCCGGAATTCGTCGAGCACAGCTTCACTCCATGGTTATCCGGTTGCAGCACGAGACCGCCTCCGGCGGTGGCACAGACGCCGCATTGGCCACTACCATGGTGGTTGGCGCCGCTCCCTGGTGTTAACAACCGGATAGGCATGCTTCATTCCAGCGTTGCAAGCGGTACGCTCCCGTGAATCCGCGCCCGCTTCCAGAGACCGTGATTCGGCGAGGCCTCGATCCGTCCAACGAGACCTTGTAGCGTTGGCCTTCCGCGGTAACTTCGACCCATCCGACACTCGCACGGGTCTCCGCGAACAGTCCGCTAACTTCGAGGTGAACGTAGACTCTGGACTCCGGACCAATCGACAGCCGGTAGCGCTCGGTCATCGGAGTCCGAACCCTGGCGCGAACCGAAACGTAGAGGTCACCGTCCCGGGTGCTCCAGCCGCCCGGATCTTTCCCTTCGACGACAATACGACCCGCTCGAAGCGTCCCACGCACTGCAACACGTCTGGCCAGTACCAGACCACCCTCCACGGAAACGGTCAGGAAACCATCGCGCCGATCGGCACAGGCCGCGAAGCCAAGTTGCGCGGCTAGAAATAAGGCAAGCCGGAGCATTCCGATGCAACCGCGTATCTCTACACCCCCACGGCATGGCGGAGCGGATCGGGTACGCGATTGCGCCGCCCGCGCGGGGGGGGTGATCACTCGACTTCGGCGGCCATCTCCTGCTCGATCTCGGCGAGCTTGGCCTTGTAGTTCCCGGCGGTGACTTCGGCGGTCGCCTCCTCGATGAAGTCCTCGGCCACCGCGACGTCGTCGTCGGAAAGCTCGGCGGCCGGAGCTGGTGCCGGCGGCGGGGCCGGCGGCATCGGCGCGGGAGCCGCGGCCGGCTCTTCGGGCGGCGCCGGCTTCTCGCAACTCGCGGCGAAAAGTGCCAGGACGATCGTGCATATCCGCTTCATGGCGTCGCTCCTTCCTGCGCCGGCGCCGATCCGTGCTTGCCCATCCAGCGCTCGTGCCGCTCGTTCTCGCGATCGATCAGCTTGTCCACGCGGGGGAGGCTGTCGGCGTCTTTGTGGGTCTCGGCCATCTCGCGTACGCGTGCGAGCCTGGCGATGCGGCGCGCGTGGCGGCGCATCTCCTCGCGCAGCGCGGCCATCGGCATGGCGTGCCCGCCCTTGGACATGTGCTCGCGCAAGCGCTCGCGCTCGCCGCGCCGAGCTTCGACGCGGGCACGCGCAAGGTCGGCGCGCGCGTGCACCAGGCCGCGCGCCATCTCGGCCGCGGCCTTGCCATGGCGCATGCCACCGTGCTCCGCGCCCTGCGCCTGGGCCGGCATCGCCTCGCCTTTCTTGCCCATGGCCTCGGGCTTGCCCTCCGCTTTGTGGACATGGGCTTCCATGGGCTTGGCCTTGCCTTCCTCGGCGTGCTCCATGCCCTTGGCCTTGGCCTTCTCCGCCATCCGCGCCTCGCGGGCGGCCGGCGGCGGTTTCGGCATTGCCTTGGGCGGCTGTTGCGCCAGGCACAGCGCCGGGATCAGCAGCAGCTGCAATGTGACGATCGCTTCACGCATGTCTGCCTCCTTCTTGGGGTTGGGCGAGTTGATCCACAGCGCGGCGCCGGAAGCAAGCTAGTGTCCCGTCCCCGAAATTCGTTTCCGAATTTCGGGCGGGACACTAGCCACACCAGGGGGGGACCTTCCCGTCCCCCCTCGACGGAGCAAAGCTCCGTC
>Ga0247727_10011519_pt1 | contig 15410 bp, 11 predicted proteins | sample WisWelCaveWW1625_FD_202498 | JGI IMG/M metagenome (GOLD analysis project Ga0247727, IMG submission 202498) | Biofilm microbial communities from Wishing Well Cave, Virginia, United States - WW16-25 | ecosystem: Environmental > Aquatic > Deep subsurface > Groundwater > Cave microbial mat | place... | reverse complement strand
GATCACGGCCTCGATCCGCAGGGCGATCGGTGCTTCCGCGTCGCGTGGAAGCAACGCTCCAGAAAGTCGCGCCAGGTCCTTCTCGGTCGTCACGAGCTGGGTCCCGCTCGCACGCGCGGCGTCGCAGAGAGCGATCATCTCCCGGGTCGTGTACGCGTGGTGGTCGGTGAAGGTGCGGGCCGTAACGACCTCCACCCCCTCGGCCTCGAGGTCCGCGCGGAACGCCGCCGGGCGGGCGATCCCACTGAACGCGGCGGCGCGGCGCGGCGCGTGGACCATCCGGCCGTCGAGATCGACGAAGCCGATGCGGCGATGCGAAGACCGGACGACGGCAATCCCGGGTCGATGCGCCGCGACGATTCGGCGGATCTCTGCGGGATCGAAGCTCGTGTCGGCACGCGTGGCCACGACCACATCAGCCCGGCGGAGCGCATCGACGGGCTCGCGCAGGGGACCCCGCGGAAGGAGCCGGCCGTTCCCGAGCGGACGAACGGCGTCGAGCAAGACGATGTCGAGATCCCGTGCGAGTCGCCGATGCTGAAACCCGTCGTCGAGGAGCACGACGCTCGCGCCGGAGCGGCGCGCCAGCTCGGCTCCGGCGTAACGATCGGCGCCGACGACGACGATTGCCCCAGGAACTCGCTGTGCCAGGAGGTAGGGCTCGTCTCCCGAAAGACTGGCGCTGCACTGGGGTCCTCCACCCGACGACACGAGCAGGGGGCCCCGGCCCGCGCGACCCCCATACCCCCGGCTGACGATCGCCGGTCGGGTTCCATCGGCCAAAAGGCGCGCGGCGAGCCAGGCAACGATCGGGGTCTTCCCCGTGCCGCCGACGACGAGGTTCCCGACGCTGACGACCGGAACGCCGGCCCGCCACGTCGCTCCGACTCGGTCGAAGCGCCGGTTGCGGGCGCGAACCGCGACCTCGTACACCCACGACAGGGGAGCGAGCGCAGCGTGCCCGACAGCGAGAAAAGGGTCGCTCACGGCACGCTCGCCGCCGCCCGTGTGGTGCGAGCGTCGAGGGTTGCGAGAACGAGGTCGATCGTCCGGCCGAGCGCGCCGCGGTTGGTCTCGACCACGCGCTGTGCCGCCCGGCCCATCTCACGCGCGACAGACGAATCGGTCACGAGCCGGACGACGGTCGCCGCGAGGTCCTCGGCGCCGAGGACGCGAACGGCGCCGCGAGCGCCGAGCAGCTCGGCCGCCGAATCGTCGACGTTCTCTGTGTGTGGCCCGAACAGCACGGGTAGGCCTGCGGCCGCGGGCTCGAGCAAGTTGTGGCCGCCGATCGGCACGAGCGTGCCGCCGACGAAAGCGACGTCCCCCGCGACGTACGCCGTTCCGAGCATCCCGAGCGTGTCGAGCAGAAGCACCTCGGTCCTCGGACCGGGCGACGCGTCACGTGCGGACCAGCGCTTCGCGCGGACGCCTGAGGCGCCCAGCATCCGCTCGACGTCGCCGAAGCGCTCCGGGTGACGCGGCGCCAGCACGAGCAGTAGATCGGGCACGATCGGGCGGGCTCGTCGCCAGCCGCCGAGCAGGATCGTCTCCTCTCCCGCGCGGGTCGATCCGGCGACGAGCACCGGACGATCGGCGGGAATCCCGAGTTCGTGCCGCGCGGCGGAGCGGTCGGTGGCGGGCACGGGCAGGTCGTACTTGACGTTGCCTGTCACGCGAATCGACGTCGGGGGAACCCCGAGCTCGCAAAACCTCGCCGCGTCGGCCTCCGAGCGCGCACCGACCCCGGCCACTCCCTCGAGCAGGGGCGCGTAGAGTCTCGACAGGCGCCGGTACCAGCGCATCCGTCCGGGCGACAAGCGGGCGTTGACGAGTAGCACCGAAACCGCCGAGCGGTTCGCCTCTCGCAGGAGATTGGGCCACAGCTCCGTCTCGACGAGGGTCAGGACGCGAGGGGCAACCGCACCCAGCACCCGGGTCGGGAGGCCGGCAAAGTCGAGCGGAAGGAAAAACGCTGCGTCAACCGCGGGCGCGGCGGGAAGCTGCGCGCGTCCGGTCGGCGAGACAGCGGAAACGGCGATCGGCAGATCCTCCCGGAGGGCGCGAAGACCGCGCGCGATCGCGCTCACGATCCGTGCCTCGCCGACCGACGCGCCGTGGACCCAGATACCTCCGTGTCGTCGCATGTCGGGCAGGCGCCGAGCCAAGCGCTCCCGCCACTCTTCCGCACGCGGTCCGCGAGAATGGCGAAACGCCCACGCCGCAGCGGCCAGGCGGAGCGGCGCGAGCGCGGCGTTGTACACACCCATCATGGTGTGGCCCCACGAGGGCCGACGGACCCCGCGAGTGTAGAACACCCCGTGCCTCCAGTCAACGGCAACTCGCTGACAGGAAAGGGTTTGCCATGGCTGTGTGGCGACCCTATATTCGAGTCCATTCCTCCGGGAAACTGCATGCCGGCTCGACGCCCGCAATCCGCACCGGTCCCCGCGGACCGGCCCCAGCCGGCATTCAAGCCGCGCGGGCGGATCGTGTTCACGCTCGTCGCGGTGCTCGCCTTCGCGGGTCTCGCTCCCCTCGGCACAGTCGGCTGGAAGCTGATCGACATCAACCGCGAGGCCCTGGCGACGGCGCAGCAGGAGTACCAGCTGTTAATGGCTGCCTCGCTCGCGCGCGAGCTCGAGATTCATGTCGAGGGACTGCGATCGCAGCTGCTGCGCTTCGCGCAGTCGGTCGGGCGCTCGGTTCGCGCAGGCGGCCTCGACGCGCGGGCGGAGGTGCAGCGCGGCCTGGACGACGTTCTCGACGAGCGCACGCTGTACCTGCGCTTCACGCACTTCCGCGCGACGGGGCCCCAGACGATCGAGACCGGAGCCCTACCCCGGCAGCTCGCTCCACTGTTCCAGGCTGGCCTTGAGGACGCGGTCGAGACGCTGGCGCGTGTGGGCGCGAGCCATGCAGAGAGCACGATTCTGTCCGAGCCGACGATCCTGGCCACTCGCCCGGCGACGGCCGGGCTCGTGATCTCGGCCCCCGTCGTCGCGGGCGGTCGCTTCGTCGGCGTCCTGTCGGCTCTGGTCGACGTGTCGGCGGTGTGGAACTCCGTCGTCGCACGCATCCAAACGGGGCACGCGTTGTTCGTCCTCGATCGGGAGGGACGCGTGCTCGGCAGCACGGACGAGACGCACGTCCAGCCGGGGACCGACGTCAGCCGGACCCCGCTGGTCCAGCGTTTCCTCGCCGCCGGGAAGCGCGCGAGCGAGACGCTGCCGTTCCGCGGGATCGAGGACGGCGAAGAGCGTGAGTACATCGGCTCCTACGAGGTCACGCCGCACGGGTGGGGGGTATTCGTGCAGGCGCACCTCGAGGACGTCTATTCACCGGTCCGAGGAATGATCGACAGCGTGCTCACCTGGGCGATCCTGGCGCTCGGGTTCGCGGTCGCCGCGGCGATCGTGTTCGCGGACACGCTCGCTCGGCCGATCAAGCACCTCGCCGCGGCATCGCGATCGTTCGCGGCCGGGGACTTCTCGACGCGCGCCGGTGTCCGCTCGGGCAGCGAGATCGGCGAGCTGGCCCATACGTTCAACCGGATGGCCGACGAGATCGAAGATCACATCCGAAGGTTGCGGCGAGCGGCCGAGGAGAACCGGGAGCTGTTTCTGGGCACGATCCATGCGATGGCCGAGGCGATCGACGCCAAGGACCCGTACACGCGCGGCCACTCGGTTCGTGTCAACCGTTACTCGGTGGCGATCGGACGGCAGTTGCGCCTGACCGCGGACCAGATCGAGGATCTGCACGTCTCGTCCCTCATGCACGACGTCGGGAAAATCGGGATTGACGACCGGATCCTGCAGAAGCCCGGCAAGCTGACGCCCGACGAATTCGAGGTCATGAAGACACACACGACACTCGGAGCCCAGATCCTGGCCCCGATCCGCAAGATGCATCGCGTGATTCCGGGGCTGCGCTGGCATCACGAGCGATGGGGCGGGGGCGGGTACCCGGACGGCCTCGGCGGCGGCGACATTCCGCTGATGGCGCGGATCATCGCCGTGGCCGACACATTCGATGCGATGACGACGCACCGGCCGTACCAGACGGCGATGAGCGTCGAGGAGGCGATCGAGCGCCTGCGATCCCTCCAGGACGTCGCGTTCGACGGACGCGTCGTCGACGCATTCCTCGCGGCGTATCGCGAGGGGCGGATCGTACCCGACGACGACACGGTCGTGACGCCCGATCCGCTCGAGATCCCGACGGAGCCGGTGGGCGCCGGAGCGGTCTGAGCGAACGCGGCTACTGCAGGTTGAGCCGCTCCGGCGGGACGTCCAGCCGGGCGATCGACCGGCCGGCCGCAAGCTCACGCCGGGCCCATTGCAAGCGATCGTCCGCGAGCCCGCTGGCCGAAGCCAGGTAGCGCAGGCGCGGCACCCGCAGGCGTTCGATCTCCGGAATCACACGAGCGCCGCCCAGGACTGCGAGATACAGGAACGGGCGCCCGTCCCGGCCATCGCGCCGCAGCACCGCCTCGCGTAGAGTCTCGAACATCGCGTCGCCGCCGAGCCGCCGGGCGGACCAAGCGGCCATGTCGCGTAGATCGCCGCGCTCGGCCGGATCGAACGCGGGGTCGACGAGCACCCGGCGCACGAGCTCGCGCGAGGTCGGACCCTGGATCGTCCCGAGGGCCCGCAGGATCTCGCGCGCCTCCGCAGGATCGACGCGCCCGAACCGCTCGGCGAGCGCCCGTGCCGAGGCTTCCCCGCCGGCGCGACCGAGTGCGGCGTAGGCCAACAGGCGCACGTCGACGTTCGTCGAGTCGAGCTCGGCGATCCAGCGCTTGGCCTTGGATCCCGTGCGATCGAACGCCTCGAGGCGTAGGAGGTTTTGGTCCAGCAGTCCCCTCACTTGCGCGTCGGTCGCTGCATCGCGGGCGGCCCCTAGGTCGGCCAGCCGCGACGTGTCGCGGAGCTCGACGAGAGCGAGCAGGAGCTTCTCGATGCGCAAGCGCTGTCGCGGATCGGTGATCGGCTGCGGCAGCTCGATGCCGAACAGTCGACGGAGGATCGGCGCAGCACCGCGCGGGTCGCCGAGGACCGCAAGCGCGTCGACCGAGGCCTGAGCCGGGGCCCAGTTGACCGCGGCGACCATCCGGGCCAGCGGCTCGACGCCCCGCGGGTCGCCGAGGCGAGCGAACGTCGCGGCGGCGATCGAGGCGACCGACGGACTGGGATCTCCGAGGCCCTGAACGAGGATCGGTAGGGCCAGGTCGGCGGGCGCCGTCCCTAGCACGCGAATGAAGTGGCGCCGGTCCTCGGGATCCGGGCGGCCCCAGTGCGTCGCAAGACGCGTGAGTTCGTCGGAGGTTCCGTTGCGGACCACGATTCCGTAGAGCACTCCGCGCACGACGGTGTCGAGCTCGCTGTCGAGCCGATCGAGAACTTCGCCCACGCGGCCCGTGGGCGGCGCGTTCTCGAGGCCGACGCCGGCGCCCTGGCGCACGTACGGGTCGGGATCGACCAGCATGGCGAGAAGCACTCCGGCCGCCTCGGACGTGCGGAGCTGGCCGATCGCCCGTGCGGCGTGATGGCGCAGCGCGACGCGCGAGCTCGTCAGGGCCTGCTGCAGGACGGAAAGCGACGAAGAATCGCCGATGCGCGCGATCGCCTCGACGACCAGGACGCGCTGCGCGGCGTACGGATCGTCGTCGTCGTTGTATCGCTCGAGCTGTGCGTGGAGGAGCGGTAGGCCGGCCGGCGCCGTCAGCACCGCGATCGCCTCGATGGCGGACATGCCGGTGTGGATCGGGATCCCGGCTGTCTTGTGCTGCCCTTCGTTCAGGCGGTCGAGCATGTCCGCCCGTCCGATGAGGCCCAGAGCGTGACACGTCCAGCCCTTTCGATTGAAGGCAAAGTCCCCGACCTCGGACTCGGCACGAGCAAGTGCGGACTCGAGCGCCGCCACAGCCGCGGGACCCCCGAGCAGGCCGAGCGTGTAGGCGCAGAAGAAATACGAGGACGAGAGCGCCTGGTCGAGTTCTGCCGCGAGGGCGGGCACGACATCCGGTCCGATGCGCACGAGGTCGAGCGCGCTGGACACGAACCGGTCGGTCGCAACCTCGGCACGCGAGTGCGGGCGCAGAGCTTCTCCGATCGCGAGCTCGACCCTCCGGCTCATCTCTTCGGCCCGCACCGGATCGGCCACCGACGAGGCGGACTGCGCGGCGACGCCGCCCGACAGCACCGAGACCAGGCCGATGGTGAGAAAGAGCGTGTGAGCGTGGCATGGCATGGGGTGAGGCTCCGTGATGACTCCCGACACGGGGTCGACCGATCAATATACCGGCGGGGTCTCTGACCGGCAAAAACCGGCGCGTGCGCCGTGGTAGAATTCGCAGCGCCGATCGGCTCGGCGCCTCGCAGGAGGGGCGACACGATGGGTTCCCGGACGCGAGTTCTCGGCGTCGGATTTCTGCCGGCCGCGATCGTCTTTGCGACCGCCGGTTGTCCGGGCGGCGATTCGGCGGTCAACGAAGCGCGCCGTGTCCGCGATCAAAGGATCGGTGAAAGCGCCGAGCACCGCCGGTTCGACATCGAGATCAGTCGCGGCGCCACGGATCCGGTTCGGCGCGAGCAACTCGTTCACGCGATCGCCGACGACCGGTTCGCGATCGCTTCTCTGGCCCTCGACACGCTCGCTGCCGCGCCGCCGGCCGAGGCTCGCGACGCGCTGCGACAGGTGTTCGACGGGAAGAGCGGCGTGCTGAAGTTGCGCGCCGCGGTGGCGCTCGGTCGGCTCGGCGACGAGGCGGCCGTGGCCTTCCTGCGCGAGCAGATCCGAGTTCCGGAGCAGACCCTGGGGCTGGAAGTGGTGACGGTTCTCGCAGCCCACGGCGGGGAGCCGGTCCTCGCTCCGGTTTTCGCGCCGCGGCTGGCGAGCGACGACCGTGACACGCGCGAAGAGGCGTACGCCTTGCTCGGCGCCGTGCGAGCGCCATGGGCGACGGACCTCCTGCTCCGTGGACTCGAGCGCGAGCACGGCGAGGAGCGACGCGCAGCGATCCAGGCGCTCGGGCGCACGGGAGAACCGCGCGTCGCCTCGGCGATCGAGCGCTTCGTGAACACGAAGGGGCTCGTGTTCGCGACGCTCGAAGCTCTCGGCGCCGTCGGGAGCCCGGACGGGGCGGACGCCGTTCGGTCGATGCTGGCGAGCGCCGAGCCGACCGTTCGGGCCTATGCCGCGGTCGCTCTGTGGCGGCTCGGTGGTAAGAGCGAGGCCGAGCCGGTCGTGTCGGCAGGGTTGACCGACGCGGACGCGTCCGCCCGCGCCGTGCTCGCGGAGCAACTCGCCCCGGTCGCCGATCCGGACGCACGCCGGTATCTCGCCGTCCTCGCCCTGGACACCGAGCGCACCGTGCGCGTCGCCGCGTTGCGGTCGATGGCCGCCGAGCCCCGCGTCGAGGACCTGAACTCGCTCCTCGCGGCCGCGGGGGATGCCGACTACCAGCTCCAGACGATCGCACTCGGCGCCCTCGCGCGCGCCGGCGGGCCCGAGGCGGCCGCCGCGATCCGACCGCTCGTGCGGAGCGAGAACCCGTACGTCGCGCTCGCTGCGGCGCACGCGGTCGTCGAGATCACGGCCCGGGCCAAAGCGGCCTGATGCGCCACACGCGGCTTGACTTTCGTTGGTCTTTCGCCTAGGCTGCAGCGGGCGCCCTACCATCGATGAGGAGGCCTCATGGCACTCACGCGCCGCCAGCACGAGGTCCTCGAGGTCATCCGCTCGTTCATCGGGAAGAACGGGTACTCCCCGAGCCTGGAGGAGATCGGAACCGAGTTGCGGCTCTCCTCGGTCGCGACGGTTCACAAGCATGTCTCGCATCTCGTGCAGAAGGGCTACGTGCGGCGGGCGTGGAACCAGAACCGATCGATTGAGGTGGTCGATGGCGCCGAGCGCGGAGGAACGATCCCGCTGCCGCTCGTCGGGACGCTCGCGGCCGGGCACCCGCTCGTGGCGACCGACAGGAGCGAAACGATCGCTGTCCCCGCGGACATGCTCGAGGACGCGACCCAGGGGTTCGTGCTGCGCGTCCAGGGTGAGTCGATGATCGAGGCGCAGATTCGCGATGGCGACCTCGTCATCGTCGAGCGACGAGCGGTACCGCGCGAAGGCGACCTGATCGTCGCGGTCGCAGATGGCGCGGGGGCGATCCTGAAGCGCCTCGAGCCGGCCGACGCGCGCCGGAAGACGACCCTGGTTTCCGAGGATCGGGTCGAGATCCAGGGTGTCGTCGTCGGCATGATCCGAAGGTATTGACCCCGACAGCGCAACGCTCCGTGCCGCAGGCGCGCCGATCTCTCGCATCGGTGCTCGATCCGGCCGAGGTGTGCCGTGGCCTGCGTACGATCGATCCGGTTTCGCTCTTTCTCGACGGCCGGGGGGGGGCGGACGGCTGGAGCACGGGGCCGCTCGTGGCGATCGCCCCACGGGTGGTCGCGGAAGTGCCGGCGTCGTCGGATGCGGGCGAGGCGGTCACCGCGATCGAGCACGTCGGGCGTCGATGGCGTGAGCGCAGCTCGTCGGGTCTGGGGAGCGGGACGGGGATCGCGGTTCTCTTGAGCTACGACGGACTCTCCGACACCGCAGCGCCCGGCCGCGATCTCGTCTCCGCGCCCCGCGTCGTCGTGCTCGAGGTCGACGAGTCGTTGCGCTGGCTCGGCCCGGGAGCGATCGAGTGGACGGGGCGCGGCCGGCCCCGCGACGGCGTCGATGAGACCACGTGGATCGCGATCGAGCCCGCGATGTGCGAGCGGCCCGCGGCGGCGTCCGCCCTGGCGCCCGTGCGCACGAGCCTCCCTCGGCCGGCCTATCTCGAGGCCGCGGCGCGACTGCGCCGCCACATCTTCGACGGCGACGTGTACCAGGCGAACCTGTGCCAGGTGTGGTACGGACCGTACCGGGGGGACGAGTTCGCCGCGTACGAACGGCTGGCCCGCGCGACACCGGCGCCGCGCAGCGCGTTCCTGTCGACCCCCGAGCTCGTCGTGGCTTCCGCGTCTCCCGAGGTGTTCCTCCTGCTCCACCCGCCGGATCGGATCGAAACCTGGCCGATCAAAGGGACGCGCCCGCGGGGAGCGACGCCCGCGGCGGATCGTGCGCAACGCGACGAGCTCGTCGCCTCCGCGAAGGATCGCGCCGAGCTGCTGATGATCGTGGATCTCGAGCGGAACGATCTCGGCCGCGTGTGCCGCACGGGGACGATCGAAGCGACCGGTTGGGGAGACGTGCGGAGCTTCGCCGCGGTGCACCATCTCGTCGCCTGCGTCTCGGGCCGGCTGCGCCCGGACGCGGCGTTCGGCGAGGTCGTGCGCGCGACCTTCCCCGGCGGGTCGATCACGGGTGCGCCGAAGGAGCGCGCACGCGCGATCCTCGCCGACCTCGAGCCGGTTCGACGCGGGTTCTACACGGGGAGTCTGTTGTGGCTCGCCGATGATGGTAGCCTCGACGCGAGCATCTTGATCCGGACCCTGGTGTTTCGCCGGGGCCTGTTTCATCTCGGCGCGGGCGGCGGGATCGTCGCCGACTCGGAGGCCGATCTCGAGTGGCGCGAGGCGAACCACAAGGCGCGAGCCCTCGCCGCCACCCTGGGCTTCGCCCCGGAGGAGGCTCGATGAGACTGCCGTCCCCGGACGCCTGTGGCTGGCTCGACGGCCGGCCGATGCGAGTCGCCGAGATGGGGATCGCCTGGACCGACCCGGCCGCTCACGTCGGCCTGGCAGCGTTCGAGACGATCGCCGTACGCCGCGGGCGGCCCCTCGAGCTCGCCGAGCATCTCGAGCGTCTCGCGCGAAGCGCGTCGCGCCTGCGGGTCGTCCTGCCGCCGGTCGACGCGCTCGAGGCAACCGCGCGGGAAGCGGCGGCGGCCGAGCCGACCGGCTGCGGCTGGCTCAAGATCCTCGTGACGCGGGGCGGGCGGTGGCTCGTCGTGACGGGGGCGATGCCGCCCGACGAGGAGGGGCGCCCGATCACGGCCGTGCTGCTCCCGTGGCGCCGCGACCCCCGCGACCCGCTCGCGGGCGTGAAGTGCACGAGCTACGCGCAGCACGAGCTGGGGCTCGAGGAGGCCCGACGTCGGGGGGCGGACGAGGGTCTGTGGCGCAACGCGAATGGCCACTTGACGGAGGGGTGCAGCAGCAACCTGTTCGTGGTGATCCGTCGCACGATCACGACGCCCGCGGTGCGCGAGGGCGTGCTCGCGGGCGTCGTGCGAGATCTCGCGATCCGCGCCGCGCGCTCGCTGGGCCTCGACATGCACGAGACCCGTGTGCGCGTGCATCGACTCGCGGTCGCCCACGAGGCGTTCGCGACGTCGAGCCTGTGCGGTGTGCGGCCTCTCGTGTGCTTCGACGGGCGGCCGATCGGGAACGGAACGCCCGGCCGCGTGACCCGGTCCGTCGCCGAGGCTGTGGCTCGGCTTCGCGGGCTCGTTTCCAGCGAGGGGAGCGGCGTCGAGGACGCCAGGAGGGACGGATGATCAGTGGATTCCAGGCGACCGTGGTGCTGTGGGCATGGGCCGGTGTCGTCCTGCTCCATGCAGCGTTCCGTGCGGCGCTCGACCCGGAGCCGGATCCAGTTCGAGACTCGGGGCCGATCGTCTAGCGCGACTCCCGATCAGGGGGTTGCGGCGAGGATCCGGCCCGCCGCACGGCCCGGGTACAGCCGCAGGTTCGCGGTCGGGCAGGCGTAGCCGTTGAGGAAGGTGCGCCGCGGTCCCGCGGACGTATTCGGCGTGCTGCGGTGGAACGCGTACGGCCCGAAGACGAGCACGTCTCCCGCTCGCATACGGACCGAGACCGGCCGCACGGCTCGCTGGAGCTCGCGCGCGATGTGCTCGCCACGCCCCGCCCGATCGACGTGACCGAGACGCCAGCTCCCCGGGAGGAACTCGAGCGGTCCGTTCGTCTCGTCGACGTCATCGAGCGCCAGGACCGTCTGGACGTAGCTTCCGTCCCCGTTCACATCGCGCCAGTCCGTCGAGCCCCAGCGCCGGTGGCGGCTGTCCTGGTGCCACGGGAACTCCACGCCGTCGCCGGGGATCTTGAAATGCGCCTGGCTGACGATCTGCGTCACCTCGCGCGAGCGGAGCAGCCGACCGGCGGTCTGGATGAGGCGAGGGTCTTGGCCGACGCGATCGAGCACCGGCTCGAGCGCGCTGGCCCAGACGATCCGTTGAATTCGGATCCTCGGCTGGCCCGCCTGCTCGCCGAGCGGCTCGACGACGAACTGCGCACCGTCGTGGATCCCGGATTCTCCCAGGTCGTTCGCTCGACGCTCCAGGCGCTCGAAGGCCGACCGCATCTCAACGACCTCGGCGGTCGAAAACGCCTGCGGAAGCACGGCGAATCCCACGTCGAAGAAGCCGCGCTCCTGCTCCTCGGCCAGCAGTTCGCACGAGATGGAAGAGGCCGACATCGGGGCCAAGGTACGCACCCCGGTGGCTCGATGCATCCGAAAACAACGGCGGGAAAGGCGCGAGCCGGGGCGGCACCGGCGACTGGTGCCTCGGGACGGAGTTGAACCGCCGACGCAGGGATTTTCAGTCCCTCGCTCTACCGACTGAGCTACCGAGGCTTCGACCGCGAAGGGCCGGCCATGCTGTCACACGGTCGGCGAGACCGTCAAGGACCGGGCGCGCGCGGCACCCGCGGTCGAACGCGCGCCGGATCGCCGCCCGGCGCGGGACTCTTCACGTCAGCCGCGTCCGGCGGGGGGGGCGGGCTCGCCGCGTCCGGACTCTCGGCGCGGACGAGCTTCAGCACCACGCGGAGCTTGTGCTCGATCTCACGCGCGAGGTCCGGGTTGTCGCGCAGGAACACGCGGGCGTTCTCCCGGCCCTGTCCCAGTCGCAGGTCGCCGTAGGAGAACCAGGCACCGGATTTCTCGACGATGCGATGGGCCACACCGAGGTCGATCAGATCTCCCTCGCGCGAGAATCCCTCACCGAACAATACGTCGAACTCCGCGACGCGGAACGGTGGCGCGAGCTTGTTCTTGACCACCTTGAGCTTGGTGCGGTTGCCGACCGCCTCCTCGCCGTCCTTGATCGTACCGATACGGCGGATGTCGAGGCGCAACGACGCGTAGAACTTGAGCGCGCGGCCCCCGGTCGTCGTCTCGGGGTTCCCGAACATCACGCCAATCTTCTCGCGGATCTGATTGATGAACACGAGCGACGTTTTTGTCCGCGACACGACCCCGGTCAGCTTGCGCAGGGCCTGCGACATCAGACGCGCCTGCAATCCGACGTGCGAGTCACCCATCTCGCCGTCGAGCTCCGCCTTTGGCACGAGCGCCGCGACCGAGTCGATGACGACGATGTCGAGCGCCGCGGATCGGATCAAGATCTCCGTGATCTCGAGCGCCTGCTCACCGGAATCGGGCTGCGAGACCATCAGATTGTCGACATCGACGCCGACCTTCCTCGCGTAGTCGGGATCGAGCGCGTGCTCGGCGTCCACGAACGCCGCGACCCCTCCCTGGCGCTGCGCCTCGGCGACCACGTGCAAGGCGAACGTCGTCTTGCCCGACGACTCCGGTCCAAAGACCTCGATCACGCGGCCGCGAGGCACGCCACCGATCCCCAGTGCGTAATCGATCGACATCAGGGTGGTCGAGATCACCGGTACGTCGAGGCGGCTGCGGTCGCCGAGCTTCATGATCGAGCCCTTGCCGAACTGTCGCTCGATCTGCGAGACGGCGACCTCGACCGCCCGCTGCTTGTCCTCGGTTTCCATGACCATGAACGAGACTCCTACGGAGGGTTGGGACCGACAGTCCAGTACACCGGCGCAGATTAGGCGAAAGTCCGCGGGCGGTCAAGCGCGGAGCGGTTTCCCGATGGTTGACACTCGCACGAAGCGCCCCCATATTTGCGCGGCAGTCTGCGGCTCGTGACCGGATCACGGGACCATCGTCGCGCGAGCGGGGAGATTCACGACAGGTGCGTCGGTCGTTGCGAGGTATCGAGGTGGCAACGGGACTCGGCCTCGCCGCGGTGCTGTGCCTCGTCGGATGTGCAGGGTCGAAGCGTTCGGCCGACGAGTCGCCCGGGACACCCGGCGCATCGAGCCGTGGGCCAGCGGGAACGGACGCCGCCGTCGAGGAACCGGTCGAGATCACCGTCCTGCCGGACTCGCCCGCGCCCGCGGTCGAGTTCGACCCGACCGCCGAAGCCGTGGAAGAGGCGCCCGAGCGCGACGTCGACGCCGTGCTCCCCGGCGAGGAGTTTTCCGAGGCGCCGCACGATCAGCTCGCCGAGATCACGGTCGACGTCGACGCGGAGCGGCTCGCCGCCGAGCGTGCGCTTGTCGAGGAGACCGCGCCGACGTTCGATTACCCGGTCGTCGTCAACGATCGGGTGTTGTTCTGGCTCGACTTCTACTCGAACCGCAAGCGGGACTTCTTCCGGGCCGGGCTCGTTCGCTCGGGCAAGTACGTGGAGCGGTTCCGAGCGATCTTCCGCGAGGCCGGAATTCCCGAGGACCTGGTCTACCTGGCGCACGTCGAGAGCGCATTCAAGACGACCGCCTACTCGCGCGCGAAAGCCCGCGGTGTGTTCCAGTTCATTGCCCCGACGGGGCGACGCTACGGGCTGCGCATCGACTCGTGGGTCGACGAGCGCGCCGATCCCGAGAAGTCGGCGCGTGCTGCGACCGCCTACCTGAGCGACCTGTACGCCGAGTTCGGCGACTGGTACCTGGCGCTGGCGGCGTACAATGCCGGAGAGGGTCGCATCCGCAGCGCGATCCGCCGCTCGGGCAGCCGGGACTTCTGGACGATCGCCAAGACCCGCTACATCCGCCGCGAGACGGTGAACTACGTTCCGGCGATCCTCGCCGCGACGATGCTCGCGAAGGAGCCGGCGACGCACGGTCTAACGTACGAGCCCGAGCCGCCGGTCGAATACGAAACGGTGTCGATCGAGGGCGCAGCGGATCTGCAGGTTCTCGCGCGTTGCGCGGGGACCGATCTCGAAACGCTCAAGCAGCTGAACCCGGCGCTCCGCCGGTCGCAGACGCCCCCGGGCACGACGACCTCGTTGCGGGTCCCACCGGGCAGCGGCGAGGCGACGCTCACCGCGCTCGCTCTCCTTCCGTCGTCCGAGCGCGTGTTGTACGCGCGACACGTGGTGCGGCGCGGAGACACGCTATCCGCTCTCTCGGATCGGTACGGTGTATCGGTGGCGATGATCCAGCAGGCGAATCATATGGGCCGCCGCACGACGATCCACATCGGGCAAGAACTGACGATTCCGTCGATCGGCGGAGGTACGGCGGGCCCGGCAGTGACCGCGGCGACGGATCTCGTCGAGGGCGAGCCGCTGACGTATCGGGTCCGTCGGGGCGACACGTTGTCCGGGATCGCGCGCCGTCACGGCACGACCGCACAGGCGATCGCCGGGGCCACTGGGATTCCTCTGCAGACGACGCTGCGGGTCGGCCAGTCGTTGACCGTCGTTCCCGGCGCGAGGTCCGCCGCATCGGCGTCGGCCGCCGCGGGCCGGGAGTCGGCGAACGGGCGAGCCGCGCCGGCGCGGACTGCGGCGACGACGCACACGGTGCGGCGGGGAGAAACTCTCACGTCGATCGCCAAACGCTACGGGACGACGGCCGAGGCCCTCGCACAGATGAACGGACGGAGTGTCCGCCAGGTCTTGCACGCGGGCGATCGCTTGCGGATCGTGGACTCGAGCGCGCGGCTGCACACCGTGCGTCGCGGCGACAGCCTCTGGGAGATCGCCCAACGATACGCGACGACCGTCGACCAGCTGTGCGCGCTGAACCACATCTCGCGCGACACGGCGCTGAAGCCGGGAACGCGGCTGACCGTCGCCACGGAATAGGTCCCCCGCACCTCCTCGGATCGGTCGAATCATGCTGGGGCGCTCGATCGGAGCGGTGCTCCTCGGTGTCGAGGCGCGCCTCGTCGACGTCGAGGTCGATCTGACCGGCGGTCTGCCCACGATCGCGGCGGTCGGCCTCCCGGACTCGACCGTGCGCGAGGGCATCGATCGCGTCCGGTCGGCGTTGCGCCACGCCGGGTTCACGTTTCCGCCCCAGCGAATCGTGATCAATCTCGCGCCGGCCGAGCTACCGAAGCACGGCGCGGGGCTCGATCTTCCGATCGCCGTGGCCCTGCTGCGGGCGGCGGGTGGTCTCGATCCGGCCGAGGGAGCGAGCGCTGTGTACCTCGGAGAGCTCGCCCTCGACGGGTCGATACGGCCCGTCCGCGGAGCGCTCGCCGTGGCGCTCGCCGCTCGGTCGGCCGGACGGCCGGCGATCGTGCTCCCGACCGAGAATGCCGGGGAAGCCGCGCTCGTGGATGGACTCGACGTCGTTGCCGTCGGGAGCCTCGCCGATCTCGGGGGGCGCCGGCACACCGGCACG
>Ga0247727_10011518_pt1 | contig 15410 bp, 12 predicted proteins | sample WisWelCaveWW1625_FD_202498 | JGI IMG/M metagenome (GOLD analysis project Ga0247727, IMG submission 202498) | Biofilm microbial communities from Wishing Well Cave, Virginia, United States - WW16-25 | ecosystem: Environmental > Aquatic > Deep subsurface > Groundwater > Cave microbial mat | place... | reverse complement strand
CCTCCTGCATCGGAACCGGACGTACGGATTCCTCGTCATTGGGCGAAAAGAGAGCGCCACGTTCGCGAAAAAAGAGAAGAGCTTGATGGAGCAGGCCAGCGACGAGGTCACGAAAGCGCTGGATCGCGAAGGCCTGTTCGATATGAATGTCCTGCTCAGCCGGCCATTTGTCGCGCACGAGCCGGTCCCTCCGCCACCCTCTCCGGCGGAGATGTTCACGGCTCCGGTGTCGCATCTCACACAGGAAGTCCAAGACAAGATTATTGCCGTCTTGACGGATGCCAACCAATACGTCGCCTATGATCGCATCTGGGCCTGCCGCTACGATCCCCTCGCAGGCAATGTCGAAGTCCTGGGAATGGCCGGCGATCTGAAGAGCGAACCGAAGGACGGGAGGAAAGATCTGAAGCCGGGGCACCGCCTCGCGCTCGACAGCTCAGCCTCAGGATGGGCGGTCCGCCATCGTAAGCCACGTGTGGATCATGATCTCGCCTCCACCCAGGGGCGGTTCCTCGATCACAAATATTTGTTCAAGGACCGTCTTCTCTCCTCGCTCGTCGTGCCGTTCTTCGTCCGGGGACAAGTGGGCGGAACCGTCACCCTGGCCTCGAAAGAAGCCGGACGCTACCAACAGACGGATGCTCGCACGCTTGAGCCGACTATTGTGAAGATCGCGGACACTCTCCAGGCTCCGGCACAGGCGCCAACCAGCCAGGCCCCCGCTACTGGACCAGCCGGCGCCCTCGGGACGGCAATACCCTCGGGTCCCTCGGAGCCCATCATCAGAAAACAAGAGCGGCAGGCCGCGATCGGCGAGTTCAGCATGTTCCTGGCAACAGAAGTGCGTGAGCCGCTCGCCTCGATCCGCGCCCAATTGGAAGAAGTCACAGGTGAAGGCATCCTCGACTTCGACCCGCAGACGCGGGTCGAAAATGCGATGCGCGATTTGATCCGTATCGAAGCCATCCTGAACGAGATTTTGGACTTTGCGAAACCACTCGAGCTGACTCGGCGGTTACTCCGCATTCCCGAAGTGATCGAGAGCGCGCTCACGGTTGTCGCGACCGACCTCGAAGTCACCAGGATACAGGTGACCAAGGACTATGCGACGATGATCGCGCCGGTCCGCGGCGACGAAGCCAAGCTTCAGCAAGTCTTTCTCAGTATCTTCAAAAACGCGTGTGAAGCGATGAACCCCGGTGGGCATCTCCATATTCAGGTCACCCAGCATCGCGCGGGACGGAGCGTGGAAGATCAGATCCTCATCAAGAACGACGGGGCTCCTATTCCGGCAGAAATCGTCGATAAGGTCTTTGAGCCGTTTTTTACGACGAAGCGGACCGGCATCGGTCTGGGTCTCGCCACGGTCAAGAAGATCGTCGAAGAACATGGAGGCTCGATTGCCATCGGCAGCGCGCCTGGCGAAGGGACCACCGTCACCATCCGCCTCCCAGGCCTCAGCCCTGGTCCGTCCTATCGCGGACGCGGGCGCCGCCGTCCACCAGCACGCCGCCAGGGCTGACTTCCCGTCTAATTGGTATGTTTGGTTCGTCTTGTTTATTTGGTTGAACCAGAAAGGCCGGGCTCGTACCAATCGTGCAAACCATCGAAATTCTAGTGTGCCACGATAGTTTTTCCGCAGCCTTCTCTTCACGGGAGGGTGCCTGTTTGGACTCCCACTACGCGCATCGAACGAGCACAGTTTCATCGTGCGCGTTCGGCCAGCAAAAAGGATGGTCGGCCGGCTCTCCTTCCTTATCCCTTGACAGAACCACCCACCTCCTGGCTATGATTCCCGCCAATTGATTGGAGCTAGAGTAGACGTTGAAAACGTATTTCCCCCAGTCACCATTTCGTATTCAAAGGAGTAGGCATATGAAACTCGTAATTGGCACTGTTGCGACCGTCTCCGGTGTCTTATTTGCGCTCTCGATGGCCTCGGCGAATCCTTCGCTCCTCCCCAAGCATGAAGGCTACCCGATGAAGAACAGCGGAAGCCCTGTGACGGGCCAGCCAACCGCCAATGATCCTGGTCAGTCTGATGCGCGTGGTGAGAGTACGCTGATGAAGTCGGCCGACTCCATTAAGAGCGCCCAGCAGAACCTGATGAAGACAGACAATGCGCGGATTACCACAGGCCAGGGAGCCAATCAGCTCCCGACCGTGCAGGGGCCACAGATCAAAATCGCCCCTCCGGTGACCTCTGCCACGAAGATCGCCGGCGATCGGAAGATCGAGTAGCAGGATGCTGAAAAAGTCCGCCAGCATCGTTCTCGCGTCGCTCAGAAGCTCAACGTACCGAAGCGTACGCCTTCGCCTCTTCGCTCGCTGCGGCCTTGCTGGACGGCTTTTTTGAGCATCCTGCGCGCGGCTCTCCTGTTGTCCTAGATGTGCGGGCCATCGAATTTCCACCGTGCCACAATAGTTTCTCCGCAGACTCTTAGTCGAGCCGTTCAACGGGATGCAACAGGGGGGTGCCGGACTTGTCCGGCGCCCCCCTTTGTTTTTGTGTGTCCTGCCCGAGTGGGAGCTGTGACCCTACGCAGCCGGAATCGCCAGGGTTTCCTGGCCCACTCGCCCGCATAATCGACACCGATTCTGGGGTGAGCCCCTACCTCGTCTCTCTCCACCAATGTCCCTCGATCCTCGAACCAGAGGGACTCGCCGGTCGTGAGATCTACACGGTTGAGACGGCGATCAATCTGCAGCGCGCGACAGAGCCGCCCCGGTCCATCGACCAACTCCCCATCGATTTCAATCGCCCTGATCAGTACGGCTGAGGGAAATTGCTCTCGCTCCGTCACCACGTTCAGACAATGGTACATCCCGTAGATGAGGTAGACGTAGGCGACCCCTGGTGGACCAAAAAGCACCTCGGTCCGCTGCGTTCTCCCTTTCGACGCATGGCAGGCCTTATCCTGCGGACCGACATAGGCCTCGACTTCGATGATCTTCCCTGCCAACATGCGCCCATCGATCGAACGTACGAGATACTTGCCAATCAATGAATGGGCAACCTGAACCGTTGGGCGGTTGAAATAGACACGTGGAAGAATTCTGCACTTTGTCTTCATATGGGCTAACTATAGGCTGCTCAAAATGGTCATCCAGCGAGGCCGCAGGCGACGCCAAGACTGTGCCCTCTGGGGTACATTGAGGATGTTGGCGAGCCGAGAACGAAGCTGGTGACCATTTTCAACAGCCGCTAGAAATACCACGCAACGCCGCCCATGAACGTCCGCGGATTCCCCGGCACGAAGTGAATGTCGTTAACCGGCGCCGCCTCGTTTCTCCGTTGCGATTCGAATGCAAATATGGCCTGTTCCCACTTCGTGTCAAACAGATTCTGTATGAACAAGAACGCTTCCAGGCGTCCATGGGACATCTTGATCGGCAGTTGATAGCGCTCCGAAAGATCGAAGTCAATCCAGGAGGGAGATTTGATGCTCCGGTCTTCTATGAGCGGTCGCACGCCGAGATAGGTCGCTTGCAGTTGAGAGGTCAGGCCTTCGGGCCACCGCACCAATAGCGCGCCATACGCCGTGACTTCAGGGGCTAGTGGAATCGCCTCGCCGTTGCGAAATTCGGCTTTCGTCCATGTCACGCTGCCGTTCACATACAGCGGGCCCCAGACTTGTCCACGCGCGGCCACCTCCACGCCCTCTCGTCTACTTGCGCCACGAATTTCCGTCGTCCCTTCGTCTCCCACAAACACGAGTTCTGACTTGAGATCCAATCGCCAGAGTGTTGCGGTCAATTCGACTCCCTCTGGCCCCCAGGGCTTCGACCGCACACCGACTTCATAGCTCTTGGCTCGCGCAAGCGGTGAGGGCCCTGGTGCGACTGCCGACCGTGCGTCGTTGCTGTGATAGCCCTCGCCATAGTTGGCAAAGAACTCGGTATTGGCCCAGGGGCCCAGGATGAGATTCATTTTCGGGAGGACGATGCCGGAGTTTGTCCGGCCGGCTGGTTGTTCTGCACAGGTCGCGCAACGATTACGCACATCGAAGGTGAACGTCTCGGCACGCAGTCCGCCAGCGAGCCTCATCCACGACGTCGGCTGAACCTCCGCTTTGACGAACGGTGCATAGGACCCCTCAAGAATATCACTGTCTGTGGTGGTCCCGGTCGGCATTCTTGTCGTGTGGGTCCCGAGTTTTGCGTGGATGTGGTCGACTCTGGTTTGAAACCCGATCGTCCCAATGCTCGGCACGCCCACCACTTCACCCTGCTGTTTGTATCCCAGATCGCCGCCGTACATAACGCGGCGATCGGATTGCTGAATACCGTCACCTCCGGTTGGCACGCCGTTGGTCGCGATATCGTTCAAAAAAAAGGTGAAATTCGTGAAGAGATCCATCCGATAATACTGCCCATACGCGTTGGCAAAAAACTGGCCGCCCGAGGTCGTGTCGTAATGGTAGTTCAGTTTGGCGGTGCTGCGGAGTGTCTTGCCCCCTTCCGAAGGATCGATGGCGCCAAACCGGTCGAGCGTGCCGTCCTGCACGGCTCGAAGAGGAATCTCGCCAGAGGCGTTCCACTGCGCCTTGTGAAAGGTTGCCGTGAGACTGAGTTCATCGCGACCGGACAGATTGGTCGTCATCTTCCCCAATATATTGCTCCGAAAATAGCGATAGTCGTTCTGAAACGGGCCGTTCGTATAATAGCCCTCAGCGGCAAACAAGGTGCGCACCTTCCCCTTGGTTGGAGAAAACATGAGCATATGTCGCTGAGTATCGAACTGCCCCCCGGCCGCCTGGACTACCCCTTCTTGTACCGCCTGTCGCGTTCTGAAATTCACCGCGCCTGCCGTGGCAAAGTCGCCATATTCAGGAAGATAGGCTCCTTTGTGGACGTCGAGTCCTTCGATCGTTTCTGGAATAATAAAATTCAGGTCGGTGTATCCTTGGCCGTGAGCGTGAGTTCGTAAGTTGATCGGCATTCCATCGGAGAAAAAGGCCACATCTGTACCGTGATCCGCGTCGAATCCGCGCAGAAGATATTGATCGGCCTTGCCAGCACCCCCCGAGTGCTCGACTGCAATGAACCCGGGAATCAGACGCAGCACCTGCGCCGGACGTCCTTGGGGCTGAAGCAAGTACTCCTTGTCCGGGATGAATTGTTGCGATGAAGCCGCGATCGGACGTTCCCCGATGACAGAGACTTCCGGCACTTCGATCTCGGGCGCATCCGGATCGTGCGCAAAGGCCCCTCCTCCAATGAGCAGGGCTATCCCTGCGAATACGAAGGCGACCCAATATGACGAAGTACTGTTCATGGTGAATTCGTCGTTCGGGGGGCGAATTATCGGAGGGCTTTCCCGGTTGTCGTCATCGTGAGTTTGCCGTGTTTCACACCCTTCACGCTGACCAGCGCATCGGCCACTTTCTTGATCTCCGACCCGCGTCCTTTCACGACTAAGACTTCAAGGCAATGGTCGTGGTCGAGATGGACGTGCATGCCGGAGAGAATCTGCCCCTGATAGTCATGTTGAATATCGGTCAACTTTCCCGTCAGATCGCGCACATGATGGTCATACACGAAGGTAATCGTGCCGACGGTTTCCTTATTCTCATCCCACTCTTGCCCGACCAGATTGTCTCGAATTAGGTCGCGGAGCGCTTCCGATCGGTTCGTGTAATGCCGTCGTCTGATGTGGCGATCGAACTCTTCAAGCAACCGCTGGTCTAACGACACGCCGAACCGGACGAGTTGATTCATGGGACCCTCCCTGGCTGAGTAGCACGATTTTAATATTCATAGCACTAACGGGGCGTACGAGCAACCGGAGTTTATGGGCGACCGGCACAGCATCCAGCGCCAGGGTGTTCGCCACAGACCCAAACTGCATTGTTTCGCGAGCGGCTTTGGCAGAGCGCGGCCTAATCGTCCTGGGCTGTCTGGGTTCACGAGCAATCCCACTCCTGCTCGTAAACTAACCACGTCGTTTCCAGAGGGATCATCAACATAGAGTCTCCCCCAAGGACTTGTACGAAAGGATGGATGAGATTGGATTTCTGGTTTGGATATTTTTTTCAGCCCCCTGCGGAGCCTTGAACTATCACACCTGCTATGACACCCCCGCAACGGCATATACATCCAAATCGCTGTCGCCTCTCGTAGTGGGAAACAAGCCGCGGAAGGTGTCGACAAGACTGAGCGGCATTCAACATTCACTTTTCATTCACCAGGAGGGCAGGGCCATGAATACCAGGATCGCATCGTATCTCATCATCAGTGGATTGGCGCTCAGCGTCACGGGCTGTAACACGATGGAATCGACGTCCGGTTCCGGGATGTCCAAATCGACGGCCATGGCGGACAAGCCGCTCTACGATCGTTTAGGCGGCAAGCCGGCGATCACCGCTGTCGTGGATGACTTCGTCGGGCGCGTCGCCGCCGACAGCCGCATCAACGGCAAGTTTGCCAACACCGACATTCCCCGCTTGAAGACGCTGTTGGTGGAACAGATCTGCCAGGCCTCCGGCGGTCCTTGCACCTACACAGGCCGCAGCATGAAGGCCACCCATGCTGGCATGGGCGTCAGCAGCATCGACTTTGATGCGCTGGTCGGAGATCTCGTCGTTACGCTTAACAAGTTCAAGGTCCCGGAGCGCGAGAAAAGCGAATTGCTCGGCGCGCTGGGTCCGATGAAGGGGGACATCGTCGAGAAGCCGATGGCCTCCATGCACTGACAGGTGTTCGCGCAATTCGACAGCAGCATTGTGGAGGTGGGACAGCTGGCGATTGTCGCGAGGATCTTCCTGCTAGCCTACGGCCGGAGAAAATCCTTGATCTATCTGCGGCTGGTTCTGGTGAGCGGTTTCCGCGGCATCGCTGTCCTAGTCTGCGCCTGGTTTACCGAACGGGCGGGCGATCTCAAGCTGTTTCAGTTGTAGCACCGAAGCGAATGAGACACCAGCATCAGATTATGGCTACTCGCCCTGAACGGGGATGTACATGACGTTCCCCTGCCGATTGACCAGCAGGAGGGCAAGATCGGATGGCTTAATCGGATCGGCCAGCCGCTGAAACATGGCGAAGTTGGAAATAGGCTGACGATTAAGTTCCAACACCACGTCGCCCGGCTGGAGACCGGACGATTCGGCCAGACTGCCTTCTTCAATGTCGGTCACCACCACCCCGCTGGTGACGGATAGATCCATCTGCCGAGCCAACGGCGCGGTCACATCGTCGAAGACGACGCCGGCGAGGGGATGAGCCGTGGCAGTTGAGGACGAGGCGGCCTGGTTCTTCTTGGTCCGTTCACGCGGCGCTTCCTGGACAACCAATTCAGCCTGGTACGGCTTACTCTCGCGCATGAGATCCAGCCGGTGCTTACTCCCGATCGTAGACGCGGCCACGAGGTTCCGAAGATGCCCGCTGTCCATCACGTCGTGCCCGTCGAATCGCACGACCACATCGCCGCGCTTGAGTCCGGCTTTCTCGGCGGACCCTTTCGCCTGCACATCGGTCACAATCGCGCCCTTCACATCGGGGAGACGAAAGATCTTGCCTAACAGGGGCGAGACATCTTGCGTCGAGGCGCCCAGGAACCCACGGATGACATGACCGGTCTTGAGCAAGCTCTGCATGGCAGCCCTGGCCATATTGCTCGGAATGGCGAAGCCCACGCCGACGCTCCCGCCCGTGGGACTGGCGATGGCGGTATTGATCCCCACCAGTTCTCCATTGAGAGTCACCAAGGCCCCGCCGGAGTTGCCTGGATTGATGGGAGCATCGGTTTGAATGAAATCTTCGAAGTCGGCGACACCGACGTCGGCGCGACCGACGGCACTGACAATGCCGAACGTCACACTGCGACTCAACCCAAGCGGGTTCCCGATCGCGAGCACAAATTCGCCGACGGCCAGTGCGCTCGAATCCCCCCACGTCACCGTCGGCAGATTGGCCGCCTGAATTTTTACCACGGCCACATCGGTCTTTGGATCGGTGGCAACCACTCGTCCTTTGTATTGCCGCCGGTCTGCGAGAATCACTTCCACATCAACCGCATCGGCAATGACATGGTTGTTCGTCATGATGTAGCCATCCGACGACACAATGACGCCGGAGCCCTGACCATATTGCCGCCGCGACGGAAGATCCCTGAACAATCCGAACGGCAGTGCTTCGTCACTGAATGCTTGATCACGAACCATCACCGTGGAGGCAATGCTGACGACAGCGGGAATTACTTTGGTCGCGGTCACCTTGACCTGCACCTGGAGTTCACCCCCGCCCGCCACAGGAATCACGCGACCCCCGGCAAGAGCTGTTCCACCGGTAATCGAGCCCCACACAGAGAGCCCGATCACGATTCGCAATATTATAAGATTGGGCTGAAACACCACACGGTCCTTTCTAACAGGATGCTGAAAAAGTCTTCCAGCGGGGAAACTCTGAACCGTGAGCGAAGAACTATTAACGAAGAAACGATTGTCACTTCAGCGTTCTGCGTTCATCGTTCAAGATTGAGTCTGTAGCCTAGCATGCGTGCGTCGGAGGCGCACTCACAATTCCATATGGCGCAGGCGGAGGGCATTGGAAATGACGGACACAGAACTGAAGGTCATGGCGGCACTGGCGATCATGGGGCTCAAGAGAACTCCCCAGGCCGGATGGAGCACCCCGGCCGCGATCGGAACCCCGATCACGTTATAGAGAAAGGCAAAGAGTAGATTTTGCCGAATATTCCGCATTGTGGCTTGACTCAGCCTCCGCGCACGGAGCAGCCCGCGCAGATCCCCTTTCACCAGCGTTATCCCCGCGCTCTCAATGGCCGTGTCTGTACCCGTTCCCATGGCGATCCCGACATCGGCCGACGCAAGGGCTGGGGCATCATTGACACCGTCGCCGGCCATCGCCACCACACGGCCTTGCGACTTGAGGCGGGCAATGATCTGTCCTTTTTGGTCCGGTAAGACATCAGCCATGACCTCCTCAATGCCTAGCTGCCTGGCAACCGCCTCAGCCGTATCGCGATGATCTCCCGTCACCATGACTAGGCGAATGCCTTCGGCCTTGAGCTCCTGCACCGCATCACAAGTCGAGGCTTTGATCGGATCTGCCACACCAAGTATGCCGGCTGCTTGCTCATCGATGGCGACAAACAGGATCGTCTGCCCCTCACGACGAAGCGAGGCCGCTTCGTTGTCCCACTGCGTCAGGCTCTCGCTGGATACCCCGACGTCGTTTCGCAAGAACGCAGTCGTCCCGATGGCGACGCGACGACCAGCGACCGTCCCGGTCACACCCTTCCCTGTCACTGAACGGAACTGCTCGGCCGGGGCGCACGCGATCCCTCGCCCTTCCGCTCCCGCCACCACCGCTGCCGCCAGAGGATGTTCGCTGCTCCGTTCAAGACTCGCGGCAAGGCGCAACAGATCGATATCGGACCAGGGCGGCACAACCAGCACCGACAGCAGTTTCGGTTTGCCCTCCGTGAGGGTCCCGGTCTTATCGATCACGAGCGTGTTCACCTTGCCGAACACCTCCAAGGCTTCAGCCTTCTTCACCAAAACACCAGCCGTCGCTCCACGACCGGTCCCCACCATGATCGACATCGGCGTCGCCAATCCCAACGCGCAGGGACAGGCAATAATCAGGACCGCCACGGCGTTGACCAGCGCATAGGCCAACTTCGGCTCTGGGCCCCAGATCGCCCAGGCCACTGCTGTGATAAGTGCGGCAGCCACAACCAGCGGGACAAAATAGGCCGCAGTCACATCGGCGAGACGCTGGATCGGCGCCCGGCTCCTTTGCGCCTCACTGACCATCTGTACGATCCGAGCAAGCATCGTGTCTCGCCCGACTCGTTCAGCGACCATCACAATCCCGCCTGTACCGTTGATGGTTCCTCCGGTCACCCGTACCCCAACCGTTTTTTCCACCGGAATCGATTCCCCCGTGATCATCGATTCATCCACAGAAGTCGCACCTTCTTGGACCATCCCATCGACCGGCATTCGCTCTCCCGGCCTGACGCGCAGTCGATGACCCACCTGAATATGCTCGAGCGGTACATCTTCTTCCTGTCCGTCCGACTTGATCAGCCTGGCTGTCTTTGGCGCAAGCCGGAGCAAGGAACGAATCGCGGAGCTCGTCTGACTTCGAGCCTTCAGCTCAAGGACCTGGCCGAGCAGGACGAGCACCGTAATGATGGCCGCAGCCTCGAAATAGACCGCGAACGAGCCATCATGCAGTCGAAAGGAACTGGGAAGCAGCGTCGGCGCGACGGTGGCAACCATGCTGTAGCCATAGGCTGCTCCCGTTCCCATGGCAATGAGCGTGAACATGTTGGGAGCCCGGTTCACCACCGAGGTCCACCCTCGCTGGAAAAACGGCCAGCCGCCCCAGAGCACCACCGGTGTCGCCAGCAGCCATTGCAGCCAGTTCTTCGTCGAGCCAGTGAATGCCTGCGGAAGTGACAGGCCAGGCATCATATCGGCCATGGCCAGGAGCATGACCAAGAGGGAGGGCCCGAGACAGATCCAAAACCGCCTGGTCATATCCTCGAGCTCGAGATTCCGTTCATCATTGAGCGAGACGACTTTGGGCTCTAGCGCCATCCCGCAAATCCGGCAAGCCCCTGGCTTGGTCTCAAGCACCTCCGGATCCATCGGACAGATGTACTCGACCGCTCCACCGGATGAAACCGGCATGACCCGAGGAGTGGATTGCTCAGGAGGAGTCAAATAGTGAATCGGCTCCGCGCGAAACTTGGTGAGGCAACTCGTCGCACAGAAGTAGTAGGTCTTCCCTTGATACTCATAGGAACCGGCTGCCGTGGCTTGTTGCACTGTCATCCCGCACACGGGATCGATAGCCGGAGTCCCCGTTCCAGCTGGGGCAGGCTGCATCAGCGGAAGAGGTCTTCTTGTGGTCGGCTTAGCGGAACTGACTGGCCGTGGCTGCAACGCCAGTTCCGGATCGGCCTTGAATCGTTCCATGCACGACAGGCCGCAAAAGTAGTAGCGTTGACCTCGGTGATCGTGACTTCCGGCTGCCGTAGCCGGATCAACCGTCATTCCGCAGATTGGATCGATTGCCATCTTTCCTCGGAAGGAGTTTTAAGTTCTGAGTTTTGAGTTCTGAGTTTTCGGATTCAGCGTAACTCAGCACTCAGAACTTTCGAGTTCACTTCTTCGCGTCGTTCTCAAGGATGCTCCGAATGATCGTGACGACATTTTCAGGAGTCATGTTCGCGCCATCGACTTTGATATTGCCATCCAACAAGATCGAAGGAGTCGATGACACCTTAATCCGCTCTCCCCAGCGTCGGCCCTCTTCAAATGCCTTCGCTGGCTTCCCACTCTGTATGCCGGCCTCGAACGCCGCCTCGTCCAAACCGATTTCTTTGATCAACAACGAGCGAATCGAGCGATCCAGCACGCCATCAATTTTGTCTTTGTGGATAGTGCGAAACAAGACCGTCCTCATTTCGTTGCCTTTACCCATCATCCTGGCCTGCTCATACATATCGAATGCTGTCGGGAGCTTTCCTCGAATGACAGGGAACCCGACCATCGTGATCTCCAACTTGTTGTCGAACTCTTTCACGAGCATCGGCAACCCTGTCTCATCAAAGTGGTGACAATGCGGGCAGTAGAAGTCGGCGAACTCGATCAACTTCACCTTGCCCGGCGAATGGACGGACTTTTCGTCTTTCAGGACTTCGAACTTGCCCTTCAACTCGGGGGGTGCGGCAGTGGCTGGTGAGCCCCATAGGATGACGACACTCCATACAATCGCACATACCGCCGAGGCCCATTGCGCCCACCGTCTGTTCACCATATCGACTCCTTTCTTAGATCAACGCTAATCACTCATTATATCGAATGTGGCGCGAGCTTACTCTCTGTTATACTGTGGCCATGTCGGACAGGTTCCTAGCCCGCACGCTGCTCTCTGTAGTGGCCTTGCTCGTGACCCTCGCAGGCTGCGCCTGGATAGAAGGGGCGGGGGACGGTTCGGATACAGAGACAAAAGCACTTACCTTCCTCCAAGTCAAGGCAGCACCGGATTCCTTCAAAGGTCAATCGGTGGTTTTCGGCGGTAAAGTGTTGACAGCCCGACGACAGAAAGACGGCACGAGGATCGAGATCTTACAATTGCCGCACGATCGATCGACGCGCCCCGGATACGACTTGACCCAATCACAAGGCCGCTTCATCGCCCTCTACCGAGAATTCCTCGATCCCGCGACCGTCCCGCATGGAACCAGAATCACCGTCACCGGCGAGGTATCAGGCTCCATCACGCTGCCACTGGATGAAACGGAATATACCTATCCAGTCATCGACATCAAGCGTGTGCAAGTTTGGGCCGAGTCGGAAGACCTGGCTCCCCGTATCCGCCCCTATCTGGTGCCAGGTCCCTATTGGGGGCCTTACTGGAGCCCGTACTGGCGGCCGTGGCCGTATTATTGGTAAGCGGGACTAGCAGGACTCGCGCGACGAGCCGAACCTCCGATTCTGCCTTCTGCGGTGACATTTCTCGCAAGTCTCGCCCTTCCCGCGAGTCTCGCTTGTTCACCGTCCCGACGATCCGACGATCCGCTCAACACGATCGTCGCGCCCACCGAGGTTGAGATACTGGTGATATTGGGCCAGCGCTTTCGGCAGGTCTTTTCTATGCAACTCATAGAAGATACCTAAGTTGTAGTGCGCTTCAGCATAGTCCGGCTTCAGCGCGACGGCTCGCTCGTAGGACCGCTCCGCCTCTTCAAGCCTGTTCAGCCCCGTGTAGATCACACCTAGGTTCATATGCGCTTCGGCATGCTCCGGGCGGTACCGCAGGACCTCGAGAAACTCCTGCTCCGCCTCCACAGGCCGGCCTTGGCTCCTATGAATAAACGCGAGGTTATAATGCGCGTCCACTAACGAAGGCTTCGCCGCAATGGCCTGTCTGTACGAATCGGCAGCTTCCATGAGAACGTTGTTCTTTTCCGCCATCCGCCCGGCGAGGTACAAGGCATCGGCATGCTTGGGATCGAGCTTGAGTAGCCGGCCCACCGTCTCTCGTGCCCTGCGACCGTCTCCCTGCGCCTCATACAGCACTGAGAGATTGTACAGGGCATCACGATGGCTCGGATGGGCAGCCAACAACGCTTGATAGGTCTGGGTGGCCGCGGCGAAATCACGACGTTGCTCGTACAGCTTGGCTAAGTCGAAATAAGAACCGGCGTGGCGTGGATCGGCCTCAATCGCCCGCTTGAGAGACTGCACTGCTTCGGCCAATTTTCCTTGAATCCGATAGACCTTGGCCAGATCGTTCAAGGCATCGGGATAGGCCGGCTTCAGCTTGAGCGCGTGGGTGAAGGCATCGACGGCCTGAGCCGGCTTCTTCTCTTTGAGATAGATCATGCCGAGCAGATGGTGCGCTTCAGCTGAAGAGGGATTCAACTCGATGGCTTTTCTGGCAGCCTCGGATGCCGCAGCAAGGTCGCCTTCTCGCAGCAGCGCGGCGCCTCGCTCGTAGTGACGCTGCGCGGCATCCGGTTGCTCAGCCACCGCCAGGGTCGAGACAAGAGGAAAAACCACGGCCAGGCACAGGGTAAACAGCACAATGGCGCTCTGCTGGAGGAGGCGATTCATGGTCACCCAGCCTGTCTTGTTCATTTGGTCTATCTGGTCTATCTCGTTTAATTGGTTTGTCTTGTTTATTGGATGAACTAAACAAACCAGATGAACCGAGAAACCAAACAGACCAGATGAACAAGACAGGCTTCTAAGAGCGAGTTCGGTTGGAACCCGTTATGGCCTGCTTGAAGACCGAACGGAGGCCGAAGTAGGCAATGGAGTCTTTGAGGTTGGAATACAGCCGCTTGAAGGTTCCCATGTCCGGGTCGGTGACGTATTCCATCGTTAAGGCGATCCGTTCTTCCCCCTCGCCAAGCGGAGTCACCGCATGCCAAAGCTTATCTCCATTGAAAATGACGAGGTCCCCCGGTTGTGTGATCAGCTCCAGATGCTGAGGGGATCTCACAGGATCATCCTTAAACAGCTCGCAGACCAATTTGCATTGCGTAGACTTATCAACGAGCCCCATCAGAATCGTATAGCGGGCCCCTTTGTAGTAGGACGTGTCATAGTGAAACCCGATATGATCCCCCGGCTCCGTATAGTAGTAGAGTGCACAGGAATGGGGGTCGTTCTCAGGGCAGAGACTGAGCTTGGCCCGCACCAGACGGCTCAAGAATTCGAGGAAGGCGCCGGATCGATACAGATCGAGAAACCGCGGGGCTTTCTCCATCACCGTGTAGTAACTCACGCTCCCGCCCTTTTTGTGGCCGGGAATGTAATTACGATTTAGCTCGCTCTTCACCCCTTGGGCCTGAGGAACGAGATGCTCTTCTACCACTGACCGAGGAAGAAACTGTGGAACAAACAGGAACTCGTTCTGGTCCCAATACTCACGCGAGACTCTATCAAGGTCCAACCGGTTGACCGCCTCATCGACCGCTTCAACGAAGGAACCGACCATTGACTGATTCATACCGTCACCTTTTCCTCAATCGCCACTAGCAGGATGCTGAAAAAGTCCCTCTTACGAACTGTGAAAAGTAAGATATAACAGGTGAACCGTAGGACCGTCGAATGCTCTTCCTCTGAAACCTTTCACGTTTTACCTTTCACGTCTCACGAATCGCTGGGTCGCGTTCACTGTGGAGTACTGAGCATCGGAGCCTTCACCACTTCGACACCGGCCGGCAATTTCAGATCGAAGTGCGAGTCGTCGAGACCGATGTTGGATTGAAGCGACGAAAATTCAAAACTCGCGACATTGCCGCTGAATTCGTAGAGAGAGATCGTCCGAATGAAGTAGGTTTTTGGAAACACTTCGAGCACGATCCGTTGCAACGACCTTCCCGCCTCACCTTCACGCGACTTAGGCAGGAGGGTGAGTAGCCGGATTCCTCCCACGCCGCGGCCCTTTCCCGGCGTCGGCTCGATGTCGAACGACTCATCCAATTTGGCCGCCCCCAGCAAGAGCTCCAGCGGGGCCTTGGAGGCCGCCATTTGAGTGAGCTTCCCTACCAACACTTGTTTGTGCTCCGGCACATACACTTTGATATCATCCCTATTGACATGGATGTCCTCGACCGAAGGGTCGAGATAATTCCACCGTAACCGGCCAGGTTTTTTGATATAGACCTTACCCGAGGACGTGATAGGCCGTTCGAACCCCTCGATCATGGTCTTCTGCGTAAAGTCCGCCTGGAGATCCTTCGTTCTCTCATACCGCGCCTGGAGCTGCTTGACTACCTCCCGCACTTCACTCAACGCCTTCTCATCACCTTCTTCCCCGGACACAAGGGCCGGGGTCAACAACAGGACGCCACAGAAGACAACATGAAGAGCCGCCAAGATTGCCCTGCTTATGAGCCTGTTCAACGAGTACAACCC
>Ga0247727_10011517_pt1 | contig 15416 bp, 14 predicted proteins | sample WisWelCaveWW1625_FD_202498 | JGI IMG/M metagenome (GOLD analysis project Ga0247727, IMG submission 202498) | Biofilm microbial communities from Wishing Well Cave, Virginia, United States - WW16-25 | ecosystem: Environmental > Aquatic > Deep subsurface > Groundwater > Cave microbial mat | place... | reverse complement strand
TCTCCCTCGTCGATTCCGGCGCAGTTCGACGCCTTTGAGCGCATGTCCATTCAAACCGTCCTCGTCCACGACCAGCGGATCGCCTATCTGGATGTGGGCGCAGGCCCGCCCGTCATCCTGATCCACGGATTCGGGGGATCGATGTGGCAATGGGAACAACAGCAGCACACTCTGTCGCAGCACTTCCGTGTCCTCACGCTCGATTTGCCAGGCGCAGGGTTGTCCGATAAACCCGATATCGGCTACCGGCCAGATCAGATGTTGGACTTCTTTGTCGGATACATGGACGCAGTGAAAATCCAGCAGGCCACGCTAGTCGGCAATTCCATGGGCGCCGGCTTGGCCATCGGCATGGCGCTGGCACACCCCACACGCGTTGCCAAGCTTGTGCTTATCGACGGGCTGCCACAACACGTCATGGAGAAACTCATCAGTCCGTCAGTCAGGTGCGCCTTAGAAACCAGCGCGCCATCCTGGCTCGTCTCATTCGGCAACATGCTGTTCGGTAGACTGATGACCGAGTCTGTCTTAAGAGAAATCGTGCATGACCCGGCACTCCTCACACCGGCCGTCATCGAGCGATCCAATCGCAACCGTCAGCGTTCCGGACTCATCAAACCCATTATGGCCGTCAGAGAGAACCTTCCGCTATGGGAGTCCGGATTTGCCACGCGTCTCGGTGAGATCACCCACCCGACGCTGGTGATCTGGGGGGAAGAAGACCGGGTGTTCCCAATCGCCGTAGGCGAAGAATTCCACCAGACCATCAAGGGATCACGATTCATCCGAATCCCCAAGGCAGGACACATCCCACAGTGGGAACGACCGGATTTGGTCAACCAGGAACTCATCACCTTTATTCGCCCCTAGCAGAGATGTTATGTTGTGCCGCACAGACGGGATTATTATGCGTGGCCACACAGAGACAGGAGGACCATCGAGGTTCTGCAGTAGCGGCATAGTTTTTCTGCAGCCTGCTGGGAACACAAGCACAAACCACCGTCACCCTGATAGAATGGTTATCATCGCTTCACCTAGGAGGGCATTATGAGGGCAGCACATCGAATGATCATCGGGGCCACCGTCTGCATGGCGATCGGGTTGGCCGGATGCGCAAGCACCGGCAGCTCCAGCGGCGCCGGCTTTCTCTACAAGAACATTACCGTTGCTGGCGGCAGCACCATGGCTGGTGAAGGCCATACGGTCCTGTACAAGGGAAGCCCCCTGGCCCTCTCGGGAACCGGCATTAAAGTCGGCGACCCTCTCAGGGAAGCGACTCTGACGCAGACGGACCTGTCGCCGATCACCATTACCGACACAAAGGGCAAGGGTAAGGTTAGGATCATCAGCGTCGTGCCGTCGCTCGACACCCCCGTGTGCGAACAGCAGACCCACTACCTGAGCGAGAAGAATAAGGGCCTCGACAAGATGGTCGAATTGGTGACCGTGAGCGTCGATACCCCCTTTGCACAAAAACGCTTCGCAGGAGAAGCCCATATCGCCAACGTGACATTCCTCTCGGACTATCGAGGTGCCGAATTCGGGAAGACCTATGGACTCTTCCTCATGGCCCCCCACATCCTGGCTCGTACCGTCATGGTCGTCGACGCCCACGACACTGTGCGGTATCTACAAATCACTCCCGAACTGACCCAACTGCCGGACTTGGATGAGGCCTTCGCCGTGGCCAAATCATTGATCTCCGCAAGCTAGGCCAAAGAAAACGGCTGAGGTCCAGGCTGAGGCTAAGGATAGGGGGCCCCATACTTCCCCTCAACCTTAGCCTTAACCTCAGCCTTTCCTTACAAGGAACTCATGGCCGATTACGATCTTCTCGTCATAGGAACCGGGCCCGCCGGCCAGAAGGCTGCGGTGCAGGCTGCCAAGCTCGGCAAGAAAGTCGGCATCATCGAGCGCAAAGAAGTCGTCGGCGGCGCCTCCACCAACACCGGCACTATCCCCAGCAAAGCCCTCCGTGAAGCGGTCCTGTATCTCTCGGGGTTCCGCCAACGCACCCTGTACGGAGCCAAATATCGCCTGAAAAATACCATCACGATCGAAGATCTCTCGTTTCGCGCCAACCACATCATCAAGAACGAAATTGAGATCGTGCACAATCAGATGGCCCGCAATCGGATCGATATGATCACCGGATCGGCCATTTTTCTCGACCCGCATCGCCTGCGCATTCAACAGAGCACCGGCTCGATCGAACATACAGCGGATTTCATTGTCATCGCCGTGGGAACCGAACCGGCACGGCCCTCTGACATTCCCTTTGACGGCCAGACCATCATCGACACCGACGGGCTCCTGACGCTCAAGCGCATTCCGACATCGATGGTCATTGTCGGCGGCGGGGTGATCGGCACAGAGTACGCGTCGATCTTAGCCACGATAGGCGTGCCGGTCATTCTGATCGATAAGCGGCCGCGCTTGCTGGAATTCGTCGATGGGGAGATCATTGACGCGCTTCAGCGACAGATGAAAGAGATCGGCGTCAGGCTCTGCCACGAAGAAGAAGTGGTCGCGATCCGGAAAGAGTCCGATGGACAGGTCACGGTCTCGCTGACGCACCGGCCATCGATCACCACCACGACGCTCATGTATGCCATCGGCCGCATCGGCGCAACGAAACACTTGAACCTTGAGGCCATCGGCATCACGCCGGATATGCGAGGCCGCGTGATTGTGAACGACCATTTCCAAACATCAGTCCCCCATATCTACGCCGCCGGCGACGTCATCGGCTTTCCCGCCTTGTCCTCCACCTCCATGCAGCAAGGGCGCCATGCCGCCTGCCATGCCTTTGGCCATCCCGACCACACCGACACGGACCTCCTACCCTACGGCATCTATGCCATTCCGGAAATCTCCATGGTGGGACGGAATGAGGAAGATCTGGCCAAGGCAGGGATTCCTTATGCGGTCGGCGTCGCACACTATCGGGAAATCGCCCGCGGACAGCTGATCGGCGATGAAACCGGCATGGTGAAGCTGCTGTTCCATCGCCACACCCGCGCGCTCCTGGGAGTCCATGCTATCGGAGAAGGAGCCACGGAGCTCATTCACATAGGCCAGGCCATCATGGCTTACCGGGGAAGGATCGATTACTTCATCGACACTGTCTTCAACTACCCGACCCTGGCGGAATGTTATAAAGTCGCCGCGCTCGACGGCATCAATCGTTTGCCGAGGCCCTGGCCCCAGCAGACAGCAGACGTGAAAGGTGAAAAGTTAGAGGACCGAGCCCAACACATGGGAATAGCCAGGTTGGTACAATCGTTACCACCGATCATCTGAGATCTTTTATCGAACGTCTTACGTTTTACCATTCACGTTTCACGCCGAATTGGGAGAAATCCCATGTCCTTTACAAATCACTTAAGGCAACTTGCGAAACCCATCTGGGATGCCCAACTGACTCATCCATTCATCGTGGCGTTGGGCAAGGGGACCCTGCCGGAACACAAATTCAAGTACTACATCCTGCAAGATGCAAGGTTTCTCGGCGACCTCGTCCGTGTGTTTTCTGCCGGAGCGCTGAGAGCGCCTGATTCAGAATCGGCCCTGCGTCTGACGAAGCTCGCCGAAGAAACCCTCGTTGTCGAACGCAGCCTCCACGAAGGGTACGGGTCACGGTGGAGGATGAGCGCTAAACAGATGTCGTCCGTGCCCATGGCGCCGACGAACTACGCCTACACTAGGCACATGCTCACCGTCGCCCATACAGGCTCGGCAACGGAGATCACCGTCGTCGCCCTCCCCTGCGCATGGATCTACTGCGTCGTCGGACAGCATCTCTTGAAACTTGGCCCGCCGAAGAAAGATCACCCTTATCGAGACTGGCTCATGCTCTACGCCTCGCCGGAATTCGCCGAGGTGCAGCGCTGGATGCGCGACAAAGTGGACCAGTGGGCCAAGACGGCGGGCAAGGAAGAAAAGCGGCGGATGGAAGAATCGTTTGTCACCAGTTCGCGCTATGAGTGGATGTTTTGGGAGATGGCGTGGAACGAGGAAGAGTGGCCGGTGTGAGAGGGTGGGCCAGGGCAGGGAGGCTCTCTCCGCTCGCAGCCACAGAGCGCCGTTGACCGCTCTAGACTTCGCCTCCACTTGGCGCCGAAAACTTGCAACACCAGCGCTTCGCGAAGGTGTGGCTTCGGACATTCGCCGTCACTGCCTGCGGCAGCCGTTGCAGCTCAGCAAGAGCGGTAACCCAACGGCGCTCTGATAACGCTCCGAGAGCCTCCCAGCCCTGGCCCTAAAATAGAACACTGGCCGAGAGAAGAAAGTGAAGAAATGTCGCTGCGGGCGGACGGGCTCCCAGGTCAGCGCTACCCGTCAGCTCACGACGGGCCAAATTTGGAAAGATAAAAAGACGGGGGAAGATAAGGGGCAGAATGTCTCGCGTGCTCGCAGACCGCGCACAATCAGAATGTGCTCGCTCGATGCGCGCAGTTCGAGACAATCCTGCCCCTCGCCAAAAGATCAAGCCGGTCACTTAGAGGAGTAGAGGCACACGGTGGGCGAAAAGACCTACACCAGAGCGTTAGGAGAGCACACGCGCAAAAGGCACTTTCACAAGACCGAAAAAGGCAAGGTGGTGGATTTTGTGGTCTAGCTTGAGGTGAAAGTGGGCGGCGTCTGGCAACCTGTGATACGTTATGATTGCGCTCATGACTTTTCTCACATAGACCGTTACAATATTCATGGCGAGCAAGAAAAAGAAGCGCTTCAACTTTTGTATGCCGAAAGTCTGACCTTGGCTGACGACGATATTGACCTGAACTGGGAAACGTACAAGGCGAAATTCTTGGAGGGAGAGCTTCCATGAATACTAATGAAAAGCGAAACAGCCTCTTGGGGATGGAGTTCGATCGGTATCTCAGAGAACATCCTGAGTTTACCGACAAAATCCCCGATAATGCCCAAGTCATTCTGCTCCTCGAAGGGGATGAGGAATTCAACACGTGGAGTGCGCGCATCGGCAAAGAGCAAGCCGCTCAGGATCAGCCTCTTCTCTACGTGACCATCAAGAAGCTCGCCCCAGCCCATTCGCGCATTGATGAGCTTAGCCTTACAGCTGGGTAACCTCCTTGAGCCGCAAATCACCCGCGATCTCAAACACGCGCAAGGACATAGCAGACTCGCTCTTTGAGTCAGATTCCCGATTCATCGCCCGCATCGAGTCGTTACGGCGAGACTATCAGCGTGAAGGCGGCACTTCTGTTGACGACGTTCGCAAAGAGTTGCGCTTGACGAAAAGGCAGCGGCGAAAAAAGTAGGAGTGTGGGCGGTGTAATTGGGAAAGGGCTGAGGGGCAGGACCGTCTCGCGTGCTCGCAGAGCCCCCACGATGAAACGGTGGTCGCTCTATGCGCGCAGTTCGAGACAATCCTGCCCCTCGCCCTAAAGTCAAAACCGGCCACAGGGCATCTGTCCTGGATGAGGATGAGATAGAGCAGACAAAATTCGAAGTGTCTGATTCGGGCTTAAGGATTCGGAATGCATGAGGTTAGTTTAGATAGCTGGGAGGACCTTGAACGCCAGTTGAAAGGGCTATCAGAGAATCATGCTGCACAAAAACAGAAGGCACTAACTCACGTCTCCGGAATCCTTTTCCGTGGGCACGCAGATCATACATGGCGGTTGACAACTTCGCTTGAAAGACACACAAACCGCCGCTTTAGTGTTGATGACTACCACCGCATCATTTCGGCTGTGAAGCCACAACTCGAATCCCTTACGAAAACCCGGTGGAATATTCCCACTCCTCCAGAATTCTCAAGCATGATGGCACAACGTTTACCTTTCCTCCTCGGTGGGATGCCGGGGTACGAATACATGGTCCACCTGCGTCATCACGGATTTCCCTCTCCACTCCTCGACTGGACCCGCTCGCCTTATGTAGCCGCATTCTTTGCATTTGAATGCGTTCGCGATAGCACCAAAATGGTTTCGATTTACGCTTACCAGGAATATGCAGGAATGGGGAAAATAGGTTCGAGTAACGAACCTATCATATCGAGCCTAGGCCCATACATCAGAAGCCATCGTCGGCATTACCTACAACAGAGTGAATACACTGTTTGTACAGTCAAGGAAGGAGACACCGGCTATTACGCGTGTCACGAATCGGCCTTCGGAGGGCAGGTTATTGCTCAGGATCTGCTCTGGAAGTTCAACATACCCTGCGGTGAAAGAACAAAGCTACTCAGGATCCTCGATGCTCACAACCTTAATGCTTTTTCTCTTTTTGGTTCCACAGAAAGTCTCATGAAAACTTTGGCGCTTAGAGAGATCGACTTTCTGACCGAAGAGTGAACATAAGTTTGGCTGTGGAGAAACCATGACTAACCGGGCGATCCATCTAGAACTTGGAAGGCTAGGGGTGTTGATTGCCCTGCTAGAACTGGCGTATCAGCTGAACACGGGTGTGCGGGCGAAGTCGGAGCCGCTAGGCTTGTCCCGCTGGACAGGCCCGGCATGCCGAGTATAATCTGCGCATCTAAGCAGTTACGACTCAGGAGCACGCATGACATTGAAGCAGGTCTTGACGATTGCGGGGTCGGATTCCGGTGGAGGCGCGGGGATTCAGGCCGACATTAAAGCTATGTCGGCTAACGGCGTGTTTGCCATGTCGGTGATCACCGCCATCACGGCGCAAAATACGGAAGAGGTCACCGACGTCTTCGAGTTGCCGACCTCGATCATCGCGGCACAAATCGATGCTGTGTTCGACGATTTCGACGTCGCCGCGGTGAAAACCGGGATGCTGTCCTCGACGGCGATCGTCGAGATCGTCGCCAAACTCTTGAAACCTCAGCGTGTCACGAATCTCGTGGTGGATCCGGTTATGATCTCGAAGACCGGCCATGCGCTGCTCAAGCCGGAGGCGATCGACGCCGTGAAAACGCAGCTCTTCCCCTTGGCGTTGCTCGTCACACCGAATATCCATGAGGCCCAGCAATTGTCCGGTATTGAGATCAAAACACTTGCCGACGCTCGCCGCGCCGCCAAACTCATTCACGGGTTCGGTTGCAAGCATGTGCTGATCAAGGGCGGTCATTTGCCGGCAGAACGAGCCACCGATCTGCTCTATGACGGCCGCTTCTTCAATGTGTTCAAGGGGGAATTCGTCGATACCCCCCACACACATGGCACCGGCTGCACGTTCGCCTCGGCAATTGCGGCACATCTCGCACGAGGCAAATCCATGAACGACGCCGTACAGTCAGCCAAGACCTATCTCACCGAGGCCATTCGCCACAGCCTCGCAATCGGTCACGGAACCGGACCGACTAATCATTTCTATTTTCTCCAGACATAGAACACCCGCGAATCGTATCTCCTGTTTCAAAGAAATGTTCAGTGCATAATTTTTAATGTTTAATTGAACATTCAACATTAAACATTGATCATTATGGTGCGTCGTCTCACGCTTCACGATCAACGGACGAAGAGCGGACTATTTCAGCATCCTGTTTGGGAGAGGACGTCATGAATCGTGCCACCTGCCAGCCACTGACCTTTCTGATCACAGGATTTAGCTGGCTCCTGCTTTCCTCGCTGGTGGGATTGGCCATGCTGATCGGATTGGTCCATGGCACGTCGCTGCCCTCCTGGTTGAAATTAGTCCATGTGCATGCCGTCCTGATCGGTGGCATCCTGCAGCTCATGATCGGCGGGCTGCTTGCTTCCCTGTCGACCACCGCCCAGAACGGCAGATCCCCCTCGGATTCCCACCTAGGACTGTTCGTAGCTCTGAACGCCGCTACAGTCGCGTTGCTCGTTGGATTCGGACTCGCAAACATGATGGTCGTTGGCACGGCTGGGATAGTCGTAATTGGAGCAGTCGCCTCTATCGCCACGGTCGCCTGGCAACATGCGCGGCAAAACCTCACTCAGCCGGTCAGTTCCTCTTGGTTGTATCGATTCTCACTTATCGCCTTGCTCGGTGGATTGCTGATTGGCGTCGCGATGGCCTTTCGATTCATGCCGGAATACTCTGCCCATGCGCGGCTTCTTCATCTGCATGTGATTCTGCTGGGTTCCATCACGATGGCGATGATCGGCGCCACGCATCGCCTCGTGCCGAGAATCTTGAATGCCGAGCTATACAGCCCGCGACTCGCCCGCCTCGTGATGGTATTGCTGCCCGCCGGCTTCGCCATCTTGATCGGTGGGTTTATCACCTCGTCACTACGTCTTGAACTCGCGATCGGAGGGCTGCTTGTCTTCTGCATCGGCCTCTACGCCTACAACTTGCTGCGCACCTGGGTGGGCTCCGGCCATCCGGGAAATGCCGCCTCCGACCACCTCCTGATCGCAACGTTTTTCCTGGTCCTCATGATGATCATGGGCGTGCTCGTCGGAGCCAACTTCCTGCCGCAACTGCCGGTGCTGACGTTTGGATCGTTGCACCTCGCAGCCTATATCCATATGGCTTTGATCGGGTTTATCTTTCAGACCGTCTTTGGGGCCTTATCCCATGGCATTCCTGAGATACTGGCGGCCAGCCGAATCACGAGCCGGAAAAAACAAGGGCCCTATCAAGATCAACTCGCAGCTATTATGGACCGCTGGCGAGCCGTTCAGCTGACTGGATTGAGCTTGGGGACGATGGGCTTCGGCGTACTCGCTGCCATGACCTGGAACTTCCCGCTCAGTTCGCTCTCTATTCAGATCGCGACCTGGGTCACCGTCGGCCTGCTCCTTGGCAGCTTGACCATCTTTACTGCCAAACTCGCCTGGGCCTTGGGGGTCCGCCCTCCGGAATAGTTCCTTTTTACCCCCTGAGGAGTAGACCATCCTGTGGAAGAAACCCTAACGTTTCACGATCAACACGGTCACGGTATTGCCGCAATCCTGAGCACTCCTGATGGACCAACCCCCTGTCTCGCCATGCTGTGCCATGGATTTCTCTCCTGCAAGAACAGTATGACCAACAGGACCTTGACCCGGCTCCTCAATGAACGGGGCCTGGCAACCTTTCGCTTCGATTTTTTTGGTCAAGGAGACAGTGACGGACCGTTTGAAAAGATCACGACAACCTTGGCCGTGCAGCAAACTCACGCCGCAATGGATCTGGTGACTGCCTGGGGATATGACCGAATCGGGCTCGTCGGCTCAAGCTTTGGAGGGCTCGTCGCCATCCTCACGGCAGCCCAGCGTCGCGATATCGTCTGCTTGGCCCTCAAATGTCCTGTGGTGGACTTTGGGGAAGAGCTTCGCCTAACTTTCGGACCAGAAGAGTTGGCACGGTGGCACGCCACGGGCACGATTCCGAACATCATGGGAGGGCCTGATCGGGTTCGTTTGCGATACGACTTTTACGAAGACTGCCTCAGGCAGATCGCCTATGGACCGGCTGAACAAATCACCGTGCCCACACTGATTGTCCAGGGTGAGCGGGATGAATGTGTCCCCCTCCATCAAAGCCGGCGATTGCGTGACGCGCTGAGAGGTCCGAAGAGACTGGATCTGCTGCCAGGCGCCGATCACCAATTCACTCGGGAGGAGGATTTTCACCAGATGACCACATCGATCAGCGATTGGCTCATTACCCATCTTAATTCAGCCGTCCACTAACCACCCAATGCCGATCATCCGGCACATCGACGATCAATCGGCTCAGATTCATCTCCGCCAACTGTGCCGCCACTTCATCTTCGGTGAATGCCGCCAGCAGGGATCGATAAAAGTCACGCCGCAGAATCTCCGGCTCCTTTGCTGCGTAGCAATCCACGATGGCCTGCGCCTCTTCGGGTGAGTCAGGCCTGAGCAGATCCATCACGAGCACGGGGGAACCTGATTTTACCAGCTGTCGCAGCCGATACCAAAACTGCAAGGGATTGGGCACATGATGCAACAGGCTGTTGGAGACAGCGGCATCGACCGGTTCGACCAGCGATACCGCCTGAAAGTGCTCGCAGCGGAAGGTAATCCGGTCAGCCAGGCCCGCCTGTTTCACAGCCACGCCAGCGAGGCCAATCATCGGTTCCGACGCATCGACGCCGGTGATGCGACAAGAGGGAAGCGCCCGCGCGAACCGGACAGGAATGTCGCCAGGCCCACAGCCCAAGTCGAGGATGTGGCCCCCGGTGAACTCCGGAAAGTATTCGCGGAATCGATCGACGAATCCTTGATTCTCCTTTTCGAAATCCGCCCGTGCATAGGCGAGCGCTTGCTCAGGATCATCCATCAGCTCCGGTTCAAGTGTACGATCCATGGCCATTCACCATCCAACATTCATCATTCAACATTGTCACCCGGCTTCACCACCACCTCGTCTCCCGGCCTCACCACTCCCTCACGCAGCACTTTCGCGTAGAGCCGACTCCATCCTGGATTCTTTTTCTGGGACACGCGCGTAATGTCTCTGTCCCGGAACCACTGGGCATTCTTATCGCAGGGGGTCGTATAACTCATGATCTCTATCTGAACCTCCGGCCCGACGTGGAGCCGGTTCCCCGGTTTCAGAATTTCCCACGCAAGCCCGGCAAACGTCAGGTTCTCACCGGAGGAACCGGCCTCGATCGAGTGGCCCTCATCCTGCAGCCGCTCGATCAGCTCTTGCGAATAAAGGCAAACAGCGCGATTGGGTCCCCCATGCACTGTGAGATTCCGTTGTCGGTCTCCCTCGACTCCGGTTTTGGTGATGATTGCCTCCAACACCGGACGTTTCGGCACACCTCCGTTCGACACATTAATCTGGTACACGTGGGGATAGGGTGGCCGTCCATTCTCGGTCATCAACTAACTCCTTCGCAGGATTCCGCCATCAGTAATTCCAACGCCGCCCAGCCTTCTTGTTCACGCCGCTGAAACAACATAGCGCCGGCCTTGGAGAATGCCTCTACAATCTCTTGCTCTTGTTCAAGCAAAATGCCGGACAGCAAGAGCCGCGCACCGTGACTCACGTACTGCGCCAATTCATCGCACAACAGCAACAGCGCCTGGCGATCGAGATTGGCGAGAACCAGATCCGGCCGCAGCTCGCCTTGCTGATCAATCTCCTCCAGCGTGCCGCACCGGAATTCGAGATTGTTCCCAAACCCATTCTCTGTGGCATAGTCTCGTGCGCAATCCACCGCCACAGGATCGCATTCCACTCCGAGGGCCGAGGCCGCCCCAAGCCGCAGCGCGACCATCGATAAAATGCCGCTCCCCTCCCCCACATCCAGCACTGACTCGCCGCCGTGAACGAGATCCTCAAGCCATTCCAATAACATCTGTGTCGTTGCGTGATGACCCGTGCCGAATGCCTGCTTCGGATCGAGTATGATCTCAATGTCCTGTATCTGCAGCGCCACCGGCTCCCAACTCGGCCTAATCACAATTCGCCGACCGATCCTGATCCGCCTGACTGACTGAGCCCATCGCCGATTCCAATCCTGATCGCGCAATTCCTCGATACGAATGTCGCGTTCAGTCGAGGCCCCCGGATCGAGTCCCTGCAGAATACTATTGAGGCGACCACGTGCCTCCATGCTCCACTGTGGTTTCGGCCAATAGAGATGGACCACCCCCTGGTCTTCCCATCCCCCTTGAATCGCGGGATCAGCAAGCATGCCAAGCAACTCTGCCGCATCGACGGCAGTCCGAATCTGGACATCGATCCATCCCTTTGAGTTCATAATAGGCTAGGAGCCTGTGGAAAACTCTCTAGGCACGTCGAAGTTTCATTTTTCAGCACGCTTGCGATAACAAGGATACACCACGCAGGATGCTCAAAAAGGCTGTCCAGCAAGGCCGCAGCGAGCGAAGAGGCGAGGCGTACGCTTCGGTACGTTGAGCCTCTGAGCGATGCGAGAACGCCGCTGGCAGACTTTTTCAGCATCCTGCTAAAGTTGACGCACTCTTCCTCATCCAGTAAGGTCGGCGCTATGCTCCAGAAACAGCCCGTGCCGCCTGTCACGAAAGTCCATTCGCTGACCGGCCTGGTGGCGAAACTCGACCGCGTGATCGCCCTGGCCACTGCCTCGAGTTCCACCTTCACCCGCTGGCGTCTCATCCTGTTCGTCGTCGGAGCGATCTGCACGGTAGCCCTCTATAAAATGGGATGGCATCAAACCGGCAATGGGGCGCTTATCGCCTTCGTCGGTCTGTTCGTCATTGTGGCCGCCTATCATAACAGGCTCGAAAATCGCTTGCACCGGCTCCGCCTCTGGAAGCAGATCAAGCTCGTGCATCTGGCACGTCTCAGGCTCGATTGGCATCAGATTCCCGCTCGCCCGTCGAGCGCTTCTGATCATCATCCCTATGCCAAAGATTTAGACCTGGTCGGCCCCCACTCGCTCCTCCATCTGCTCGACACCACCGTCTCATCGCACGGACAGGAGCGGTTGCAGTCGTGGTTTCTTGAGCAGCCGCCGGGACCGGACCAGTGGCTCATGCGCCGGCGCCTCGTGCAGGAACTCATTCCGCGATCGCTGTTTCGCGATCGGCTAGGGCTCGAAGCTCGGCTCATCGGCGAACAGGAAATCAACGGGCGACGACTGGAAGCCGTCCTGAATCATGCGGTCGGATTTCCGCATCTCACGACTGTCCTAGCGGTTCAGACCCTGCTCGCTGCCGTCACCATCGGGCTCGGGCTGAGTGCGCTGCTCGACTGGCTTCCGAATTATTGGATGTGGTCCTTCGCGGCCTATGCTTTGCTTTATTTCTGGACCGATCAGGGCGAAGAATTATTGGAACATGCGGTGGGCGTGCACTTCGAACTGGAGAAACTGGGAGCCGTCCTCGGGTTTGTCGAACGGCACGCCCGGCCTCGCCACACGGCACTCGCCGACTTGTGGGCGCCTCTGCTCGCACCTGGCGTGAATCCGCCCCAGCTCGTCCGGCAAGCAGCCCGCACCCTGCACGCGATCAGCGTCAAAGCCCATCCGCTCATCCATCTGGCCGCCAACACGTTCTGCCCCTGGGACTTGTGGTTCACGTATCGGCTCCAACGGATTCAGGCTCAGGTGACCGCCCACCTGCCGACCTGGATGGATCGCCTGGCCGAGGTCGAGGCCGCCTCGGCGCTCGCCACGTTTGCTTCGCTCCATCCTTCGTATCGCTGGCCTGACCCCCTCACCGCCGATCCCCTGCGTAACGGAGCGCCGGCCAGGCTTTCGGCCAAAGACCTCGCCCATCCGCTGATTCCGGAGACGCATCGGATCTCGAATGACCTTGTCCTCGAATCATTGGGAATCGTGCTCTTGGTGACCGGGTCCAACATGTCGGGGAAAAGCACCTTCTTGCGAACCCTGGGCATCAATCTCTGCCTCGCCCAGGCAGGCGCCCCGGTCTGCGCAGGCCTTTTCGAATGGACCTGGGTGCGCCTCGCCACCTGTATCCGCGTGGATGACTCGCTCGAAGCGGGCCTGTCTTTTTTCTATGCTGAGGTGAAACGCTTGAAAACCCTGCTCGATGCGACGACGGATCGCTCCAGATCACCGGTGCTCTTCCTGATCGATGAAATCTTTAAGGGAACCAACAATCGCGAACGGTTGATCGGGAGCCGTTCCTTCATTACCGCCCTCTCGCAAGGCAATGGCTTCGGTTTGGTGACGACTCACGATCTGGAATTGACCGACCTCGACAAGACGGTGCCAGGATTGCGGAACACCCACTTTCAGGAAACGGTGGCAGCCGGCGCGCTGCAATTCGACTACAAGCTCAGACCCGGCCCCTGCCCCACGACCAACGCATTGCGGATTATGGAGTTGGAGGGATTGCCGGTTCCTCCACCTCAGGCCTAACCTTTGCCGTCTTTTTATTCCGTTCCTGCTGTGCTATGACTCTGCGCACGATTCTGGCGCATTCGCCGGCTTGAGGAGCGCCATGACCATCCAACCTTGGGTCACCTGCCTACAAAGCGGAATGCTGATCCGTCATCTCGAAGCTCGTTACCCCGAACAGGCATCGAAAGTTGATCTCCAACGGGTTATGAGGGCAGCCGAATCGTTCCAAGAAATTCAGGATGCCCGCGCGTTCCTGACCGATACTAGCAATTGGGTCCCCGTTTCGGTCTTTCGTGAATTGATCAAGGCCTGTGAGCTGGCATCCGGCCAGAAAGATTTCACCTATCTGGCCGCTTTGGCCTACTACGAAACCGTCAAGACACAGACCCCGACATTGATTGAAACGATTGCGATCCTCCTCAACGACGTAGAATCGGTCTTTCGTTCTGTTGGCGACTGGGCCTCGGCCTATACAAATTATCTCCAACTTCAGTCGTTCGTCTGTCCGGATGAACCACAGACCTTGCACATTCTGTCCCGAAACTTGGCGCCGGTCGATCCTGGGCTTGGAAATATGCGTCTGGTGCAAGGCAATCTCGAAGGCGTTGCTAAACTGGATCCTTCCGTCGAAACCGCCGCCTGCGAGGAGATCTACTCACAGCTCCGCTTAGAAACCCTGGTCAATGAGTTCGGCGACGCCTACGTCATGACCAGGAAGAACGATCGGTTCACTGTGGCCCGCCGATCGACGGGCGAAGTCGCGATCACGGGACGAACGATTCGTCTCGTTCATACACTGATCCCCATCAAAGCCGGTCGTATTCCCGCTGCGCATGGTTCCGACGAACAACTTGTCGCCACACTTGAGCAGCAGGACCATCTCTCGGTCTGGACGGCTGGAGAGCCGGTCCGAAGATCCAAGACACCGATCCCCAAGCAGGACGATCATTGCACCGCTATCCGCATCGAACGCGGCGGTACCCTCTCGGCTGGATCACTCAGCACCATGATCAAGGCCGGCTCGATATACAACGCGCCATATACACATTATCGCCTGCGTTGGACGAATCGCCCTCCACAGGCGAACAACGCCATTGCCGCCGGCCGCTCGCAATTCTTGACGGACCGGCGCGCCTTCGCACACCAGCTCTTTACCCATTTGAAAAACCTACAGGCAACGCATCGGCACATGCTCACCATGTTCCTCCACAATGTGGAACTGGCGCAGGAAAATATCCAACTGAAGCAGGAGCTGTCTGCGCAGCAAGAAACCGGCGGCATCATCGGCAAGAGCGCTCCGCTTCTAGATCTTCTTTCACTGATCCGAACCATTGCCCCCTCGGACACAACCGTTTTGGTAACCGGAGAAACGGGGACGGGGAAGGAACTCGCCGCTCGTTTGATCCATCAACTGAGCCGGCGCAAGGACCGCCGCTTCGTCGCCGTGAATTGTGGAGCCCTGCCTGAAACACTTTTGGAGAGCGAACTGTTCGGTCACGAGAAAGGTTCGTTCACCGGGGCGGTGGCCCAAAAAAAAGGGAAGTTCGAACTGGCAGAGGGCGGCACGCTGTTTCTCGATGAGATCGGAGATATCTCGCCCGCGGTGCAGGTGAAATTGCTACGCGTTCTTCAAGAACGAGAGTTTCAGCGTGTCGGAGGAACGAGCGATCTTAAAGCGAACATCCGG
>Ga0247727_10011516_pt1 | contig 15417 bp, 7 predicted proteins | sample WisWelCaveWW1625_FD_202498 | JGI IMG/M metagenome (GOLD analysis project Ga0247727, IMG submission 202498) | Biofilm microbial communities from Wishing Well Cave, Virginia, United States - WW16-25 | ecosystem: Environmental > Aquatic > Deep subsurface > Groundwater > Cave microbial mat | place... | reverse complement strand
TGGTCGCCCGACAACCAGTGGATCGCCTACCTGGCTGTGGGCCAGCGCGCGTTCACCAACGTCAACGTGGTTCCAGCAGCAGGCGGCGAAAGCCGTCCCGTCAGTTTTCTGGCCAACGCATTCAGCGGTTCCGCGTCGTGGAGCCCCGACGGCAAATACATCCTGTTCAACACGACGCAGCGCACAGAGGATGGCCGTTTGGCGCGCGTTGACCTGATCCCGCGCACGCCGAAGTTCCGCGAAGACCAGTTCCGCGATCTGTTCAAGGATCAAACTCCCGCCACGCCGCGACAGCCTGAGCCGCGCCCGGCGACCAACGAATCGCAGAGCGACGCGCAAACTCCGGCGACAGACAAAGCGCCGAAGACTGATAAAGAAGAGAAGAAGCCGGTCGAGATTGTGTTCGACGGCATTCGCCAGCGGTTGAGCTTTTTGCCCGTCGGCGTTGACGCCGGATCGCAAACGATCAGCCCCGACGGCAAATGGGTCTTGATGACCGCGAGCGCCGAAGGCCAGCAGAACCTCTACCTCTACTCGCTCGACGAATTGTCGCGCGAGCCGGCGGTCGCGCGGCAACTCACCTCGACCCCCGGATTCAAAGCCGACGCGCAGTTCACGCCTGACAGCAAAGAGGTCTTCTACCTCGAACAGGGCCGCATCAACGTGGTCAACCTGGATACGCGGCAGACGCGCGCGCTCGCCGTCACCGCTGAGATGGACGTTGATTTTGCGAAGGAGAAGATGGAGGTCTTCCACCAGGCGTGGTCGTACCTGCGCGATCATTTCTACGACGCGAACTTTCACGGCGTGAATTGGGATACGGTGCGCGCGACGTATGAGCCGCAGGTCGCCGGAGCGCGGACGCCCGACGAGATGCGGCGCTTGATCAACCTGATGGTCGGCGAATTGAACGCTTCGCATCTGGGCATCTCCGCGCCAGGCGCCGCAGCGACGTCTCAACCAGTTGGCCGACTCGGTCTTCGCTTCGACCGCGTCGAATACGAGACCAACGGATTCTTGCGCGTCAGCGAAATCATCGCTCTCAGCCCCGCGGCCATAAGCGGTGGCAGCGGCCAAATCAAGGTCGGCGACTACCTGGTCGCGGTTGACGACGCGCAGATCGAACGGCAGACCAATCTCGACGAACTGCTGGCGAACAAAGTCGGTCGCCGCGTGGCGTTGAAGATCGCTTCGACTGCCGATGGCGCGGACGCGCGCGAAGTGGCGGTTCAACCAGTCAATCTGGGAACCGAGAAGGGATTGCTCTATCGCCAGTGGGTGAACGAGCGCCGCGCCTACGTCGAGAAGGCCAGCAACGGTCGGCTCGGCTACGTTCACATGCCCGACATGTCGCAGAACTCGCTCACCCAGCTTTACGCCGACCTCGACACCGACAACCACGCTCGCGAAGGCGTGGTCATTGACGTGCGCAACAACAACGGCGGCTTCGTCAACGCTTACGCGATTGATGTCTTTGCGCGGCGCGGTTATATGACGATGACCGTGCGCGGTTATCCATCGGCGCCTGCGCGTACCGTGCTTGGCCAGCGCGCGTTGGAACGTCCAACAATTCTGGTCACCAACCAGCATTCGCTCTCCGACGCCGAAGATTTCACCGAAGGCTATCGCGCACTGAAGCTCGGCAAAGTCGTGGGCGAGCCGACCGCCGGGTGGATCATCTACACGTGGGGCACGACGTTGATTGACGGATCGGGCTTACGGCTGCCGCGACAGAAGATTCAGGACAGCAACGGACAGGTGATGGAGTTGAACCCGCGCCAGGTTGATCTGCGCGTCGTGCGACCGATTGGCGAAAGCTACACGGGCAAGGACAGCCAGCTCGACGCAGCCGTGAGCGAGTTGCTCAAGCAGATCGGAGCGCGCGAGGCGAGCGGCGGCAATGGCAAAGCTCAACGCCAGTGAGCGCCGGACAAAAGTTTCTACCACGCCACGTAGTAACGGTCACGTAACGACTAAAGTCGTTACTACGTGGCGGCCGTAATTTCCAATGTTTAACTCAAACCAGTTTTTCCGCCTTTCACTCATCGCCCTCTTCGCACTCCTCGCCGCGAGCGTAAAGATCGGTCAAGGCCACGCGCAGCGCGATTCCAACCAGCCAGTGCAATTGGTCAACGGCTATCCGCAGTTTCAACTGCACGGCCAGCCGTTCTTCGCCCACTCGGCGGCGTTCTTCTACAACCGCCTCCCGCGCGAGGAGTGGGGCGCGTCGCTGGCCAAGCTGAAAGCAATGGGCATCAACACCGTTGACCTCTACCTCGCCTGGAACTGGCACGAGCCGGAGGAGGGCAAGCTGGATTTTGATGGCCACTCGAACCCCCGCCGCGACGTGAAGTCGTTGCTTGAAATGATCGACGAGATGGGCTTCGCAGTGATCGTGCGTCCGGGGCCGGTGATCTTGAACGAATGGCGCAACGGCGGTTATCCCGATTGGCTGCTGGCGCGGCCCGAATATCAAATGCACGAAGCAGCGCGGCTCGACGGGCATTACCCGCCGCTCTCCGGCCTGGGCGCGAGCAATTCCGAAGAGGCCAGCAAACAGTGGCTGGCGAACGAGACGCATTTGAAGTACACGCGGAAGTGGTTCGGCGATGTGATGCGCGAGTTGTTGAAAGGCCGGCAAGCCACGAACGGTGGCAATCTCATCGCCATTCAGCTTGACGACGACCAGGCCATCAATCGCGCGAACTACAACGGCCCGGTGTTTTGGAAGTACATCAACACGCTCGCCGGATTCTTGCGCGAAGCGGGCGCGACCGTGCCGCTCTACCTCAACCCGACCGACATGCGCGTTTCGGCAGCGGGCGCGCCGCACGACATCGGCGTGATGGGGCAGTGGTATTTCAACTTCGGCAGCGACCCGGCGCTTCGTTGGGAAGACACGGCTACCTTGCAGTTCTACACCGAGACTTTGAAGACGCAGCCGCACTTCCCGCCGATGATCATCGAGTACCAGGCCGGATGGTACGGCACGGGCGATGACACTTACGCGAAGACTGCCGATCCCGCGAACACGCTGCTGTCGTCGCGCGTGATGATCGGACACGGCCTTCGCGGGCTGAATTACTTTCCCGTGCAGGACACGCTCTATCCGGCGGGTTACGAAGTGCCGTGGGCGAATCATCACTACATCTGGGAATCGGCGTTGACTTTGGCGCGCGACGAACGACCGCGCGCTTCGGCTGTTTATCGCAACGGCAGGTTGATCGCGGGGTTGGGAAAGGAACTGGCCGCGACGCACAAAGCCGCAGACCTCGGCCTGGTTTATCCGATCAGTTCTTACGATCAAGCCGCGTTGACGCGCGACGACATTATGCGAATCTCGCGCGCGCAGATGCAGATTCAACAGTACTGCCAGTTGAACCAGATGGCGGTCGAATACGTTGATCTGGAATTCCAGCCGCTTGAGCATCTGAAACGGCATAGGTCTCTGTTGCTGCCGGTGTTTGATGAGCAGACCGCAAGAGTTCGGCTTTCGACAGTTGCGCAGCAGAAGCTGGTTGATTACGTGAAATCCGGCGGCAAGCTGATGGTCACTCCGGCTTTGCCCGAAGGCGAGGTGGTCAAACAGGTCGCAGGCAATTCGATCGTTGTGCCGGATTTCTGGCGCGGGATTCCGATTGAGCCGGGGAAGATGAAGCGCGAGGATTTGATCGCCAGCGTGCAGGCTTCTTCGAGGAAATTCGTCGAGAATTTTACCGAGTTCGGCCTTCAGCGCAGAGTCACAGCTCAGGTGACGACAATCGGTTCAACCAATCCTGCAAACATCGAGTCTAATCTCATCGCTACACAGTTGGTGTCCGACGATCAAAAGCGCGGTTATGGCTTCGTCAACGTCGTGAATTTCGATGATCAGAAAGCGATGCGGGTGAGGCTGAACGTTGCCGATCCGGGCGCGCCGAATCAAAGAATCGAGCTGCCGGAGTTCAACGTGCGCCCGCGCGATGCGATGCTGCTGCCATTGCGTTTCCCGCTCGGCTCCAGCCATCTCCTGGCCGTCAACGCAGACAAGATCCCGCAAAAAATCACCCAGCCTGCGGTCGAACTCTATTACGCGACGGCAGAGTTGGTGCGGGGCGAACTGGTAAACGGCGAGATCAGGATGCGGTTCTATTCGCCGGACGAGTCGGAAGTGGCGCTGCGGGTGTGGAGCGCCATCCCTTTTTGGGTGAATGTTGACGGCAAACAGATTCGGCATCGTTACGACCGCGAACGCGGGCTTTTGATTTTCAAGCTACCTCCTTTGCCGAAGTCGAAAGACGATGAGGGCGCTTCCGATCGTCGCGAACACGAGCACGATGTCGTGGTGTTGTCCGAGAGAAGCTCGCCGGTTTTCGACTTCACACTCAAAAATCTGATCATCGGCGAAAAGAACAACGTCGCGGTCGAAGCCATCAGCCGCGGCGCCTCGCCGATGAAATGGAAGCTCTACCTCCTCTCATCGCACGGAATCGTGTCGGAGCAGCAGGGCTACGAGGTTTCTCTGGAGGCTCAGCAAGCGAAGACTTTCAACTTCACCGTCTCGCTCGATGCGAAAGCCGTGGCGGGTGATCGCGCCATTTTACAAGCGGTGCTCGCGCCGCTCGCATTCGAGAATGAGACTGTTACACCGAGCCTGTCGCATCTGGTCCACGCTGAAATCCTCCCGCGCTTTGAATGGCGCGTCTATCCGAAAGCCACCTGGCCGCTGCGCGCGGACACGCAGGCTGCGATTCATCCGCCGCTCATCTATCCTTCGGATGACAACGCGACAGAAGCCAAATTCAACCTGCGGATGGGCAACAACAGCGCCGAGGAGATCACGATCAATCGCAAATCGCTGCTGGTTGATTCGCTGCCTTTGCGTCTCAAACCGGACGAAGAGTACCTGAGCACGTACACCTACAACTTCGTTCCGGGAACCAAAGCCGCGCTCAATCCTTTCGCCGTCACGATCAGCGATGGCAGGACAACCGAAACCGCCAAAGTCAATTTTGTAGCGTTGCGCAAAGGCGAAGCGATTGCGTTCGCTTACGACATTGACCGCGACGGCTTCGACGATTACGTGATGGAGAACGAGCACTTGCGGTTGATCATCTCGCCCAACGCCGGAGCGCGCTCGTTCGCTTTGATCAACAAACACACGGGCGCGAACGTCTTCACCAGCGTGGGCGGGCTGCGCGACAAATTCGTCGAACTCGATCCGCAAGATCCAACTCGCAATCCGCGCCGTAAACGTGGAATGTACGGCACCTTCAATCGCCCGTATTCCGCCGAAATCGTTGAAGGAATGGGCAAGCGGGTTGTCCTGACGTTGAAGCTCGACGCGCGGGACATCTACACTGCCGGCGCGCGCATCGAACGCGCCGTCACTTTGAACGCCGGGGATGAATTTTTCACCGTTGATTATCGAATCACGCCGAATGTCAAAACTGTGGACGGCAAGCAGGCGTTCTGGTCGTCGTCATCAATTGTCGTCGGCGACCCGATGAATAAGGCTCGCCGCTTGGTCGCGGCTGACGGCGCATTCGATTTCGCGGCGATGAAGATTCGCTCGCTGAAGGTTTCAAGCGGATGGGTCGCCGCGCAAGTTTCCGACAAAGAATCGTTCGGTCTCTTTTGGCGCGCTGGCGAAGTCAACGCGGCTGAAGTCGAGATGAAGGACTTTTCCTCATTCGTCAACGTGAAGTTCAAGCCATTCGCAAATGCTGAAGCGCACAGTTATCGCCTGGCCTTCTACTTCGGCGCGATGCGGGCGGAACAGATCGCCGCGGCGCGCGCACGAATGCTCGGGGAGTAGCGGTGGAACAGACTTCAGTCGGTGGAACAGACTTCAGTCTGTTCGGATTTCCGCAACCGTCGGACCTGAACAGACTGAAGTCTGTTCTACGTTGAGGAGTAGAAAAAGGCCGGTTTTTCGTGTAGTTTGTAGCCAGCCCCCTGAACCATCAAAAGCTGTAAAAATAGAGGTCTTAAAAATGAGAAGGAGTTTGGAGCCAAATTTGGCCAGTAACCGCAGGATGTTTTTCAGCGTGGGAGCCGCAATTCTGTTGCTCCTGTCTTCACTCTCTGCTCTGGCGCAACAGGCCAATCAATCAAGAGTGATTCGGGTCATCACACAGGATGAAACCGGCGCGCCTGTCGCCGGCGTCGCAGTCGAGATCAAACGCAACAACGAGATCATCAGCGCCATCACCACCAACGAAAAAGGCGAGGCCATCGCCGCCAACTTCCCTTTCGGCAAATACGAAATCACGGTTTCAAAAGAAGGCTTTCAACCGCGCACGCAGAAAGACGTGATGCTGACCGATGAAGTCGCAATCGAGGTCAGGTTCACGCTCGTGCCGAAGATCGAAGTCAAAGAAGGCGTCGAAATCAGCGCCAGCACTTCTGCTGCTGCGCTGCCCGAACAGGCAGCTTCAATCTCGACTGAGCTTCAAGCCAGTCAGGTCAAATATCTTCCGGCAAAACCAGCGACCGTCGCCGACACGCTGCCGCTGGTTCCGGGCATCATTCGTTCGCCACAGGGCGAGATCAAGATTTCCGGCTCGGGTGAAAACCGCAGCGCATTCGTCGTAAATTCCGCCGACGTGACTGATCCGGCTACGGGACAGTTCGGAATGACCGTGCCGGTTGACAGCGTGCAGACGATCAACGTCTTCAAGACGCCTTACCTGGCGCAATACGGGCGATTCACCGCCGGCGTCGTCTCGGTCGAAACCAAACGCGGCGGCGAGAAGTGGAATTTCGAGCTGAATGACCCGTTGCCGGAATTTCGTATTCTCGGCGGACACCTGCGAGGGCTGCGCGACGCAACGCCGCGCGTGGTCTTCAACGGCCCGCTCATCAAAAATCGTTTGTATCTTTCCGAAGGCACCGAATACACGATCAGCAAACATCCGGTCAAAACCCTCGATTATCCCGACAAGGAAACCAAATCGGAATCAATCAATTCGTTCACGCAGCTCGATTACCTCGTTTCGGGCGCGCACACGCTGACCGGCACGTTCCATTTCGCGCCGCGCCGCGACAGCTTCGTCAACCTGGACTTTTTCAATCGCCGCCCCGTCACGCCGAACTGGCGCGGCAAAGATTACACGGGGACGATCATTGATCGTTTGACGCTCGGCGAAAACCTGCTCGAAAGCACGGTGACGGTCAAAAACTACACCATCGGAATCTGGGGACAGGGCAAAGGCGAGATGAACCTGTCACCGACTGGCAACACCGGAAATTATTTCAGCGAACAGGATCGCGCCGCCCGTCGCGCCGAATGGATCGAGACGCTCTCGCTCAAACCGATTCGCAGCTTCTCAGGCGGGGGCGCGCACAATCTGAAATTCGGCTCGATCATCGGGCGCACCAGCAACGAAGGCGTATTCATCGCGCGGCCTGTGAACATACTCGATGCGCAGGGCCGGCGTTTGCAGCGAATCGAATTCGCGGGCGGCCAGCCGTTCGATCTGGAAGACCTGGAAGTCGTCGGCTTCGGCCAGGATCACTGGGTCGTCACGCCCAAACTGGCGTTCGATCTGGGAACCCGATTTGAACGTCAAGGCATCACCGAAACGTTCCGCATCGCACCACGCGTGGGTCTGGCGTGGATGCCGTTCGACAACCAGAAGACGGTCTTCCGCACCGGCTATGGAATTTTCTACGACCGCGTGCCGCTCAACGTTTACGCCTTCGACAAATATCCCGAGCGGGTGATTACGTCTTACGCCCCGGACGGTTCGGTGATTGACGGCCCCCGGCAATTTTTCAACCTCACTGACCGCGCCGAAAGAAAAGGCAATCCTTTCGTTCGCGGCAAAAATACGATCGGGAATTTTGCGCCCTACAGCTCGACCTGGAACGTCGAGGTCGAGCACTCGGTCGGGACTTTGTTGCGGTTGCGCGCCAATTATCAGAGCAGCAATTCGGAAGGACTGATCACGGTTCTGCCGAAAACCGTCGAAGGGCGCGATGCGCTGGTGCTCGGCGGCGGCGGGCGTTCGCGCTACCGCCAGTTGGAATTGACCGCGCGCGTGACGTTCGGCGAAGGCAAACAGGAGATGTTTCTGTCATACGTCAACAGCCGCTCGCGCGCAGACGTGAACGAGTTCAACACCTACATCGGCAACTTCCCGTTCCCGGTCGTCCGTCCCAATCAGTACGCGCGAGGCTCGGCTGATCTGCCGCACCGCTTTCTGGCGTGGGGCATTTTCCACCTGCCGTGGAAGATGCGCTTTGCGCCGATTGTCGAATATCGCAACGGATTGCCGTTCTCGGTCACGGATGCGGGACAGAATTACGTCGGCGCGGCGAATTCAAAACGCTTCCCCAATTTCTTCTCGCTCGACGGGCGCATCTCGAAAGATTTCCAGGTCACGCCGAAATACGCTTTCCGCTTTTCGCTCAGCGGCTTCAACCTGACCAATCACTTCAACGCGCTCGACGCGCATCGCAACGCAGCCGATCCGCGTTTCGGTATCTTCTTCGGAAATTACGAGCGCAGGTTCAGGCTTGATTTCGACGTGATCTTCTAATCTACAGCGTTTTCGCCTGAGCGCCCACGAACCGCTCGCTCACGCGCGCTGCACTGCCGCGACCGTGGGCGAGCGGCCAAACATTCAAACAAAAAATGCCGTCAGCCCTCATTCACCGCCTTTGGTTCTTTGAAGATACTCGACCAGATTAGGTGGACGGTAAGGCCCATCTCTGGGCGGCGGGTCTGCGTTCAGGCGATTGATGGCGCTTCGGTGGACTGATTCGTTTGAATTGGCGGTACTTCCGATGTCACGAACCCGCTTACCCAGAAAGCGGAACAAAAGAGTCATTGAATCTCTCAGTTCGCCCATCGGGTTTGGATGCCAGTGCGAGAGGAATTCCTGGTCGAAAGCCAGGCCGTGTTCTTCAGCCCGGTTCTTCATCCAATGCAGAGCGACGTTCGACAGACCCCCGTCCTGGTAACCTCCGCCGATATTGGTGTGAACGCCGGCAAACCAGACCTGCTCGAGTTTCTGGCCGGGAATATTCTGCGCCTCCCACAGGCAGGGGCTGTAATGCTTTCGTTTTTCATCAATCGCCAGCGCCTGATAGGCGTTCTCGATGTATCTGCTCAAGGTGACATCGTGAAATTGATAGAGGTGGCGCGTCAAAATGCGGAAGATGCCGACCGGAATGCCGAGCGAGCCGACAGTGTCCCAAACGCCGGCGAATTTGATCCTGACGATGCGCGAATGGTGATCCTCGATGAATTTCGCGGCGACGGGCGAATCCGGCTCCACGTCGGCGCGGTGATAGAGCTGATAGGCGTCCTCGATAAAGAAGGCGTGATCTTTAGGCAGCAGGCCGCACTTGCGGATGAATCCGGCCAGACTGCGCACGGTGAATGCTCCGCGGCTGAACCCGAAGAAGAAAAGCTCCTCCCCGGCGCTGTAGTTGTTGACCAGAAATCTGTAAGCATCGCGGATGTTCTTGGAGATGCCCTGACCGAATGCTCCGCCGGTCACTCGGTCGAGTCCCCAATGCGTGCCGACGCCTTCGTCGTAGTAAATGACCTGATGCTGGCCGTCCGGAGCAAGCGGAAGTATGGCGCGCGAGATGAGGACGACGTTGGTCGGCTTGCGTTTGCCTCTGTCCCTTTGATCGGGTCTGTTCCAGGTGCCGTCCATGCAAACTATCAGCCGCTTCATTGAGATGGTCTCCTTTGATAAAAAATCCTGCTGAAGACTGCGCACATACTATGTTCGCGCGAATAGGCCGTCAATCTTTTGAGATTGGAGCAGACTACAACCCGTTCTTATTGGCTGATAACCTCACCTGCGCCTTTTGATCGCTGACCAGACAATATCAGCCGTGGTGTGAGCCAATGCTCCGACCCACAGCCCTCCGAAGGCTCCCCAGAAATATTGTTTGTCCGTTTGATCCCAGAACGTGAACAGATCAGCCTTCACCACATCGAATTCGGCTTGCCACGTGGTTTGCACCTCGTGAATGAAACGATGCCGGACGTAAAGCACGGTTGCGGCGAACAGAGAGAAGACGATCAGAAAATAGGCTATCCGAATAACCGTGCCCAGGATCGGCCCGTGTGAAAGCTTCGACCGATGCGGCAGCGCCGCCTGATAAGGCTTCCAGAGGAATCGCAGCGGCCCCCAACGGCGATAGGGCTTGCTGGCGAGATCGAGGTCGGGGCCGAACATCAATCCCGAAAAGAGCATCGAGATTGTGGCGATGATCGAAGTCGTGTGGTCGCCCCAGTACATCTCGGCTGCGAGATAGGTGAAAGGGATCAGCGCGTAGGTGATGGAGTCGTGCGTGCGTGCGTTCGGCATACGGCAAATTTCTCAACCCGATTACCGAGTCATCGCTTCCAGGCGCCGGACGCGCTCTTCGGTTGCAGGATGCGTGCTGAACAGGCTGGCGATGCCGCCGGAGAACGGGTTGATGATGAACAGATGCGCAGTCGCCGGAGACCCGGAATGAATCGGAATCTGCAGGCTCCAGCTTTCGATCTTGCCGAGCGCGCTGGCGAGCGCCAGCGGATCGTTGCTCAATCGCGCCCCGGCTTCGTCGGCCAGATACTCGCGCGACCGCGAGATGGCCATCTGAATCATCGGCGCGGCGATCATCGCGATCAGCATTCCGATGATTGCGGCGATTGGGTTCGGGCCGTCATCGTCATCTGAGCTGCCGCCAAAGAACATCGCCATTTGCGCCAGATAACCAATCGCGCCGGCCAGCGCAGCCGCGATGGTCATAATCAACGTGTCGCGGTTCATCACGTGAGCCAGCTCGTGTCCGATCACTCCGGCCAATTCACGACGATCGAGCATACGAATCAACCCCACAGTGGCTGCCACAGCGGCGTTCTGCGGATTACGTCCCGTTGCAAACGCGTTCGGCGTCTCTTCGGGAATGAGGTAAACGCGCGGCAGCGGAATCTGCGCGCGCCCGGCCAGCTCGCGCACGATGCCGTAAAGCTCAGGCGAGTCGGCTTCAGTGGCTTCCTGCGCGTTGTAAGACCGCAGCACGATCTTGTCGGACCACCAGTAGCTGACGAAATTCATCGCTCCGGCAAACACAATCGCAATCATCAAGCCTGTCTGCCCGCCAATCGCGCGGCCCAGGAAGAGAACCAGCGCAGTCAACGCGGCAAGCAGAATGAAAGACTTCATTCGGTTGATTCCACTCATATTGTTCAAACTATACGCACTTCGAGAAACCGCAATCACGGCACGTGTAACACCCGCCAGCATACTCAATCTGATTGCTGTCACACTCCGGACAGGCCGTGATCACCTTCTTTGCATCAATCACAACAGGCACAGCAGGTGTCGGTATCACGCTGGCTGGATTTCCCGTTGGCTGCACCGGTTGTGGCTGCGCGGCTTGAGCCATAGCCTGCTTTGCCGCGGCGCGCGCCGAATCGGGCTGGTTCATCAACCGGCGCTTGGTGAGCATGATGCATTCGGCCACCACCTGTTCGGGCGAAGTGCACAGCCGCTCGTTGAACCAGGCCGAGTGGTTGCCGATGACTTTGTGCAGGCTGGCGGCGACCTCTTCGGGTCCGAATCCGCCGCGCAGCATCTTCGACGCGAGCAGACCGACCGAAACCGAAAGGCCGGCGCCAGTGGCGAAGACTTCCAGCACGCGCTCGCCGTCGTGATTGATCGTGACGTAGAGGTTCTGGTGATCGAACGGAATCTGCCACGTCGAACCGGTCAGCTCGCGCGGGCGCTCGATCTTGCCCTGGGCATTGACGGTCGCCGGGGTGATTTCAGGCATCGCCGCCGCTGTCTGCTCGGCAGTTCCGGTTTTGGCTTCGATCTTCTGCTCGGTCGAGACCGCTGTGAGCACCTGGTTGTCGCGCGAGCCGTCGCGGTAATAGCTGACGGCTTTGACGCCCATCTTCCAGGCCAGGCGATGCACGCGGTCGGTGTCGGCGACGGTGTAGGATGACGGCGCGTTGACCGTCTTCGAGATCGAATTGTCAACGTGATCCTGGAACGCTTTGAGCACGCGCAGATGATCATCCGGCATCAGCGTCATCGCGTCCACGAAATATTCGGGCAGCTTCTCGCGGTTTTCGACGATGAAACTGGCCGCGCGCTCGATGGAGGCCGGATCGTTGTTGTCCAGCTCGATGCCGAGCACTTTGGCCGCGATCGGATGCGCGTAGGTGCGCGTGCCGAGCGTGTCGCGGCGCACGTAGGCGTAGGAGAAATTCGGCTCGCAGCCGGAACTGGTTTCGGCCACCAGCGAGATCGTCCCTGTGGGCGCGACCGTGCTCACTTCGTAATTGCGCGGCGTGAGCGGGATCGAGCGGTCGAGGCCGACTTCGTTGTAGATCAAATCCTCGTACAGATTGCGGTTCGGCTCGAATTCAGCCATCACGCCCTTCTCCTGTCCGAGCGCGAACGAAGCTTTCCACGATTCCTTGCGGAAGAAGTCCATCATCTGGTCGGCGAAGGCGGCGGACTCTTCGCTGCCGTACGGGATGCGTTTTTGCAGACACAGATCGGCGAAGCCCATAATGCCGAGTCCAACCGGGCGAGTGCGATGCACAACGTCGTGAATCTGCGTCAGCGGCCAATCGCAGACATCAACCACGTTGTCCAGAAACCGCACGGACCAGTAGATGTCGTTCGCAAAACGATCCCAGTCAACATCGTCGGTCTTCTCGTTGTAATACTTCGCCACGTCAATCGAGCCGAGGTTACAGGCGTTGTAATCATGCAGCATTTGTTCGGCACAGGGATTTGACGCCTTCTTCAATCCCATCGAATTCATCAACGGATTGTGCCGGTTCACATTGTCAATGAAGATGATGCCGGGTTCGGCCCAGCGGTGCGTTGACGCGATGATGCGCTGCCAGATGTCCGGCGCAAAGACCATTCCCGGCTTCGGCGGCGTCTGGCCGTTGTAAGTGTACTCGCCGCCTTCGCCCCCCTCACTGTTGCTGGCCTTCGGATCGAAGACCGGGCGCTCCCACGGCTTGCCCTCGAATTCAGTCTGGAGCCATTCGTTGTTCTCTACGGCTCTGAGAAACTTGTCCGTGACCGTGACCGAGATGTTGAAATTGGTCAGGCTCTTCTGGTCGTTCTTGGCGTGAATGAAGCGCAGGATGTCGGGATGAGCCACTGCCAGGATTCCCATATTCGCGCCGCGCCGAACGCCGCCCTGCTTCACGGTTTCGGTCATCGTATTGACTATCTGCATAAACGAAACTGGGCCTGAGGCAACGCCGCGTCCTTCGCCGACGGGCGTGCCTGCCGGGCGCAGGCGTTCATAAGACATTCCCGTGCCACCGCCTGATTGGTGGATGAGTGCGCATTGTTTTGCGTGATCCATGATGCCATCGAGCGAATCGGGCACTGGCAAGACGAAGCAGTTGTGCACGACGACCTGATTGGCGACATAAGTGTGATCCTCTTCGACTTCGAAGTTGAAGACTGTGGCGAACTCCTCGGTCGGTTCCACAGCGCGCACGCGGTAGAAGCCGCCGCGCACCATTCCGAGGTTAAAGGTCGGGCCGAAAGCGACCGACCACGGGCGGGCATTTGCATTCGGCGGCATGAATTCAGGATGCAGTGTCGGATAGTAACCGAGTCGCGTGGCGATCTCGAATAATTGCCGGACGAGTTTTTCATTGGAGAGTGTGATGCGAACTTGTTGCGCATTTATCGGCGTGCCATCGCCGTCCGCGATGCCCTTGAGGAAGGCTGCCTGCACCTGTTCATCGGCGGTTATCATCCAGTGCGGCACTTGCTTCTTATTAAAGCCGCTGCCGAAGTTGTTTTGCAGCCAGAGGGCGAAGAGTTTGGTGTTGACGCGCACGCTGAGCCAGGAACTGCCGCGCTCCTCGTGGTACGTGGCATTGCATTTCGCTCCCGTCAAGCCGAAGCGGTCCTTCAGAATGGCGCATATCCGGTCGGCGCAGTCCTGTTCATTCGTGGAGAGCGTAAAGCGAATATCCCGGCCGTCTGTGATCGAGCCTTCGGCTATGTACATTCCCAGCAGCCACGCCAACTCTTCATCAACTTCAATTCCGGCCCGCACCGGCAGGACCTGCCGTGAAACGGGGCCGCTGCGCAGCGGATCGAGATTCGGTTGGTAAATGAAATCGCCGACTTGCTGTCCCTCAACATCAATCGAGTACGGCTTTTTGGCGCGCTCGGCGCAGACGCCGACCTGAATGAAGTGCTGTCTCGGTATTAGATCGCCTGCGTCAATCCAGCCTTGATCGGTGAAGAACGGGTGCTCTTCGGTCACACGCATCTCCGGCAGCTTGTCAATCTTGACGCGCAGGAGAGCGCCCTGCCGCTGCATCGTTTCGGTTACGCGGCGGTAACGGCCTCGGTGAGTGAGCACGAGATCGCCCTCGCGGATCTCATCAATAGGCTTAGGCCCGTTGACCGTGCTGATCATCGTTCCTGCCGGGAAACAGGCCGCTAACTGGGGCTTCTGTTTGCCTGCGTTGACCAGACAGGGAGTGTTGGGAATGAAAGCGCGCGTCTCCATCAGCCGCATCAGATTGAACATAAACTCTTCCTGGCGCTTCGGGCCGGTTTCGGCTCTGGCGACGTGGCTGACCACTCGTTTGACTATGTCGTCCCACTGTTCGAGCGGATTGCCTTTGATGTCTTTGAGCGAATAACGCTTGGCGACAACGCGTTGGGCATTGATACCAAGCGGAGAATAATGAGCTGCGGGGCTAGCGAATTGAATGACTTTTTGTTTGCTTACGCTCATGGCGCCTTGTGCCTTCCTTGATTTTGATCCTGTGTTATTGTGGTTTTTGGTTAGTTGGCGGATTTATGCTTATCGAACGAATCAAAGAGCGTCGAAATTTATGGGCTAAATTTCCGGAAAAATAACTGACCTCAGGCTCGACCAAAAGTCAGGCAGGGGTGCGCATCACCGCACGGGGTAGGCCGTGATGGCGACACTTCAACTGTCCAAGACTCGGAACGCTCAAGGCAAAATAGCTGAAAAGCGTTCTGGCCGTTACTGAATTTACTCTCTTTTGGCTTTGAGCGGCGGTGAATATAGAGCACTAGATACAGAGTTGTCAACGGGATTTTCAACTATATCTTGTGGTTTTTCGTAAATGCTGGCGGGCAAAAGCGATATTTCGTTGAAGCAGATTCTGAAGGTTCAGGTCGGCGTAAACCGGGGCTTGCGGACTTGGAAATTCCGTCTGGAAGCCGACTCAGGGAAGAAGTTCAGCGGAGAGGGTTTTCGTCCTCTCCGCTGCTTTGCGGGTCAGGTGATAGGGCAGTGACGGCTATTTAGCGGCGGCTTGCGGAGTTCTGAGGCGCGCCGTGACTGCGTCCCAGTCAATGTTCCGGAAGAAGGCTTCGATGTATTTGGGTCGTTCCGCCGGAGCGTGGTCGAGGATGAAGGCGTGCTCCCACACATCCATGACCAGCA
>Ga0247727_10011515_pt1 | contig 15418 bp, 11 predicted proteins | sample WisWelCaveWW1625_FD_202498 | JGI IMG/M metagenome (GOLD analysis project Ga0247727, IMG submission 202498) | Biofilm microbial communities from Wishing Well Cave, Virginia, United States - WW16-25 | ecosystem: Environmental > Aquatic > Deep subsurface > Groundwater > Cave microbial mat | place... | reverse complement strand
TCCTGGCAGACGTGGTTGTCACCCATCCGGCACTGGTAGCAGACGCCACAGACGATGTGGCTCTCCGTCGAGACGAGCAGGCCCGGTTCGTAGCCGTGGACCCGGCGCGCGGCCGACCCGACCTCGACGATCTCGCCGAACATCTCGTGCCCGATCACCCGGACGTCCTTCTTCTCCTTGTCGAGGAACTCGTAGATCGACTCCTTGAACGCACGCCGGAACCAGATCCCGCGGTCCGACCCGCAGAACCCGCCGAAGATCGGCCGGACGAGCACCTTGTCGCTGTCCCGGTAGTCCCGCCCCTCGTCGAGCACCGGCGCCGGCACGTCCTGCTTGCGAAGACCCTTGGTGGTGTCCCACGGGTCCTTCAGTCGGTCATAAGTGAGAGCCTGCATGGGCGGCGGAGCCTATCACTTACCCCGTTCGGCGCGCCGCCCACCGATCCAGCGCGGCGCGCTGCGCGCCGTGCAGGTTCACCGCGGGGCGCAGGGCGCGCAGTGCTTCCACCGCCGCGCCCACGTCGGGGTGCTCGCCGAGGGCGACGAGCGCCGCCGCGGCGATGAGCACGCTTCGGCCGTGGCCGAGCGCGCAGTGGACGAGGACGCGATGACCCTCGCGGGCCCATCCGGCCGCTTGCACGACGGCGCGGTCGAAGGCGTCGTCGATCGGCGCGCTGCCGTCGAGGGCGGGCGCCGCGTGGTACCGCTCGCCCACGGCGGCTCGCACGAAGGGCGCCTCGGGGATCTCCGCGCACAGATCGACGACCGCGCCGATGCGCAAGGACTCGAAGAGCGCACGGTCCCAGGGAAACGCGCGGCCGCCCAGGACGATCCCCCCTCCCACGTCCTGCATCGCAGGCTCGCGGGCTTGCGCACGCCGGACCACGATCCAGCAGAACTGCAGCCACCGATAGGGCAGGAGCGCCACGCCGTACGCCGCCGTCCACGGCCCCTGCCGAAGTCGCGTCGCGGTGTCGCGACCGGCGGCTGCGCCCGCGTACAGGCTCGCCAGGAAGTTGAGCGACGCCGCCCCCCACGCCGCGAACGCCGCAAGCCAGATCGGCCCGCGGACGACGAGCAGCGTCGCCACCGCGGCCGACGCGATCCCCCCGACTGCGTACAGCCCGAGTACGCGGCTGGAGACGAGGGAAGGCGCCGGACCGGGGGGCACGGCCAAGGAGAGTACCGGAGCGCAGGGTTTTGCTATCATGAACAGCCATTCACCCCGCCGAGACGCGGGGTCTCTTTCATGCGCCGGAACGCATACAGGTGGGTCGTTGCGGCTTCGCTTCTGCTGACCGCGCCGTCGGGCACGGCGCTCGCGCAGTCCAGGGGCCTCTCGCGCGCGCTCGAGCTGTACGAGCAGGGAGAGCTCGCGGGCGCTCTCGCCGTCTTCGAGCGGACGCTCTCGGAGGGCGGACACGACGCGGCGACGGTGCGCACGATCTACGTGCACCTCGCCGTCCTGCGGGCCGGCGCCGGGGACGGGGAGGGCGCCATCGCGGCCTTCCGCGCGCTGCTCTCCCTCGATCCCGCGGCCCAGCCGCCCGAGGACGTCTCCCCCGTCATCCGGGAGCCGTTCGACCAGGCGAGGGCTGCGCGCGGCGACGCCCCGGCCCTCGCGATGCGCGTGGACGCGCCGGCGACGCACGAGGTGGGCGATCGACACGCAGCCGTCGTACACGCGACCGGCGACGGCGAGCGGCTCGTCCGCTCCGTGCGAATCGAAGTCCTCTCCGGACCCGCGCGCGGCCGCACGCTCGATCCCACCGGCGCGCCGCCGCGCTTCGAGTTCCCGCCGGACGCGACCTCCGAGGCCGGCGACCTCGTCTATCGCGTCGACCTTCTCGATGCGCACGGCTCCACGCTCGCCTCGTCCGAGCGTTCGGTCTCCGTCTTCGCCCGCAGCGAGCCCCCTCCGCCCTCGTTCCTCTCCAATCCCTTCTTCTGGGGAGGCGCGGCCGCGGTCGTGGGCGGCGTCATCCTCGTCGCGGTCCTCGCGAGCGGCGGCAGCGGACAGGCGACCGTCGGCGCGCCCCAGTGGGAGACGCCGTGAGCCCGCCTCCGGATCGCCCTTGCAGTTTGCTGCGGCGCCGGTCGAACGGCGCGCGCGGAAGCGCGCATCCGCACGGGCCTACGACCCGCACCATGCCGCCTCGGAGGGGGATTCAGGAGGTCGGGTCGTGAGGGGGAGCGGGTAAGGATGCTTCCCACCCTCGATCTCGATGCCGCGGGCGTCATCGCCGTCCTCGACGGGTCCGACGCCGACTCGCGCCTCGGCCGCTACCAACTCTACTATCAGGTCGGCGGCGGCGGGATGGCGGAGGTCTTCCTCGCGCGCGACGTGGGCTCGGGCGGCCTCGATCGCTGGGTCGCCATCAAGCGCGTCCTGCCGCACCTCGCGTCCGAGGAGAAGGCGCTGCAGATGCTCGTGGACGAGGCGCGCATGTCCGCGCGCATCGCCCACCCGAACGTCGCGCAGGTGATCGACATCGGCGACGTCGAGGGCGCGCCGTTCATCGTGATGGAGTACCTGCACGGCGAGCCTCTTTCCTCGGTTCTGCGTCGCATCCGCAAGGCGGAGCAGCAACCGAACGTCGACCTGATGGCCCGAGTCGTCGCGAACGCCTGCGAGGGCGCCCACGCCGCCCACGAGCTGCGCGGCCCCGACGGGCGAAGGTCGGAGCTCGTCCATCGCGACTTCTCCCCTCAGAACCTCTTCATCACGTACGACGGCGCGGTGAAGGTCGTCGACTTCGGCATCGCCAAGGCGAAAGGCCGGATCGTCGTGACCGAAGTCGGCACGCTCAAGGGGAAGTTCGCGTACATGTCCCCCGAACAGGCGAGCGGACGCGACGTCGATCGTCGCAGCGACATCTTCTCTCTCGGGATCGTCCTGTGGGAAGCGACGACAGGCCGACGCCTGTTCGAAGGCGACGGCGACCTCGAGGCGCTTCGAAAGGTCCAGGAGGGCGACTTCGACCGTCCCTCGAAGAAGCGCCCCGACTACCCCCCCGAGCTCGAGGGGATCGTGATGCGCGCCCTCTCGAAGCGGCGCGAAGATCGCTTCCCCACGGCGCGGGCGATGGCAGACGCGATCGAGGAGTTCCTCGTCGTCCGCCGCGCGGTCACGAGTCCCACGCGAATCGCGGAGGTGATGCACCACCTGTTCGCCGACCGCATCGCCCAGCGCGAGCAGCTCCTGTCCGCGCAGGCGCCCCCGGGCGAGATGCCGGCGATCGAGCTGACCTCCGCGGAGACCGCGTCCACCGTCATGGAGCAGTTGCCTTCCGCATCCGCCGTCCACGTCGACGTGCCCCCACGGCCCACGACCGTCGCCGCCGCGGTCGGCCTCGTCCTGTTGCTCCTCGGCGCGGCGCTCTGGTTCGGGATCGATCGCGTGCAGAGCGCGCAGCCGGTCGCCACGCAAGTCGTCCCCCGCGTGGTCCACAAGGAGTCCAGCCCGATGGCGCCGCTGCCGGCCGCGCCGTCCATCGCCCAGACCGCGGCGCCGACGATCGTCGCTCCGACGACCGGGCTCGTCTCGCCGCCCCCTCCCGCGACGGCCGCGCCCGAGACGACGACTTCTCGGTCCCGCGATCGCGATCGGGAGCGCGAACGCGACCGTCCCGAGCCGGCGTCTGCCGCACCGGATACGGCCGCTCCGGCGTCCACCGCTCCTGCCGAAGCCGGATTCGGCCTGCTCAACGTGCAGAGCCGTCCGTGGGCGTGGGTGTCGGTCGACGGGGCACGCGTCCGCCAGACGCCGATCGTCGGCCATCGCCTCTCCGCCGGCGCCCACCGCATCCATCTCGAGACCGAGGACGGACGGACGAAGGACGTCCGCATCGTCGTCCCGGTCGACGGCTCCGCGTCCGTCAACGAACGGTTCTGATCGTGAGGGGGATCGGCTTCGTCCTCATGGCCGGGTGCAACTCCCCGGCCTACGAGATCGCGATCGTCGGCGATCGCCCCGAGGGCGGAGTCGCCGAGCTGCGAGTGCTCGCGGACGGGTGCGAGGGCGTGGACGTCGTCGTCCGCCGGCAATGGAGGCTGCAGGACGCGGCGCCGCGCGTCGGTGACCTCGACCCAGGCACCTACGGATTCTCGGTCTCCGTATGCGACGGTTCCTGCGCGCTCGCGCTCGCGGGGTGTGCGCGAAAGAAGCTCGTGGAAGACGGAGAGGGGCGCGTCGTCATCGCGCTGTCCTCGGCTTCCGGTGCCTGTCCGATCGCCGACCTCTGCGCCGGCGACGCCGGACCGGACGGCGGCGGTGACGACGGCGGCGGCGGCGCGTGCGATCGCGACGGAGACGGCCACGACTCGGCCGCGTGCGACGGCGACGATTGCGACGACGCGCAGGCGTCCGCGCACCCCGGCGGGCTCGAGCGGTCTCGCGGCTGGAGCCGGCGAACCGTCGACTCCGACGGCGACGTCGGAACGCACGTCTCGATGGTCGCCGTGGACGACGTCGTCCACGTCGCCTACCGCGAGGAGTCGGTCGGCGCCCTTCGCTACGCGCGCGGCGCGGCCGGCGCGTGGACGACCGAGCGTATCGACCCCGTCGACGGCCGTGGCGCGTGGACGTCGATCGCCGTCGACTCGGGCGGTGCCGTCCACGTGACGTACCAGGACGTGAACAATCGCGACCTCTACCACGCGACGAGCACCGAGGGCGCCTGGGACATCGAGCTCGTCGACGCCGAGGGCGACACCGGGGCGTACACGTCGCTCGAGATCGGGGCCGGCGACGACCTGCACGTCGTGTACCGCGATGGCACGCGCGCCGCACTGCGACACGCGACGAACGAGGCCGGCGCCTGGGTCCTCGAGACGATCGAGGCGGGCGATCGCGGGCGGTTCGCGTCGCTCGCGATCGACGCCGACGACGCCCTGCACGTCGTCTACCGCGACGAGGCGGCCGCCGATCTGCGCTACGCCACGGACGGGAGCGGCGCGTGGGTCGCCGAGGCCGTCGACTCCACGGGCGACGTCGGCACGCACGCGGCGATCGCCCTGGCCGGCGAAGCCGTGAACGTCGTCTACCGATCGGAGACGGGCGGCGACCTGCGATGGGCGCGCCGCAGCGGAGGCGCGTGGGCGATCCGGACGGTCGACTCCGCGGGCGACGTCGGGTTCGGCGCGACCCTCGCGATCGACGCGGCCGGCGCGGCCCACGCCGCATACCGCCGCAGCGACTCCGCCGCGCTCCTCTACGCCTCGAACGCCTCCGGCGCGTGGTCGATCGAGACGATCGAGGCCGATTCGGGCCCCTGGGCGGCGATCGCCGCGGGCGACGACGTCCAGGTCGTGTACTTCGACGAAGCGGATCTCGACCTGCGATGGGCCCGGCGCATGCCCGGCCTCGACGGCATCGATCAGGACTGCGACGGCGTCGACGGCAACGACGCGGACGGCGACGGCCATGCGTCGCAGGATTCGGGCGGCGACGACTGCGACGACGCGCGGGCGGACCTCGCGCCGGGCGCGGCGGAGATCGCGGGTGACGGGATCGATCAGGACTGCGACGGCGTCGACGGCGTGGACGCCGACGGCGACGGCCACGCCTCCAGCGGCTCCGGCGGCGACGACTGCGACGACGCCGACCCCGCGCGCCACGGCGGCGCGGCCGACACCGTCGGCAACGGCGTCGACGAGAACTGCGACGACCTCGACGGCGTGGACTCCGACGGCGACGGCCACGCCTCCCGCGCGAGCGGCGGCGACGACTGCAACGACGGCGACCCCGACACCTACGGCGGCGCCCCCGACCCCTCCTGCGACGGCGTCGACCAGAACTGCGACGACTGCAACGAGTGCGGAGGTTATTGCTAGGGCGCGAAGCGCCCTCCGTGCCCGTGCCCGTGCCCGTGCCCGAACGTGGCACGTTCGCGCTATTGCCGACCATGGACGCTCGTGTCACGTTCGTGGGGGCATGCGTTCCAGCCGCGGAGATCTGATCGCTGGCCAACTCGGCCCCTATCGCACCTCCGCGCCTCGGCCCGCACCCCCACAGACGCGCTCGCGCCACGACAGCCTCGGCGCCAAGATCCTCCGCGTCTCCGGGCGCATCCTCGTCGTGCTGGTTTTCAGCGTGTATCCATTCGACGAGGAAGGCCGACTGTAGGAAGGGGCGCGTCGCCAGGTCTCTCTGACGTCGGGATCGTCTCGCAGTACGATGTCCCGCGCATGGCTTCGCGGTCCCTGGTGCTCTTGCTGCTGGCTTCGGGCTGCAACTCTCCCGCCTACGACCTCGCGCTCGTCCTGCCCGATGGCGCGACCGCCGCCGGGCCCGCCGAGGTCTTCGTGCTGCGCGGCGGGTGCGAGGGGACGGACGGAGGCGAGGACCCGGCCGAGGACAGGGTCCTTCGCACGCGCGGCTGGTTCGAGGGAGAGGACGACGCGCCCGCCATCGGCGTGCTCGCGCCGGGAACCTACGGGTTCTACGCGCGGCTGCGGGACCCGGAGACCTGCGAGGTCGTGTACGCCGGGTGTGCGCAGAAAAAGCTGGCCCAGGACGGAGAAGGGAAGATCCGGATCGTGCTTGCCGAGGTCGAGGGGCCGGGCTGCGCCGCGGACCTCGAGTGCGTACCGGGCGAGGGATGCGCGGAGCCCGGGGACGCGGGCCCGCCTGTCGACGCCGGGACCTGCGACCGAGACGGCGACGGGCACGACGACCGGGCCTGCGACGGCGGCACCGACTGCGACGACGACGATCCGACCCTCCATCCAGGCGCCGAGGACAACGCACGTGCCTGGAGCATCGAGACGATCGACGCGGACGGCCACGTCGGCGAGTACGCGGCGATCGCGCTCGGAGCGGACGGCGTCGTCCACGTCAGCTACGAGGACGAGACGAACGGAGATCTGAAGTACGCGAACGACTCCGGCGGCATCTGGGCTGCCCAGACGATCGACGCGACGGACGATCGCGGCGCATTCACGGACCTCGCGCTCGACTCCACCGGCGCCGTGCACGTGACCTGCTTCGACGAGCTGCCCGGCGATCTCGTCCACGTCACGAACCGCACCGGCGCCTGGGTGCCCGAGATCGTGGACTTCGACGGCCGGACCGGACAGTTCACGTCGATCGCCGTCGGATCCGCCGATGTCCTGCACATCGCCTACAAAGACGAGACGAACGGCGATCTCGCCTACGCCTCGAGCGGTGGGGGCGGCTGGACAGAAGAGCTGATCGACGGAGCCGGCGCCGACGACACGGGGTCCTTCGCGCAGATCGCGCTCGCGCCCGACGGCAATCCCCACGTCGCCTACCAGAACACGACGACCGGGGATCTGCGACATGCGTGGTTCGACGGGGTCTGGAGCGCCGAGGACGTGGATACGGCGGACAGCGTCGGGGAGTTCGCCTCGATCGCGGTGGAGGGCGGCGGCGCGGTTCACCTCGCGTACTACGCGCGCACGGGTGGCGACCTTCGGTACGCGACGAACGCCGGCGGCGCATGGGCCATCGAGACGGTGGACGCCGTGGGCGACACGGGCTCGTACGCGTCGATCGCAGTCCTCGCGGGGATCGTCCACGTGGCCTACGCCGACAACACGGAGCGTGACCTGCGGTACGCGACGAACGCAGGCGGCGCGTGGGAGAGCGAGACGGTCGACGCGACCGGAAACACCGGCGCCTACGCCTCCATCGCGGTCGGCCCGGAAGGGGTGGTCCACATCGCCTACTACGAGGAGACGGACTTCGATCTGCGCTACGCGACGGACCGCGCCCTTGCGGACGGCGTCGATCAGGATTGCGACGGAGTCGACGGCGTGGACGCCGACGGCGACGGCCACGCTTCGCGCGCGACCGGCGGAGCCGACTGCGACGACGCGAACGACGCCGTGAACCCCGATGAAGTGGACGACTCCTGCGACGGAGTGGACCAGGACTGCTCCGGGTCGGACGCCTGTTAGCCCGGACAATTCGTGAACTCGCGTAACGAAATTCGCGAGACGGCGAGGGGAGGCGTGAATTCGCGAAGCGGATTCACGCGCGCCGCCAAGATCCGCGCGTCCCGGAGGTTCCCCACCGCAGGCGTACTGGATGTACGTCGAGGATGGGGAACCGAGGAGACGCGCGGAGGTTGCGCCGTATCGCGGATTGCAGTAGCGAGGTTCACGGATTGTCCGGGCCAATGGCAAACCACTTCATGCAGTGCGGGTGGCCCGCGTGGGCGGTCCTGGCGCTCGCCGCGGTCGGCGCGATGCTGGGCGTCGTCTCCATGGTGCTCGCGATCGCCCGGAGGCGCGGCCTCGCGTTCGCGGCGTCGGGCGCAACTCTCGCGCTGGCGCTAATCGTCCTCGCCGGCGGCGCCGCAGGCCGGGCCATGGGACGTTCGATGACCGACGAGGTCCTGGCCCTCGTGGACACAGCTCACCGCGAGGAGATCCGCGCGGCCGGCTACGGCGAAGCGGAGAGCTGCGTGGCGGTCGCCTACCCCGGTGCAGCCGTCCCGGGGCTGCTGGGTGTCGTCGGCCTGATCGTCGCCGCGGTCCTTCGTCCGAGGGAGTAGCTGCGGTTGTCGCCGGCCAGGGGCAGGCCGGAGCGCAATGACGGGGCTGTTGCACTCGCTTGCATGGGAATGCAGGCGAGGAAGTGGTCGTTCGGGTCGGTGCTGTCAGACATCAGGATCACCCGAGCAGCCGCAGCTCGGATCGGGCGGCGATGGCGGCGAAATCCGCGTCCGAGGTGAGGAGCAGGCAGTCGTTGTCGATCGCGGTCTGCGCGATCAGGACGTCCACGGTTCCGACACTGACGCCTTCCGCGAAGCAGCGATCTCGCAAGCGGGCGGCTCGCTCGTGCGTTTCTCGCGTCGGGCGGAGGAACGGAAAGGGCGCGAGCGTCGCCACCAGCTCCGCGCGCTGCCGATCGCTGCGCAATCCCGAGAGGATCTCCTGGTAGACGATTCCCGACAGGAGGACCCGATCCTCGCCGAGGATGAGGGAACGAAGGCGCACCGCGATCGCGGACTCTCGTGACGCGGGGGTTCGCCGTCGGCGCAAGAGCTCCGACCAGGCACTGGTATCCGGGAGGACGTTCACCGGCGGCGTCGCTCGGCCTTGTAGTCATGGCCAGGATCCCAGTCGACGCTCCCCGCGATCTCGAGGATCTTCTTTCGCTCGAAGCGCTCGACGTACTCGCGGAGCGCCTGGTCCACGGCCTCGCGCTTGGTCTTGTGCCTGCCGAGGCGAAGGGCCTTTCGAAGCAGGTCGTCGTCGATGGACAGGTTCGTCGGCATGTGTCAAACCTTGTGTGGCAACCCACACATAGCACTCCGGTTGCCGCAGGGCAAGTACGGTCGCAAGCTTCCCAGCGTGCGAGGGCTGTGGGATCGGATTCGGACGCCGCTGACGGCCCTGGCCGCGGGGACGATGATCTGGTTCGTCCTGCGCGGCGCGGCTCCGCTCGAGAGCGGAGAGCAGGCGCCGGAGTTCGAGATCGAGACCGACGAGGGCCGCTTCTCGCTCGGCGGCTCGGGGGTGACCGTCGTCAACTTCTGGGGGACCTACTGCGCGCCGTGCAGGGCCGAGGCTCCGGTCCTGTCGCGGGCGCACGACCGCCTGCAGTCGCGTGGCGGACGCGTCCTCGGCCTGTCGACCGATCGGGCGCCGCTCGGAGACGTCGTGGCGTCCGCGCGCAACCTGGGGATGCGCTTCCCCATCGGCGTCGCCACCGACGAGATCCTTTCTCGCTACCAGGTGGAGCGCCTGCCGACGACGTACGTCGTCACCGCCGACGGCCGCGTCGCGGCGTCCTTCGTCGGGGCGGTCTCGGAGCAGGCGCTCGACCGCGCGATCCGATCGGCCGACGTCCACTGAGGAGCCTCGGGTCCCCCCGCACGCCGGGGCGCGGTATGTTCCCCGCCGCGTGCGATCCGTCGTCATCGGCACCGCGGGGCACATCGATCACGGGAAGACCTCCCTCGTGCGCGCGCTGACGGGCGTCGACACGGACCGCCTGAAAGAAGAGAAGGAGCGCGGGATCACGATCGAGCTGGGGTTCGCGCCCATCGAGCTTCCGGGCGGGATCAAGGCCGGCGTCGTGGACGTCCCCGGGCACGAGCGTTTCGTCCGGACCATGGTCGCGGGCGCGGGCGGGATCGACGCGGCGATGCTGGTCGTCGCGGCCAGCGAAGGCGTCATGCCGCAGACGCGCGAGCACCTCGCAGTCTGTCAGCTCCTCGGGATCGAGACGGGGCTCGTGGCGCTCAACAAGGCGGACCTCGTCGAGGCGGACATGCTCGAGCTCGCGGTCGAGGACGTGCGTGATTCCGTCCGCGGCACCTTCCTCGAAGGCGCGCCGATCGTCCCGGTGTCCGCGACGACGGGGCAGGGGATCGAGGACCTTCGAACGGCGCTCGCGACGCTCGTCTCGTCCTTGCCCGGGCGAGACCCGACGGGCCCGCTGCGCCTGCCGATCGACCGGTCGTTCCCGATGAAGGGCTTCGGCGCCGTGGTCACCGGGACGCTCGTCTCCGGCCGCATCGAGGTCGGGCAGGCCGTCGAGATCCTCCCCGCCGGGATCGCCGCGAAGGTGCGCGGCCTGCAGATCCACGGCTCTGCCGTCGAACGAGCGGACGCGGGGACGCGCATCGCGGTGAACTTGCAGGGCGTCGAGACGACCGAGGTCCCGCGCTGGGAGTGGCTGACGCGCTCGGGAGAGATGACGCCGACGAGGCAGGTCGATGCGCGGGTGCACCTGCTCTCGGGATGCACACGCCCGCTCAAGCTCCGATCGAGCCTGATGTTCCACGTCGGGACGGCGACCACCGGGGCGCGCGTGGTCCTGCTCGATCGCACGGAGCTGCGCCCCGGGGACAACGCGCTCGCGCGCCTGCGTTTCGAGACCGGAATCGTGGCGCTCCCCGGCGACCGATTCATCCTGCGCGGCGACAACTCCCTCGCGCCGTACGGCGGGACGGTCGGCGGCGGGACGATCCTGCGTCCGGCGGTTCCGGGCTACCGCCGGCGCGCGGACGCCGCGGAGCGGGCCAAGGCGTTCGAGGAGGGCGACGGCGCGACCCGCGTCGGGCTCGAGCTCGAGTGGGCGGGTCCGGCCGGGCTGGATCGCGCCGGGGTCTTCGCGCGCGTTGCGCCCGACCCGGGCGCCGCGATCGCCGAAGCGAAGAAGCGCGGCTTCGCCGTCGAGGTGGAGGCCGGACGCTACGTTCACCCGGCCGTCGCCGGCACGGTCGAGCGCCTCGCCCTCGCCGCGATCGCGGCGCACCACCAGGCACGCCCGCTCGACGCCGGCATGTCGCGGCAGGAGCTGCGCTCGCGCCTGCCCGAGGCGCTGTCAGCGCGGCTCTTCGAGAAGGTCGTCGGGGATCTCGCCGCGGCGAAGAAGATCGTCGCCGAGCGGGACCTCGTGCGTCTCCCGGCGCACCGCCCGCAGGCGCAGGAAGCAGGCGGCGAGCTGATGGAGTCCATCGCGAAGCTCCTGGCCGCGAAGCGTCTCGAGCCCCCCCGTGTCAAGGAGATGCCCGACACCGTCAAGGCGTCGCTCGACGCCGTCAAAGCCGCGATCAAGCTGCTCGTCTCCGCCGGCCGCATCGTGCGTGTGAACGACGAGCTGTACTTCGACAGAAGCGAGATCGATCGCCTGCGGATCGCGGTCGTGGCTTTCCTGCAAGCCAACGGCACGATCGACGCACAGAAGTGGAAGGAGCTGACCGGCGCGAGCCGCAAGTTCACGATCCCGATCGCGGAGTTCTTCGACTCCGAGAAGCTGACCCTGCGCGTCGGCGACGTCCGCAAGCTGCGCGGTGCGAAGCCGTGACGGTCGTCGTCCGTCCGGTCCGCACGGCGGACGAGATGGCGGCTTTCAGGGGCCTCGTCGTCGAGTCGCTCTTCGGCTCGCCGCCCGCGCCCGGCTGGCACGAGGGCTTCGCGAAGAAGACGGGCGCCGAGAACGTCTTCGTGGCGCATTCGCGATCGGAAGTCGTCGGCGGGTACGTGCTCTTTCCCTTCGGTCAGTTCTTCGGCGGGCGATCCGTGCCGATGGGCGGTGTTTCCGCGGTGGCCGTCGCGCCCCATGCGCGCGGAAAGGGCGCCGCGATCGCGATGATGCGCCATGCGCTGCGAGAGGCACGCCGCCGCGGGCAGCCCCTCGCCGCGCTCTACCCGGCGACGCAGACGCTCTACCGAAAGGCCGGGTTCGAGCTCGCCGGATCGCGCATCCACTACCGCGTTCCCACGCGCCTCATCGGAATCGGAGATCGCAGCCTCGAGGTTCGCCGCGTGGGCGCCGACGAACGCGCCGCTGTGCAGCACGTCTACCGGCAACGCGCGCAGGCGACCAACGGCAACCTCGATCGCATCGACTGGAGCTGGGGCCGCGTCTTCGAGGACGCGGTCCTGCCCGTCTGGGGACACCTGATCCTCGAGCGCCGCAGGCCGGTCGGGTACGTCGTGCAGCATCACAAGCCGCCCGCAGGGGGTGCGCGCTTCTACGACGTGCACGTCCGCGACGTCGCGGCGCTCACGCCGGGCGCGGCGCGCCGCATATGGGCCCTGCTCGGTGACACGCGATCCATCGCGGAGAACGTTCTCGTCTACGGGTCGCCCGCAGATCCGTTCCTCCAGCACCTCCCCGAGCAGGACTACCGGGTCGACACCCGCTGGGACTGGATGCTGCGGATCGTCGACGTCCGGGCCGCGCTCGAAGCCCGCGGCTACGCGACGGGCGTGACCGCGAAGGTCGAGCTCGACGTCGTGGACGACGTCGTCCGATCGAACCACGGCCGTTTCGTCTTCGAGGTCGGCGGCGGCGAAGCGAGGCTGCGTCGCGGCGGAGCGGGCCGCGTGAAGATCGACGTCCGCGGCCTCGCGTCCCTGTACTCGGGCTACCTGTCGCCCGCCGACCTCGTTGTCACAGGCCAGATCTCCGGCCCGGAGCCCGACCTCGCCGCGCTCGCGCCGGCGTTCGCCGGCCCCGCTCCATGGATGCCGGACATGTTCTAGGAAGCGAAAGCAACAGGAGACAGGGAACAGGCAACCGGCAACAGGCAACAGGCAATGAAAGGCGGCCCCCGGCGCGAGCTGGGTTTTCATTGCCCGTTGCCCGTTGCCGGTTGCCTGTTCCCTGTCTCCTGTTGCTTTCGGTTACTGCGGGTTGATCACCGCGAGGTTCATGCCGCCCGGATAGCCGTACGAGACGTAGGGCGAGTAGCCCTCGGCGGTGATACCGAACGGCTCGTCGGCGGTGATCTCGTGGACGCCGTTGCCCACGGCCACGCGCGCCACCTGCCAGGTGCCGGCGCCGATGTCGATGAAGGACCCGGCGGGGATCGCGAGGCCGTCGAGCGTCACGACGACTCCGGTCGGCCGTACCACGATCACGTAGTCCTCGTTGTAGGTGTCGGGCGTCAGGAAGATGTAGGCCGGCAGGTACTGATCCGTGGGAACGGCGAGCACCATGTCGGGGTCGCCGCCGTCGCCGGCGCCGTTGTCCGTCGACTCCTGGCCGACGACGTACTGGACGACGAGGATGGGCTTGTCCGCGGTGACCTCGAAGTCGCCAGGGTTCGCAGCGGTGCCGGCGACCACGTAGTCGACGTAGTCGCCCGCGTCGACGAGGTTGACGTCGCCGGCCGGCAGACCCGTGACGGCCGGGTCGTAGTCGAACGAGACCGTGACGTCGGAGTCGCCGGCCATGATCCGCCAGATCGAAGGCTCGACGTCCGGCCCGGCGCCTCCTGGAGTGCCACGGACCGGCACGCGCGCGGCGACGTAGGCCGTGCCCCAGGTCGACAGGGGGAAGATCTGCTCCTCGACGTGGTCGCACCAGCGAAGGTTGTCCGGGATGTTGCCGCACTCGACGCCGCCGAAGACGGTCACCGGTTTGTCCGCGTTGACCACGAGGCCCGACAGGTCCGTGTCGCCCGAGGCCTCGATCTGGATGACGTCCGTCTCATCGAGGTCTCGGACGGTCGTCGCCCCTCCCGCCCCGATTGCGGCGACCCCGCCGCCGCCGAGCGTCGCGACCGGAGACGTGATCGTGACGTCCGTGTCGTCCTCCGTGATCACGATGGCGACCGACGACCGGTAGTAGATCGCGGGATTGAACAGGCCCGCCGGCACGAACAGCGTGTGCCAGGCCGGAACGTAGTAGTCCAGGTCGATCGTCGACCTGGGGATGAGCAGCGAGGCGTCGTTCGAGTACGTGCCGGCGCTGTCGATCGGCTGGAACTGGTAGGCGATGATCGGCGCCGTCGACGTCACGCGATAGGCGCCGTACGCGTTGACCGTGGTGTCCTCGACGTGGCGATCCGCGAGGTCGAACGTGTACAGCTCGTTCGGGTCGAGGGTGCGGCTGCCGGCGTTCACCCAGCCACCCGCGCCGCGCCGCTCGACGTCCACCTCGGCGACCAGGACCGTGTCCGGGTTCGCAACGACGATCGCGTACTGCGAAAAGTCGATCGTGACGCCATCGCCATCGGGGTCCTCGTCGGCGTTGTTCATGTCCACGCCGTAGAACACGCAGCCGACGCTGGTCTTGTTGAGCGCCGCGTCGTCGCACGCCGTCGCGCAGTGGTCCTCGACGCAGTGCTCTCCGATGTCCACGTCGTCGCACTCGTCGGACGGCAGGTACTCGGTTCCGAGGTCGTTGCAGATCTGGAGGCTCACCTCGTCCGCGCAGCGGAGCAGGCCCGGGGGGCAGATGACGAGCCGGCAGGTCCCGTCGTCGCATGCGCGTCCCGCGCCACAGTCGTCCGCGAACCACCCGGTACCTGCCTCGTTGCACTCCTCGCGGCGCACCGCGTCGATGCAGCGGCCCTCGCCGGGCACGCAGATCTGCGGGATGCACTCGCCGTCCTCGCAGCCGAACCCGTCCGGGCAGGGCTCCGGATCGCCGAAGTCCGTGCCGTCGTCGTTGCAGTAGCGGATCATCCCGCCGCCCGCGCAGACCCCTTCCCCGTCTTCGCACGCGACCGGTTCGCAGGCGCCGTCGACGCAGACGAAGCCCGCCTCGCAGGTCTCGAGCAAGAGCCACGCCGTTCCCGATCCCGCGCAGGTCTGGATCTCGGAGGCGTCGAGCGGATTGCACCGCGTCTCCGCGGGCGTGCAGATCTCGGGGATGCACTCGCCTTCCCCGACGCAGGCGTGATCTGCCGGGCACGGGTCGTCCGTCCAGCCACCGTCGGGATCGCACGACTGACGCTCGGCGTCCCGACAGCGGAAGGCTCCCTCGTCGCAGCCCTCGCCGGTGTCCGAGCCGGTGTCCGAGTCGGAGTCCGTGTCCGCATCCGTGTCGGTGTCCGTGTCGGTATCGGCGTCTCCGCCGCCCGGAGCCTTGGTCTCGGCCCCGCACCCGCACCCACCCACGGCGATCGACAGCAGCGCAGTCAGAAGCCAACGCGAGAAGGACATGCCCACACCTCCAACGACCGTGAAGAACGAAGCTGGTC
>Ga0247727_10011514_pt1 | contig 15419 bp, 11 predicted proteins | sample WisWelCaveWW1625_FD_202498 | JGI IMG/M metagenome (GOLD analysis project Ga0247727, IMG submission 202498) | Biofilm microbial communities from Wishing Well Cave, Virginia, United States - WW16-25 | ecosystem: Environmental > Aquatic > Deep subsurface > Groundwater > Cave microbial mat | place... | reverse complement strand
CGCCATTGTCATCCCGGCTCGCGCCCCTGTCATCCCGAGCGCAACGAGGGATCTGCTGTTGGGCGGGAGGGCCGTAAAGGCAGGTCCCTCGCTGCGCTCGGGATGACGCGGTTGCGGCTTGACAGCGGCGGCGGTTTTGTGCATAATCAGATGGTTATAAAACCGATTGGTAATGATTCCTTCCCAGCGCCTGGATGCAACGTTCGCCGCGCTAGCCGACCCAACGCGGCGGGCGATCCTCGCGCGCCTGGCGTCGGGTGAGGCGTCGGTGACGGAACTGACCGAGCCGTTCGCGATGACGCAGCCCGCGATCTCCAAGCACCTCAAGGTGCTGGAGCGGGCGGGTCTGATTTCGCGCGGCCGGGACGCGCAGAGGCGGCCGCGACGCCTGGAAGCCAGGCCGCTCGCAGAGGCTACGGGATGGCTGGAAGGCTACCGCCGGTTCTGGGAGCGCAGGTTCCAGCGCCTGGACGCCCTGCTGGAGGAGCTGAAGACCAAGGAAAAGCAACGTGGACACACAAAGCGATAGAGCACTGAAAGTGACTACGCCCACCGACCGCGAGATCGCGCTGACGCGCGTCTTCGACGCGCCGCGCCGCCTGGTCTTCGACGCCTTGACCAAGCCCGAGATGGTGAAGCAGTGGTTACTGGGGCCGCCTGGCTGGTCGATGCCGGTCTGTGAGATCGACCTGAAGGTGGGCGGCGCCTTTCGCAACGTGTGGCGCCGCGAGGCCGCTCGCCGCGCGGAAGCCGGCTGCGCCGAAGGAACCGACATGGGGATGGGCGGTGTCTATCGCGAGATCGTGCCGCCCGAGCGGATCGTCCACACGGAGTTGTTCGACCAGGATTGGACCGGCGGCGAGACGCTGGTGACGACCATCCTCACCGAGCAAGGCGGTAAGACCACGCTGACCACCACGGTGCTCTACCCGTCGCGGGAGGCGCGCGACGCCGTCCTCAAGTCCCGCATGGAGGAAGGCGTGGCCGCGAGCTACGACAGGCTTGCCGAGCTGTTGGTTTCGCTGAAATAGCGTGCAAGGATGACCCGCATGCCTGCCAACAAGAAGCCCGCGCAGCGCCCCCTGCGGGGCGAAGTCCAGGCGGCGCTTTCGTGGCTCAAGAAGAAGGGCACCCCACGCGATCGGGGGAACCTGGCGCGGTTCGGCATCACCGCGAGCAAGGCGTTCGGCGTGTCGATGGCGAACATACAGGTGCTGGCCAAGCGCCTCGGGCGCAGCCACGAGCTCGCCGCCGCTCTCTGGGACACCGGCTGGTACGAGGCCCGCATGCTGTCCTCGCTCGTCGAGGATCCGGCGCGCGTCACGCCCGCGCAGATGGACCGCTGGTGCCGGGACTTCGACAACTGGGGCATCTGCGACACGGTGTGCTTTCATCTGTTCGACCGCACGCCGCACGCCTGGGCCAAGGTCGCCAAGTGGAGCGACAAGCGCGACGAGTTCGTGAAGCGCGCGGCCTTTGCGCTGCTCGCCAGCCTGGCCCTGCACGACAAGAGCGCCGCCGACGAGCCGTTTGCCGGGAGCCTGCCCTTCATCGAACGCGCCGCCACTGACGAACGAAACTTCGTCAAGAAGGGGGTGAGCTGGGCCCTGCGGGCGGTCGGCAGGCGCAATGCCGCGCTCCACGCCGCCGCGGTGGCGGTGGCCGGGCGCTTGGCGGACCAACCGCAGGCCGCGGCGCGCTGGGTGGGGAAAGACGCGCTCAGGGAGCTGACGAGTCCCGCGGTGATCCGGCGGCTCCCGGCGCGACGTGGTGCGCAGGAGGGGCGAGTCCGGCGGACGCGCCCGAGCGCTACGGCGAGGGCTCGGAGGAAAACAATTATTGAGCCTCGCGGAATACAGTGACGGCTGCGATGTGGCGGACGCACTTTTGCGTGCCCGGGAGGCTCTTCACGAAGCTCTCTGCAAATCGCTCATTCTGCGGAACTTGCTTGGGGAACTTCGTGGCCCCCACGACGGGCGCAGCCCGTTGGTTACTCGTCTCGGCACCCGCTGGCCTGAAAAACAAGGGTCGAGACGAGTCTCGACCCGGCACGCTGAAGCGTGCGCCACCTCATCTGCCTCGAAGGCTCTGTCACCCGGAGGTTACTCTTGGTCCTTACGAAAAATGAATTGATGACTTCTCTGCAAGGGGAGGTGCGCATCTTGCTCCACCTGGCTTCGAAGGTTGACCCCGCGAAGCTCGACTACCGCCCCGCCGCCAAACAGCGCAGCCTGCTGGAACTGCTGCAATACCTGGTGATCATGGGCCCCATCCATCTCCGCGCCGTCCAGGAAGGGGCGTTCGATATGGATGCGTGGCGGACTGCCTGGCAGACTGGGGAGGCAGCCGCGAAGGCGATGAATCTCGAGGAGGTGAAGGACGCGATCGGCAAGCAGCCGGCGCTGTTCGCGGAGCTGTTGGGATCCTGTTCCGATGCCGACCTGCGCGCTGAGATCGAAATGTTCGGGCGCAAGGCCAGCCGGGGCTCGATGATCGTCAGCCTGGTGCTGATCCATTATGCTGCCTATCGCATGCAGTTGTTCCTGTATCTCAAGGCCTGTGGGGGCGAGGAGCTGAACACCATGAATCTGTGGGTCGGGAGGGACGGGGCGGCGTAGCGCAGACTGAGCCACACCCCTTGGAGGTATTACGCGTATGAAAAAAACGAAATCCGGTGATCGCGGTTCGACCGCGAAAGGCAACGCCGCTCCGAAGAACGTGGACGAATACCTCGCAGGCGTCCCGGAGCCCGCCCGCGGCACCTTGAACAAGGTTCGCGCGGCGATTCGGTCCGCTGTGCCACCGGAGGCCACCGAGGCCATCAGCTATCGGATTCCGACGTTCAAGTACAAAGGACCGCTGCTGGGGTTCGCCGCGTTTTCGAACCATTGCAGTTTGTTCCCTATGAGTTCGTCCGTGATACAAGCGTTCAAGAACGAGCTCAAGGGCTTCCACACATCCAAGGGCGCCATCCGCTTCCCTGTGGACAAGCCGCTGCCGGCCGCACTTGTGAAAAAGCTGGTGAAGGCGCGGATCGCGGAGAACGAACACAGGAAACAGCGCCGGGTGTAGGATACTGAGCATGACCCTGTCGCGCTTTCCGTTTTTCCTGCTGGTCTTCCCCTTCTGCCTGGCTGGTCAAACCTCCACCTGGCGCCCGGTCTATCTGGGTATGGACGGCATGGTCGCCACCGGCCATTACTCGACCGCCATGGCCGGCTACCGGATGCTCGCCCAGGGCGGCAACGCGGTGGACGCCGCCGTCGCGGCCGCTTTCGCGTCTACAGTCGTCGAACCCAGCCGCGCGGGCATCGGCGGCGACCTGTTCATCCTGATCTACCAGGCCTCCAGCGGCGAGGTGAAATTCATCAACGGCGCCGGGTGGTCGCCCCGCCGAGCCACCCTGGAGATGTTCTCGAAGCGCGGCGAGCTGCCCAGGGAAGGCGCTCTGGCCGCGCTCGTCCCGGGCGCCGTCGACGGCCTGCTGCTGGCGGCCCGGCGCTACGGCCGCCTCAGCCCCGAGCGGCTCCTGGCCCCCGCCATCGAGCTCGCCGGCCGCGGCTTCCCGGTCAGCGAGAACCTCCAGGGCGTCATCCGCAACAACGACGCCCGCCTCCGCCCGTTCCTGCCCCTGCTCGGGCTGTGGCGCCGCGGCGAGGACTGGGTGCGCATGGGCGACGTGGTGGTCCAGAAGGATCTTGCCAATACCTTCCAAGCCATCGCCCTATCCGGCCGCGACGGCTTCTACCAGGGACCCGTCGCCCAGCGCCTGGTCCGCTTCCTCGAAAAGGACGGCGGCATCCTGGAGCCCGCCGACCTGGCTGAATTCGCCGCTCACGAGGATGCCCCCCTCCACATCCGCTACAAGGATTACGACCTATACGGCTGCCCTCCCAACTCCCACGGCCACGTCATGCTGCAGGCCCTCAACATCCTGGAAGGCTTCGACCTCAAGGCCATGGGTCACAATTCTCCCGCATACCTGCACCACGTGACGGAGGCGCTGAAGCTGGCCTTCGCAGACCGCGAGGCCTTCGTCGGCGATCCGCGCTTCGTCAAGGACATCCCCATGCGCCAGATGCTGTCGAAGGAGTACGCCGCGCGCCGCCGCGCCTTGATTCGCCCGGACCGCGCCATGGATGGACCGGCCCCGCCCGGCGATCCCCGAGCGCCTTCCGCCTACCGAGCCACGCCGCCCAGCTACCGCGCCGCCGCCGGGTCGATCGAGGTTCTCTCCGGCCGCGCCGCCTACCCGGACTGGATCGACGGCTACACTACCTACTACTCCGCCATCGACCGGGACCGCAACATGGTCTCCATCACCTCCACCATCTGGAGCGACTTCGGCAACTGCATGTACGTCGACGGCGGCTACTTCCTGAACAACCGCCTGGGCCTGTTCTACCTCGATCCCAAGGACCCCAACGCGCTCTCCCCCCGCCGCCGCCCCCGCCAGACCCTCAACCCGGTATTGGTAATGAAGGGCGGCAAGCCCCTCATGGTGTTCGGCACCCCCGGCGGCGACACCATGCCCCAGTCCCAGTTGCAGTTCTTCCTGAACTTCGCCGAGTTCGGCATGAACGTCCAGCAGGCGGTGGAGCAGCCCTACGTGGTCAGCTCGGCCTTCCGGGGGGCCCTGTGGCCGCACCCGGTGGCCAACCGCCTGGCGGTGTCGGAGCGGCTGGAGGAAACCGTTCGCCGCGAGCTTGCCCGCCGCGGCCACAACGTCACCACGCACGCCGCCAAGGGCGTCGGCAGCGTGAAGGCCATCCTGATCGACCCCCGCACCGGAGTCCTGATGGGGGCCGCCGCCCCGGCCACCGACAGCTACGCGATTGGGTGGTAGGGTGCTGTCCGGTTGGAACCTTGGCGACCGCTCCCTACGGTCGCGGGTCGGAAGCGGTCGCGGACCGGAAGGGGGCGCGGGTCGGAAGCGGTCGCGGGTCGGAGCGGGCGCGGCTGGGAAGCGGTCGCGGGCCGGAAGCCCTCGCGGCTGGGAGGCCCTTGCTGAGCCGCGGCCGGCGGCGGGTCCCTTACTGCTTCCGCAGCTCCGCCCAGTGGCTCAGTGCGTCCCCGGCCCGGCGCCCCGGCAGCGAGACCGCCGTCACCGCCCCGTTGAGCATCGAGCCCCGCCGCTTCAGCGACAGCCGCAGCACGTACGGCCGCCGGTTGGAGTCCTCGATGCCGAGGTCGCCCTTCGTCTCGCCTTCCACGGCCCCCTCCCGGAATCGCGCGCCGGTCACCAGCGTCTTCTCCTGGTTGCCCAGCCGCGCCTCCACCTCGCCGCTTTCCCGAACCCACAGCGTCAGTGGAACCTCGCCCTTGTAGGTATGCACCGCGCCCGCCCACGCGCCTGCGAGCTCCGGACCGGGCCGGCCCGCGCCCGCCTGGTCCTCGGACGCTCGCAGCGGCGCCTGCTCCGGCAGCAGCGCCGACACGATTTCCCGCTGGATCAGCCCCGGCGCGTCGGTGCGGGAATTCGCCAGCACCACCACCGCGATCCTGTGGGACGGAATCAGCGTCAGGATCGTGCTCACCCCTCCCATGCCCCCCGCATGTGACACCGTCGGGTACCGCTGGTTGGCGTTGGTCGCCCACCCGATCCCGTACCCCACGCCTTTCGACTGCTCGGCTGTCGGCTTCTGCATCTCGTCGATCGCCCGGTCGGGAAGGATGGGCTTCTGGTCCGGCAGGCGCGCCTTCAGATGAAACATGGCGAAGCGAACCAGGTCGTGCGCGCTCGCGTATACCGCCGACGCACCCACGTGGTCGAAGTCGTAGAACGGAATCGGCTGGCCGTCCGGGCCGTAGCGCGTTGCGTGATGCTTCTCGCGCCCCGGCCCGATCCCGACCGACATCCGGTCGAGCCCCAGCGGCAGGAACACCTGCTGGCGCATGAAATCGGCGTAGCTCGACCCCGACGCCCGCGAGATCACGTAGTCGAGCACCCCGTAGCCCAGGTTCGAATACTGGTATTTCTCCCCGGGCATGGTCACGATGTTGCCGTACCGGCGAATCGTCTCATCCATCGCCGGCGGGCGGTACGGCTCGTCCCGGTAGAAGAAGTGGTAGTGGAGCGGCAACCCGGAGGAGTGGTTCGCCACACGCCGCACGGTCACGTCGGCCTGCTTGCCCAGCCGCAACTTCAGCTTGGCGTCCCCCAGATAATCGTTGATGGGCCGGTCCAGGTCGATGCGGCCCCGCTCCCGCAGCACCATCAGGCCGGTTGCGAGGATGGGCTTGGAGATCGACGCCAGCGAGTACATCGTGTGCGCGGTCGCCTCCACGCGGCTCTCGCGATCCGCCCACCCGAAGCCTTCTTCCCAGAGGATCTTGCCGTCGCGCGCCACCGCCACCGCGATCGACGGAACGCCCTTGGCCAGGTGGCCCCGGATCGAATTCCGCACCGGTTCGAACGAATCCGCCGCCGCCGGCCGCGCCAGGGCCGCCAGCAGCAGCACTATCCAGCAAAGGGCGTTCCTCACAAGTTGCACCTCACAAAATGACCCTCTCGTCGCCCGCCCGCCGCGTGACCCGCTCGCGGTCCAGGAACTCGAGCAGCGGGATCGCGTACTTGCGGCTCACCCCGGTGAGTTCCTTGAACTGCGGCACGCTCAGGCGATCGCTTTTCTTTTTTTGCGCGGCCAGCGCTCCCCGCAGCCCCTCGATCGCCGCGCGGTGAAACACCAGGTCGTCGCTGACGCGCACCAGCAGGCGCTCCCGCAGCAGGATCTGCAAGATCTTCTGCGCCCGCTCCCGCTCCACGCCGATTTTAGACAGGGCCTCCGCCACCGTCGGCACCGCCAGCCCGGCCTGCTCGAAGGCGGCCACGATTTTCTCGCGCGCCCGGCTCTCGTCCTCCTTCAGCACGATGCGGTGCGAAGCCAGCCGCACGATCTCCCCGTCTACGGCGATCTTGCCGTCGCGCTTCAGCCGCTCGAGCAAGGCCTCCGCCAGCGCCGGCGGGGCATCCGGAAACTCCTGCGTGCGCAGAAACTCCTTCGCTACGCCGGGGGCCAGCGGGTTGTCGCGATGGAACCTGCCCACCGCCTCCGCCGCCCGATCGAGCGCCGCGAAGAAGTGATCCCGGTGCGCCAGCCAGAGCGGCGATGCCGTCACCCGCACCGCCCGCCCGCCGCGCTCGAGCTCCCCCGCCGCCTGATCCACCTCGCTCTCCAGCCACCCTGTCCGCGCGATGATCTCCGCCAGTGCCATACCCGCCGCCACCCGCCCGAGCAGAGTCTCGAGCACCGCCGCCGGCTCGCCCCCCGACAGCCGCTCGAGCGCCGCCTCGACCGGCTCGCTTCGCCGGTGCTTCTGGGCCAGGTTGTCGAGCACCACCCCGCCCGCGATCGTCACCACCGGCGAAAACTGCCGCAGGATGAAGCGGTCCCCGGGCAGCACCAGCGCCGGCTCCCGCAGCCGCATCTGCGCGAAGCTGCGGCCGCCGGGCTCGAGTTGCGTCCGCCCCCCGAGCAACACCACCTCCGCCTCAATCTCCGCCGTGCCGGCGTGAAAGTGCACCGGCGCCCGGTGCTTCAGCGGCTTGGCCGACGCCAGCAGCTCCAGCCGGCAATCCAGCCGCTCGGTGCCGCGGAACTTCCCGGCCGCCGCCAGCACCATCCCTCTCCCCAACTGTTCGGTTTCCACCCCCGCCAGGTTCAACGCCGTCCGCTGCCCCGCCCAAGCCCGCGCCGCCGGCCGATTGTGCACCTCGACGCCGCGCACCCGCGCCCGCCGTCCCAGGGGATACACCTCCACCTCCGCCTCCTTCTCCACCGTGCCGGCGATCAGCGTTCCCGTCACCACGGTCCCGAATCCCTTGATGATGAACGCCCGGTCGAGCGGCATGCGGAAGTGGTGGCGGGCGCTCTTGACCTCGATCTCCCTCCCCGCCCGCGACAGCTCCTCCTTCAGCTCTTCGAGCCCCTCTCCGGTTCGCGAGCTCACCCCCACCACCGGAGCGCCTTCCAGAAACGACCCGGCGACGAACTCCTCCATCTCGAGCTTCACCAGCTCCACCAAGTCCCGGTCCACCAAGTCTGTCTTGGTGAGCACTACGATGCCCCGCCCGATCCCCAGCAGCCGGCAGATATCGAAGTGCTCCCGAGTCTGCGGCTTCACCGACTCGTCGGCGGCCACCACCAGCAACACCAGGTCGATGCCGCCGATGCCCGCCAGCATGTTCTTGATGAACCGCTCGTGGCCCGGAACATCGACGAACCCAATCTGGAGGTCCTCACCCAGACTCAGGCTGGCAAACCCGATATCGATCGAAATCCCCCGCTGCTTTTCCTCGGCCAGCCGGTCGGTGTCGGTTCCGGTGAGGGCTTTCACCAGCGCCGTCTTGCCGTGGTCGATGTGCCCGGCGGTGCCGACGATGATGTTCCTCACTTCACCCTCCAGGCCAGCGCTCCCAGCAGCGGGACGAAGCGGCAGTAATTCACCACGCGGGTCGAAAGCCGCCCCCGCTGCTTCCGTATCAGCCGCAGCTCCTGGTCATCGAGGGTCCCGATCGGAATCGCCAGCCGGCCGCCGTCGTCATCCAGTTGCTCCAACAGCCGGAAGGGCACGTCGGGCGCCCCGGCCGCCACCGAGATCGCCTGGTAGGGCGCCTGGGGCGGATACCCGAGCGACCCATCCCCCTCCACAACCTTGACCTGGGGCCAGCCCAGCCGTTTCAGGTTCCGGCGCGCCATCGCCACCAGCGCCGGTTCGCGCTCGATCGTGATCACCTCCGCGCTCAGCTCCGCCAGCACCGCGGCGTGGTATCCGCACCCGGCCCCCACCTCCAGTATCCGCTCGTGGCCTTCGAGCGCCAGCGCCTCGGCCATTGCCGCCACCATGTAGGGCTGGGAAACCGTCTGCCCGGCCCCGATCAGCAGGGGCTCATCTTCGTAGGCCGCTCCCCGGCACCACTCCGGCACGAACTCGTGCCGCGGCACGCGCCCCATCACCTCCAGAACCCGCTTGTCCCGGATCCCCCGCTTCCGCAGCTGCGTCTCCACCATCCGCTTCCGCAACCGCTCCCAGTCTTTCAAGCGCGCCTCACCGGTACCTCTTCCTATAGAGGAAGTCCACCCCAAACAACCCGTTCTGATCCCGCACCGCCACCAGCGACCACTGCCGGTTGATGGCCCACTGCACGCGGATGATCTGCTCCTGGGCCGAAGCCAGGTTGTAGGTATAGGTAAAGGTGATGTCGTTGCCCACCCGCTGCTCGAGCGTCAGCCGCGCGTTGGGGCTGCCTTCCGGACCCACCACCTCGGGATCCACCTTCAGCCGGCTCACCCCGAAGAACCGCTCCAGCCGCCCCGTCACCGGCCGGGAAATGGCCTGCCCCACCACGGTGTCGGCGCCGATCTGGGAGAGCGACCGCGCCTGCGAGGTCTGCTGCGCGGCCAGCGTCGGATCGATCGTGGGCGCCCGCCCCACCGCCAGCAGCGTGATCACCTCGTTCAGCGTCAGCGGCGGGTCTGACCGGTAGGTGACGTTCAGCTTTTGGAGCGGACCGCTCAGCGTAATGCTCACGTCGTAGCCGCTCACCCGCGTCTCCACATCCAGGTTCACCACCGGCTCGATGCGGAACGGGTTGACAAAGGAGACGTCGCCGCGGTTCAGCGTGTACCGCGTGCCCTGAAACTCGATCTCCCCCCCGGTGATGTCCATGCGCCCCAGCACCGACGGGTTCAGCGCCGTGCCCCGCAGGCGCAGCCGCACATCGGTCTGGAGATTCCTCGCCAGCGACGTCTCCAGTTGCATGTCGGGCGCGGAAACGATCCCCACGTTGAGCTGCGCCCCTTGCAGCCAGTCATTGCTCGAGGGGGTGCGCGTCGGCTGCTTCAGACCCGCCAGGATCGCCGCCAGGTCCACCGACCTTCGCGTTCCCCCGCGCAGTATCTGCACCTCGCCCTCGAGCAAACTGCGCCGGTTGTTGCCCGCCAGGATCAGCGTGCCGTTCAGCACGCTGCTGAACCCCGGCGGGTAGCGCAGGCGGACCGCCTGGCCCTCCGCCCGCAGCCGGTAGGACACCCGGCCGGCTCCGATGTCGGCGTCGCCCGACAGCTTCACCGGCCCGCCGCCCGCCTCCGCCGTGAACTCCCGGATCGTCGCCCGCTGGCGCGAGAACGTGATCACACCGTTGCCCTTGCTCAGCCCAATCGGCAGCTCCTCCGAGCCCACCGACACCTCGCGCACCTCCATCTTCCCCAGAATGCTCGGCTCCGCCGTGGTTCCTCCCAGCTCGACGTTCAGGGTCGCAAACCCGGCCGTATCCACTTTGGTAAGGAAACTGCCGGCCACGCTTAGATTCAGCGTGCCAGAGACGGCGCCCTGGACCGCCCCGCCGGGCCGCAGGTCCACCACCCCGGACGAGCGGAGATTCGATCCCTCCCCTTCCAGTTGCAGACCCTCAACAAACAGTTTTCGCTCCGCGAGTCGCCAGTTCACGGGCGAGGTACCACGCAGCGTCCGTGCCCGCCCCTGCCCCTCGCTCCATCCCAGTTCCAGCCGCGTCACAGTTCCCGCCACTGCGATCGCCTCCGGACGCGACGCTTCGCCCGAGAGGCGGACAATGCCATCCGCCGAGCCGTTCATCTGCCCGTGGCTCACGCCGGCGGCATCGAGCGCCGCCGCCAGATCCAGGTTTCGGAACTCCATCCGCCCTTCGAGCGGAAAGCGCTCCCGCAGCGAAACCTCGCCCGCGCCCGCAATCCTGGCCTTCAGAAAATCCGACTGCGCCTCTACCCTCACCCTCTCTCCCTCGGCCCGAATCCCAAGCGTCCAACTCCCGATCGCCCTCCCGTCCACGGCCGCGTCCCGCACTCCGGCCGTCCCTTCTCCGCGCAGCTCTTCCAGCCGCGATTCGTCCTTCGACAGCCGTCCCGTGCCCGCAAACGAAAAGCTCGCGGCGCCGGTGACTTTCTTCGTGCCCGCCGCCCACTGGTGCTCGGCCAGCGCGAGGTTCTCGGCCCGCGCGTCGACCCGGAAGGTCTTCCGTTCGAGGTGGAACGATCCCGACCCCGCCACCACGCCCTTGCCCTTCCTCACCCGCGCGCCGCTCACCCGCACTTCGCTACCTTCGAGCGCCACCGCCCCCTGAGCCGAATCGAACCGCTCGCCCCATGCCGTCCCCCGCCGCAAATCCACCGTGCCGGCGCCTCGCGGATTCTTCCGGGTCCCTTCGAGATGGAACTGCCCCGTGACAGCGCCGGTGGCCGGCGCCTTCCACCCAGCCAGCGCGGCGAGGTCCTCGAGCGGCGTGTCGCGCACTCCCGCCCGCAGGTCGATGCGTGACCGATCGGTGAACTTTCCGTCCTCCAGTTGCGTCACGGCGTTCAGGCTCACCGCCGCCTTGCCGCGCACCACCCGCCCCCCGCTCAGCCGGGCCCGCCGCGGCGACCACTCCAACCGTCCGGTGAGGGAGTCCCACCGCCGTCCTTCATGGACAAAATCGGTGACCTCCACCACGGCATCCACGTCCGGTGCTTGCAGTTGGCCCGCCAGCCGTCCCCGCGCCCAGGCGCTCCCTTCGAGCCGGAACGGAATCTCCGGCCTCACGCCGGTAATTGCCAGCGCCGCCGTTGCCGGTTCCTCGATGCGCGAGGTCCGCGCCTCGAACCGGATCTCGGCGCCATCCTTGCCGCCCAGCCGCCCCGCCGCCGCCACGCTCGTCGCCGCCGTGCTCAGCCGCGCCTCCGCCAGCTCGACCTCACCGGTTCGCCCGCGGTAAGCCCCGCGCACCACCCCCGACACTTCTCCCGCCAGTCCCACCGCCCCTTCCACCGACACGCCGGCCGCCGTCACCGGCCACCCCACTTCGATCTTCACCGGCCCGGCCAGCGCCGCCGTCCAACCGAGCCGGCCGAGGGGCCGCGACGCGGTCTCGAGCGCCGCCGTCACCTGCTCCAGCCGAATGCCCTCCATGCGGCCATCGAGTCTGGCCCGTTTCCCGTCCTCATAAACGGCTTCCAGGATGCCCGTCCATTGGCCCCCCAGCAGCCGCACCGTCAGCCCGTCAACCCGAAGCCGCTTCGGATCGGCGGCGTACTCTCCGGCCGCGGAAACGCCGCTCAAGCGAAACTCCTTGCCGGCCGCCGCCACTTCTCGCGCCGCCAGTTTTCCCCGCGCCGTCCAGCCCTTGCTGTTCCACTCCGCGGCGCCCTCGATCTCCATCTGCCCGCCCCGCAGCTCCGCCAGTCCGATCGCCTCCGCCGCCTCCTGCCCATCGACGCTCACCGCGTAGCGCAGGCTCACCCGCGGATCGGAAAGGTTCTCGACCGCACCGCTCAGCCTGCCGTTGGAGCCTGGCGTGTTGACCACAGCCTCCTCGATCTCGATCCGATCCTTCGCCATCTGAAACTTCAGCGCCAGGCTCTCGATCTGCGGCAGTCCGGCTGGCGAGGCAAGCCGGCACTGTCCCGCTTCGATCCGTCCCAGATAACGGCCCGCCCGGTCGTACTCCACGCGGGCGCGGAGGTCCCTCGCCGCCGTCTCGAGCGCCCAACGCCGGTCGTTCCACCACAGCGTCCCGCCCTCGATCTCGATCTGCCCCACCGCCAGGTCCAGCAGGTCCTCGGTGAACAGCCGCCCGGCCCGGCGCCTGCCCTCCAGGGCCGGCAGATTCGTGGCGCCGTCGGGGGCCACCGTGATGCGGATTTCCGGCCGCACCACGCGCAACCCGGCCAGGTCGACGTCTTGCTTCAGCAGCGAAACGACCTTCAGCGTGACTTCAATCGCCTGGGCGTGAAACAACGGCTGCTCGCCGGCGGGCTCGGTGCCGCGAATGGTCAGCCCGTCCAGGCGCGCCCGCCACCGATCCGGATCGAACTCCAGCCGTTTGATAGCGACCGTGCCGCCGGTGGCCTTGTGGATTTCCGTCTCGACCCGCCGCCGCAGCGCCTCGCGGAACCACTCGGTGCGCAGCGCGAGCCACCCGCCGCCGGCCGCCAGCCCAGCCAGCGCCGCCACGATGCCCGCGCCCCACAGCGCCCGCCGCTTCACGGCGCCTCCGTCTCCATCACCCGCACCGCCACGCGGCTGCGCAGTTCGGCCATCCAGGCGTCGAGCGCCCGGCTCACCCGCTGCTCCCGCAGATCCTCCCGGATACGGTCCCGAACCGCCTCGAGCCCCGGAGCTTCTCCGGCGTTCTGCTTTTTCCACTCCGCCAGAAACGTCTCCTGATAGCGCTTCTCGATGTCCTCGACCGGAATCTGCAGCCCGGCCGCGAATCGCAGGTCGATGAAACGCTCGATCCGCACGAAGCGCCGGGCGTATTCCACCAGGTCCTGCTCCCCCAATCCGGCCGGGACGGCCACGGCGCCCCCCGGACGTCTCTCCCCCAGCCACCGCTTGACGTCCGTCTCTTCCGCCTCCGGGTAGGAGATCTGGTCCATTTCCTGGCGGATCAGCCGCTGCTGAATCAGCCGCTCCAGCGTTTTGCTGGGGTCCGCGCCCCCGAAGAACGCCTCCAGCCGCGCCTCGCGCTCCACGTCGCTGCGGGCGATCATCTCCACCCCGACCGCCGCTACCACCCGGTCGATCACCTCCGCCCGCAGCCCGGCCGCGGCCGCCAGCAACCACCCGATTCTCGCCGCCCGTCTCATGTCAGCGCATCGCTAAAACGTCTGCCCCAGCGAAAAATGAAACTGAAAGTGCGAGAGCTGCTGGTCGGTTCGCATCCCCAGCCCGAACAGCAGGTCCTCCCGGCTGCCCTGGAACCCCACGAACCGCGGCGGGTTGATGCTGTAGGCCGCGTCCAGGCGCACCGGCCCGATCGGCGTCTTGTACCGGATCCCCACTCCCACCGCGTGCACCAGGTAATCAAAGTCCTGCTCGTCCCGCTGGCGGAACCGCAAATGCATCACCCCCGGACGCCGGAACACGTTGCCGGTGTCGTAAAACAGCACTCCGCCGATGTTCTCCCCGCGCACCGGGCCCCGCAGCTCCACGCTGTGCAGCAGCAGAACGTTGCCCCCCAGCGGGAATCCGGTGGTGAGGTCGCGCGGACCGGCTTGGTTGATCGAGAAACCGCGGTGCGAGTTGCTGCCGCCGGAGAAGAAGCGCTCCGGCAGCGGGATGGCGGTCTCGGCCGGCCCCCTGCCTCCGAAGGGCGCCAGCGCCCCGAACTGCGCCGTGCGGGCGAGCACCGCCTTCTTCCCCATCCGGTGGTAGGTGGAGTTCTGCATCAGCAGCCGCCCGAACCTCGCCGTCGAGGCGGTGAACCGCCCGGCCAGCCCCAGATCTATTGTATTATAAATACCTCTACGGGCGTCGAGCGGATCGTCCCGCCGGTCCTGCGCGTAGCTGGCCGACAGCAGCCCCACCCGCACCGGCTGCGACAGCAGCGGGATCAGCCCGGGAGTGATCTTCAGCGTCCCTTCCTCCACCTCGACCCGCCGGTAGCTGTAGCGGTAGAACAGGGTGGAGGGCTTGCTGATCTTCTGCTGCAACTGCAGCGCTCCTTCCAGGCGCCGCGCCGAGAACGTCCGCACGTTGCGCGAGGTGTCGTAGAGCGCGCTGAAGGTCAGCGTCAGCCGCTCCCGGCCGCGCCACCGCGGCGCCTGGAAGCTCACCAGCCCCCGTCTCTGCAGCGTGGAAAACTGCGAACGAAAACTGAACGTGTAGCCCCGGCCCAGCAGGTTCAGCCGGCTCAGCTCGAGCGACACCCGCGGGCTGAAGCCCGTTTCGCCCCCCGGCGAATCGAGCGCCGTCTGGCTGCCCCCGAAGCGCGCGATCTCGGCCCCGCCCCCCACCCCCACCGTCCACCGCCGCGCCTCCTCCACCTGGAACACCACGTTGCGAAACATCTCCTGGCCCTGCGGGTTCTGCACCGCCATGCTCACCTGCGAGAAGATCCCCAGGTCGTAGAGCTGCCGCTGGCTCTCGATCATCCCGGTCTGCGAGAGCGGCTCGCTCGGATACACCACCACGCGCCGCCGCAACAGGGCCTCCTTGGTCTTCTCGTAGCCGTCCACGATCACGTGGTTCACGAACTGCCGCCGCCCCTCCCGGATCCGGTAATCGAGCCGCACCCGGTCCGGTTGCGGCCCCGGCTCCATCTTCCACTCGAGCGACGCGTCCACAAAGCCGTCGTCGAAGTATTGCGCCAGGATCAGGTCGCGGTCGCCCGCCACGGCCGCCTCGCTGAAGGGCTGGCCACCGACCGAGCTCAGCCGGTCCAGGTACGCCTCGGCCACCATCGCCTGGTTGCCGCTGATCGTCAGCTCCCCCACCAGCGTCTGGCCGCCCTCCTCGACATCCAGGAACACCGCCAGTTCCCCCTGTTTGCCCAGGTAGTCATCCTCCAGCCTGGAGGCAACCTTCGCCGATTGGAATCCGTTCGAGCGGTACAGCTCCTCAATCGCCCCGATGTCGCTGCGCAGCAGGTTCTGGCTGAAGCGGCCGCGCCGGAACTGCAC
>Ga0247727_10011513_pt1 | contig 15419 bp, 13 predicted proteins | sample WisWelCaveWW1625_FD_202498 | JGI IMG/M metagenome (GOLD analysis project Ga0247727, IMG submission 202498) | Biofilm microbial communities from Wishing Well Cave, Virginia, United States - WW16-25 | ecosystem: Environmental > Aquatic > Deep subsurface > Groundwater > Cave microbial mat | place... | reverse complement strand
GCGCCGAGGTGGAAGACGAACGGGCGGTCAGGGGCCGTGCGCTTGAGCTCCCGCACCAGGTAGTCGATCGACGTGCGGTCGGTGAGGTCTGCGAAGTGCACCTTGAGCCTGCTGCGGAGGTGGGCGATGTTGTTGAGCGCGCCGCTCGACGTGGCGCGTACGAACGCGTGCACGTTCGCGCCCAGCTCCACCAGCGCGTCCGTCAGGTGCGAGCCCATGAAGCCGTCCGCGCCGGTGACGAGCACCGTGCGGCCGCCGAAGACGTCGGCAAAGTCGTCGCGCAGGTCGGCGAGGTCGGGCTCTGTCCAGACGATGTCGTTCGACATGGCTCGGGCCCACGTGCGCGGGCGCTGATCAGGCAGCGTACCGCCTTACCCTGTCGGCGGCCCCGCCCGCGTGAGACGCGGGGCGAGACGCGCTGTGACGACCACGAGCGTCACCGCGAGAGCGGTCGCCGCGAGCGGCCCCACCAGACCGCCGCCGTCCCTGAGCTCGGTGACGACGCGGACGAGCAGCAGCCAGATCGCGAAGGTGACCATGGCGGTGACCGCATGGGCCCGTGTTGGACGCGTGGCCGGGAGCGCCGCTGCCGCGCACGCGACGACCGCGACTGCGAGGGCGGCGAAGAACGGCAGCATCGAGAACGGGCCGCCGTCGTGAGGGGCTCCGACGGCGCCGGCCGCCGTGTGCGTGAAGTCCGCGGCGCGGAGGCTGCTCCACCAGAGGCCCACCTGGCCCAGGTCGATGGTGGGCCTCGTGGCGGTGGCGACTGCCATCGTCAGGAGGGAGACCGAGCCGAGGGCGAGCACGACCCCGGGTGCGCGGCGGTAGACGAGACCGAACGGTGCGAAGAGGAACGGCAGCGTCGTCAGCACGTAGCGAGGCCCGGGCGTCTCCCCGCCGAACGGCCCGCCGAACGTGGTCGTGATGCCGGCGTTGTAGACGAGGTAGAGCACGCTGATGGCGCCGATCGCCGTCGCCTCGGCTCGCCGTCCCAGCCGGTAGAGCAGCACCACTCCCGCCGCTGCCGCCGCCACGATCGGCGTCGTCAGGAGCAGCCCGCGGTCTTCGAGCAGGAGGTCGCGCAGGACGTCGAGGCTCGGTGCCGTGATGCCAAAGATGCCGTCGGCGTGGGCGCCGACGACGTCGTGGCCGGACGACCCGCGCTCGACCACCGCATCGGCGTAGGAGAGGTGCAGCGGGCTGCCGAAGGCCCAGGCGTTGTAGAGCGCGAGCGGCGCCAGGGCGACGACGAAGCCGCCACCGAAGGCCGCGGCACGGGCCAGCTGGCGCTGTGCCGCCGTCGCGAACGCGGCCAGGACGAGACCCGCGAGCGCGGTCTGGTACTCGAAGCACACGGCCACGCCGGCGAGTGCGCCCGCACCCGCGACCGTCCTCACCCGGAGCGGTGAGGCGCGCGCGCCGATCAGCACCGCAAAGGAGGCGAACGCGAGCAGCGCCGCCGTCACGTGCGAGAAGAGGAGGGTGGCGAAGGGGAGCATCATCGTCGCCGCCCCGAGCGCGACCGCGGCCACGGTTCCGGTGCCCGGGTCGAAGGATTCCCCAACCCGGCGTACGAGCAGCAGGAGCCCGACCGCGGCCAGGGTCGTCGTCCACAGCGTCAGCAGCCAGAGCTGCACGCGCCGGTCGGCGGGCCAGAGCCCGGTCCGCTCGAGCGGGAAGTAGAGCGGCAGCGCGGCGGCGGCGAGGCCCGGGCCCTTGACCGAGTAGTAGTGCCCTTGCCAGTAGCTGATGTCCCCGGTCTCGGACACGTACTCATCGATCCGTGGGGTGCCGTCGGCGAGGGCGCGCACGAGGGCGTAGTGCGCGCTCTGCGTCCAGCCGTCGTCCTGCACGGGCCACGCCATCGCCACCGCGAGCGCAAGGACGGCGACGACCGCAAGAGCTCGCCGCTGAGCCGGCCGGATCCGATCGTCCGCGGACGTCACCGCGAGCGATGATGCCTGTCTGCCGGGCTGTTCGGTCGACACGCCGCGTACGCTTTCCCGTCGGTGACCGCGCAACGCACCGATCCTCCCGGCCTGGGCTCTCTCGGGAGCGGTGCCGTCACCGCCGCCGCGCTCGCGGTGCAGCAAGGACTGGCCGCCGTGGTCGGCGTCGTCATCGCGCGCGAGTTCGGTCGCAGCGGCGAGACAGACGGTTTCTTCGCCGCTTATGGGGTCTTCGTCGTGATCGCGCTGATCGCGACCGCCGCGCGGGCCGTGCTGCTGCCGCCGCTTGCGCGCGCGCGTGCCGAGCGACGTCTCGGCGGTGAGACGACCGCGTACGCGGTCGCGCTGTCGATCGTCGTGGTGCCGCTCGTCGCGGTCTCGATCTTCGGTGCGAACGCGATCGCCTGGTTGCTGACCGGGTTCGACGAGGGCGTCGCGCGGGACACGGCAGCTGCGACCCTGCCCTGGCTCGTCGTCGCCGCGGTCGGGCAGCTCTATGCGGGTCTCGGCGCCAGCGCGCTCGCGGCCCTCGACGACTACCGGACGGCGGCACTCGGCTACGCGCTGGGCAGCGTGCTCGGGCTCGTGTTCATCGTCTGGCGCGTCGGGGAGGACGGGATGAGCGCGGTCGCCTGGGGTATGGCTCTGAACGCCGGCGTGGCGGTGGCGCTCCCCGCCTTCGCGCTCGTGTTGCGGGCGCGCAGTGAGTCGATGTCCCCACGCTCGGCGCGGCCGGTGGGCGAGGGCGGCGGCCGGCGCCTCGGCGGGATCGCTGCCGGCGTGGCGCTGCCGCTGGCGCTGCAGGCCCTCTACCTCGTCTGCCTGCCCTTCGCCGCCGGTGAGGGTGTCGGCACGGTGACGAGCCTCGGGTACGCGTACCTGGCCGGCGCCGCGGTGATCGCGGTTACGGCGTCGGCGCTGGCGCTCGTGACATCGGTGCCGCTCACGCGGACGGGGCTTGACGCCGTTCGTGTCGCGCGCCACGTCGACTCCTCGGCCTGGCTCGCGCTGATCGCCGTCGGAGGCACCGCAGGGCTCTTCGCGGTCGCCGGGGAGCCGCTGGCGGACGCCGTGCTCGGCAACGCCTACGGCGGCGGCGTGGGCGAGGAGCTGGGGCACTTCGTGGTCGCGCTGGCGCCGTGGATGGTCGTCACGGTCGGGGTCTCGGCCACGTTTCCGCTCGTGTTCGTCGCAGGCCGCGGCGGCATGCTCCCGCTCGTCGCCGTTCTCGTCCTCGCGGTACACCTGCCGCTCGTGTGGCTCGGCGACACTGTGGCAGGGGTGTACGGGCTCGCGCTCGCGCTCGCCGTCTCCACGGGCGTCGCACTCGTTGCCATGCTCGCCCTGCTCCAGGCGACCGCGCCCACGCTCCGCGGTCTGGGGGTCGCCTCGGGCACCGTCGGCGTGATTGCCGCCATCGCGTTCCTCCCGGCCGGTTTAGTGCTAGGCCCGGTGCCTGGCGCCGCGATCGGGATACCTGCTTACGTGGTGCTGCTCGTACTCGCGCGCCCTGCCGGTCTGCGCAACGCGTGGCACTACCTGCGGTCGCTCTCGTGAGACGCCCTGTGTCAACCCCGCTATTCACGCGCGTTCCGCGAGCGGCGTCAGGCGTCGGCGGAGGCCGGTTCTATCCCCAGGAAGTGCTCCGCACTTCCTGGGGGCCCCGAAGGGGGTGCCGGCCGGGAGCCCTCGCCGGCGAGGGGCGCGCGTGAGCACGCCGCTCGTCGTCGTTGTGGTGCTCACGTGGAACGGTCGCGAGGACACGCTCGCCTGTCTGGCGACACTCGCCCGCGACACCTACGAGCCGCTGCACGTGGTGGTGGTCGACAACGGCTCCGGCGACGGCACGGAGGAGGCGGTACGCGCAGCGCACCCCGAGGTCGAGCTCGTCTCGAGCGACACGAATCTCGGCTACGCCGGAGGCAACAATCTCGGCGTGGAGCGCGCGCTCGCGCTCGGCGCCGGCTACGTGCTCGTACTGAACAACGACGTCGAGGTCCTACCCGGCGCGATCGCGACGCTCGTCGACGCGGCGGAGCGACTGCCCCGGGTGGGTGCCGTTAACCCGACCATTCTGTTCGCGGAGCCGCCGGATCGCATCTGGTTCGCGGGCGCGCGGTTCGATCCCCGTCATGGCTACAACGGCCGACAGCGCGGGTACGGGCAGCCGGACAGCCCCGAGTTCGCGGCACCTGCCGCAACCGACCGCGCCTGCGGCGCCGCCCTGCTCGTACCGCGGGGGGTACTCGAGGAGGTTGGCGGCTTCGACGAGGATCTCTTCCTCTACAGCGAAGACACCGACTGGTCGTTGCGTGCGCGTGCTGCGGGATACCGGCTGTATGTGGTGCCCGACGCCCGCGTCGTCCATCGCGTGTCCGCCTCGGCGGGGGGCGAGAGCTCGCCGGCGACGCTGTACTACGGCCTTCGCAACACCCTCGTCGTCTGCGAGCGCCACGCACCTCTCGGGGTGGTGGGGGCCTGGCGGAGGCGCCTCGTGATGCTCGTCGCGCACGTTGTGCAGGCGACGCTGTCCAGGCGACGCCGCGAAGGGCTCCGCGCCGTCCGCGACGGATGGCGCGACGCACGTGCCGGCAGGCTCGGGCCGCGCCCGGAGGTGCGGCGGTGACCGTCCCGGCGCGCCGGGATCCCGGCCTGTGGCTCCTCCTCCACCTGCGCCCGCCCGGCGACCGGCGGGGCGATGAGCGCGGGCGTTGCTTCGTGTGCGGCGCCAAGACCCGGTTCGTCCGCAACCGCTGGATCCTGTCGCGGGAGCTACGGCGCTCGTGGCCCGCGAGCTTCGTCACCCGCGAGAGCATGCTCTGCGCGGAGTGCGGATCCAGTCGCCGCGTTCGGCTGCTCGCCGATGCGCTCCTGCAGCTCTACGGCGAGGGTGCGGTCAGCGTCGCCGAGCTCGTGGCGGAGGCGCGCTTCCGGTCGTTGCGCGTGGCCGAGATCAACGCCGCCGGACGCATGCACCCGTTCTTGGCGGCTCATCCCGGTCTCACGTACGTCGAGTACCCGGAGGAGGACGTGCAGGCTCTCTCCTGGCCGGATTCCTCGTACGACCTCGTGCTCACCTCCGAGACGCTCGAGCACGTTCCCGACCTCCACGGTGCGTTGCAAGAGATCCGGCGCGTGCTGCGCCCCGGTGGACGCCACGTGTTCACCGTCCCGGTCGACCGGCGCCTCGCCGAGACACGCTCCCGCGCCGGCCTGCCACCGCAGCACCACGGCCGCGGCGGCGGCCCCTTCGCGCTCGTCACCCGCCGCGCCGACATGCTCGCGCACTGGGACATCGGCACCGACGTGCCGCGCCTCCTGCGCGAAGCGGGGTTCGAGCCTGAGCCGCTCGGTCTCGACGCCGACGGGGTCTACGCGGCGACGGCCCGGTAGGCGTCCTCGTGGGCAACCGCGGCCGCGTCCCACGTGAACTGCGCAGCTCGCTCGAGACCGTGGGCGCGGAGCGCCGCGGCGTTCCCCAACGCAGTCTCGACTCCCCCGGCGATCGCCTCGACGTCGTCGGGGTCGAACAGCACGGCCGCCTCGCCGCACACTTCCGGGATCGAGCCTGCGCGCGCCGCGGCTACGGGCGTTCCGCAGGCCATCGCCTCGAGCGGCGGCGAGCCGAAGCCCTCGTAGCGGCTCGGAAAGACGAGGCATGACGCGCGCCGGTACAGCGACGCGAGCTCGGGGAGAGGGACGCTCCCGTGCGCCTCGACCCCCGCCGGCCCCGCCAGAGCCTCGGTGCCGGCGCCGGTGAGGACGAGCCGTAGCTCACCGTGTCTGGCACGAAGGCGCGCGAACGCTTCGAGCAGGCGTGCGTGGTTCTTGTGGGGCCAGGGTCGCGCCGGGTAGAGGATGAACGGCTCGCGCTCCTCGTCTCCCGGACGGAACCGTTCGTGGTCGACTCCGAGGTGGATCGCGCGCACGCGTGACGGGTCGAGCGAGAGACGCTCGAGAACGCGCTCGCGGACGAACTCGCTCGGCACGACGACGAGACCGGCGTGCCGCGCGGCGCGGTCGTAGGCGACGCGGCGGAAGGCGCGCGTCCCCGCTCCGAAGAGCTCGGGCAGGTCGAGATGCTGGACGTCGTGAAGCGTGACGACCGTGCGGGCGGTAACACGGGGTACCGGCACGGTGAAGGGGAAGTGCACGACATCCAGCCCCTCGTAGCGTCTTCGCAGCGTCCCGGGAAACGCCGTCGCGCGGGTCAGCGCCCAGGCGCGAGCAGCACCACCGCGCGCGGCGTGGTACTCGCTCACGACCTGGGTAGGGAGGCCCTCGCCGGCGTCCGGCGCGAGTTCCGGCACGAAGGCGGTGACGTCGAGAGTCCCGCGGCGTGCGAGCGCGTGCGCCAGCCCGCGGGCGTACGTCTCGCTCCCGCCCGAGACCCCGGGCACGAGCGTCAGCATGCTGAGACCGACCCGCATTCCAGCGAGCGACTATATGCGCCGGAGGCAGCATCTATAGTGATTCGGTGCCGGACGGGACGACGGAGAGCGGCGTCTCAACAGGCGTTTCGGCGGCCGCGGAGGTCGACGTCGCCGCGCTTTTCGCGTCGCTTAGAGAGGAGGTGCGGCGATCAGGCGCCGACCCTGGGGACTCCTACGACCCGGCCGACCGGCGTGCGGCACGGGAGGAGGCCGAGCGGCTGTGGCCGGTCTCGGCCGACCGGGCGCTTCGGCTGCGGCCGGGCGTCCGCGGGGGCCTCGGGACGCCGGTCAAGGCCGTGCTCCGCAAGATGATGCGCTGGTACGTGGAGCCGCTCGCCTACGACCAGCGGTCGTACAATGCAGCCGCGCTGCGCCTGATCGACGACCTGCAGGAGCAGGTCGACCGGTTGCGGGCGGAGGTCGAGGCGCCGCGCGCCGAGCGCGGATGAGGATCGCCGTCTGCCGCCCCCAGGTCCCCTTCGCGCGCGGTGGCGCGGAGATCTTCACGGACGAGCTCGTCGACGAGCTGCGAGCGCGCGGCCACGACGCCGACCTCGTCACGATCCCGTTCAAGTGGTATCCGGGAGCACGTGTGCTGACGCAGGCGTTCCTCTGGCGGCTCCTCGACCTGAGCGAGTCGGACGGCCGGCGCGTGGACATGGTGGTGCCGACGAAGTTCCCGTCGTACCTGGTGCGCCATGAGGAGAAGCGCGTGTGGCTCGTGCACCAGTTCCGGCAGGCCTACGAGCTGGACGGCACACCGCTCGGTCAGTTCTCGGACACCCTGGAGGACCGGGCGGTGCGTCGTCAGGTGCAGGAGCTGGACCGGGTCTCGCTTGGCGAGGCGACCCGCCTCTTCGCCACCTCGCAGAACGTGGCGGGCAGGCTGGAGCGCTCGACGGGCCTCCACGCCGAAGTGTTGCCGCATCCGCCGCAGCAGCTCGACTACCGCAACGACGGCGACGGCGGCTACGTGCTCTCGGCGAGCAGGCTCGACCGCGCCAAGCGCATCGACCTGTTGCTCGAGGCGGCGTCGCTGGAGCCGGGGCTCGAGCTCGTGATCGCAAGCGACGGCCCCGACCGTGAGCGACTGGAGGGGATCGCCCGCGACCGCGGCATCGCCGATCGCGTGCGCTTCGCGGGCCGCGTGAGCCCAGACGAACTGGCCGGTCTCTACGCGGGCTGCCTGGCGACCTACTACGCGCCGGTGGACGAGGATTTCGGCATGGGGCCGTACGAGTCGTTCCTGTCCGAGAAGCCCGTCGTCACGGCGACCGACGCGGGGGGCCCGCTCGACGTCGTGCACGACCGCCGCACCGGTCTGGTCGTCGAGCCCGACCCGCCCGCTCTCGCCGGCGCCCTGCGCTGGCTGCGCGAACACCGCGACGAGGCGGCGTCCTACGGCCGCGCGGGGAAGGCGCTCGCGGCGGAGGTGACGTGGGACCACGCGATCGCGAGGCTCCTGTCGTGAAGGTCGCGTACTTCTCGCCGATGCCCCCGGAGCAGTCGGGGATCGCCGACTACTCGGCGCTCCTCGTGCCGGCACTGCGGTCGCGCGTCGAGCTCGAGGTGGTCAGGCGAGGACGCACGCGCGCACCGAAGGGCGTGGATCTGTGTGTTTACCATATTGGCAATAATCCCGGTGCCCACGGCTGGATCGTGGACGCGCTGCGGCGGACGCCGGGACTCGTGGTGCTCCACGACTTCGTCCTCCACCACCTGGTGGCCGGAATCACGATCGGCCGGCGCGACGGTCACGGCTACCTCGACGCGATGGAGCGCGAGGCCGGGGTGGTCGGTCGCCTACTCGCGCACGGCGTGCTCGACAAGCGCATCCCGCCGCTGTGGGAGAACCGCCCCGAGGATTTCCCCCTGGCGGGGGAAATCCTCAGTAGGGCATCCGGGCTTATCGTCCACTCGCAGTACGTCATGCAGCGGGCCCGAGCGGCAGGCTATGTGGGGCCGATCTGGCGGATCCCGCATCCGGCCTTTCACGTGCCGGAGCCCATGCCGGCAGGGCTCGAGGGTGCCCCGCTCGTCGGCGCCTTCGGCAACGTGAACATGAGCAAGCGCGTGCCGCAGCTCCTCGAGGCGTTCTCGGCGCTCCGGCGCAGCCACCCCGGCGCGCGGCTGCTCCTCGTCGGCGCCGTGTCTCCGGGTTTCGATCTCGACCGGCGGCTCCAGCGCCTTGGTCTCGGCGACGAGGGCATGCACCGCGAGGGCTGGGTGGACGAGGCGCGCCTGTGGTCGCTGATGGCGGCCTGCGACATCCACGTCAACCTTCGCTCGCCCACCATGGGCGAGACATCCGGCACCACCATCAGGGCGCTGTCGCTCGGCAAGCCACTCGTCGTCTCGGACGCGGGCTGGTTCGGTGAGCTCCCGGACGGCGTCGCGTTAAAGGTGCCGGTCGGTGCAGACGAGAGGCCCACGCTCGTCGCGGCGCTGGAGCTGCTCGCGACCCGGGCCGACGTGCGAGAGGCGATGGGTGCCGCAGCCCGGCAGCTCGCCCAAGCAGACCACGGCCTCGACCGGGTCGCCGACCGCTACCTCGCGGCCTTCGAGCACGCAGCAGGAGGCCCTGCGGTCGACGACACGGTGCTGCGGGAGGTGAGTGAGGCGGCGGCCGGCGTCGGCGTGGCGCCGGACAGCGACGAGGCCCGCGAGATCGCCCGTCGGCTGGCCGAGGTCGACCTTGGTGGGTAGCGCGAACCGCCTGCGCCGCGTGCCGACATGGGCGTGGCTCGTCGTCACTGTCGCCGCCTCGTTCCTCATCCGCGCCTGGCTGGCCCGCAGCATGAAGGCGCCCTTCATCATGGTCGACGAGCTCATCTACTCGGAGCTCGCCCGAAGCCTCGTCGACGACGGCTCGTTCGCCGTCCGCGGCGTCGCCACGAGCGGCTACAGCCTGCTCTACCCGCTGCTGCTCGCCCCCGCGTACGCGGTGTTCGACGAGCTCCCGCGCGCCTACGACGCCGTCAAGACGATCAACGCGCTCACCATGTCGCTTGCGGCTGTGCCTGCGTACCTGATCGGGCGCCGCGTCGTCTCCGCTCCGCTGGCGCTGCTCGGAGCCCTGCTCGCCGTCTTGGTGCCGTCGCTCGCATACACCGGCACCGTGATGACCGAGAACCTCTACTACCCCGTCTTCCTCGTAGCCCTGCTGGCGCTGCTGCGCGCGCTCGACCGACCCACCTGGTCGCGGACGGCCGTGCTGATCGCGCTCCTCGGTGTCGCCTACGCCGTCCGCTCGCAAACCGTGGCGCTCGTGCCGGCGGTTCTCACGGCGCCGCTCCTGCTCGTCGTCTTCGAGCGTGCCGGGCGCCGTGGTCTCATCGCCTACTGGCGGCCGTATGCGGCACTCGCCGGCGGTGCGCTCGCCCTGCTCGCCGTCCAGCTCGCGCGCGGTCAGTCACTGCAGGACCTGCTCGGCGCGTACAGCGTCGTGAGCGACCGCTCCTACGACCTCGACAGCGTTCTGCGCTTCTGGGCCTGGCACCTCGAGGAGCTCGCGCTCTTCGTCGCCGTCGTGCCGGTCGCTGCCACGTTGATCCTGCTCGGCCTCGTGCGGGCGCTGCCGCGCGCGGTGCAGGCGCACCTCGCTGTCACCGTGAGCACGGTCGCCTGGGTCAGCCTCGTGGTCGCGGCGTTCGCCTCCCAGTTCTCGGACCGGATCGAGGAGCGCAACCTGTTCGTGGTCGTGCCGCTCCTGTTCACCGCCATGCTCGTCTGGGTGGAACGCGGCGCGCCCCGACCGCGCCGGATCGCGATCCCCGCCGTCGCCGTCGCCATGACGCTGCCGATACTCGTTCCGTACGACCGCTTCATCCAGACGGGCGCGATCTCCGACACGCTGGCGCTGCTGCTCCCTTGGACGTACAACACCCATCTGCTCGCCGGCTCGTACTCGGCGACGGTGGCGGCCGGCGCGTTCGCCGTCGGAGCGGCGATCCTGCTCGTGCCGGCCCGCTACGCGATCGTCCTGCCGCTTCTCGTGCTCGCATTCCTCGTCGTCTCGTCGCGCGTCGCGTGGAGCGGGCCGCACGGCTTCGTGCAGGCCTCCGAGGGTGCGCTGTTCCAGGGCATCCGCGGCGTTCCCCGCGACTGGATCGACCGGACGGTGCCCCCGGGGCGGGAGGTCGGCGTGCTGTGGACGGGGCGGGCCGACAGGTTCTCTGTCAACCTCAACGAGTTCTTCAACCGCCGCGTCGGCCACGTCTTCTACACGGGTCAGCCGACCCCGGGCGGGATCAACGAGACGCCCGTGTCGCGACAGCCCATCGACGGCGGGCTCCCCGTCTACTACGTGCTTCCCAACGATGCGACGATCGACCTGCCGTACATGCTCCTCGACGGAACGGTGACGCCGGCCGGCCAGCGGCTGGCGCTCGATCAGACGGCGCTTGGCGGCATGGCCCTGTGGAGGCTTCACGGCTCCTTTCGTCAGACGGTCGCCGTGAATGGGCTCTATCCGGGAGACACGTGGTCGGGCCCCTCCGTGACGTGGGTGCAGCGGCCCTGCCGCGGCGGTTCGCTCGCTGTACGGATGTCGAGCGACCCTTCGCTCCACCGCCGCCCGGTCGCCGTCACCGCGACGACGGATGGGACGACGCGCACGGTGCACGTGCCCCCCTCCGGGACGGCGCACCTCCGGCTGCCGCTCGTCCCGACGGGTGGCCGCTGCGTCGTCCGGTTCTCGGTGTCGCCGACCGCGAACCCCAGCCGCGTGAACCCCGGGTCCACGGATGATCGCGAGCTCGGTGTCCACTTCGACGCGATGCGGGTCGACCGGTGAGGATCCTCGTCGACGTATCGCCGCTGTCGCACCCGAGGACGGGGATCGGCAACTACCTGCGCGGCATGGTCGGAGGGCTCGCGGCAGCCGGAATCGGACGCCACGAGGTGGTCGGCTTCGCCCCGACGTCACTGCGTGGGCCCGCTCGTATCCGGGCCGCCCTCGACAGCACCGGCGTCCGCGCGCGCCTGTGGCCGCTCCCGTGGTCGCACGCGGTCCGCACCGGCTGGAGCCGGCTCGGCCATCCGGCAGCGGAGCGTCTGGTCGGTCGCTTCGACGCGCTGTTCTTCTCGGACTGGATGTACCCGCCGCAGCGCGGTGGTCTGCGGGCGACCGTGGTCCACGATCTCGTGCCGCTCCACCACCCCGAGTGGTGCACGCCCCGCACCGTGTCCATGCACTCGGCGAAGTACGAGAACGCGGCTCGCACCTGCGACCTGGTGTTCGCGAACTCGCGCTACACGGCCGATGACGTGGCGGCGACACTCGGTGTCCCCGCGGACAGGATCGTGGTCGCGTACCCGGGGCTCGGCTCCGGCTACGGTCCCGAGGGCCTCCGGCTCGAGCTCGACCGCCCGTACGTGCTCGGCGTCGGCACGCTCGAGCCGCGCAAGAACCTCGGCGCGCTGGTGGAGGCATGGCGGCAGCTGGGCGGCGACCTCTCGCTCGTGCTCGCGGGGGGCGCCGGCTGGGGAGATGACGAACGAACGGCCGACGATCGCATCGTGAAGCTCGGCTACGTCCCCGACGACGAGCTGCCGAGGCTCTACCGCGGCGCGGCCGCCTTCGTCTACCCGTCGCGTCTGGAGGGCTTCGGCATCCCGATCGTCGAGGCGATGGCGTGCGGAACACCCGTCGTCGCCTCCTCCCACGCGTCGCTCGACGAGGCCGCGGGCGGGGTCGCGATCCGCGCCGACCCGGAGCGACCGGAGGCGATCGCCGACGGCATCGAGGAGGCGCTCGCGCGCCACGTCGATCTCGCCGCCGCTGGTCTCGAGCACGCCGCCCGGTTCTCGTGGCGCTCGACGGCCGGCACGATGCTCGCCGCGCTGGAGGAGCGGGCGTGACGAACGACCGGCGCCCATACGAGGTCGCCGTCGTCGTGCGCCGGCCCGGCCCTGACGGGCCCGAGTACCTGGTGCTGCTCCGCTCGCCCGAGAACCAGGGGTACTGGCATCTCGTCGCCGGCGGCGTCGAGTGGGGCGAGGAGCCTGCGGCGGCCGCCGCACGCGAGCTCGACGAGGAGACCGGGCTCGAGGCGCCGGTGCACGCGCTCGCGCTCGATCTCTCCTACTCGCTCGCGGACGAGCCCGAGCAGTTGCGGCGGCGGTTCCCGCCCGGCACGGAGCGCGTCCAGGTGGGCTGGTTCCGGGCGGAGGCGCCGTCCGGCTGGGAGCCCGCGCTCGACGCCGAGCACGTCGAGGCGCGCTGGTGCAGCGAGGGCGCCGCGCGAGAGCTCCTCCACTGGCCGGAGCCGCGCGAGGCAGTGCGGGTCGCACACGCGGCGATCGGGGGATCGTGAACGTCGGCGTCGACGTGTCGCCTCTCGTCCAGACCGGTGCGGGCACGGCGCGCCACGTCCGCGGCCTGCTCGGGGCGCTCGAGGGTCGACCCGACCTCGAGCTGACGCCGCTCCGCTACGGGGGGCCGGGCCGTGTCGCGTCGGTCGTGCGTGACGCTTGGTGGTACCCGTTCGGCCTCGGGCGCGCCGCCCGCGGGCTCGACCTCCTCCACTGCACCACGTTCCGCGCGCCGCGGCGTCCGCGGCTCCCGCTCGTGGTCACCGTCCACGATCTCGGCCTGCTGCGCCACCCCGACGCGTTCCCGGCCTGGCATCGCCGCTCGGGGCAGATCGCGCTGCGGGCAGGCGTTCGCGCGGCGGACGCGATCGTCGCCGTCTCCGCCTTCACGAGCAGCGAGCTCACCGAGCTCCTCGCGGTGCCCCCGGAGCGGATTCGCGTCGTGCCGAACGGCGTCGACCCGATCTTCGACGCCGGGGGGCCGGCTGCGGAGGGCGACTATGTGCTGGCGGTGGGAACGCTGGAGCCGCGCAAGAACCTCGCAGCCGCGGTCGAGGCCGCGCGTCTCGCTGCGGTCGAGCTGCGCGTCGCCGGCGCTCGGGGCTGGGGCGGCGTCGCCGTCCCCGGCTGGGCCGGGCGTCCCTCCGATGCCGAGTTGGCAGCGCTCTACCGTGGCGCGCGCTGCCTGGTCGACCCGTCGCTGTACGAGGGATTCGGCATTCCGGTGCTCGAGGCGATGGCCTGCGGGACGCCCGTCGTGACGAGTCGCGGAGGCGCCACGGAGGAGGTAGCCGGCGGCGCGGCCGTGCTCGTCGACGCCGCCGACCCCGAGGCCATCGCCGCCGGCATCGCCGAGGCGGAGCGCCGCCGCGACGAGCTCGTCCCGCTCGGCCTCGAGCGCGCCCGCGGGTTCACCTGGCAGCATGCCGCCGACCTGGTCGAGAGTCTCTGGCGTGAGCTGACGTGAGCGATCTCATCGTCGTCGACGCGGACGTTCTGGGGCGGGAGCGCACCGGCGACGAGACCTATGTCCGCAATCTCCTGCGCGAGCTTCCTGCGGCGGCCGAGGAAGCGGGGTTGCGTATCGCCGCCGTCACGCGTCACCCGGAGCTCGTCCCCGACGGCGTCGAGCCGATCGAGCTGCAGACCTCCGTGCAGGAGCTGCGTATGACGTGGTCGCTGCCGCGGCTGCTCCGCCGTGCCGGCGCGGGGCTCGTCCACACGCAGTACGCGATGCCGGTGCGCTGCCCGTGCCCGGCCGTCGTCACCATCCACGACCTCTCGTTCGAGCGCGACGCCTCGCTGATGGGCGCCCGAGACCGTGCCGTCTTCCGCCGCGTGGTGCCGCGGGCGGCTCGGCGCGCAGCACGGGTGCTCACGGTGTCCGAGCGGTCGAAGGCCGATCTCGTCGAGCTGTACGGGATCGCGCCCGACCGTGTGGTGGTGACTCCCAACGGCGTCGACCCGGCCTTTCACCCAGGCGAGGCCGAGGAGCGCGGCTACGTGCTCGCCGTGGGCGCGATCCAGGCACGCAAGGGCCAGCCCCAGGCGCTGGCCGCCGCGCGCGAGGTCGGGCTCCCACTCGTGGTCGTCGGCCCCGTGAAAGACGCTGCGCTGGCCGAGCAGCTCCGAAGCGGCGGTGCACGGCTGGAGGGGTACGTCGCCATCGAGCGGCTCGCGGAGCTGTACCGCGGCGCCGCCTGCCTCGTGCAGGCCTCGCGCTACGAGGGCTTCGGGCTGCCGGTGCTCGAGGCGATGGCGAGCGGCACGCCCGTGGTTACCGTCCCCGATCCGGCCTTGCTCGAGGTTGCCGGCGACGCCGCCCTTGTCGTGGAGCCCGAGCGGCTCGCGGACGGGATCCGCACTGCTGTCGCCGAGCACGACCGGCTCGCCTGGGCGGGGCTCGAGCGCGCGCGCGCGTTCTCCTGGAGAACGACGGCGGAGACGACGGTGAGCGTCTACCGAGACGTGCTAAGGGGCTCGTGACCGTCTCGGCTGTCGTCGTGTCCCACCGTCACTCCGTCGAGGTGGCGCAGCTCCTGCCCGCACTTCTGCCGCAGGTGGACGAGGTCGTCGTGGTCGCCAACACTCCGGGCTCCGCGGCGGTTGTGCCGGACGGCGTCCGTGTGCTCGGGAACGAGCGACCGCGGTCGCTCGCCGCGAACGTCAACCTCGGCGTCGCCGCCACCTCGGGGGACTGGGTGCTTAACATCACGCCCGATGCGGTGCCGGAGCCGGGCGCCGTGGGGGCTCTCCTCGCTTTCGCGGAGTCACGTCCTCGCTGCGGGATCGCCGGTCCGCAGCTCGTCTGGCCCGACGGCGCCTGGCAGCCCTCGCGACGTCGCTTCCCGACGGTGCGAGGCACGATCGTGCGCCGCACGCCGCTGCGGAAGCTGCGACCGCCGCTCGAGCACCAGCGCGGCCACTACCTCCTCGACGAGCATCCCGACGAGCCGGTGGAGGCCGACTGGCTGCTCGGCGCCTGCCTGCTCATGCGGCGCGACATGCTCGAGGAGATCGGAGGCTGGGACGCGGGCTTCCGCCACTACGTGGAGGACATCGACCTCTGCTATCGGGCGATGAGGGCTGGGTGGGAGCGGTGGTACGTGCCGCAGGCGGTCGTGCGCCATGCCTGGGCGGCCGTCAGCGACCGGCGCTTCCTCTCCCGCCACACGCTGTGGCACTGGCGCGGCATGGCGCGTTTCGTGCGCAAGCATCC
>Ga0247727_10011512_pt1 | contig 15422 bp, 12 predicted proteins | sample WisWelCaveWW1625_FD_202498 | JGI IMG/M metagenome (GOLD analysis project Ga0247727, IMG submission 202498) | Biofilm microbial communities from Wishing Well Cave, Virginia, United States - WW16-25 | ecosystem: Environmental > Aquatic > Deep subsurface > Groundwater > Cave microbial mat | place... | reverse complement strand
GAACTGCACGGACGTGAAGCGTAGAGAATTCCGCGCTAATGCCCACGATTACTCTTTGACCATGGTGCTTTTGGCAACCACGTTTCGGTTTCGGAAAAACCAGTAAGGCATCCACGAGTTCGCGGCACACGGGGCCGTAACCTGCACCGTAATCGTATTTCCCCGTGGGACGCTGCTGACGTCGGCCGGAACCAGCGTAACGGTGCCGTACTTGACGCGACGGTTCGTCAGCAGGTCATTGCACGCGGTCGTCACTTTGCTATTGGTGGCGTCAAACTTGATCGCCTGCCGTGTCCCCTCATAACTGCAGACCGTGAGCGACTGCTGCAAAAACATCATGCTGCAACATTCAATGGAGGCACAGACGAGCAGCAAGATAGTCGGAAGGCACACGGCCAACTCGACGATCGCCGCGCCAGATCGTTTGCGAGTTCTATTCATGGTGACGTGCTCAGAATCTGTTTCCGCCAAATTCCCACGTGTCGGTTAGATTTCAAGCTGACGCGAACGGCTGCACAACGTCAGCTCGTGCCTAACTAGCCCGTAGTTTATTCCGCGGGTGTACTTAATCCGCGACTGCCGAGAGAGAATGCTCTCGTCAGGCGGCTGGGACTTTCTCTTGTTCCGGCGCCGGTCTTGAATCCGCGTGGTCTGAATGGAAGCATTCCGCGCTTTGGATTCGCTCGAGTATGATGTTGAAATTCTTCGCCAGGTCCTGGCAAAAGTCGCGGTTGCGAAGCCGCACCGGCTGCACCGGCTGCCCGTCTACAAGGCCCTGCATGGATCTGCGCAGCCGGAACAGTGGACCGGCAAACCGATTGCTAAGTTTCAGCGTGTCATGCACGACGGCCGGCAGCAGCACAAGCAAAATAATGAAGCAGGGTGAATATCGTGACCAGGTCGCTTGCAGTTGGCCGGAGAATGACTGGTGTGGATCGCCAGTGAGAACTTCCCAAACGAATAAAACGACAAAGGCGCCGACAATCAGAAACGTCCAATGGAACACCGCTCGTAGCAGCAGGGCTCCCTGGATTGGCGCATCCACGAGGCTGCGCTTGCGTTCATTCTTCGCCATGGACACACCTAAACGGTTGCAGGACTTCCGAACCGGCACGACGCCGAAACCCGGCCTGTCGCCGTCGATTGAGTTCTTCTCTACCATAGTTCAGAATTTTTGGTCTGATGGAGATTCTTGTTCCTGGCGTGCTGGTGGACCGACTTCCATTCAGCAAAGACCCAACCCTATGAGCCGCGGCATAACCGTCACGCCCCACTTTTTCGGCGCATCGCGCAAATGCACCGTCGCGCCCGCCATGCGGTGTGACCCGAGACAAACCTTGAGAGTTGCAGTCAGGCAATCACCTGGTGCACGATTTCGCCGCCGCTGACGGTCGCACGTTCGGCGCGGCCGTTGTCGAGGTAGGTGAGCGCGAGGTGGTTGATGCCCATGAGGTGCAGGATGGTGGCGTGAATGTCGTGAACGTGGGTGCGGTCATCGACGGCGCGCAGGCCGAGCGGATCGGTGGCACCAACGACGTGGCCGCACTTGACGCCGGCGCCGGCCAGCCAAATCGTGAAGCCGTACGGGTTGTGGTCGCGGCCGGTGTTCTTTTCCGACATCGGCGTGCGGCCGAATTCGCCGCCCCAGACGACGAGTGTCTCGGAGAGCAGCCCGCGCCGCTTGAGGTCGGAGAGCAGCCCCGCGATCGGCTGATCGGTGGCGAAGCAGTGTTTCGTGTGGTTGCCTTCGATGTCGGTGTGCGCGTCCCAACCGCTGCCGGAGCCGGCGTAGAGTTGGATGAACCGCACGCCCCGTTCGACGAGCCGCCGCGCGAGCAGGCAATTGCGACCAAATTTTTCCGTCCGCTTCTCGTTGAGCCCGTACAGTTCTTTCGTCTCCTCCGTCTCGTCCGACAGATCGACGGCCTCCGGCGCCGCCGATTGCATGCGGTAGGCGAGTTCGTAGGCCGCGATCCGCGCGGCGAGTTCCGTGTCCTCCGGCCGCTCGGCGGCGTGCTTGCGATTCAGTTCCGCCAGGAAATCGAGCTTCGATCGCTGCTGCCGCGGGTCCACTTGCGGCGGCGGCTCGAGGTGCAAGATCGGCGTCGCCCCGGTACGAAACTGCGTCCCTTGATAGGTCGCCGGAATGAATCCCGTGCCCCACTGGCGCGGCCCGCCCGGCGGCTCACCGGCATCGAGTAGCACGACGAACGCTGGCAAGTTCTCGTTTTCGGTGCCCAGCCCGTAGCTCACCCAGGCCCCGAGACTGGGTCGCCCAGCGAGAATCGAGCCGGTGTTCATCTGGCACACCGAACCGACGTGATTCAGTCCGTCGGCCCAGCACGATCGAATGATGCACAGATCATCCACGTGCTGCGCGATGTGCGGATACCATTCGGAAACCGGAATGCCGCTCTGGCCGTAATGGTGGAATTGGCGTTTCGTCGCGAGCAAATTGTTGTGCGCCGTCCCCATCGACGTGATCGGCCGGCCGTAACTGTCCGGCAACGGCTGCCCGGCGAGCTTGTCCAGTTCCGGCTTGGGGTCGAACAAATCGAGGTGACTCGGCCCGCCATCCATGAACAGCCAGATCACCGACTTGGCCCGCCCCGCATGATGCGACAATTTCGGCGCGAGTGGGTTTAACGATTTCGTAATCGACGGGACATCGGTTTCCGCGGCCAGCGCGTCGTTCTTCTGGAGCAGGTACGACAGTGCCAGCGCACCGAATCCACTGCCGGCACGGTTCAGCCAGTCACGTCGCGTCAATGCCGCAACTGCGTGAGGAATCTGGGGTGCTAGTTGTTCGGGTCGGAGAAGCATTGCGTTCAATCCACGTAAATGAACTCATTGGCGTTCAGCAGCGCATGGCACAAATCGGTGAAGGCCGCGCCGGCGGCCGGGTCCTGGCCGTCGGGCATCGGCGTGGGCAGGGCGAGTTTGTCCTTGGCGGAATCACCGGACCGCTCGCCGATCAGAGCGACCTGGCGCCCGAGGAAATCCTTGGCCAGTGCAACCTCATCACCCGTCGGGTCGCGGCCAAAAGCGAGCCGATACGCTCGCGTAATCGCGGAGTACGGATCGGTGCCAGCCTCTTTGAGGACGCGACCGGCCAGCGCGCGGGCTTCGCTCAAGATAAGTTCGCTGTTCAGAATGAAAAGGGCCTGCGGCGCCGTGGTCGTGCGATTGCGGCGGCCACAGGTCTCGTTCGTATCGGGCATGTCGAAAAGTTCAAACAGCGGATAGCGCAGGTTACGGCGGACGAAAACATAGACCGAGCGACGATTCCGCTGCTCGGCGTCCTTGCTCGGCTTCCACCCATACCGTTCACTAAGTCCCGGTGGCAGATCGGGGTGGATGCTCGGCCCACCCGACTGCAAGTTGAGTTGGCCGCTCACCGCGAGCATCGCATCGCGGATCACTTCCGCGTCGAGTCGGACGCGATTCATGCGCCAGAGCAGTGTGTTGTCGGGGTCGATCGAGGGCGGAGGGCTAGAACTCGTTTGCCGGTACGTATTCGAGGTGACGATCAACCGGTGCATCGCCTTCAAGCTACAGCCGCGGGCGACGAACTCGGACGCGAGCCAGTCGAGCAGTTCGGGGTGCGTGGGCGGGTCGCCTTGCAGCCCGAAGTCGCTCGGCGTGGCGGCGAGGCCGCGGCCGAAGTGGCCCTGCCAAAGCCGGTTCACCATCACGCGCGCGGTGAATGGGTTGTCGGGGTTGGCGATCCAGTCGGCCAAGACGGCGCGCCGCCCCGTGCTCGTTGCGGACTCGTTCGGAACCGGGATTTTCGCCGACGCGGCATCGAAGAACGACAGGATGCCCGGGTCGACTTCGTCCTCTTGTGCGTTGTATACGCCCCGGCGAAGCAGAAAAGTTTTCGGAGGAGTGCGGCCCACGTCCGTCAGGGTCATCGCGATCGGCGCGATCGCCGGCTTGAGATGATCGAATTCTTGCAGGCCATCGCGCAGCTTCGTCCACCGTTCGCGGTCGTCTTTGGCCATCTTGCCCATCATCGCCTCAGTCGTGATGTCCATGTGGGTTTCGGCCAGGTTCGCCAGTTGGTGCTGCAGCGGCGTGCGCGTCGCCGGCTCGGCCGCCAGGGCTTCCTGCACTTCCGGGACGAACTTGTCGATCGTGTCCTTCTTCATCTTCTGCTTGACCGGCTCTTCAATGGCGGTCATCTCGGATCGGATCGTCGCCGTCGCGTCCTGCCACTCCTTCATGCGTTCGACGTAGTTGGGCTGATCCGTCTCGCTCACGGCGACCGAGTCGGTCGGGTGCGTCGCGGCGAAAAACGCCTGAAAGCGATAGTAGTCCTTTTGCGTGATCGGGTCGTACTTGTGATCGTGGCAGCGGGCGCAGCCCAGGGACAGGCCGAGGAAAACCGACGCGGTCGTGTCGGTGATGTCGTTTAGAATCTCCTGACGGCGCAGCACGAGGTTACGGGCGTTGCTCTCGTCGGGCCAGTGGCGGTTGAATCCGGTGGCGACGAGTGCCGCGGCGTTGTCCGGGTCGATCTCGTCGCCGGCGAGTTGTTCGCGGATGAACCGATCGTACGGCTTGTCCTCGTTGAGCGATTGAATCACGTAGTCGCGGTACCGCCAGGCGTGCGGCCGGGTGTCGTCGCTCTTGAATCCGTCGCTCTCGGCGTAGCGTGCCAAGTCGAGCCACGGACGCGCCCACCGTTCGCCGTATTGATGCGAAGCGAGCAGCCGATCAACCAGTTTCTCGTACGCGTCCGAACTGGCGTCGGCAAGAAATGCGTCGATTTCTTCCGGCGTCGGCGGCACGCCGACGAGATCGAGCGTCACGCGGCGGATGAGCATCCGCCGGTCCGCCGCCGGCGACGGCTTCAGCCCCTTCTCCTCGAGCTTCGCCACTACGAACGCATCGATCGGATTGCGAACCCACGCCGAGTCCTTCACGACCGGGACTTCCGGCCGCTGCACCGGCTGAAACGACCACAGGGTTTGCTGCGCCGGAGTGAACGACGGTCGGTCGTCGTCTGGGGCCGGCGGCTTCGGTCCGTCGGCGAATGCCGGCATGGTCGCCAGGATTGCCAAAGTAACCACAGCAACCACGAACGTTCTGCTCGGCATTCGTGCGCAGGGCAGACGCATCATTCGATCTCCTGAAGGACAGGATTGGGGCAGGTTCAGCTCCATATATTAAGGAGTCGCTGGGACCACTGCCAGTAGATCGTCCGGCTGATCTTTTATCAATGACCGGGTTTCGTGTAGTATTCGGCCCGCAATCGACGGATCGAAGCACGGACTCCAACCACGGAGGGACGCATGTTGCGCTGCAAGGCACTTTGGCTGGCATTTCTCCTTACGATTCTTTTCGTGGCCGTCCTAAGATCGGCCGAACCGCAACAACAAAAACCGGCTGCACCGAACCCCCCCGCGTCGTCACCCGCGACGGCGCCCGACGACGACCCGGTCGTCGCCGTGGTGAACGGAGAGCGGATCATGCTCTCGGAACTCCTCGGCCGACTGAACGAGCTGAATGTGTTGCCCGAGAAGCGAGAGGATGTGGCCGGCGGGGTGCTCGACGGGATGGTCGACAATGCACTGCTCGTGCAGTTCCTCGCCACACAGAAGATCGTTTACGACGCCAAGGCGGTAGATGCACAGATCGCCGAGGTGAAGGCGGAGTACGACAAGGAGGGCGTCAAAATCGCCGACGCCCTGGCCCAGTTGGGCCTGACGGAACAGAAACTCCGCGCCTCGGTCATCGCCGAAGCCCGTTGGCAGAACTACCTCAAGAAAAACGTGACCGACAAGCAGTTGACCGACTACTTCGCCAAGTACCCCGAGTATTTCGACGGCACGGAAGTGCGGGCCAGCCACATTCTCGTCGAGGTCGCGCCCGACGCCGATGAGAAGTCGCGGACCGCGGCAAAGGCGAAGACCGAAACGATCCGCAAAGAGGTCGCCGGTGGACTCAACTTCGGCGAGGCCGCGAAAAAATACTCCGACTGTCCGTCGAAAGAAATGGGGGGCGACGTCGATTTCTTCCCGCGCCGCGAGAAAATGGTCGAGCCGTTCGCCAAGGCGGCGTTCGCGCTGAAGATCGGGCAAATCAGCACCGTCGTCGAGACGGAGTTTGGCTTTCACGTCATCCTGGTCACCGGCCGCAAGCCCGGCACGCGAACGAAACTCGACGACCCCGCGCTGCGCAAGGACCTGCTCGAAGCTGTCGGCGACGTGATGAAAGACGAAATCGTCGCCAAGCAGCGCAAGGTCGCGAAGATCGAAATCGCCCCCGGCGTGCAGCCGCCCAATCAGCCGAAGGCGAAGACGGCGACGCAGCCGACGGGCAAGACGAAGAAATGACGAAGGACGAAGCACGAATGTCTAATGAATCTCGAAGCACGAATGTCTAATGTGAGCGCCGGCTGTCGAGAAGCGCGAGCGTTCGTCATTCGGAATTCGTCATTCATTAGACATTCAATGTTCGTCATTCGTCATTCCACTTGCTCGACTCCCAATCTCCTACCGCGGGAAGATTCTTCTGGAGTCTCCGTTCACTCCACGCCATAATCGAACCCCTTGATTCCACGTGATCACCGCTGGCTCGTGGAGGCGGAAGTATGCACCTCAACTGCCCGCACTGTCAGAACCCGATCGAGGTCGTCGAGTCTGCAGATGTCCGGGAGGTCATCTGCCCGTCGTGTGGGAGCAAGGTCTCGCTCGCTGAGTTTCCCACCCGGTCGGCGAAGGGCCCGGAACCGCCGCTGGCGAAGGTCGGGAAGTTCGAACTGGTGGAGCCGCTGGGCGAGGGGGCGTTCGGCACGGTCTGGCGGGCGACGGACCCGGACATGAAGCGCGACGTGGCGGTGAAGCTGCCGCGCGCCGGCGTGATCGGCGGCAAGGACGACGAGGAGCGGTTCCTGCGTGAGGCGCGGGCCGCGGGCAGTCTGAAGCACGACGGCATCGTCACGGTCCACGAGGTCGGCCGCCAGGACGGCACGCTCTACATCATTTCCGACTTCGTCCACGGCGTGAACCTCGCCGAATGGCTGAGCGGCCGGCGGCCCGACTTTCGCGAGGTGGCCGAACTCTTGGTCCAGATCGCCGACGCACTCGGCTATGCCCATCGTCAGGGCGTGGTCCATCGCGACATCAAGCCGTCGAACATCATGCTGCGACTGGACGGTGGCGGCAACATCACGAAGCTCTCCACGCTGCGGCCGGTCATCATGGATTTCGGTCTGGCCAAGCGAGAGGCGCGGGAGATCACGATCACGCGCGAGGGTAAGCACCTGGGCACACCGGCGTACATGAGTCCGGAGCAGGCGCGCGGCGAGTCACATCTGGCTGGGGCGCCCAGCGATGTCTGGAGCCTGGGCGTTGTGCTCTATGAAATGCTCACACGCCAGCGGCCGTTCCTCGGCGAGGAACGGATGATATTGCTGCAAATCCTGCAAGACGAGCCGAAGCCGCCATGCCGGCTGAACGACCAGATTCCACGCGACCTGGAGACGATCACACTCAAGTGTCTGACGAAAGAGCCGGGGCGGCGGTACGGCTCGGCGGGCGAATTCGCCGACGACCTGCGGCGGTTTTTGAATGGCGAGCCGATCCACGCGCGATCGGTGGGGCGAGCGGAGCGGCTGTGGCGCTGGGCCAAGCGAAAGCCGGCGCTGGCGTCGCTGACCGGATCGGTCGCGCTGCTGCTCGTGGCGCTGGCGGGCGGCTCGGTACTCTTTGCCCTGCACCAGGATGCCGCGGCCCGCCAGTTGGCCGCAAAGAATACCGAACTTAACCAGGCGAACGCCGACCTTAAGAAGTCCAACGAGTCGGAGCGAGCGGCAAAACTGGAGGCCGACCAGAAGCGCCAGGACGCCGAAGAGTCCCGCCAGGAGGCCGACCAGCAGGCCGCCATCGCGCTGGCCGTCAACGAGTTCTTCCAGAACGACGTGATCCGCCAGGCCGACAGCCGAAAGCAGGCCGAGCGGCATATGGAGGTGAACCCGGACCTGACGCTCCGCGAGGCCCTGGACCGCGCGGCCGAACGGATCGGCGACCGCTTCCAGGGTCAGGAACTGACCGAGGCCGCAATCCGGATGGCCATTGGCGATGCCTACTGCGGCGTCGGCGAAGCGGACAAGGGCATCCCCCACCTGGAACGCTGCGTCACCCTCCGCCAGACCAAGCTCGGCCCCGAGCACCCCGACACGCTCACCAGCATGCACAACCTTGCGGTAGGCTACCATTACGCCGGCAGGCTGGACCAGTCCCTGCTGCTCAAAGAGGAGACACTAAAGCTCAGGAAGGCTAAGCTCGGCCCCGACCACCCCGTCACGCTCATCAGCATGAACAACCTCGCGTTAGGCTACCGCGCCGCCGGCAAGCTGGACCAGGCCCTGCCCCTATGGGAGGAGACGCTGAAGCTCTCAAGGGCCAAGCTCGGGCCCGACCACCCCGACACGCTCATCAGCATGAATAACCTCGCGGTAGGCTACCACCACGCCGGCAAGCTTGACATGGCCCTGCCGCTTTATGAGGAGACGCTGAAGCTCTCAAGGGCCAAGCTCGGCCCCGACCATCCCGACACGCTCACCAGCACGGACAACCTCGCGTCCGGCTACGGGGTCGCCGGCAAGCTGGACCAAGCCATACCGCTTTGGGAGGAGGCGCTGAAGCTCAGGACGTCCAATCTCGGCCCCGAGCACCCCGATACGCTCGAAAGCATGAACAGCCTCGCGGTAGGCTATAAAGACGCTCGCAAGCTGGAGTTGGCCATACCGCTCTTGGAGAAAACGCTGAAGTTCAGGAAGGCCAAGCTCGGTCCCGAACATCCCGACACCCTAATCACCATGGATAACCTCGCGTCAGGCTACGACGCCGCCGGCAATCTGGACCTTGCCCTACCGCTTCATGAGGAGACTCTGAAGATCATGAAGGTCAAACTCGGTCCCGACCATCCCGACACGCTCATTTGCATGGACAACCTCGCCAGAGGCTACCACGACGCCGGCAAGCTGGACCTGGCCGTGCCGCTGTATGAGGAGACGCTGAAGCTCATGAAGGTCAAACTCGGCCCCGACCACCCCGATACGCTTATCTGCATGAAGAACCTCGCGGAAGGCTACCGAGACGCCCGCAAGCTGGACTTGGCCCTGCCGCTGTATGCGGAGACGCTGAAGATCAGGAAGGCCGAGCTCGGCCCCGACCACCCGGACACGCTCGGGAGCATGGCCGGTCTCGGTGTGGCTTACCGCGAGGCGGGCCGGCTGGACGACGCCATTCCATTGCTGGAGCAGGCATATCGCAAGGGCCGCAAGCACGCCTCGCTCGCCTGGGTCGGCAATGCACTTGTCTCCGCCTACGTGCAGGCGGGCAGGACGGACGAGGCGACCGCGCTCATCAAGGACGAACTGGCCAGCGCCCGCGAGCGGCTGAAACCCGACAGCCCCGAACAGGCCGCCGCTCTGGCGATGATCGGCAAGCGACTGCTCGAGCTGAAATCGTACCACGACGCGGAACCGCTGTTGCGTGAGTGCCTGGCCGTGCGCGAGAAGCTGTCCCGCGACGCCTGGACCACGTTCAACGCCCAATCGCTGCTCGGTGCCGCCCTGCTGGGCCAAGACCAGCACGCCGCGGCCGAACCGCTGCTCCTGTCCGGCTATGAGGGCCTCGAAAAGACCGAGCCCACGATCCCGCCACAAGCAAAGTACAACCTGCGTGACGCCCTGGAACGCCTGGTGCAACTCTACACCGCCTGGGGCAAGCCCGCCGAGGCGGCCAAATGGCGTGCGAGACTCGAGGAGATGCCATCTGGGCAGCAGGCGGAATGATAGTGGAAGGCCGTGTTACTGAATTTGCGTTGGACACAATTGGTTCAAGAGAGTCGCACCGCCGAGGCAGTTCAGGCGGTCGCGAAGTTGCGGGAACTGGGCACGGCGACGGCGGGGCAACTCTACAACGCCGCCTGCGTCTACAGCCTGTGTGCCGCCGGGATCAATGCCGAGAAGGACGAACTCACCGCCGAGCAGGTCGCCGAGCGGCAAAAGCACATCGACCACGCGCTGGAGACGCTACGCGAGGCCATCAAGGCTGGCTGGAACGACTTCGCACACATGCAGACGGATGCAGATCTGACGGTGCTCAGAGATTTGGCTGAGTTTCGCGCACTTTTTCCGAAAAGCAAGTAGCTTTTGTGCTGTGAGAACAGTAGAAAATAGATCGATCTGTATGTTACGTCATGTCTGTACGATGTCTCTCAGTCCCTGTCCACCGATTGAGCGGACTTTCCCATAGTGCGAGTGCTTCTCCAGGCAGTCTAGCCGCTTGCGCAGGCAATGTTGTAGGTTGTGTACGGAGTTGTGTCGTGATTTTTTGGAGTGTCCGACGTATTTTTCTTCGTGGTAGTTGACAGAAGATGAGTTGTCGAGTAGGATGGATTGGTGGGTGGGCGGCTGTGTCTTCTTCAAGGAGTGCGAATCATGGCAATCAGCGGTCCTTCTTCGTATGTCTCGACGACGGATGAGTTCATTACGCATTGGGGGCTGGCCGATGCGGCTTTGGGGGCGGGGAACGAGATTGCTCTCAAGGGGGGCGTGACCCTGGCCACGCTCACCGCCAAGAAGAATGCACTGGTCGCCAAGCGAACCTTGCTGCAAGAGAACCTGACGCTGCTGGAGGTGGCTCGCGGGGACATTCAAGTGCGGAAATTGGAGCTGCTCGACCTGTTCAATAAGTTCACCGATCGCGTGCGGTCGCTGTACGCCGGCACGAAGTGGGAGCGGGCACTGCCCACGGCGCCGGGCATCGGCGAGGGGCTGGGGAACTTCACCGATCCGCTCGATAAGGCGGCCAGTCTCTGGAAGTTGATCAACGATGACCCGGCACTCGCGGACATCGTCATCGTGGGCGTGACGCACGCACAGTTTGTGACGAAGACTGCGGACCTGAAAACCGCGTTCACGAGTCGCGCCAACGCCGGCACGGTCGCCGACGTGACGCGCGAGGAGCGGAACGATCTGCAAGATGAGATTTACGAGATCTTGAAGAACTATCGCCAGGCGCTGCCGTCGCATTTCGCGACCGGCCACGCGCTGATCGATAGCCTGCCGCGGCTGACGCCGGAACCCGGCGCGACGCCCGAGGCCGTGACGGCGGCGGTCGTGTATGTGCCGGCGACGGGCCAGGTCCGCATCACGCACACCAAGAGCACGGCCGCGAACTTCGCGCAGTACGAATACCGCATGACGCGCGGCCTGACGTGGTCCGACGACGATGATGAGGTGATCGGCAACGTCACGGACATCGACACGCTCGAATTTCTCAGCAACGCCGGCGTCGAGACGGCGGGCGTCAGCGCGGTGTACCGGGCGTTCGTCAAGACGACGACCGGCAATGAAAAGGGATCGAACACCGTCGTCGTCACCCGCCCGCTCAGTCCCGCGCCGCCCTAGCCCCGGCAGATGGCTCGCATTCGTGCGGACGCCACGGTGAGCGAACCGGTGCGAGAGCGGGCGTTGGAGTTCGCCCGCCAGTGGCCGGAGGGGAATTGATCTCGTCCGTGTTGTCTCCAGTCCAGACACATCTTCTCTGCGTCATTGCTTCTTTGCGTGATACTTTTTCTTTCGAAGAGTTCCTCACGCAAAGGAGAAATTCGTGGACACCCGAGTCGCGAGACTTCGATTGCCCCACAACAGCGGTTTGAGCCGACAAAAACTTGTGCTACAATGCGTCGGCGAAAGGAGCGACAAATGACTCAACTGATGCTGAACGCGGAACAGACCAAAATCATTGCGAAGTCGCTTGAGCCCATCCAGGTGTGTTCGCCCACAGGTGAGGTACTAGGCGTGATCCAGCCTGATACCTCTGGCGAAGAAGTAGCGCGACTCAAGCAAGTCGCCAAATCGGATGGGCCATGGTACACGACCGAGCAGGTCCTGCAGCACTTGCGAAGCCTGGAGTCTCAATGAGCCGGTTCACGGTGATTTGGCCCAAGCCGCTCCTGGGCGACTTGGCGGGAATTTGGATGGAATCGGAGTCCCGCACGGCAGTAACGCAAACCGTTCAAAAGATTGATTCAGCCCTCGCGATCGACCCAGCCACCAAGGGAACAAGTCTGACTGAAGGGCTTCGTAAGCTCGAATAACCACCTCTCCAACTCATCTTTGAAGTGGCAGAGCTTGACCGTTTGGTCCGCATTGTCAAAGTAGATTCGATCGAACAACCTCCCGAATGACAACTCCCGTGTGAGGCTTTGCCCAACGATTGCGTAGGGTGTGCCGAGTCTTCGAGGCACACCATTGTTTTTCCGGCGAATTGGTGTGCCTCGAAGACTCGGCACACCCTACGCCTCGGCTAAAGTGGCTTTTGTTGGGCAAAGCTCCCGTGTGAACAACTGAATCCGCTACGGTCTGTGCCCCTCGGGCAGGATCAGTTCATTGACTTTGTTCGCGGCGATCTCGGGCGGCGTGCCGGAATTCCAGAGGCTCGGTGAGGTTTTGCCCGCCGGGTACAGGGACTCCATCGGTTGCCAGACGATGTCCACCTGATCGGTGAAGAGATCGCCGATCAGGAGGTCGGTGACTTTGCCTTTTAGGTCGGGGTACTTGCGGACGAACTGGCCGAAGCTGAATCCGTCGTAGTATTCACAGACGAGCCGGCGCATACGGTCCACGCCTTGATTGAACGCCGGGCCCCACTTGCCGAGCTGGGCGGCGGAGAGGTCGCCACGCTCGATGCCTTCGACGATCGCGTCGGCGGCCATCTCGCCGGAGCGGAGGGCCAACAGGACGCCGGAGGAATAGAGCGGGTCGAGGAACCCGAAGGCGTCGCCGATGAGCACCCAGCCGTCGCCGGCGGTTTCGGTCGAGCGGTACGAGTAGTCCTTGGTGGCGAAGTAGCCGGTCACGCGCCGGCCGCGCGACACGCGATCCTTCACGGCCGAGCAGCGCTCCACTTCCTCGATGTAGGTCTGCTCGTGAGTGCCGCGGCCTTTGAACAGGTAATCGAACGGCCCGACCACGCCGACGCTCACCTGATCGTTGTGTTGCGGGATGTACCAGAACCAGCCTTGTTTGTTGGGCGTCTGGATGACGAGCGTGGCCCCTTCGTCGCGGCCGGTGTCGCGATAGGCGCCCTGCCAATATGTCCAGATCGCTCCCTTGTTGAGCACCGGGTCCCACACGCGGAGCTTGAACTTGTTCTGCAACAGGCCGCTCTGCCCACTCGCGTCCACGATCACCTTCGCCCGCACCTCGTGGCGCGAGCCGTCCTCGAACTGGACCCGCACGCCGACCGCACGCTCGCCGTCGAACAGTACATCAAGAACCCGCACGCCTTCGTGGACCTCGACGCCGTGCTCGCGGGCGTTGTTGAGCATCATCACGTCGAACTCGCTGCGCACGACCTGCCACGTCTGCGAACACTCGTGCGGCTTGTTGTCCCAAAAATAGAACGGGGCCGACAGCTTGCCGTCGGCGCTGACGAACTGCACGCTGTACTTCTTGACGAAATGGCTCTGCTTCATCTTCTCCAGCATGCCGAGCCGTTTCAGCACCCAGTACGTCTCCGGGATGAGCGACTCGCCGATGTGGAACCGCGGAAAATGTTCGCGCTCGAAGAGTTGCACGCGCAGGCCGCGCCCGGCGATCAGCGTAGACACCGTCGAACCGGCCGGGCCGCCGCCGATCACGACGACATCGGGCTGCGGGCCGAGACTTGTGGCGGAAGATGACATGGGGTGTGTGTTCTCCAGCGGTGCTTGCGTCAGGTGAGTTCCCAGAAGCCCAGCTTATTCGGCACGTGAAGAGTGTGTCGAGCAAACTGGGCTGAAGCCATACAAATCAAACGTGGGCTACCGAACCGACTCGAAGAATTTCTGTACCTCATCTTCTGTTAGCCGGACTGAGGTGTCTTCCCCGTCGGGCATTTTGGCCTGATCGTCGGGCAGTTCCGTGGTAATGAGCATGACCATGAGCGGGCCGTTGGGATCGGCGAGCATGGCCAGATATTGGCGCCCGCGATTGCCGGTATTCGGGTCTTTGCCGATGCTCTCAGTAACCTGCACCGGCTGGCCGCGAATTGTGTAAGTCACCTGCTGCGTGGTCTCGACGTTGAGCCCCATCTGTTGGCTGCGCATCTGCTGCTTCATCTGCTGATCCATTTGCTGCTGGTTGGCGGCCATCATCGCGGGAAATTTCATGAGCATGATCACGGTGCCTGGCGATTGCGGCCCGCCGCCTGGCCCCATCGCGTCGCCGCCCGTAGGCATCTTGCGGTCACCATACATAACCATGCGGAAGCCGAAGATGCCCATCTCCATTCCGACGAGCGGCTTCATGCCGTCGGGCAGATCGAACTGAGCGACCTTCGCGGAGATCGTTGCTACCTCGTCCGGTTCTTCGGTGAAGTTTGTGCCACGAGCAACCATGACGCTAAAGCCCAGGAATGTCCCGCACACCACGCTGCAGAGGCTACCGAAGATGATGCCGCAGATGGCCAAGCCGCTCCCCTTGAGCAGTCCGGCCTGACGCCGAATGTCAATGAGTGCCCAAATGCCCAGAATGATGGCCGGGACACCGGTGACCACTGGGACCGGGATCAGCCCGAGCACAAGGCTCGTGATCGCCTTACCGCTCGTTGACGGCTCCAGCACGGGTTGAGAGCCGAGCGTGAATTGTTTGCCGCATCGGGCACATTGCACGGTGATCCCCGGCGACAGGCCGGCCGTCGGAAGGATCACGCCGCAATCCGGACATGCAACGCTGGGTTCAGTGCTCATGGTGGTATTCACTATCCGAAGGTATTGAAATTCGCCGAGTTCCCGTTGGCGTTCTATTCGTCCGCCGGGCGGGATTCTCGCAGGTTGCAGCACGGCGAGTAAGACGTTTTCCACAAAACGCGAATCGAGAGTGGCCCGATCTCCCGCGGAAACGTGGTGCAGGCGGCTCCCGGCGCGCCGGGAATTCCATTGGCGACAGAGCCGGCGGGCTGACTGCACCACGCCAACAAGCGGATCGGCGTTCTCTGGCCTTGGTCCTGTTTCCCTTTCGTGCCGCGCTGTACCATACGGCACCTACAAAAAGGGGGTGGGCAATGAAACGGATGACGATCAGCGTTTTGGCGATGTCGCTGCTCTCAGCGGCTTCGGTTATTTCGTGGCCGAACTCGCGTGAGTCTACGTTGCCCGGCCTTGCAGCGACCTACCGCGCGATCGGTGCACTGCAGCCGCGGATTTCTCCGGCAGGCGATTCGGTTGCGGTTTCTTACCAAGGTGCGATCTGGCGGTTGCCGCCGGAGGACGGCGCGATGAAGCGATTGACGGACGGCGAGGGGTTCGACATCGAGCCCGCGTGGTCGCCGGACGGAAAGCGGATCGCGTACATTAACAGCCGGACATTCTTCGGGGGCGACCTGCGAGTCATGGATGCCGCAAGCGGCACGACGGAG
>Ga0247727_10011511_pt1 | contig 15423 bp, 12 predicted proteins | sample WisWelCaveWW1625_FD_202498 | JGI IMG/M metagenome (GOLD analysis project Ga0247727, IMG submission 202498) | Biofilm microbial communities from Wishing Well Cave, Virginia, United States - WW16-25 | ecosystem: Environmental > Aquatic > Deep subsurface > Groundwater > Cave microbial mat | place... | reverse complement strand
AATCACGTGTAACTTATTGAATTTACAAACGCATCCAAACTCATCGGTTACCGGACACAATCATACCAACATGAGCGACTTTGAAGAAGAGGATACTAGCCTACCCGAGGACTATTACCGTTGCCAGTGCGATGCGGTGTTTTACATCGATGATTGGGAAGAGTGCAAGCTTTGCAAGTGTGGAATGTGTGCCGGGTGTGGAGCTCGTCCTCATCGTCAAATATGCACGTGCGGTTGCGTTGTACCGTTGGCGCACGATGGAAATGACTACCACTGCTATGATCATAATTGCAACTGCATGTTAACTCCTGCTGACAAACTAAAGAAACGGCGAGTCTGTCCGCGATGTTGTGACGAAATCCGAAGCGACAAGGTCTTGCTGGCACTCTCGTTGCAGCATGCGGGTCGAACAAGGCGGGAAGCTGAGGAGGTGCTTTTGGAAACCGCTGGCTATCGACAGTGGCGATACGAACACCGCGGAAAGCGCGCAATTCCAAAGCCCCGAGATGAGGAGCAGCTTGCATCGCACTCACGATCGCGGTCGCGATCACGATCACGGTCGCAGCCACGATCGCGCATACAGAACGGAGCCAACGAATTATTGACCTAGCACATTTGTTCAAATTGTACAACCGTAAACTTTACTGTCCTTTGCAACCATCGCCTACTTCCAACGTGCCGCAGTTACTCGTTATAACGAATCGCTCTCTCACCCGTGGTTGTTCTTGACGGCTCTGAGTATCCTCTTTTCCTCGGAGAGCAGCGGAAGCACTTGGATAGTGTTGGAAGCAATTTCTAATGCTGGTAGATTCTTCAATATTGCGGACCCGTCGCCTCCCCCGCTCAGCGCGCGTTTGCTCCAATACAACGTCAGCACTGACAATATGTATTGGCTCCCCTGTGAAGTCGGACGAAACATACAACTTGCAGACCCAATCCGTGACGGTGCACCGTCAATTCTCGACCAAGATAAAACACACGGGATTCGTGGCCGATTGGATTTCCACACAGATCAAAATCATGAGTACGCATGCGTTCGCTATGTGTTTGGTGGAGAACGTCGAAGATGCTTGCTCGCTTGAAATATTGACCTGCTGCGAAATTTCGAGTGGTGTACAGCTGGCAGTCTCCAAATTCCCATGGGTCGATGAACCAGTAACGACCATTCCAAAAGACTTCAGACCCTTCCCTAATGGGATTTCCATATATGTCTTTGTTCTCGAAGCAGGAGCAACTGATACCTGGGCACAATGATGGCTCAGCCTCGGAGCTCATGCTTGTTATCCGACGATGTAATTAAAGCGCGCGCAATTAATTACCGTGTGTCGAATTGTTGTTACACTGAATGTACTACTGAAAAATGTCGGACGTAGTGATTCACCCCCCTGCAATCACACAACGGATCCACGAACTGCACCAGGCCCGATCGGAATTGGTGAAAGCGGTCGGTGCCCACTACAAGGCAAGAGAGTATCAATGCCTGCGGTCATGGCGACGCGGCGTTCTTGCCAGAACGTGTACTCACGGGACGTCGCCCGTTCGCAGTAAATCAACTGACCACTGTTTGCAGTGCATGCGCGAGGTGCAGAATAGTATGCCCTTCGGCGAGAAGTGGGGCGTGCTTTGGATCAAAGACGAGCTCAATCCCTGCTGCCTACCTATTTGTGACGCCAAATCGTGTTGGTACGGATCAAATACAGACCGCCTCCAGGAATACAAAGAATCGTACGTGCGCTTCGGGGACATAGGAAAGCGCGTCCTTTGTGATGTGTGCATCGACAATGACAAGTCCATCGATGACGAGTGGAGTGATGATTTCGGAGATGCGTTTGATTCGCTTGACACCCATTTGTAAATTTACAAACCAACCAGAATTAAGCAGTAGGTATTTTTGGTGAACATACCCACCGAGGCCAGTCTGCTCCGCGGATTAATACACCTTGACCCGGCATGCGGACATACACGACGTCGTGAAACGTGGAGGGGTAGGATAGTGTCAGTTTCTGCATGGATTGCAATGTGAATAAATGATGGGCATTGATCTGAAACTCTTGATCCGCGTGGTAAAGTTTAACGAACCGTAAAGACAAAGGCTCGTTGGACCGACTAAGTTGTCTCCAAGTAGACGAGAAACCGATGCGTCCCGGGGGGCACAGTTCGCACTGATACAGTTTCAGAATCTGTAAACTCCGCATATGGCACAGATGGCCTGGAAGAAAGCCGCCTCCCAGTCGTAACAGCACGCCACAAAATACATACAACCTGTCGAACAAACCTATTTCAGCTCCGATATCTGGGCCCCCTGAAAATAGACTAGCGAGTGATAGTTCGTGGAGTTGTGGCATGCGACGTAAGATACCAAGGCAATTCGGTGTCAGGGCATCGCAACTCGTCAATTCGAGCACAATTAGCCTTTTGCATCCATCGCAAATGTAGCTGATGCCTCCATCATTCACGGGACATGCTATTAGCATGAGAGATGTTAGATTCGTGAATTTCGCACATTGCGAAAGATAACGATTTCCGAACGGTGGACAATACCGCACATATAGATGCTTTAAAGCCGGATTTGGAACGGCCGTTATCACTCTGAACACAGAGGCAATAACCGAATCATGTACACTGTCAACGACGAGATGTCGTACGTTTGCAAGGTAGCCATGCGGTATAACGGTCGATGCGGATTCGTGTCGCTCCGCAATACCTTTCAGACATAGTGTCCGTGCAGCAGGCCAACAGGCAGCAGCTGCACGGAACATATCCGTTTGAAATGATATATTCCCAAGCATAAGCACCGCAACTGGCGCTGCTTTTACTATTGCGCGCAATTGGTGGTTCACAGAGCCAATTGAGACGGTGTCACATTCGTCCAGGTACTGCAAGAGATACTCGAGTAAATCAGCGTTAAGCGTCTCCATCGGAATGTGCAAGGTGTACTATTACTCTGACAATGATCTCAATCCAGAACAACGACTATATTACGGTTTACAGAAACTCACTACTCGGTGTCCCATATAATTGCAAGGCCAGGGTATGTATTCTGAAACTTCACAGCTTCGGCCCTCGCCAGTTGCGGGCATAATAGCCGCGTGATGGTGAGCTTGTGTCGCGCCAATTTCGTGAACATTGAGGCGATGATATCGCCAAATTCGCTTACCGTCAATTGGCTGTACGGATGCACGGTCGCGCCGGGCTCCGCCTCAATCGACAGCTCCATTAGTTTGGGCGCTTTCACCAGCAAGTCGATGATAGTCCCCTTTGTGATTGGTCTATATTCCGTTCCCCAGTTGTCAAAGGTCAGCTCGAGCCGGTGCAGATTCTTGTATTTGCCGTATCCAAGCGTGGCTTCGTAGTCGAACATTCCGTGAGCCAGTCGAAGACATACCATGTTTGGAAAATACAGCAGTTTCGACTCGCTTACGCTAGTGAAGTTCAAACATCCATTAACTCGCACCATGCGAATGTTTGGGAAGTCCGGATACTTCTCGTAATTGCGGGACCTATTGGGCAATACCTGTTGTATTATGACACACTCGCAGCAGTCGAGAATATCAATTTGCGGGTTAGCGCGCAAGAAGTCATGGAGTTTGCTTGAGTATGGTGGCTGCGGGTTACGATAACACGAATACCCACACAACCATAACTGAGCTTGTGTGTCGGCCTTTTCGCACCCCGGCAGGTGAATCAGTGATCGGGCCCATTTTCCATCCACCATCTCGATTGGATATATTGGCACATTTCCGATGTTTGAAAATGGACCTTTGTGGACAGTGTGAGCGGTATACATTGGATCGTATCTCGACTCGGCGGGATACGATCGTGTGTATAGATGATCAAGAACAGCGGCGGAAGAATTCGGATCTTCGATAAGATCGAAGGTCCTGAGGCGTGGCGTTATGTCCATCGGAACAGGAGATGTGCTGCAATCTGTCGGTGTGTCAGATACAAACCCCCCGTACAGTTGGCCGCGGGTTGGTTTTGAGTTTGCGTCTGATGGGCTAGTGCTCCTTATGGACGATACTGTCGCTCCCAATGTAGATTGGAGCATGGTGATATCACTTCGCTCGGGTGCCCACGACGCGATCGACTCTGAATTCATCGTACAGCCTCGAAGTTCGGCCATGTGCATGTTCTTAGCAACGATTGTTTGCCCTAGTTGTATGACGGTTTGCCGTTCGTGCTCCAACTCCGCGCACATGCTTCCATACTTTTCCACGTTCTCGCGAATACTTGCTGTGAGCTCTCGTATTCGAACCTTATTGCCAACTTCTGATGCTTTGGCCAGCAGGTTCGACAAGGACTGCTTGACATCCTCGCATTCAATGATCATAGTCCCCAATGTCTTCACGCGACTTTCCTTGTCTTTCAATTGGCTCATGCTGGAGTCAAGCATCGATTGCGCCTTCATGATTTCCATCTCCGTGGACGTTGCCATTGTGTTGCTTGGTATATCTTGCGCTTTGCTGTGGCTTGAAGAGGGTTGCGTCCATGACGATATTTCCTATCATACACTTCATGCAATGTGTGAAGCCAGTTTACAATCGATCATATCATCCTTACATTCTAGCAACAAAGAAACACGCTCTACATGAAGGCCTCAGAATAATTGCCGCTAACCAAACTGCCATGATTCACACAGATGTCTTGAAATAGTAGGCGACTACGCGACCGGCGCGATCTCCGAGTGGAGTCGCCCGCTTAGCCAGGTTAACTAGTTTAACGTGGGCACGAAGCTCTTCCATCTTAAAGGCACAGCGGTTGCGCTCGTTGGTCTTCTGATTGCGGTCTAGCTCGGCCACGCGCAACAAGGCGATCAGCACATCTAGTGCATCAGACACCATGGCTTCGTGGTTCTCCGACAGCGGTACCTTAGCAGATTCCGGAATAACTTCGAACATTCTACACAGCGAGGTCACTACATCCGTCTGGTCACCAACTATTCTGGCGTGGGCATCTGTGCCGTGACGAGTGAGGTTCGCAACACAGCACACTGCCTCCTCGCGAATCTTCTCCACGGGGCTACTCAGTGCCGCTACTAAAATCTGAGTGATGCCCTCGTTCACAACGCACTGCACGTGCTCTCCAGGGGCCTCCGCCAACACATTCGACACTGCCCAGATGGACTCCATGCGCTCCTTCTCGCTGCCACCCATCATCACCCGGAGGTGCCGCAGCAGGTGGTACTGAGGATCTAGAATCTTGGCCACCTGCTCGGCCGTTCCGCAAGCCAATCTTCCACATACACGCGCCGCGGGAATGGTCACTCGCTCATCCCGCACCATCAGCATCCGTGCTACCACCCGCAACACAGAGTTTGCCAGCAGCATCTTCCAGGCGTCTGGAGGTGGCTGCAGGCCAAACTCAGCTAGCGTCCACAAACATCGTTGGGCGGTGTCTACATCCGTGGTGCCCTCGAGCAGCACCACGATTGCGGCCAAGCACTTTTTACTCTCGCTCCACGGTGGCAGGGGCTTGGGTCGATGTAGCGCGTAAAACAGACCCGCTATTTCTCGGCAGACGTCGTCCGATGGACGGGTGCCCTCCAGAACAATCAACGATGCCAGTTCCAGTACATTCAGGCGAACAATCTCGTCTCGGTGGTCTATGCTCTCGCCCGCTATGTTCGTTAGGTTCCAAGGCACCATCTCACGCACGTCGGGCTCGTCCTTTGGCCCTGCCGGCTGCCGCAGCAATTCCACAAGCAGCTCCAGACCCTTTGCTTCATACACCGCCTGAACATGCTTGGCATCACCCGAGCAGAAGTTTGTGAGCGCACACGCGAGGTTGTATTGCACGGGTCGCATGACCCGTGTCTTGCCCAACGCTCGAACCAGCGGGGCCACTGACCCGCATGCCAGCATGGCATCCCGTACTGCGGCGCGATGGCCGTCATTCTCGTGACCGAGCGCATCGCGAAAGTATCGAGCAGCATCTGCAAGTTGTTCGTCGGTACCCTCGCGCAGATTCCGCACCTTAAAGGGCATCGGGTCCAGGTTGTACTTGTCTGGCACCGCAGCACTAGCCAGTTCGTCCATCAAACCCGAATGGAAATCAAGTGCTCCGCGCCGATTCAGTACCCCCATGTACGTCACCATCTCCTTGTCCTTTGGATCGATGACCTTGCGAAGCACCCACGGGATCCCGGCACCCTCTCGGAGGGCCGACAGGATGGCATCCTTGATGACGCTGACGGTGCTGCCCCGGAATTTCGTGTAGAGGGGTCTTGCGGGAAAGCGGAAGAAGTCCGGGTTATTAAACTCCAGCGCCTCGAAGTCTTGCGCGCAGTAGAGATCCCCGTTGAAAAGCACTACCACAGGAACATTACAGGCGACTGCCAACAGGCCCTCCCGCAGTACCCGTGCGTGGAGGTTTGGTTCGGCAATCAAAAGACAAATTCTAGAGCCCTTGATATTGCATATTGCGTTCTGTTCGTCTCTCGGAGTAATGACGAAGTTGTCGCAGGAAAATCTGAAGGGCTCGCTCTTCCACGGCTCAGGCAATGCCACAGCGGCGTCGCGCACAGACTCGGCTAGTGTCCAGGCGTGGAAGTGGGCCACATACGCGACATTGCGCACGGGGACGGCACTGTCGATCTGCTCTTTGGTGATTGGCCCAGGCGGCATCATTTCCTTGCATTCCTTGGGAAAAGAGGGAAATGGCCGCCCCTGGCTAACCACCAGGTTCATAAACGACACGGCCAGATCCAAATTCGTGGACCTCTCTTCCTTCGGCAGAGGAGGAGTTGGTCGCTTCGCCATAAACGCCTTTTTGGTGTCCTCAATGTCGGGGGGCGCGATACTCGAACACATCGATGTAGCCGAGCCGCTTGAATACATGGTTGTGTGCGAAATGGAACTGATTGAATCTGACCCATTGCGCGGTTCGGTACGGTTATTCTGTATCTTCCACGACGGAAGCAAACCAGAATGGATTTCTGCGCCATGTGTGGTGATGGTAGCATCCCACTCATGGTAGACTTTGTTGACGTGGAAAACTGTGCGCTTGTCCAATAAAACAAGCGCATCCAGTCTCTTGTTGTTGTCGAGTGGATTAACTGGAACCTCGCCGATGGACAGGCCGCCCTTGTACCCAACCGCGTACAACAGCTGTTGCAAATCACCCAGTGTCGCATTGCCGGGAAGGTGGCGCTTAGTCAGATCGACAGTAACGTCGATCACGTCCAACTTGTCCTTCGACCGGAAGCATACGACATCGTATATGGCACTGAGGGTGCTCTTTGTATCCTTGGTTACCGGATCAACATTTGTAAATGGGTTGTCGCACGAGGTATCCTTCAAAGGCAACGACAGTGGCTGTTCTCTCTTCTCCACCGCTAATGCGTTGTTGGCAGTAGAGACTGGCTCGCCTCTAGGAACCAACGAATTCTGTTCCACGACCTCCATTGCTGTAATTGGAGCGGGCACCACGGGGGTTCTGGTGTTATCTACGGGATGAATTGTACCGTTGCTGAAAGTACCAACGACCTGAATTGGATCGGACGATACGTTAGTGTCCATGGCACTTGCGGATGCTGACAAAACATTACGCGTATTCTCTTCCATCTGCACGGTCGTTGCAGTTCCTGTGATAGACACCGTTGTCGCGCTTCCGGATTCACTGGGAGCTCTTTGCGGTGGCGGTGGTGGCGGCGGCGGTGGTGTGGTGTTGAGCAATGACGGCGGTCTTGGCGGTTGAGACTGTGTGCGAGGAGGCATGCGGTCCCTCTTCTTCAATCCCACAAAGTTGGAAACAAGGCCGCATATATCCGAGAGGTAGGCCTGCTCGGAAGGATAGCGCGGTTTGGCCGGCACTTCGTTGCTCCAGTAATGCAAGCCCGTGAACTTGTTGATTACCGCTAGAAACATGCGCTCCACGGGAAGCTTGGAGTACCCGGGCCGCTTTCGTAACTGGGCAAATAGCTCTTCCCATGCGCCCTGGGGAAGCTTACCCCGTTGGGCCAATATCTTAGTCCATTTAGCATGTGTCATCCCCATTGGCTTGGACATGGGAATCATCTCCTTCATATCCTGATCCCGCGGGGGATCGAAGTAATCGTACAGCTGCGCCGCCGTCAGTGAGAAGTAGCAAGGAAGGAACTTCTTCTCCTGATTGTTGTGGAGGGCAAAGGCCGCTGCCGTCGCCATAAACACAGAAACACGCGCAGATGTCAATAAGGACGGGCTTATTATCGCTACAGTTAGTGGAAGGGTGTTGGCGGCCGCACTACTAGGCGAGGTGGGTGAGTTACCGGGCTGCATGCGTTCTGGTGCTATCCAGGAGCTGGGATCTGTTATGTTCCCCCGCGCCACGGGAAAACCGTTCTCGCCCGTGATAGTGTCGGTGGTTGCACTCGGCGTCGAATCAGGAACATTCTCCAGCACCTGCACCCCAAGCTCCTGCAGCATACCCTTCAGTTTCACAACGAAAGGCCGCGCGTCCTCGTGCGATATGATGTGCACCGGGCATAGCGGCACGGCTGACACGGTCGGCATTTCGTCATTCGGCACTCGGCGATAGCCGCTGATGACCCTCTTGTGTCCAGCCTCCGCACCGACGGGCGGCAATGTGGCGGGCAGGGTGTATTCCCAGATGGCGGATGGATGTCCGTCTCCGGCTTCGTTAGTGCCAAAGACAGAGAACGCATAGCGCGCACCCAGCAGAAGACCAATCACGCGGATGGGCGAATCGGTGCTTTCTGCGAATATGACACGCGTGAAGGACACATCGATTCTGACGGCAGTGATTGTGAACCGCGTGCCAGTAACACTGCCCGGTCGGAAATAGCACTTTGTCCCATCCGCAACTGTTACCACCGTGACGATCATCGGTGGGCTGGGAGGCACTGGCGGACCATCTGGTATCAGCATGGAGAACACCGGCGCTCGCCCATAGTCAATAGTGTGTTTCATGCCGTTGACGAGATTCATCACCTTGTCGAAGTAGTCGGGATGATGGATGCCAACCGTGGGTATGGCCAGGCATCGCAAGAGGTCTGGGTATTCTGAGTGAGCCTTGCGCACATCAGCCTCACTGAACAGCTCCTCGTCGAATACGACCACGAGTGGCTTCTGCAACCGAAGAGCAATGTCGCACTCCCGGGCCGCCACCGAATCCATCGTCGCACTCCCGTTTGTCACCACGCGGACGAGCGAAAAGGCCAGAACCACAATCTCGGAAGCATTCAACTTCGGATCATCAAGGGTCGGATGGGTTGGATGGTAGAAATCAAGCGGCCTCCATGATTCTTCATACTCGGCGGCGTAAAACAGCGCCCGTGCTATCTTCCGATTGTTGTGCGCGAGAAACGTAATTCCTGTCTTCTTGGCCGGCACACCCACGTCTTTGTCCGATTCGTAACTGTCAACGCTTGTAGCGACCACTGGCTCATTACCAGGAGATCCTGTTCTAGCGCGTTTGACAAGTCTCCCCGCATCCGACTCTTTTCTCTTGTGTTTCGTACCGGAAGACGCTGCACTATCTGACCCGTGCATATGTGTGTGTTTCTGCAACAGCAATATCACCTTCCGAATACGATATATTTTTTCTTTACCTTGCCCAGCAAAAAACATAATTCACGCATCTCGCGCATCGCTCTGCAAAAAGGGGCATTGCAGCGGGCGCAGTGAGTTTGTATGCGACGCGAACAGCAAGCACACCATGCACGTTACACGCAGCTAGTTAGCCGGTAGTAATGGGAATAGTAAGTAGATCTTGATAGTTTAGCCGTATCCAAAGATAGTTTAGCCTCCACACGGGGATTAGAACTCAATTCTCATCGCTCGAGTAAGCCGACATGGACACGTTGAGCCAACCGCTCGGCCACGCCGCTCGCCCCGCAAGACCTAGTTCATCGAACTTGTTTTGTGCATAGCAGCGTTTGTAAGTCAGCAAATTGTACAGCAATAGTTTCGATAGGTGTTTACGTGTATATATTAACCGTTTTGAATGGTCCCTTGTATCCAGATGGCCGAGTAAACGTCCACCAACCCCAATCATTCAAAAATCCAGCGATTTGCAATCGCTGCATGGTCGTGCAAGCAAACAAGAGGGGCCCATCTTCCGGCCGGATTTTCTGATAACCGACGCCCGCATCGATGGTGACGAATCGCAATGATTTGCTCTTGGATAGTGCCTCGCATGCAAACCAATATGGTTTTTCTGCATTCAATGTGGTGAGTGCTTCGAGGGATGGGAGGGTTCCTAAACTAATCCATTGATGCTCGAACAACGAAACATTATCCACGTATACCGTTCGCAGATGCACAAACCGCGTGAAATTGGTTTCAAAGAGACTAAATTTGCGGGGATTTGTTATCGACAGCGCCCGTAATCGCTTTGCAATTGCTTGCTCACGTAGGAGCAGCGTATCAACGTTCCCACAACTGAAAAGCACAAGTCTGTCTAAATGTGTACAAGTACACAAGATTCGCACATCTTCTGGAGTAAAAATGATCCCACCAAGTTGAATAGTTGTTAAGTTTATGCATGCTGAGAAATCATATGCCGGTAGTGAGATTAAGGTACCAGCAATCGCAACCGATCGAAACTCAGGTTTGATGCCTGTACTTGCGAGGTTTAAAAAAAGCGTACGCATAAATTCTGGGCCCACGCCTACTAGTTGTAAGTACCAAAACCTTGCAATGCGTAACGCGACATTAGTATCAGCAATGGGGAACTGAGTTCCTCGGACGCGAATGGCACGTGCACATGGCCAGCACGCACTCGCGGCATCCAAAGTTTCCGCCGAGAGTTTGCATTCAGACAAGTACAATTGAATTTGAGTACTGCTTCGTAGACAACGATGAAGGTATCGACACGTCAACATCATACTCAATATTATCTCGTATCCACAAAATCGCGCGAGATACCAGATAATCTCTTCTACGAGAGTATCGAGCATATCCAATTGGCAGTAATACAGTCGCAAGGTAGTTGTATTTTGGTTGATAACACTATGTTGTCTCTTGTCGAACACCTTTATTTACATCGACAGTTACATCTTCATAAACAGGGTGGAACCACATCTTTCACATCGGATATGGTTCCACCTTTCTATCATTTAATAGCCACACTGCTTTTGTGACCTATTAGATTGAAGATGGCCACATTCGATCCGGTTCTGGCGCGGCTCATTGCGGACGAGATGAGATCTTCAGTTCAACCAAAGGGCGCTGTGGAGTTCGACCCTAGGCAGTCGGCAATTCTCGATCAAGACTTTGCAATGTTTGTTACGATGCTTCGCGATCGGTTCATGCCCAACGGCGACAACGATTTCTTCGAGCCAAATTGCGAAGGCAAGACAACCTGCATCGACCTCTTTGAAAACGAGACCACTTACGGACAATATGCACACCCTCAAGTCGTGGCGTGGGTCAACGCCGTGCCGCAGAACAACTATCTTCGCATGTGCACAGCGGCGCGGTTCGTCGGGCGCGGCGAAGAGCCGGCGAACACGTGCCCCGAAACGGACGAGGAGGCCGAGGCGTATTCAAAAGACCGTGCTGTTTGTGCTTTGTTGGCCTTGAGCCTTCATGAAATTCCTATAACGAACGATTATTCGTGATCTGTAAATTATGTACCTGTGTTTCAAATTTTAATGTATCGTGTCTAGCTAAACACACACCGCCGCACGCCATGGCAGCCCGTTCGCAAGAAAACATGGTTGCATCTCTTGCACGGCTCTCACTGCATACGCAGCCGAAACAATATCAACCCTACGACAGGATGAGCCTCAAATCCCCTAGAGAGGATACACCCATACCGGAACTCTCGTACGAGTCACGCACGAAAATGCAGTTAGCAGCACAGATCTGCACACGCGTAACCAGCATTGATGCACGCGCTGACATGGAGGTGTGGTCGTTTTTGGTTTGAACATGATTAAAGTATCAGTGAGATAATGTGCGATAACGCGACGTAGATGTGCAGATCCATATGTTCGAACGCGCCAAATTGACCATTCACCATGAAATGCATCGTTCCCGATTGCCAGGAACCTGCGTTCTCCAAATGTACAATATGCGATCGCTTGGTATTTTGCTTACCGCACAATTCAAGTGATCTCACGTGCCAACATCTCAGTGTCCTGCAGATGGGCGACACCACCGGCTTGGATGAATACGATCCAACCTCGCTACAGCGCTACCACGCGTACGACTTCCGCCAATTTCTCATAGGGACGGTGATCGCCACGATCGCGAGCACGCACTACGCACACAGTTCTCCGGCAAAGCGACCGCCTTTCTTGCTAGGCCGCCCACCATCCAAGCACACTGAATATTGCCAACAAGTAGATATGGCGATTCGTACACTTGAGAAGAGCTCCTTTTTACAAACCGACACGCGCCAACGACGAATCCTTGCTGTACTGGAGAATGAACGAGACGCCCTCGCACGCTCTGATAGCAGAATCGTGACCTTTTGCATTCCAGTTGTTCATGCCGGTGCGACGCTTGATAGCGTCCTATCGCATGCTCCGCTGCCCGCATGCATTACAATTGCTGTGAATGCATTTGTAGCAATGCATGCGTTACATGCTCAGGCTATCATCCACGGAGGCCCATATCTTCACGCACTAACATGTGACGATGAGGACTATCGCGTCACTTGCACCGACTTCAGTAATGCCACGTTTGTGCGACCAATGCATTCGATGCCCGAACAGCACGAATTCGACGCTTCTGTTCAAGCTACCGCAAGTAATGCAGTACGTGATGCGTTGATTGCGACGAACGGGCGCCTCTCTTTCCCCGATTTGGTGTCGGGCAATGGAGCGGAGATTGTTTTTCCGATGTATGTCAACATGTGTGACCAGCGATTTCTTGAAATGAAAGATCGCCTTATCGCATGCATTTCCTTTCTCGGCACTATCGGCCAGCTGCCTCATATGCTTGCCAGGATGGAAGAGATTCTCGACGGACCCTTTAAGCTCGACGTTCTCTTGCTTGAGGTGGTCTATCTTGCAACTACTCTTACGGCGAAGATTTTGCGCAGAGCGTTTACACCGACGGAAAAGATTGGCCTCGAGATCGTCCTCGACGACATGTGCTGTGAGTGGATTCGGAGCACCGAATATTTGATTATCAAACGCTTCGGCTGATTTGGTAAAATTTGTAAAAAAACTGATTGTCTGTGAGGATGCAGGATGGAGAGGTGGTGGGAGGGGTCCGACATGGTCTTGCTCGGCGAATGCGGCGAGCCGCGTCGTCGTCAGCAGGCCTGCTCTCGAGCTCGTCGGCGAGTGATAGCATCAGCAGCTTGGATCGAATCCACGTGCAGTCCTCAGAGCGCACTGTCTTTGGAGGCGTCGTTACCGTGCTGATTGTGCTAGCGGTGTCGGCTTATGCGATTACACAGTTTTATTGGCTGGCAACCACCGGCCAAATGAAGAGCACCATTCCCACACTGGAGGACAACGAGCATGTGTCGGTGCCCGTCTGCAGCGGGTGTGCGTCGCTTAGTCGGGACTTCGATGCCATCTCCTGTCAGCTGTATAGCGATAAAGGGGAGCAACTGCCCATGCGAAGAGTGAACGCCAACCAGACGGTTTGGGGTCTGAAGATCCCCACGTGGGTACGACCGGTAAGACGCTCGAACACATGGGCCAATTGGACATTCGTTTACGGTTGTTCGATAGTTGCGGAGTGGGACACTCATCTCCCAACCATGCACACGTGTGCGATGCTGGTCAACCGCAGCCATGCCTTTCTAGAGCCACCAGTGTTCATTGGTCTGACAAAGATTGACAATACAGTTGATGGTCCCCGGGTGGCCATTGGAAGTGCGTTCGTTCGTGTTAGCCCTGTGTTGGATCGGATGTATGGCTGGATGTTATCCACCACGATGCTGCGATTTGTTACGAGTGTGCCGCCTACACCCAATTTCCTCAATGAGATTATATTCGGCAATAGAGAGGATGGAGCGGATTACGCGACATCAAAATCAACTCACTGGCAATATTTCCCCGCGGGCGAGTATGCGCCTGTGTCTTGCACAAGTGTCATTGCAGCTGACGGCAAGTGGCCGTCTGGCGGTGTTGGCATCGACTGTGTCCTGATGGCGTACCTACTCGGTGGCAATCGCGTCGACACGGTCTTTTCGTCGACGCGGTCAATCATGGCGACCGTGGGAGTCGTGGGCGGGTTCGCATCGGGGTTTATATTTCTTGCGAAGGGGTGTTTTGGCCTGCTGACTTGTATGCGCACTCGTGCGTTGAACAAGATCGCCGACAAGTCGCCAGAGCCAGCTGTTACCGCGATATCGCTAGACGTGATTCCAAGCTGCGACGAGCATAGTCCGCAAGCCTCACCCCGCGAATCAATCGCGGGCCTGACGAGCTCGGGAATGTTTTCCTCTGACGGAGTTGCCGTTACTCCGTGAAGTTTGTTTTTTGGGTGCAACGGTTTTTGAATCTTAACTTGGAGACTAATTCCATATCCTATCGTAAATGAAGCTGCTATACGGAGAGTTTATCGGGTTCGACAACAATTGGAGAATAACCATCGTTTGGTTTCCGACCATAGATCCAAGTCAGGAAACTAGCCCCCATAAACGATACCGTCGTGGCTACAGGGATCAGCCAGACCATTCGATCACTCAACACGTATGACGGACTGTATTGAATCGAAATAACCCCGCCAACGACCGAATAAACGGCACATAGGCTCCCTAGTACTGTCAGAAACATTTCTTCGATGCGCTTGACGTCGGGTGAGCACGTTCGCAGTATCACCAACAATAGAAAGATGACGCCAGCCTCGTATGAGTACATTGCTACGTTGACGAACATTGTTTCCGCGAGAGAGTGATCTGGACGGATAATCCAGGCCAGCTGAACGTAAAGCGTTCCAGTTAGAAACGCCTGAAGCGAATTGAGGCCCCAGGCACAGTCGACCAGCCTAGATAGTCCACGTGAGGCGAGCATTATGGTCGACACAATATGGGAACGTAGGACCGTTTTTTCTGATAATAAATAGCGCCTCCAAGTCACACTGGGCTCCACAGACGCCACCCCATGTCCGCCGCGCCAAATGTGTAACCGGGAGCACCGTCCACGTACTTACGCACAGTAGGGCGCGCGGATTTTCGCCAATTTTTCATTTGGGACATTTTTGCCGACACTTGACGAGCCAGGCACCCCCCCCCCCCTTCTGGCTCGACGACCGAGCCAGACCCCTCCAAGGGCAAGGGGTTTGGCTCGCACGATGTTAGCAAAGTGTCCGAAGTAGAAATTTGGCGAAAATCCGCGCGCCCTACTGTGCGTAAGTACGGGTACGGTGCTCCCGGTTACACATTTGGCGCCGCGGACAGGGGGTGGCGTCTCCCATGTACAGTTGTCAACATAGCATTCACGTATTACCCCCCCCCCCCCCCCCCCCCCCCCCCCCCCCCACCCACCCCTAACTAACGCAAAATAAAAAACCT
>Ga0247727_10011510_pt1 | contig 15425 bp, 12 predicted proteins | sample WisWelCaveWW1625_FD_202498 | JGI IMG/M metagenome (GOLD analysis project Ga0247727, IMG submission 202498) | Biofilm microbial communities from Wishing Well Cave, Virginia, United States - WW16-25 | ecosystem: Environmental > Aquatic > Deep subsurface > Groundwater > Cave microbial mat | place... | reverse complement strand
CGGCTGCTCGCGTGGCTGGCGGAATTTTTTGCCTGCCTCATCGCCCTGGCAGCACTCCTCGCACACACGCTCCGCGCGAGCCCAGATTCCCGACCAGCCTGAGATCAGAGTTCTTCACGGACGACTTGTACCCAGTAGCGCTTACTGTATCGATCGCATCAACCGCTTGAAGCGGCGGATGTTTTCGGCTCCTCGGTCTGGGAACTTCGGGCTAAACCAACCGGCTCTGCTCCACGGCCGCGGCAATGAACGACTTGAACAGCGGGTGCGGGTCGAACGGGCGCGATTTCAGCTCGGGGTGGAACTGCACGCCGATGAACCAGGGGTGGTCTGGCAGCTCGATGATCTCCGGCAGCAGCCGGTCCGGCGACATACCGCAGAAGCGCACGCCCGCCCGCTCCAGGCGCGCGCGGTAGCGCGTGTTCACCTCGTAGCGGTGCCGGTGCCGCTCGGAGATCTGCGTTGAGCCGTAGATCTTCGCCACCCGGCTGCCCCTGGCCAGCACCGCCGAATAGGCGCCGAGCCGCATGGTGCCGCCGAGGTCGCCGTTGAGCTTGCGCTTCTCCAGCTCGTTGCCGCGCATCCACTCGGTCATCAGCCCGACCACGGGCTCCTCGCAGGGCCCGAACTCGCTAGACCCGGCCTTGGCGATCCCGACCAGGTCGCGCGCGGCCTCGATCACGGCCATCTGCATGCCAAAGCAGATGCCGAAATAGGGCACCTTGCGGGTGCGCGCGAAGCGGGCCGCCAGGATCTTGCCCTGCGAGCCGCGTTCGCCGAAGCCGCCGGGCACCAGGATGCCGTGCACGTCGCCCAGATAGGACGCCGGGTCCTCGCCCTCGAACACCTCGCTCTCGATCCACTCGAGCTTCACCCTGACGCGGTTGGCGATGCCGCCGTGGAACAGCGCCTCGTTGAGCGACTTGTAGGCATCTTTGAGCCCGGTGTACTTGCCGACGATGGCGATCGTCACCTCGCCCTCCGGGTTGGCGATGGCCTCCGCAATCGTTTGCCACTTGGCCAGATCCGGCACCGGCGCGTCCTTGATGCCGAACGCCGCCAGCACCTGCTGATCGAGGCCTTCGCGGTGGTAGGCCAGCGGCACCTCGTAGATGGAGGCCACGTCGAGGGCCTGGATCACCGCCTCCGGCCGCACGTTGCAGAACAGCGCGATCTTCCTGCGCTCGGACGCCGGCACCGGCCGGTCGCAGCGGCAGAGCAGGATGTCGGGCTGGATGCCGATCGAGCGCAGCTCCTTGACCGAATGCTGCGTCGGCTTGGTCTTGAGCTCGCCGGCGCTTGGAATGAACGGAACGAGGGTAAGGTGGATGAACACCGTGTCGCCGCGCGGCAGCTCGTTGCCGATCTGGCGGATGGCTTCGAAGAAGGGCAGGCCTTCGATATCGCCGACCGTGCCGCCGATCTCCACCAACACGAAGTCGAGCCCCTCGTTGCCCGACAGGACGAACTCCTTGATGGCGTCGGTGACATGCGGGATCACCTGCACGGTGCCGCCGAGGAAGTCGCCACGCCGCTCCCGGCTCAGGATCTCCTGGTAGATGCGCCCCGTCGTGATGTTGTCCGACTTCTTCGCCGGCACGCCGGTGAAGCGCTCGTAGTGGCCGAGGTCCAGGTCGGTCTCGGCGCCGTCGTCCGTCACGAACACCTCACCGTGCTGGTAGGGGCTCATCGTGCCGGGGTCGACGTTGAGATAGGGGTCGAGCTTCCTCAGCCGCACCGAGTAGCCGCGCGCCTGCAGAAGCGCCCCGAGGGCCGCAGAAGCCAGCCCCTTGCCGAGCGAGGAGACCACGCCGCCGGTAATGAAGATGTACCGCGCCATGGGCCTGCAGAATACATCGGATGCCCGCGATTCGAAGAGGGGCTTTTTCGTCCCCTCCACGGCCTTTCGTCGCGGGTCCTGGCTGGGGCACGGGGCCCCTCGCCCGCGCGGCTTTCTGTAGTAGATTGCGGTGGAGGCGAGGGGTCTGACCCCCGCTGTTGCGGGAGGTGGCCATGAAGGGCGTCGTGTTCGCGGGCAACCGCAAGGTGGAGCTGCGCGATTTTCCCGATCCGGCACCGGGCGACGACGATGTCATCCTCGAGATCAAGGCCTCCGGCATGTGCGGCAGCGACCTGCACGTCTACCGCTCGGCCGGAGGCGGGCCGGCCATGGCCGCAGCCCTCGGGCTCGGCGGCGAGGGCGTGGCCGTGATCGCCGGGCACGAGCCGTGCGGCGTGGTGGTGGCGCGCGGCCGCAACGTCGGCGAGCGCAAGGCGCCGATCGGCGCCCGCGTCATGCAGCACCACTACTCGGGCTGCGGCCTGTGCCCGGACTGCAACCAGGGCTGGTCGCAGCTGTGCAAGGCCGGCGCCATGACCGTCTATGGCGTGACCGGCAACGGCGCCCACGCCCGCTACATGAAGGCGCCGGCGCATACTCTCATCCCGCTGCCCGATGAACTCTCCTTCGAGGCGGGCGCCGCCATCTCCTGCGGCACCGGCACTGCCTGGGGCGCCTTGAAGCGCATGGCGATGGCCGGCGGCGGCACGCTCGCGGTGTTCGGCCAGGGCCCCGTGGGCCTCAGCGCCACCATGCTGGGCAAGGCCATGGGCATGCGTGTGATCGCTCTCGATATCTCGGAGGAGCGCCTGCTGCTCGCCAAGGCGTGCGGCGCGGACGAAGCGATCAATTCTGCCGTGGGCGAGCCGGTGGAGGCCCTGAAGGCGCTGACCAAGGGCGCCGGCGTGGACTATGCGCTGGAGTGCTCGTCCGCGCCCGCGGCGCGGACGGCAGCGGTGCGTGGCGCAAAGACCTGGGGGGTCGTGTGCTACGTCGGCGAGGGCGGCAGTGTCACCTTGGACGTGAGCCCCGACATGCTGCGCCGGCAGATCACGCTGATGGGCTCGTGGACCTTCAGCAAGATCGGCCAGGATGCCTGCGCCCGCTTCATTGCCGAGCACGAGGTTGCGCTGGAGAAGCTGATCACCCACCGCTTCAAGCTCGACGAGGCCGAGCGGGCCTACCAGCTGTTCGACCGGCAGACCATGGGCAAGGGCATCATCCAGCCGTCGTGAGCGCAGGGTCTCGCAGCCGCGGCTACGGCCTCCCGGGCTGGTTCACCGCAGCCTTGTCGGCTGCGCCTATTTGTCGAGCCACACGCTTTCGAAACGCCAGTTGTTGTAGATCGCGTTTTCATGGAGCACATGCCCCTTGAGGTGAGGATGCCAGCACGTCGCCGCGCGGTTGTGCAAGATGATCGGCCGCGCCACATCTTCCGCCAGGGTCTTCTCGATCTGCCATACGATCTGCTTGCGCTTGGAAAGGTCGGCTTCCTGCGACTGCTCTGCGAGGAGCTTCTCGACTTGCGGGTTGCAGTACTTCGTGTAGTTGCGATCCGATTTGCAGGCATAGCCTTCGGCCAGGGTAACGTCGGGGTCGTCGACGCCCGATCCGGTCAGATTGAGACCGACCGCATAGTCCTGTCGCGTGATGCGGCCATACCAAACGGCAGACTCGATGATCTCGAGCTCGGCGTCGAAATGGATGCGGTTGAGCTGATCGACGAGCAGCACCGCCGGGTCCTTGAAGTTCTGGAAGTCGCGCGTCGAGACCTTGACCTTCAAGCGCTTTTGCGGGCCGTAGCCCAGGCTCTCCATGATGCTGCGCGCCTCGGCCTGGCGCGCCGCCTGCTCGCCGCCGTAGCCCGGCAGCGCCATCGTCATCTCCTTGGGCATCCCCCACCCGCCCTCCGGCAACGCCATCATGGCGCCGGCGATGGTCGACTTGCCGCCGCTCAGGATGTCGATCATGCCCTGCCTGTCGAGCGCCAGCGCCATGGCCTTGCGTAGCCTGGAATCGTCGAACGGAGGCTTGTCGCGGTTCACGAGCAGGTTGGTGCTCACGCCGGTCGGCACAAGCTGGCAGATCGCCTTGGGCGAGCGCGCCGCAATTTCGCCGATCAGCGGTACGGTGATGTCGGCAACGAAGGTCAGATCGAATTCGTTGGCCACGAAGGCCAGCATGCGGGTCGAGCGATTGCCGATGATGCTGAACTCGACGCCGTCGAGATACGGACGCCCGGGTTTCCAATAGTCGGTGTTCTTGGTGAGCTTGATGGACCTGTTCGATTCGAACGAGACGAGCTTGAAGGGACCTGTGCCGATCGGCTTGGTGCGCATCTCCTTGGCCGACACGTGGCATGGATAGACGGGCGAAAGGCTCGAAGCGAGCAGGGCCGGGAAGGAGGCCTGCGGCCGAGCGAGCACGAATGTGGCCTCGAGGGCGCCGTTGGTCGTCACCTCCTTCAGATTGCTCCACCAGACACTACGAGGGTTGTTGCGAAGCTCGTCGGGATGCTTGCCCTTGATCTTGTCCCAGGTGCATTTCACGTCGCTGGCGGTGAACGGCTTGCCGTCGTGCCACTTCACGCCGTCGCGCAGCTTGAACGTCAGCTTGGTGCGCGAAGCATCCCAGGCCCAGCTCTCGGCCAACTCGGGCACGATCGTGTCGAGGCCATTGCGCGGCTTGGACTGGTCGAAAATGACGAGGTTGTTGAAGACGCCCGAGAAGGCCATCGCCGCGGCGATGGTCGCCTCCTCGATGATGGAGGCGCTCGGCGGGTTCGAGCTGTTGTAGGAGCGGAGGATTCCGCCCGATTTCTGGGCAAGCGCTGGCTCAGCAATCGCAAGGCCGGTGGCCAATCCCACCGCGACGACTGCGGCATTCCTTGCACGGGTCATGTTGTCCTCCCTACTAGCCAACGAGCTCAAAAAGTTCGGGATATGGAACTAACGTACCCAGCCAAGACTCTAGCTCGTGAGCGCCGCACCGATGGCTGCCGCCGCTGCCGCGACCGCTGCTGCAACCCCGTACCGTCTTAGAGTTGCCTGTCGCCGCTCTCTCTGGAGTTCATGGGGCGCCTCACTATCCCAGGTTTGCATCTTGGCCGGTACTCCGATCCCGGCATAGTAGAGAAGAAGCGCAGCGAGTAGCCCAGCAACCGCGGCAACGATGGTGAGATACGATGGCCAGGTCATTGGCGTCTCTCCTTCTTCGGCCTTCGGTACATTAGGGCTGGCGTCGGCTGAAGCCGCGCGCGACCCATAGAACAGCCCAACCGAGCGCGAAGAGCACCACTGGCGGAATAATCGCAGAAACCGCCATGGCACGGATGTGATCCGTAACTAAGTATCGGGGCCAATGCTCGCTAGGCCAACCACCATAGAAAATGTACGCCATTGCTGCGACCCACAACACAGTGGCTAGTGCCCAAAGCCGCAATAGCCCGCGCGACCAATTCATCAGATCCTGCTTCTTACGTTTGACCTCGGCGTCTTCAGCCCCACCTTGCCGAGGGCGCACTCTTTGCACGGCCTCGGTGTCAGGGATGCCCCAGCTCGCGCGCTGCCCGCGTCAGAACGGGGCGTCGCCCGAGATGGTGATCCGATGCATGCGCCGGCGCTTGCCCGGGTAGTCATTGAGCGCTCGGTGCTGGGTGCAGCGATTGTCCCAGATCGCCATCGAGCCGACATCCCAGCGGAACCGGCAGGTGAACTCCGGCTCGACCGCGTGCGCCGCCAAAAAATCGAGTATCGGTCGTGCTTCGGCCTGCTTGAAGCCCTCGAGCGTCTGCGTGTGATTGCTGATGTAGAGCGCCTTGCGGCCGGTCTCAGGGTGTGTGCGCACAAGCGGATGCGTGGCCTCCGTCTGCAGGTCGCCGGGGTCGCGGATCTTGGCGGACATCTTCTCGTTGCCGGAGTAGCGGCCGTCCGGCGTGACGCCGATCTTGTCGGCCTGCATCAGCTTCTTGCGGTCGCCCACGTTCCAGGTCTTGACGCCGCCGAGCAGCGCTTTCATGGGCTCGGACAGCGTCTCGTAGGCCAGGTACAAGTTGGTGAAAAGCGTATCGCCGCCCGCATCCGGCGTCTCCTTGGCGTAAAGTATCGTCGCCTTCGCCGGCTTGGGATTGAACATCTGGTCGGTGTGCCAGACCTCGCCGAACGCCTTGGTGTCGCCCTCTTCCTTGATGATTTCGAGGATATCGGGGTACTCCTCCATCCCCTTCATGAAGGGGTGATGATGAATTTCGCCGAAGCGCCTGGCGAAGGCGATCTGCTGCTCTGGCGTGATGACCTGGCGGCGGAAGAAGACCACAAGGTGCTCGAGCCAGGCAGCCTTGATCTCCCCGAACGCCTCGTCATCCAATGTCGCCAGGTCGACCCCTGCGATTTCAGCGCCGAGTGCTCCTGCTATGGGCCTGACCTCGATCCGACGATAGGAGGCCATGGGGTGTTTCCTTCATCCGCGAGGACTTTGCAGGAAGCAGGTGGACCGGTCAACCTACGGGTCACGGCCGCAGGAAGATCTGCTCACCGCCGAGCGTGCCGTAGACGTAGGGCTGCTGCGCGCGGCTCGTGGCGACGAGCACCTCGTCGCGCACCTTGCCGAACAGGAAGCGCAGCTCCAGGCCCGGCGTGGCGATGTGCTTCAGGAGCGCCGCGGTGAACGGGCTGTGCTTGCGGCCCACCCCGTCATCGGCGGTCGTTCCGTCCTTGGCCGCATAGATCACCAGCGTGTTCTCGTCGGGCTCGATGCGGAAGAGCCCGCGGCTCGCGCTTCTCTGCGCACCGGCCAACGGAAAGATGTTGTTGCGGCAGGCATCGAGGATCACGAGCTTGAGCTTCGTCACGCCCGCGAGCTGATCGAGCACAGTGTCGAGAGGGATGGCCTCGAGGGTGAGATCGCCAGCCCTGGAGAGGACGGCATCGACGGGGATCAGGTAGTTCTTGCCGCCGACCTCGGTGCCGTGGCCGGCGAAATAGACGAGCGCCAGGCCTGCGCCCGCCGCCTCGCGCGAGAATTCGCGCAGCGCCGTGCGGAAGCCTTCAGAGGTGAGGTCGAGCTTGAGGATCACCTTGTCGAACCCGAGCTGCTTCTCCAGCGCCTGGGCTACGGCGGCGGCGTCGTTGCCGGGGTTCTGCAGCGGGCCCACCTTGTAGCCGGCGTTGCCGATGACGAGCGCCACGCGGCGGCCCAGTGGCGTGCTGGGCGTTGGCGGCGCAGCTGCAGTAGGTGCGGCAGGCACCGGTGCCGTTACAGCGACAGCGGGCGTCGGAGCGGGAGCAGGCGCGGCTGCTGGCGGCGCGGCCTGCAGCGCGGCGAGTCGCTGCCTCGCCTCTGCTTGCTCGCCCCCGTCCAACTGGTTCCTGGCGGGAAGCGCCAGAGCCCGGTTGTAATCCTCTGCTGCCTTCGCGCGGTCGCCTATCGCCTCGAAGGCTCGACCGCGGCGGGCGAAAGCAATGGCATTGTTCGGGGCGAGCCTGACGGCCTCGTTGTAGTCGGTGATGGCGCGGTCGTAGTCGCCCTTGCCGCTATACGCTTTGCCCCGGCCGTTGTAGGCGTAGGCAAAGCTCGGATTGAGCCTGATGGCCTCGTTGTAGTCTGCGATAGCGTGGTCGTAAGCGCCCTTGGCATTGTGCGCCTTCCCCCGGGCGTTGTAGGCCGTGGCATTCGGATCAAGCCTGATGGCTTCGTTGTAGTCGGCAATGGCGTGGTTGTAGTCGCTCTTGGAGGCGTATGCGGCGCCTCGCCAATGGTAGGCCCATCCCGCCTTCCTATCGCGGCGGATGATTTCAGTGCAGGCTCGGATTGCGAGGGCGTGGTTCTGAGATTGCTGGCAGTCCTCTCGCGGGCCTGCGTGCACCGCCGTTACCGCGGCCCACAGACCAAGGGTGCAGCACATCACGCCAAACAGACGAGCAACATACCGCATGCGCCCCTCCCCGAGAGCATCGCACAAAATACACACCCGACCTGTCATGCCGGCCGAGCCCGGCAGGGCGAGAGCCGGTACCCAGGGCCAAGGATCTCGCGCCTTCCTTGCGGCCCTGGGTCCCGGATATTTCGCTTGCCGCGAAATTCCGGGATGACAGCGTGCGGCACAAGTTCGCCGCACACGGACATGCTGCCCGATCTGCCCGCTGTAGCCAAGGCCGTGCCCTCCCATCCGATGGGAGGCTCGGCCCTGGCGTCTGGTGGAGCTGGCTCCGGAGGCGATGGCATGAGGAAGAGACGATTGGCCAGCCGATCAACTGGTTAGCGGTGGCACATAGTGAACCGCCTCGACCGGCATGGAATTCACCGCGGCCGAGCCCGCGAAATTCGACCCCCAAGCGGCCTTGCCGTGGCCGCCTGATGGCCTCGCGCGCTCGCCAAGGGGTGCAAACACCCACCCCCGACATGAGGAAAGGCGCCAGCGGCCAATTTGTCCGGCACATACAACCGTTGCCGCGCCTGGTGCACATGCAATGCAGCCGATCCCAATCGGCTGCGAGCGGTCCTCCGACCGCGGCCCCGACGCGGCGCCCGATTCCCGGTGTGCGGGGTTTGGCCTTCGCAGGCGTCCTACGAGATCGGCGGCTTGCCGCAGCCGTCGCCGTCGCTCGGCGGGCCATGATCGCGGTCGCGGCAGGGGTCGCGGCGCTGGGTCTGGGCATGCGTCGCCGCGCCGGCGGCGACCGCGGCGGCGATGCCGGCGCCGATGCCCAGGGTGTGCAGCAGCGCGCGGCGGCTGACGCTTCGGGCCGAGGAGATGTCGGCGTCGGAAAGGGTGCGGGGCTTGTCTTTCATAGGTGGTTCTCTCTCAGTGCTCTCTCGTAGGTCGGGGGCTGCCATGCTAGCCCAACCCAACGCTTCCTAGGAAATTCGCACCGACTTGTCAGCGGCGAATCCGCGTGATTTTCGAGCCCTCGAGGGTCAAGTTATACATCAACCCCTTGCCGTCGAAGATGAAGCCGACGATGGGACTGGCAATCCTGCTCGTATCAATCGATCCTCCGGCGCCCACGGTTATGATGGCCACCGAGGCGTCGATGCCGGCTTTCCAGCCATACGTGCGCCTGAAGCCGGCAAGCGCTTCGGGCGTCATGAACACGATGATGACCGATCGCGATTGCGCGCCGAGCTGAAATCCAATCGAGGCGGATACGATGTTGTAATAGTCGACCGTCCGTTCGCGCGTCAGCAACGCTCCCTCGCCGTACTCACCGCCTATGCCGATTCCGGCCCTGATGACGGACGGGAACACCAGAACCGCAGCCGACTTGGTGACAAGCTCGCGTGAACCGCCAACCTGCCGAAAGAATTCCCGAAGCGTCTCCTGAACGGCGACGTCAATCTGAGCCGCGGAACCCGCTTCGCTTCGCGGGACTGCGCCGACAAGTGCAAGCGACGAAAGAAAAGCGAGCGCAAGCGCCCGTCTTCGGCAGATTGTTCGCATGGCATCCCCCGAGGCGTGAGTTCGGCCGCACGTGAATCCCGCCTTCACGGCACCGAAAACTCGCGCTTACCAGCACTGTGGGGCGACAATCGGGCAGTAGGTTGATTGGGCGTTCGTTTTTTCCTTAGTGCCCTACCCGGCAGCGGCGACGGCGCGGCGGGCCATGACACCGACGAGATGCGCGCGGTAGGCCGCATCGGCATGGATGTCGCCGATCATCAGGTTGGCATCGGTGGCGAGGCCGTTGAGGACCTGGGCCGACCAGCTGTTGGCGAGCGCCGCCTCCGCGCGCGTGTGGCGGAAGACGCCGTTCTGGCCGGCGCCGGTGACCGCAACGCGCGCCTGGCCGCCCGTCTGCGCCACGGCGACGCCGACGAGGGCGTAGCGCGAGGCCGGGTTCGGGAACTTGGCGTAGCCGAACTTGGTGGGCAGGGGGAGCGAGATGCGGGTGATGATCTCGCCGTCCTGCAGCGCCGTGGCGAACAGACCCTTGAAAAAGTCGTCCGCCTTGATCTCGCGCTTGTTGGTGGCGATGGTGGCGCCGAGCGCCAGCAGCGCCGCCGGATAATCCGCCGCCGGATCGTTGTTGGCGACCGAGCCGCCGATGGTGCCGCGGTTCCTCACATGCGGGTCGCCGATCACGCCTGCGACCGCTGCGAGCCCCGGAATCGCCGAGCGCACGACGCTCGAGTCAGCGACCTCGGCATGGGTCGCCATCGCGCCGATGACGAGCGCGTTGCCTTTCTTGTCGATGCCCTTGAGCTCGGCGACGCGGGAGAGATCGACGATCGCCTTGGGCGCGGCCAGCCGCAGCTTCATGGTGGGGAGCAGGGTGTGGCCGCCAGCCAGCAGCTTGGCCTCCTTGTTGGCGGCGAGGAGCCTGGCCGCATCGGCGACCGACTGCGGGCGATGATATTCGAACGCATGCATGCGACGTCCCTCCCTTATTCCGCGGCCACCCTGGCGGGCGACTTCTGCGCCGCGCGCCAGACTGCCAGCGGGGTCGCCGGCATGGCGATATCCTCATGCCCCAGCGCGTCGGTGATGGCGTTGACCACGGCGGCCGGAGCGGCAATGGCGCCGGCCTCGCCGCAGCCCTTGATGCCGAGCGGATTCGACGGGCAGGGGGTGCTGGTCATGGCCACCTTCAGCGACGGCAGGTCGCCGGCGCGCGGCATGGTGTAGTCCATGAAGCTGGCGGTCACGAGCTGGCCGTTCTTGTCGTAGACGGCCCCCTCTAGCAGCGCCTGGCCGACGCCCTGGGCGACGCCGCCGTGGACCTGGCCTTCCACGATCATCGGGTTGACGAGCGTGCCGAAGTCGTCGACGGCGGTCCAGCGGTCGATGCGGGTGGCCCCGGTCTCCGGGTCGATCTCGACCTCGCAGATATGCACCCCGGAGGGGAAGGTGAAGTTGGTCGGATCGAAGAACGCGCCTTCCTTGAGGCCGGGCTCCAGCTGCGCGCCCGTGAACTTGTGGGCGATGTAGGCCTGCAGCGCGACCTCCGGGAAGGTGAGCGTCTTGTTGGTGGCGGTGCTCGAGAAGATGCCGTCCTTGAAATCGACGGTCGGCTCGGGCACCTCCAGCACGAAGCCCGCCACCTTCTTGGCCTTCACGATCACCTTGTCGATGGCGTAGTAGATGGCCGACATGCCGACCGCGCCGGAGCGCGAGCCGTAGGTGCCCATGCCGAACTGCACCTTGTCGGTGTCGCCGTGCACAATCGTCACCTGGTCGATGGAGATGCCGAGGCGCTGGGAGACGAGCTGGGCGAAGGTGGTCTCGTGGCCCTGGCCGTGGCTGTGCGAGCCGGTCAGCACCTCGACCGAGCCGGTGGGGTTGACGCGGACCTCGGCGGATTCCCAGAGGCCGACGCCGGCACCGAGCGAGCCGACGGCCTGGCTGGGTGCGATGCCGCAGGCCTCGATATAGGCCGAGAAGCCGATGCCGCGCTTCATCCCGCGCTTGGCGCTCTCGGCCTTGCGGGCGGCGAGGCCCTTGTGGTCGGCCAGCTCCAGCGCCTTGTTCAGGCAGGCGCCGTAGTCGCCGGCGTCGTAGGTCATGATGACGGGGGTGGCGTGCGGGAACGAGGTGATGAAATTCTTGCGCCGGAACTCCGCCGGGTCCTGGCCGGTCTGGCGGGCCGCGACCTCGACCAGCCGCTCGACCACGAAGGTCGCCTCGGGCCGGCCGGCGCCGCGATAGGCGTCGACCGGCGCGGTGTTGGTGTAGACGCCGTCGACCTCGCAGTAGATGGCGGGGATGGCGTACTGGCCCGACAGCAGCGGCGCATACAGATAGGTCGGCACCGAGGAGGCGAAGGTCGAGAGATAGGCGCCCAGGTTGGCCTTGGTCTTGGCCCGCAGCGCCAGGATCTTGCCGTCGCCGTCGAGCGCCAGCTCGGCGGTCGTCGCATGGTCGCGGCCGTGCGCGTCGGCGAGGAAGGATTCGCTGCGCTCGGCGGTCCATTTGATGGGCCTGCCGACCTTCTTGCAGGCCCAGATGCAGGCGGTCTCCTCGGCGTAGAGGAAGATCTTGGAGCCGAAGCCGCCGCCGACGTCGGGCGCGATCACGCGCAGCTTGTGCTCGGGCGCGATGCCGATGAAGGCCGCCAGCGCCAGCCGGATCACGTGCGGGTTCTGGCTGGTGGTGTGGAGCGTGAAGCTGCCTTGCCCCGAGTCGTACTCGGCGATCGCCGCGCGCGGCTCGATGGCGTTGGGGATGAGGCGGTTGTTGACGAGGTCGATTTTGGTCACGTGCCTGGCGTTGGCGAACGCGGCCTCGGTCGCGGCCTTGTCGCCGAGATGCCACTGGTAGACCGTGTTGTTGGGCGCGTCGGCCTGCACCTGCGCCTGGCCGGCGTTCTGCGCGGTGGCGACGTCGGCCACGGCCGGCAGCACGTCGTAGCTCACGGAGACGGCCTCGGCGGCGTCCTTGGCCTGTGCCAGGGTATCGGCCACGACGAGCGCGACGTGGTCACCGACGTAGCGCACCTTGCCTTGCGCCAGCACCGGGTGTGTCCCGGCCTTCATGGGCGACCCGTCCTTGGAGGTGATCATCCAGCCGCAGAACAGGTTGCCGACCTTGTCCCTGGCGATGTCCTCGCCGGTGAAGACGGCGAGGCAGCCGGGCGACTTCATTGCCGCGGAGGTATCGATCTTCTTGATGCTGGCGTGGGCGTGCGGGGAGCGCACGAACACGGCATAGGCCTGGCCCGGGCGGTTGATGTCGTCGGTGTACTGGCCCTTGCCGGTGATGAACCGCTGGTCTTCCTTGCGCCGCACTGGCGCCCCGATGCCGGTCGCGCTCATGAGTGTCCTCCTCGGGCGATCAAGACAGTGGTGCCGCCGCCTGTTCCGGGCGGCAGGCAGGCTTACTCCGCGGCCTTACTCGGCGGCTTGCCGTGTGCCGCTCATGGCTGCAGCGCCGGCGCGCACCGCGGCAACGATGTTGTGGTAGCCGGTGCAGCGGCACAGGTTGCCCTCGAGCTCGTGCCGTACCGTGGCCTCGTCCAGCTGGTTGCCCTTCCGGTTGACGATGTCGACCGCCGCCATGATCATGCCCGGCGTGCAGAAGCCACACTGCAGGCCGTGGTGCTCGCGAAAGGCCTCCTGCATGGGGTGCAGCTTGTCGCCCTGGGCCAGGCCCTCGATGGTCGCGACCTTTGCCCCGTCGCAGGATACCGCCAGCACCGTGCAGGACTTGGCAGCCCGGCCGTCGACATGCACGACGCAGGCGCCGCACTGGCTGGTATCGCAGCCCACGTGCGTGCCGGTAAGGCGCAGGTGATCGCGCAGGTAGTGCACCAGCAGCGTGCGGCTATCCACGTCGGCGCTCGCGGCCTTGCCGTTGACCGTCATCGCCACCCTGACCGTCCCGGCCGCATGCGGCGACGCGGCGCCCTGCGCTTGGGGCTGGCTCTTGCGAAAGAACATGCGTCGCCTCCTGTCTCTCCGCCCGGCATGGTGCGGCGCGGCTGCTTTTGATTGTTCGCATTCGCGATTACGCCACAGTCGGGCGTTCTGCGCAATCGAGCAGGCCAATTTGCGGCGGCGCGCATGGACACTTGTGGGTGATAGTCCCGCGGCAGCTCGGTCGGGAAAGTGTCCCAATGTGATGCAAGACGGCTGCAGCGATGGGACGGAGCCGAGCGCTCCGTGCTAGGATGGGACGACAACGCTCCAGCCGATGTTTCGCGGAAGGGCCAAAAAACCGAACAGGGGAGGAGACTATGGTCGCGCGCATCGCCATTGTTGCTGCTACGCTAATCTCGGTCCTGCTCGTCAACCTCGAGAGTGCAGCCGCCCAGAAGCAGGGCGGCACGCTCAGGATCTACCATCGCGACAATCCACCGAGCGCCTCCCCGCACGAGGAATCCACCGTCTCGGTCACCCAGCCGTTCATGGCGGTGTTCAACAACCTGGTGCTGTTCGACCAGACCAAGCCGCTCAACAGCCGCGACACGATCGTGCCGGATCTGGCGACCAGCTGGGCGTGGGATGAGACCAAGACCAAGCTGACCTTCAAGCTCAGGGAGGGGGTAAAATGGCATGACGGCAAGCCGTTCACGGCAAAGGACGTGCAATGCACCTGGCACGCCCTGATCGGCAAGGATCAGGAGGAGTTCAACAGGAACCCGCGCAAGGTCTGGTACTACAACCTGCGGCAGGTCACCACCAGCGGCGATCACGAGGCGACGTTTAACCTCGGACACCCGCAGCCCTCGTTCCTGATGCTGCTGGCATCGGGCTTCTCCCCCGTCTACCCGTGCCACGTCTCGCAGAAGGACATGCGCACCAAGCCGGTCGGCACCGGCCCCTTCAAGTTCGTCGAGCTCAATCGCAACATATCGATCAAGCTCGTGCGCAATCCTGACTACTGGAAGAAGGGCCGGCCCTACGTCGATGCCATCGACATGCGCATTATCGACAGCCGGGCGACGCGCATCCTGGCGTTCGTGTCGGGCGAGTTCGACATGACGTTCGACCGCGACGTCACCGTTCCTCTGCTCAAGGACGTGCGGGCGCAGGCACCAAAGGCCCACTGCGGCCTGCAACCTTCCAACGTCAGCACCAACCTGGCCGTGAACCCCGCCGCTCCGCCCTTCGACAACCTGCAGATCCGCCGGGCGATGGCATGGGCGCTCGATCGCAAGGCGTTCAACGACATCCTCTACGAAGGCAAGGCCAATTTCGGCGGCGCCATGCTGCCGGGCCCGGAGGGCCAATGGGCACTGCCGCCAGAGGAGCTGGCCAAATTGCCCGGCTACGGGGCCGACGTCGAGAAGAACCAGGCGGAGGCGCGCAAGATCATGGCGTCGCTCGGCTACGGTCCGGGCAAGCCCCTGAAGGTCAAGGTGTCGGTCAGGAACATCGCGATCTATCGCGACCCGGCCGTGATCCTGATCGACCAGCTCAAGAAGATCTACATCGATGCCGAGCTGGAGCCGATCGACACTACGGTGTGGTACGCCAAGGTGCAGCGCCGGGACTATTCGGTGAGCCTCAACCTGACAGGCGCCGCCGTCGACGACCCCGACGTCAACCTGGTCGAGAACTACACCTGCAAGTCGGAACGCAACTACACGCAGTACTGCAATCCGGAGGTCGACAAGCTCATTTTTCAGCAGTCCAAGGAGCTGGACTTGCAGAAGCGCAGGCAGCTCGTCTGGGAGGTCGAGCGCAAGCTCGCTCTCGATGTGGCCAGGCCCATCATCCTGCACAACGTGACGGCCACGTGCTGGCACCCCCACGTCAAGGGCGTCGTGCTGCACCGGAACAGCATCTACAACAACTGGCGCCTGGAGGATGTGTGGCTGGATAAGTAGTTGCACCCGCTTGTCATCCCGGGCCTTGTGCCCGGGATCCAGCGATCAGCGAGATCCGGCGCTCGCGGCACGATGGATCCCGGCGACAAGCGCCGGGATGACAAGGAGGAGAGGCCCTTTGAGTCGCATCACCAGCAGCGGCATGGGAATGCGCCCGCCGGCATGCTCTCACGCCCGCTTTCGGCGTCTTGCTGCCGGATGGGACGTAGGAGCAAGGGAGATCGTGACCCTGGCTGTGTGAAAACGTCGTGCTTGCTATGATTCTCCTGATGATTCGGCGGGGGAATCGATGAAGCGCTTTGTTGCGGGGGCGGATCGCA
>Ga0247727_10011509_pt1 | contig 15426 bp, 8 predicted proteins | sample WisWelCaveWW1625_FD_202498 | JGI IMG/M metagenome (GOLD analysis project Ga0247727, IMG submission 202498) | Biofilm microbial communities from Wishing Well Cave, Virginia, United States - WW16-25 | ecosystem: Environmental > Aquatic > Deep subsurface > Groundwater > Cave microbial mat | place... | reverse complement strand
CTGCTCCGGCAACATGTCGGGGACGGTGAGCGAGACCTGGAACGTGGTCGACACCACGCCGCCGTCGATCGGCGCCGCGGGTGCCGGCGGGACGATCGAGTGTCCGGGCGTGCCGGTGTTCACGCCGCCGACGGCGAGTGACAGCTGCGATCCGGCACCGCTGGTGTCGGAGGTGAGCGACGTCACCACGCCGGGTGCGTGTCCGGGGGCCTACAGCCGGACCAAGACGTGGAAGGCCACCGACGCCTGCGGCAACATGTCGGGGACGGTGAGTGAGACCTGGAACGTGGTCGACACCACGCCGCCCTCGATCATCACCTGTCCGGCGGACGCTTCGGTGCAGTGCGGTGGCGACACCAGCCCGGCTTCGACCGGCTCGGCGGCCGGGAGCGACACCTGCGATCCGAGCGTGACGATCAGCTCCTCCGATGCGCCCGGGCCCGTGAGCTGCACGGGGTTGGCGGGAATCGTTCGCACCTGGACCGCGACCGACGACTGCGGCAACTCGACGAGCTGCGTGCAGAACATCACATTCGTCGACACCACCGCGCCGTCGATCACCTGCGCGCCGGATGTCATGGTTTGTGATGACGGAACCAACACCATCACCTACACGACGACCGCCACGGACAACTGCGGTCAGTCGCCGACCATCGTCTGCAGCCCGCCCTCGGGCAGCAGCTTCGGGGTAGGCGTGACGCCGGTGACCTGCACGGCGACCGACGACTGCGGCAACTCGGCGAGCTGCGAGTTCACGGTGACCGTGGACCCCAACCCGGTCTGCACCATCACCAGCTCGGGGGCGGTGTGCCCGACCCAGACGGGGCAGCTGTGCGGCCCGGCGGGGTACTTCTACCTGTGGAGCACGGGGGCGATGACGCAGTGCATCACCGTGCTGGCGGGTACGTATACCCTGACGATCACCGACACGAAGACGGGTTGCTCGAGCTCGTGCCAGTTCACCCTGGAGAACAAGCCGTGCAACGATAACTGCCCGCGGACGCCCGGGTTCTGGCAGTCGCAGTGCGACGGGAGCGCGACCGCGGCGCAGCAGTTCAGCAGTGGCGATCTGCTTGCGATCGCCCAGTGCGTGGACAGCCAGGCGGCGATCTTCAACTTCGTCAACGGCAGTCCGACCGCCAAGTTCTGCCAGATCGTCAACCCAACGAAGACTGACCAGCGCGCCCAGGCCAAGCGGCAGTTCGCCGCCTTCCTGGCCAACATCTGCGCTGGGCAGCTGGTCCTGACGCCGCCCAACGGCGAGGGGATCTTCATGGATCTGAGCACGCCGAACCCGTGCAGCACGCTGTTCCCGGGTGCGGCGACGCTGGGCGATCTGGTCGGGGCGGTGGACGCGAAGCTGGTCATGCTCAACTCTCAGCCTCTAAAGAGCCCGAGCGTGAAGGCGCAGTACAGCCAGATCATCGAGTGCCTGGACGGTATCAATAACGGCGTGATCCCGAACTCGATGTGCTCGCTCGGCGGAGACGCCGTTCTGTATCCGGGTGACGCGGAGACCGCGGTGGCCGATGGCGAGACTCCTTCGGATGAAGGCGCAGTGGATGAGAGCGTCTCTCCGGGAATCGAGCTGTACCGGCCGACGCCGAACCCGTTCACCGGCACGACGCGGGTCGCCTACGCCGTGACCGGAACGGGCATGCACGTCGAGATCGGCATCTACGACCTGGCCGGGCGCCGGGTGCGAACGCTGGTTCGCGGGGTCCAGGAGCCCGGGCGGTACGAGATGCAGTGGGACGGGATGAGTGACAACGGAACCCGGGTGAGCCACGGCATGTACTTCATCCGGAGCAGCGTGGCCGGACTCGTCAGGTCCATGAGTGTGGTCTACGTGAGGTAGAATTCCGGTGCCCCGGGAAACCAGTCCGGGGCCCGGCAAGCGGTACGGACCGGCCCCGCCTGCCAGCGCAGGTGGGGCCGGCCGGCTAGAGGAGTGAGGCTATGTCTAAGGTCGCGCTGGCCTGCGGCGTGCTGATCGCCGGGCTCGCGGCCCTGCCAGGGACCGGCGTGGGGCCGGCCCGGGCGCAGTGCAGCTACACCGCCTTGTCGTCTGGAACCGCCGTCACGGTGAGCAGCTCTCCGCAGCCCTGCAGCTTCAACCAAAGCTCGAATCGCTACTACGCGGCGGTGGCCGCGCGCCCGGCCTCCGGCGACTGGAACGTCGAGGTCTACCAGAGCACGGACGCCTTTCCGGCATGCGTCGCCACGTTGTTGGGCAGTTCCACGCGGACGAGCGGCGTGGATTTCGTGGTCGGGGACTTCAACTACGACATGTTCCCCAACCCCCATAACCCTCTGGGGACCTACTACCCGCTCGTCACACGCGTAAGCGGGGGCGACGCCACGGTCGAGTGGGACGACGGGCCGAACTCCCTCGTCCTGAACGCACCGCTTCTGAGCCGCAGCACCGGCTCATCGGACGTGATCGAGGTGTGGGACGCCAACCTCACGGCCGGCACGAATTACACCTTCACCTTTGCGCCCACCGGCGCCGACCTCAAGCTGCTCCTCTTCAAGAGCGGCGCCGGGACCTACTGGGCGGGGCGGAACGCCGCGCTGTTTGAGGTCACCACCACCACGACGTTCACGCCCTCCTCGAGCGGGTTTCACGGGGTGGTGGTGATCAACGACAACGGCGCCGCGGGCTCCTACGCGCTCGGGGTGGGAACCTGCCAGGCGCCGACCTCGCTCGTGTCCGGCACGACCGCGACGACTTTGCAGGCGGAGAAGTACTACTCGTTCAGCCAGTCGGCCACGTTCTGGACTGCCGTGGGAGTACGAGGCGCCTCGGACTGGAATCTCGAGGTGTATCAGTCGGGGAGCGGTGCCGCCTATCCGGTGTGCTTTGCCACCCAGTTGGGGGCTTCCGCGCTGGCGACGCCGGTGGTGGATTTCGTGGTCGGTGATTTCAACGAGCTTCTGATCGGCACCCACTACGCCCGGGTGCACCTGAACCAGGATCTGGGCTCCGGCACGGCGACCGTGGAATGGGACGACGGACTCGACTTCTTCGATCCCGATCCGCTCGACCCGCCGCCGGGGCCGACGCCCACCATCAGTCGCACCACCGGACCCACCGACGTGCTCGAGGTGTGGGACGTGTACTTCGAGAACAACGTCACTTACCAAATCTACTTCAACACCACCGGGGCCGACCTGAGGCTGTTTCTGTTCCCCCCCAGCGTGGACTGGGCCGGCCGCAGCGCTGCGGTCCACCAGCAGACCGGGGGGCTGCTGGCGATGCCCTTTACGGCGGGCGAGACGGACTACTACGGCCTGGTCGTCGTCAATGACAATGGTGCAGTGGGCTCCTACGAGCTCCGCGTTTTCCGGGAGGGAATCGTCGGCGTTGGGGACCGGGGACTCCCGCCGACTTCCCTGGGCGGTGTGGGCCCCAACCCCGCGCACGGAGCGATCCAGATCCATTTCGCACTCCACGAGGCCGCTCCGGTGTCGTTCGAGATTCTGGACATCGCCGGGCGGCGTGTGGCCGAGACTCCAGCCCGCGTGTGGGAACCGGGCCGCTGGAGCACGACCTGGAGGCCGGAGGGCCCCCGGGTTTCGGCCGGGATCTACTTCGTGACCATGAAGGTGGGGGAGCGGGTCATCGCCCGGCGCAAGTTCGCCTTGATCCGTTGAAAGAGCCTCGTAGGGACTGATTGGGCGGGACCCGGGGGACGTCCCGGTTGTATGTCTCGGTGGGAGGCCTCGGGCCGGATCATCGCCCTCCAGAAGTTCGCGCTCATCGACTGACCCCCGCCGCATCTGGGACGGAGGGATTCCGGCGACCGCACACTTTTGTCTTGGGAACACGCTCCGGGCGGTGTAGCTTTCTTGCGTCACGGGGACTCGGGCGGTCATTCTCCTGGCCGCTTGCCGCCATGGACGACGTCGGTCCCACCCAGTCGTCTTGGTTGTTGTCGAGGGCACCCCTTACAGCCGCAGTCTTTTCCAAGCCGCTTCGCTCCGAAAAGACCCCACACAGGCCGTCGCTCGCCTGCTCGTGCCCCCTGGCAGGAGAGGCCGACATCACCAGAGGTGAGAGCCATGTGTCGAACGTCCCCCCACCGTCGACCTCGGCTGGGTTCGCTCGCGCTCGGTCTCGTCGCGCTGCTCGTCATGGGCGCCGCGCTGCCGAGCGCTGTGGTTGCCCAGGGTCCCGGCAACGCCGCCGGGTTCGAGGTCGATGGCAATCTGCGCTGCAGCGAGGTGACCGGCGGCATCGCGGTCGGCGAGGACTGGTTCGTCAACCCGCCCTCGGTCTGCGTGGGCGTCATCGACGCCACGTTGTGCGTGCCCAACCCGGCGCGACTGCCGGCGCTGTTCCAGCGCGACGAGCACTGGGCCGGCAACGCCGCGGACCCGACCCACTTCTCGGGCATGAGCAACAAGAACAACGACAACATCGCGTCCGGCGTGGAGCCCTACTCATGGGGTTCGGGCAGCGGCCCGCAGAAGAACGACATCACCGAGGTCTACGTCCACGCGCGGACCGACATCAGCGGCGACCTGTGGCTGATCCTCGGCGCCGCGACGCGCTCCTCGAACGGTGACGAGCACATCGACTTCGAGTTCAACCGCGCCGGCATCCAGAAGACCGGCACCACCAGCGGGCAGCTGGTGGGGTTGGGGCCCAACAACGGCCGCACCATCGACGACATCATCGTCAGCGTCGACTTCACGATCGGCGGCACCAACCCGATCGCCGAGGTCCGCCTGTGGAACGGCACCGAGTACGTGCTGCCGAGCGTCGCTCCGCCGGTTTTCGCGGCCACCAACTTCGCCAACACGCCGGCGCCCTGCGGGGCCACGGCGCCCAACGGCGACGCGGCGACCGAGTACATCCCGCAGCAATGGGCGGAAGCCGCGATCAACATCAGCGCGGTGGGCATCCCGCTCAGCACGCTGTGCAACGCGGCCTCCACGGTGACGGTGAAGACCCGCTCCTCGCAGTCGTTCACCGCCGAGCTCAAGGACTTCGCGCTCTACCCGTTCACGATCCTGCAGCCGCCGACCTGCGCGATCGACGGCGCGTCGCCGGTGTGCCCGAACTCCTCGAACCAGTACTGCGGGCGGCCGGGCCTGCTCTACGGCTGGAGCATCAGCGGCGGTGGCTCCATCGTCGGCGACACGAACGCGCAGTGCGTGACGGTGCAAGCGGACCCGGCGTGCGGCTCATACACCCTGAGCCTGACGGTCACCGACGCCAACGGCTGCGCCAGCGGCTGCGACAAGACGGTCCTGGTGGAGGACAGTGTCGCGCCGGTCGCGACGTTCTGTCCGGGGAATCAGACGATCCAATGTCCGGCGACGCCGCAGTTCGGCAACCCGACCTTCACCGACAACTGCGACAACAGCCTGAACATCTCGTTCCAGGACGCCACCACACCGGGCGTCTGCCCGCAGGAGTACGTGGCGACTCGCACCTGGACCGCGTCCGACGACTGCAACAACACCGCCCAGTGCAGCCAGTCCATCACCGTGGACGACAGCACGCCGCCGATGATCGGGCAACCGGGAGCCAACGCGACCATCCAGTGCCCGGCGGCGCCGGTGTTCACGCCACCGACGGCCACGGACGCGTGTGACCCGAACCCGGTCGTGATGCTGGTGAGCGACGTCACCACGCCCAGCAGCTGCCCCGGGGTCTACAGCCGGACCAGGACGTGGAAGGCGGTGGACGCGTGTGGGAACCAGTCGCCGACGGTGAGCCAAACCATCAACGTGGTGGACACCGCGCCGCCGACGATCGGGCAACCGGGAGCCAACGCGACCATCCAGTGCCCGGCGGCACCGGTATTCACGCCGCCGAGCGCCAGCGACACCTGCGATCCCGACCCCGACGTGATCCTGGTGAGCGACGTCACGACGCCCGGCAGCTGCTCCGGCGTCTACAGCCGGACCCGGTGCTGGAAGGCACGGGACTGCTCGGGCAACGAGTCGGCGACGGTCTGTCAGACCATCAACGTGGTGGATACCGCGCCGCCGACGATCGGGCAGCCGGGAGCCAACGCGACGATCCAGTGCCCGGCGGCACCGGTGTTCACGCCGCCGAGCGCCAGCGACACCTGCGACCCCGACCCCGAAGTGATCCTGGTGAGCGACGTCACGACGCCCGGCAGCTGCCCCGGCGTCTTCAGCCGGGCCCGGTGCTGGAAGGCACGGGACTGCTCGGGCAATGAGTCGGCGACGGTTTGCCAGACCATCAACGTGGTGGATACGGCGCCGCCGACGATCGGGCAGCCGGGGGCCAACGCGACGATCCAGTGCCCGGCGACGCCGGTGTTCACGCCGCCGACCGCCACGGACGCCTGCGATCCCAACCCGGTCGTGATGTTGTTGAGCGACGTGACCACGCCGGGGGATTGCCCGCAAGAGAACAGCCGCACCAGGTGCTGGAAGGCGGTGGACTGCTCCGGCAACCAGTCGGCCACGGTCTGCCAGACCATCAACGTGGTGGACACGACGCCGCCCTCGATCAGCTGCCCCGGGAATCTACAGGCAGCCTGCGACGAGGTGGTGACGTTCGCGCCGACGGCCACCGACGTCTGCGATGGGAACGTTCCGGTGGTGTGCGATCCGCCCTCGGGGTCGGTGTTCCCGGTGGGGACGACGACCGTGGACTGCACCGCGACGGACGACTGCGGCAACAGCGCCCAGTGCGCCTTCGAGGTGACGGTTCTGCCCTGTGAACAGCATTGCTGGCTCACGGGCGGCGGGGCGAAGTTCAGCCAGACCCTCAACCTGTACGTCGCGGAGCACACCCGCCGTCACAACTTCGGCGGCAACGTCTATCCTGGCTGCAGCCCCACCTCCGGCGACGGAGGTCAATGGAACCACGTGGACGAGGACCTCAGGCTGCATTTCCAGGGCTTCACGATCGTCGTGGACCGGTGTGGGAACGTGGATGGCATCCCTCCGGGCTCGGATTCCCCGGAGACGCCCTTCAACTTCATCGAGTTCCACGGCACCGGGCGGGTTCAGGGCATCAAGGGCAACAAGACGAAACACGATCCCGCCTACTTCTTCGCCCGCTGCGAGGACCGCAACGAGCCCGGGAGCCGCGGACAGCGCGACGGAGCATTCAAGGATCGCTATTTCCTGCACGTCTACACGAATCCCTCGGACCCCGCTGGATCGACCGTGATCCTGGTGGATCTGGACGGAAACGCGGCCACAGTGGATCCGGTCACGATCACGGATGGCAACCTGCAGATTCACATCAGCAGCTGCGACAACCCGCCGCTGTTCGCGCAGGGCGGCGTGCAGGAGGCCACGCTTTCTCCAGGGGTGGAAGGGGCGGATTCGGGCGACGTGCCGGGTGGGACGAACGATGTCGAGCTCTACCGTCCGTTGCCGAACCCGTTCGCCAGCACGACCGGATTCGCCTACGCCGTGCCGGCCGGAAGCGGTCTGCCGGTGGACATCGGGGTGTACGACCTCGCCGGTCGCCGGGTCCGGACTCTGGTGAGCGGGGTCGTGGGCTCGGGCCGGCACGAAGCGAGCTGGGATGGCCGGAATGAAGTCGGGGCCCGGGTCAACAACGGGATCTACTTCATCCACTCGTCCGTCGGCAGGCTGCGCAAGACCGTGTCGGTGGTGTATCTGAGGTAGCGATGGCGCCGGGCTGATGGGGATCAGCCCGGCCGTCGCCGGAAGGCCCCGCTCGAAGCCCGGGCGGGGCCGCCGGTTTTCGGGCGGGATGAACGGTGACGGCGGCGGGCGTGGCGTCAGCGGGCGCCGGTTTTGGTGGGCCGCTCGCCCGCGTGCTATCCTGCCCGGGCTCTCTGCATCCCCGAAACCAGAGGTCAGACCGACGTGAAGTTCGGAATCTGTAGCCTGATGGCCGCAATCCTTCTGGCGGGGGCCCTGATGGCCCGGGCGGCAGACAAGCCCGCCGACACGAAGGCCGCCGAGAAGGGCGCCCCGGTGGACAGCCTTGGGATGCTCGAGACGGCCGTGGCGCGCGATTCCAGCAAGTTCGAGAACCTGTTCGACCTCGGGCTCATGTACCTCGACCGCGACCGCCCGCTCGAAGCCTCTCGGGTGCTGGCCAGGGCCAACCAGCTCCGCCCCAAGGATGTCCGGGTCCTGGTCAACCTGGGCGCGGCCTACGACGCCGCCGGACGGACCGGCGAAGCCCAGGAGCGCTATCGCAAGGCGCTCGAGATGTCTCCGGGCGATTCAGTGGCCTCCTGCCGCCTGGCGAGCTCGCTCTACGCCCAGGGCAAGCAGGCCGATGCGATCGACCTCCTGCGCGAGGTGATCCGGGAGAAACCGAGGTCCCACTGCGCCTACTTCACGATGGGCGTGGCGTTCGCGGACGCCGGGATCTACCGTGAGGCGATCCGGATGTGGAAGAAGGTCGTGGAGATCGCCCCGGGGTCGGCCGAGGCCGCCAGCGCCCGCGAAAGCATCGAGGTGCTCGAGAAATTCGTCGGCCTCTAGGCCCGTCGCGAGCCGTCGCGCCGCCCGAGCGTGTCCGCCGTGACGGCCGGGGAGCGCACACTGATCTACTTCGACCACAACGCATCCACCCCCGTGAGGCCCGAAGTCGTGCAAGCTGTCACGGCCTGCCTCGACGGCCTGCACGCGAATGCCTCGAGCCTCCACCGCGAGGGGCAGCGCGCGCGCGCGGCGCTGGAGCGTGCCCGCGAGCAGGTGGCGGCCCTGGTGCACGCGCGAGCCGACGAGGTCGTGTTCGTGAGCGGTGGCACCGAGGGCGACCACCTCGCGGTGGTGGGAGGGGCGTGGGCGCGGCGCGACGAAGGACGGCGCGTCGCGATCTCGGCGGTGGAGCACCACGCGGTGCATGGCGCGGCCGAGGTGCTCGAGGAGCAGGGCTTCGAAGTCGCTCATCTTCCCGTGGACACCTCGGGCGTGATCGATCTTTCGGCCCTCGACCACCTGGAGCCCGGGACGGTGCTGGTCTCGGTGATGCTCGCCAACAACGAGACCGGCGCCCTCCAGCCGGTCGCCGAGGCCGCCCGGCGCTCGCGCCACGCCGGTGCGCGGCTCCACTGCGATGCCGTGCAGGCGGCCGGGAAGGTGCCGGTGGACGCGGCGGCGCTCGAGGCGGACTACCTGGTGATCTCCGGACACAAGCTGGGCGGCCCCAAGGGCGCGGGCGCGCTGATCGTCCGGCGCGGGGCGCCGCTCGCCCCGCTTTTCCGTGGCAGCGGCCACGAGCGGGGGCGCCGGGGTGGGACCGAGAACGTGCCGGGCATCGTCGGCCTCGGTGTGGCCGCCGAGTGCGCCCTGCGCGATCTCGCCGCGGAGGGTCCGAGGCTGCGCGCGCTCCGCGACCGGCTGGAGGCGGGGCTTCGCGCATCGGCGCCGGGGGTCGTGGTTCACGCGGCCCGAACCGAGCGCCTGCCCAACACCGTGAATGCTTCGTTTCCCGGTGCGCGCAGCGACCATCTGCTCATCGCGCTGGATGCCCGCGGGATCGCGGTCTCGGCCGGGGCGGCGTGCGCGAGCGGCGCGGTGGAGCCCTCGCCGGTGCTGGCCGCGATGGCTGTGCCGCGCGAGACCGCGGTGTGCGCGCTGCGTCTCTCGATGGGGCACACGACGTCGGCCGCCGAAGTGGACGCGCTGCTCGCCGCGTTTCCCGAGGCGCTGCGCGCGGCGCGGGCTGTCGGCGCCCACGCGGGGGGATGATGCCGGCGCGCCTGCGCGTCCTCGCCGCGATGAGTGGCGGGGTGGACTCTGCGGTCGCCGCCGCGCTGCTGGCCGAGGAGGGGCACGACGTCACCGGCGTGACCCTCAAGCTCATGTGCTACGGCACGACGCCACTCAGCCCGCGCGCCTGCTGCACGCTCGACGCCATCGACGACGCGCGCCGCGTCGCCGTGCGCATGGGATTCCCGCATTTCGTCGTGGACGCCGAGGACGTGTTTCGCACGCGCGTGCTCCAGCCGTTCCTCGACGCCTATGCGGCGGGACGCACGCCCTATCCGTGCGCGCTCTGCAACCAGCACCTCAAGTTCGGCGACTTGGTGCGCCGTATGGAGCTGGTGGGTGCCGGGGTGCTGGTGACCGGCCATTACGCCCGGATCGAGCGCGCCGCCGGGGGTGGCGTGGGCCTCTACCGCGCCGCCGACCGCTCCAAGGACCAGTCCTATGCGCTCGCATTCGTTCCGTACGCTGCGCTCGGGCACACACGTTTTCCACTCGGTGCGCTGTCGAAGGGCGAAGTCCGTGCCCATGCGGGGCGGCTCGGGCTCGCGGTCTGGGACAAGCCCGAGAGCCAGGACCTGTGCTTCGTTCCGGACCGGGACTACGCCGGCTTCATGATGAACCAGCTGGGCGAGCGGCGCGGCACCGCAGAGGGCCCGATCGTGGACACCCGGGGGCGCGAGCTGGGTACTCATCGCGGCCTGATCCACTACACGGTGGGACAGCGTCGCGGCCTCGGCCTGGCGGCGCCCGAGCCGCTGTACGTCATCGCGCTCGAGCCGGCGCGCAACACGGTGGTCGTGGGACCCCGGCGCGCGCTCGAGTCCCCGGGGCTCGTGACCGAACCGATGAACTGGCTCCTGTCCTCGCCACCCGAGGCGGGACGCGCGGTGGAGGCACAGATCCGCTACCACCACGCCCCGGCCGCCGCGCGGGTGTTCCCCCGCCAGGACGGCGGCGTCGAGGTCCGCTTCGAGACGCCCCAGAGCGCCGTCACGCCCGGTCAGTCGTGCGTGCTCTACGACGGCGACCGCGTGCTGGGCGGCGCGCCGATCGCGCACGCCCTGGGCGCCGAGGGCGCCGGGGCTCCCGCGGCGGACCCAACGCGGGGAGCGCACTGATTGCCCTCCGGGCCACCGCGATGAGGTCCGAGCAGCGGCTGCGAACCCGTGCCCTCGAGCGCTGTCTCGTCTGCGGCGGTGGGCGACTGCGCTCCAGGCCCATGGCCTATGCGTTCGGCGGGATCCGCTTTCCACTCGCCGAATGCGGGGATTGCGGTATGCGCTTCCTGGCGGTCCAGCCCGTGGGCGAGTCGCTGGCCGGGCTCTATTCCGCCGACTACTTCGAGGGCGACTACCGCTGCGGGCGTGCGGCCTCGAGCTCGTTCGACGAACGCCCCTTCGTCGCCGAGAACCGTGCCCTGCTCGACGACTTCGAATCGCTCGCGTCGCCCGGGCGCCTGCTCGAGGTGGGGTGTGCCGCGGGGTGGCTGCTCGATCACGCGCGCGCGCGCGGCTGGCAGCCGCACGGTGTCGAGCTCTCCGCGGCTGCCGCGCGCTTCGGGCGCGATCGCGACCTCGACGTGTTCCACGGCGACCTGCTCTCCGCGGCGTTTCCTTCGTCGCACTTCGACCTGGTGTACATGGGCGACGTACTCGAGCACGTCCCGGACTGTCGGGCGACGCTCGCGGAAGTCGCGCGCGTCCTCAGGCCGGGAGGCTTCCTGTACCTGCGCGGGCCCACGACCACGAACTCGATCGCTCGCGCGCTCGCGCTGCGGCTCTACGGTGCGGCGGGCCGGACCATCACGCTGGACGAGCCTCCGTACCATCTCTGGGAATTCACCCCCCGTTCGCTCGCGCGCCTTTCGCGGGCGGTCGGGCTGGACGTGGTGCGGGCGCGGCAGACCAAGATCCCGCCCGGCAGGACCCACGGACGCAAGACCGGCCTCCAGCGGCTGGCGATGGGCGCGCTGGATGCGGTCAACTTCCGGATCACGTTGTGGCTCAATGTGATGGGGGATCGGATCGTGTTCGTCGCCCGCAAACCCGACCTTCAAGAAGACCCCCCGCCGGGCCGATAACCTCGGGGTCGATCTCGCGCCGGTGTCGCTCCGGCCGAGTCAGGAGGCCCCATGAAGGTCGATGCGCTCATCGCGCGCCTCGACGCCCTCGCGGCCGACGGCGCGATATTCGAGCGCGTCCTCGCGGCGGCGGTCCAGGGTGTGCACGAGATGGATCCCCGGTTCCACTGGACCGGCATCTACGAGCTGTTTCCCGACGACATCCTCCGGCTCGGACCGTTCATCGGCGCGCCCACCGATCATGTCTTCATCGGCGTTGGGCACGGGGTCTGCGGCACGGCAGTGGCCGAGCGCCGCAACATGAACATCCCCGACGTCACCAAGATCTCGAACTACCTGGCGTGCAGCACCGAGACCCGCTCGGAGCTGGTGGTGCTGATCCGGACCGGCGATGTGATCCACGCGCAGATCGACATCGACAGCCACGAAGTGGCGGCGTTCGACGACGCGGCGGTCGAGAGCGTGCAGCGCGTCGCCGACTGGCTCGCCCGGGGCTTCGCCCTGCGCGCGGCCAGCCCTCCGGGGCAGCCGCCACGGCCGGATCGGGCCGCCTAGGAGCCGGTCTTGAGCGACCGACGAAACCCAGATCCTGCGCGCGCTCTCGAGACGCTGCTCGACGCCCTGGTGTCCGAGGAGCCGCTCGAGAGCACCCTCCAGATCGGGCTGCAGGCGCTCGTCGCATCCACGTCCGCCGACGTGGCGGCCGTGCTGGTACGCGACGAAGAGCGCTTCTTGTGCGAGCGCTGGTATCCCGAGGAGCGGGGCCAGAGTCCGATGGCCGATACGTTTCGGCGGGCGGTGCGGGAACCTCTGCTGCTGCAAGACCCGTCGGCCGCCGCGGCCCGCGTGGGCGCACCCTCCGGCACCGTGATCATCCCGCTCGTGGCCCATGGCCTGGCGGTCGGCGCCGTCTGCTTCATCCCCGCGATCGGCGCTGCCCCCCGGGGAGATCAGGTTCGCCGCCTCGTTCGCGCACTGTCCTGCCGGGCCGCGATCGAGATCGAGATGACCCACAACCGCCGGATGCAGGAGCGCTACGAGCGATGGTTCAAGACCCTCGACGACCAGTTGCGTCTCCTCGACCGCGAGCGCCAGAAGTTCTCGGCCATGGTGCACGCGTCCGACGCGGCGGTGTTTGTGACCGACACGACGCGGACGATCCGCTGGACCAACTCGGTGATGGCGGGCCGGCCGCCCGAGGGCGGTGCGGCGTGGATCGGGTTGAGCTGCGGTGACGTATGCCACAGCTTCGCGGGAGGCAGTGGGAGCGGCCTATGCGAGGACTGCCCGGTGGCGCGGGCGCTCGGCGAGAATGTCGCTGTCCACCGCGAGTTCCACGACACGACCCGCGACGCGGGGCGCAGCTTCTATCTCACCGCGCTGCCCATCAAGGGGCCCGACGGCCGCCCCGACGAAGCGATGGTGATGATCCAGGACCTCAGCGATCTCGAGATCCTGCGCACGTCGGAGTCCCGCTACCGCCTCCTCTTCGAACGCAGCGGCCGCGGCATCGTGATGATCGACCCCGCGACGCGGAAGATCCTGCTCGCCAACGCCAGCGCCTCCTGGATGGTGGGCTGCGACCGCGACGCTCTGCTGGCCCGCAGTCTCGAGGACCTTCACACTCCGGCGGAATGGACGCGGCTCGAGAGCGTGTACGCGGAGGCGATCGAGAAGGGCGATCTGACGACACGCGAGTGCCGCATGCTGCACTACGACGGATGGGAGCGCCCGGTCACGGTTTCGGGTACGCGTACCGACCTGGATGGACGGCCGGTCCAGATGCTCGAGTTCCGCGACAACACCGAGGCCCGGCGCGTCGAGGAGGCGCTCCGGGTCGCCGAGGAGCGCCTGCGCGCCGTGGTCGCCGGGAGCCCGATCGTGCTCTTCGCCCTCGATCGTGACGGCGTCTTCACGGTTTCGGAGGGCCGCGGACTGGCGTCGCTGGGGCTCGAACGGGGCCAGGTCGTGGGCCAGTCCGTCTTCGAACTCTACAAGGACGTCCCTGAGATCCTCGAGAACATCCGCCTGGCGCTCGAGGGCGAAGAGCTGACGGGTGTCGTCGAGTTGGGGCCGCTGGCCTTCGAAACCACCTATACCCCGCTGCGCGGCCCGGATGGCACGGTCGAAGGCGTGATCGGCGTGGCGACCGACGTGACCGAACGCCGCCGGCTCGAGGAGCAGCTGAGGCAGGCGCAGCGCATGGAGGCCATCGGCCGACTGGCCGGCGGCGTGGCTCACGACTTCAACAACCTGCTGGCGGCCATCCTCGGCCATAGCGAGCTGATGATGAACCGTCTCGAAGCGGCGCACCCGCTGCGCCGCAACGCCGAAGAAGTCCAGAAGGCCGCGGTGCGCGGGGCGATGCTGACGCGACAGTTGCTGTCCTTCGGGCGCAAGGACATGCTCTCGTTCCAGGTGCTCGATCTCAACTCCGTGGTGGCCGGGATGGACGGCATGCTGCAGCGCCTGATCGGCGAGGACATCGAGCTGCGCACGCTGCAATCGCCGCGGCCCGCAACGGTCCGTGGCGACCGCGGGCAGCTCGAGCAGGTGATCCTCAACCTGGTCGTCAACGCGCGCGACGCCATGCCGCAGGGCGGGGGGCTTACGATCGAGGTCGGGCACGCCCTCCTTGACGAGGTCTACGCGCAGCGGCATGCCCGCGTGCAGCCCGGACGCTACGCCCGGCTGTCGATCACCGACACCGGCGTGGGGATGGACGCCGAGACCCTGAAGCATATCTTCGAGCCGTTCTACACCACCAAGGAGCGGGGCAAAGGCACTGGCCTGGGGCTCGCCACCGTCTACGGGATCGTGGAGCAGAGCGGGGGTCACGTGAACGTCTACAGCGAGCCGGGCATGGGTTCCACGTTCCACGTCTATCTGCCCGGCGCCGGCGAAATCGGCATCGAGGTGCAGGAGACGGCGCGAGCCGAGCCCGCGCGCGGCGGGACCGAGACGATCCTGGTGGTCGAGGACGAAGGCGCGGTTCGCGCCCTGGCGGTGGACGTACTGCAGTCACTCGGCTACCGCGTGCTCACGGCCGGTAACGGAGTCGAGGCGCTCGAGGTTGCGGCCGGTCATCCCGGGGAGATCCACCTGCTCGTCACCGATGTCGTGATGCCGCAAATGGGCGGCGGGGAGCTGTCGCAGCGGCTCGTCTCCGAGCGCCCGGGACTGCGCGTGCTCTACGTCTCCGGCTATCCCGACGACACCATGGTGCGCCACGGCGTGCTCGAGCGCGGCTCGGTGCTGCTGCAGAAGCCGTTCGTCCTCGCGGATTTCGTCGCCAAGGTGCGCGAGGTTCTGGACGCACCCGCTTCGCCTGCCCAGCAGGCGGCCTGAGCGACCGCAACGCCGGTCGCCGGGCGGCCCGCGTTGACACCCCCCCCCACGTCTCCTAGCCTGCGCGCTTCCCATGTCGCGCGGCGCCTCTCCATTGGAACCCGCGGTCGTCACCCGCGGTCTCGCCCGCACCTTTCGCGCCTCGCGCGGGGGTGGCGAGGTGCAGGCGCTGGCCGGCGTGGACGCCCGGATCGAGCGCGGGGAAATCTTCGGCCTGCTCGGTCCCAACGGGGCGGGCAAGAGCACGTTCATCAAGATCCTCACGACCCTGCTCTATCCCACCGACGGCCAGGCGCCTG
>Ga0247727_10011508_pt1 | contig 15426 bp, 8 predicted proteins | sample WisWelCaveWW1625_FD_202498 | JGI IMG/M metagenome (GOLD analysis project Ga0247727, IMG submission 202498) | Biofilm microbial communities from Wishing Well Cave, Virginia, United States - WW16-25 | ecosystem: Environmental > Aquatic > Deep subsurface > Groundwater > Cave microbial mat | place... | reverse complement strand
AAACCGAGCTACCCGCTTACCCGGATTCGGATACCTTGTCATCAAACGCGAAAAAGGCCGCTAAAACCGCAGTGTTGAGCCGCCTGTTTTCGCCAATGTCCAGCAGATTATTCAGCTTTGAGAAGCATCTGGTCGTGCCCAACGAGGACGGAACCATCGCCCACGCCCAACATCGTCAGGGCTGCAAAAGTTGACGAAATCTTTTAAGAAAAGTACGTTGGCAATATGAAAGTCAAGACATCAATCACTCTTTCTAAAGAGTTGCTGAAAACAGTAGACAAGCTTTCCGGACGGAATAAATCGCGCTCAGAATTTATCGAGGCCGCGCTGAAGGCATATATCGCCTTTATTGTCCGCAATGAGCAGAGTGCTAAAGACCTTGAGATTATCAACTGGCGTGCTGATGATCTTAATGAAGAAGCGTTGGATGTTCTCGCATATCAGGTGAGTTTGTGAAACGGGGTGAACTTTATCGAGTCGCCAAACCATCGTCAAGAGACCCGAAAAAATTCAGGGTCTTCGTGATAGTCAGCCGCCAAATCCTGATCGAATCGAAATTTTCAACCGTAGTCTGTGCGCCTGTTTATTCGGTTCACGATGGGCGTCTACCCAAGTAGAGGTGGGGGAAGACGAAGGTTTAAAGCACCACAGCAGTATTCACTGTGACGAGCTGATCAGCATACCGAAATCTGCGTTGACAAATTACGTAGGGGCGCTCTCGCCTGAAAAAGTCAGAGACCTCAACAAGGCGCTACGTATTGCTTTGGAGATTCCAGATTGAAAAGGAGAACGTCATGTCCGATCTCGCGAAGAATACCAAAGCGACGGTGATACCGTGCCTGCGCTATCGCGATGCGCCAGCCGCCATCGAGTGGTTATGCCGGGCTTTCGGCCCTCCTTTGCGATTGGACAAGCATCTGGTCGTGCCCAACCAGGACGGAACCATCGCCCACGCTCAGCTCAGCTTCGGCGCCGGAATGGTCATGCTCGGATCGGTCGTCGAATCAGAGTTCGGCCGATTGATGAAGCAGCCGGACGAGATCGGGGGCGCTGAGACGCAGACCGCTTACGTGATCGTCCCTCTGGCCATTTGGATGCGGACGCGGTCTGTGCGCGGGCGAAGGCCGCGGGCGCCACGATCGTGATGGAGATCAAGGACGAGGATTACGGCGGGCGCGGCTTCACGTGCCGCGATCCCGAAGGTCATCTGTGGAACTTCGGCACCTACGATTCGTGGGAGACGCATCAGTCTTGAAGGCCCTCCCGGTTGGTTGAGTAGTTTGGAGCGACGGGTGTAAACTGCGAATCGGAGGTAACAAATTATGAACAACGCTCTGACTGTCTGTTATTCGCACTGATTTTGGACAAAGTCGAGTCAGGCTTAATATGATTCATCAACTCTTTCTCAAAACCGAATTGATCTCGCCGCCAACCAGAATCGCCACTCCCGTCAGATAGAGCCAAAGCATCAGCACCATCACTCCGCCGAGCGCCCCGTATGTCGCATTGAAATTGCCGAAGTGGGAGACGTAAAAACGAAACCCGAATGAAATCAGCAGCCAGAACGCGACGGCGAAGATCGCACCCGGCGTGAGCCACTCCCAGCGATGCCCCTGCCTGCCTCTCTTGACGTTCGGCGCGAAGTAATAAACCGATTCGACTCCCAGCAACATGAGGCTGATAACGGCGGGCCACTGCGCTATGCTCCAAATGGTTTTGAATGTGCGGCTGAGGCCGAAGGATTTGGCGATCTGTCCGCTGATATTTCCGCCGAAGAAGATCAACGCCAGCGCGGCGACGATGAACGCGGCCAGCCCCAGTGTCAGTGCGACGGCCAGCAATCGCTCTTTCCACCACGATCGGGTCGCAGGCGCGTCGAAGGCGATGTTGAGCGAGATGATGATAGCCTCCATCCCCGAAGACGCCGCCCAGATGGTGACGAGAATGCTGAAAGATAGAAGTCCGCTGCGCTGATGCCCGGTGATCTGTTGGAAAGTGTTGTTGAGCAGCGTGTAGGCTTCGGGAGGAAGAACGTTGCTGAGCAGACCGACCCAATGATCCAGGTTCTGTCGCATCGGCAAAAACGCCAGCAGCGCGGTCAGAAAGATCAGCAGCGGGAAGAGAGAGAAGAGCCAGTAGTAAGCCAGTTGCGCCGCGCGTCCGAAGACCTCGTCTTCGAAGAGCCTGTTCCAGACTTCGGTCGCAAGCTGCCGCCAGGCCGGATTTCGTGGAGTCGGCCAGATTTTATGGACACGACGAGGGCGCGGTTGCGCGCCGCCGGAGTTTTTATTGGCTCTTCGCATCTTCGCGTCTCTTCGCGCCCTCCAGTTGATCGAATCATTTGATCTGAATGGTCACGCGATTGGCTGCGACGCCATTGACCGTGACCACGACTTCGACGCGCCGCTGCCCGCCGCCCGCCAGACTCGCGGGCATCTCGACGTTGATCTGGTCGAGACCGGCGAATGCGCCCTGCGCTCCGGCGTAAAGCGCGCGGGCGTTCTGGCCGCCAATCGTCACACTGACCGCCTCGGCCACTCCGTCGTCATCGTTCGGGTTGGCCGCCTGCGCGCGGCGAATGCCGGTGCAGAACAGGATCATGATGTTCGGTCTGCCATTGACCAGCACGTCGAATGGCGGCTGTTGATAGACGATCCCATCGGGCGTGGCCAACGCTGCCGCATCGCCCGTGCCCGCCGCATTGGCCGTGAAGATTGCCGGCGCAGTCGCAGCGATCTGCGCGGCGCCGACCGCAAAACCGCCTACCGGATTGCCGACGATGATCGTCGCCGAGCCGAGATCAACCGACGAAGGCACGGCGAAGTTGATCTGCTGAGGCGAGACGAAGAAGAGCGGCGCAAGCACGCCGTTGACCGTCAGCGTCGTTCCCGCCAGCTCCGTCGGCAGCGGCAGCTCGCGCGCGACTTCCGTGCGAACGGCCAGGTTGGTTCCGAAGGCGGCGGCGATGGAGTCAGCCGCGAGCGGCCCTGGCCGGAAATCCGCCGCGTTGACTGCGGCGAGCGGGCTGGCCGTGACGACGCGGATGCTGACGGCTTTGGTGTCGCTGAGCTGGCCGTCGCTGGCGATGAAGATCACGTCGAATGTGCGCCCAGTGTCGGCGGTTGACGGCGTCCAACAGAACGCGCCGCGCACGCTGTTGTTGGTGACGTTCGCGGTGGTGAAGCTTGCGCCCGCGGGCAGGCCCGAGGCCGTGATCGTGAGCGGCACGCCTGAGCCTAGATCGTTGGACGAGACGGCGAACTTGATCTCGTGGTTGGCTACAGCGATTTGCGCGGCGGGAACGGCGAGCACCGGCGCCTGGTCGAGCGGGATCGGCGTGAGCAGGTCGAGCCGCATCCGCTCGGTGGCGCGGTTGCTGACGGTCGGCGTCGCGCCGCCGACGGCGTAGAAGAATCCGCCGAGCGTCGCCCCGCCCGAGATGGCGCGCGGCGTGGGCAGGTTGAACGAATCGTCGAGCGCGATCCAGCGGTTGTTGCGCAGGTCGTAGACTTCGGCTCCGGCCAGCGGCGCGCCGCCTGTCACCGCCTGGCCGCCGACGATGAACCACAGCGGGTTGCCGGCAGGGTCTTTGCCGGCGAAGTTGATGCCCAGAAGGCGCGGGCGATTGAGCGGAGCGATCGGCGACCATTGTCTGGTGTTGAAGTCGTAGACCTCGCCGCTCGCCAGCGCGCCGGTCGCGCCGAGGCCTCCGGCGACATAGAGCTTGCCCCCGTTGTAGTGGATCAGCGCGGCATCGTGTCCGAAGCGCGCGGTGCTCATCGGCGGCAGATCGGTCCAGGCGTCGGCGCTCGGGTCGTAGCTTCTCACCGTGGTGACGCCGGACTGTCCGGTGGGGCTTCCGCCCGTGAGGTAGAAGACGCCGCGCTCTTCGTCCGCCGCCAGCGCGTAATCAATCGTGGCTGACGGCGGTTGGGCCGGCATCGTCCACGCATTGGCCGCCACATCGTAAGCGAGATGGAGCCGCGTCACTTGATTCGACGAGTTGAAGCCGCCGGGGATGTAAATCCTGCCTTTCAGGAAGACGGCTTCGCCGCTGTTGATCCCCGTCGGCATCGGCGCGAGGCTGGCGCTCGTCCACGCGGGCGCGCTGACTGCCGGGTCGAGGCGTTGCAGCGTGGCGACCGTGGATGAGTTGGCGGTGGTCGAGCGTCCGCCGATAGCGTAGAGGAATTTGCCGTCGCTCGCGGCTTGCAGTCGTTGCAAGGCTGCGGGCAGCAGCGCCGACGCCTCCCAACGCCGCGCCAGCGTGAAATCCGCCAGTGAAATCACGTCGGTCTCTTCGCCTTCATCGTCAGTCGCGGTGATGCGAATGCGAGCGAGGCTGGTCGGCTCGATGTTCGCCGGGATCTTCCAGGTGAAAGACTGCGCTTCGCCGTCGAGGTTCGTCGCGATGTCGGCGACGAAGATCAACGCGGGCAGCATCGGCCCCGCGCTGCGGAAGAGAGAGATGCGATGCCGGGCGACGGCGCGGTTGTCCGACGAGCGCCAGCGGATGTTGACCACGCTGCGGGCGAACCAGGTCTCGCCGCCGGCAGGGCTGAGTATTTCGACGGTTGGTCGCGAAGGGGCGGTGTAATTGAAGGCATTGGCCAGCGATGTTTGCGCCGATCCGTTGCTGGCCGTGACAGCAACCGCGCCGAGCGCTGCGGCCATTGGCGTCAGCACGCGCAGCGTGTTGGCGTTGATGAAGGTCGCTGTGGCCGGTCGCCCTCCGAACATGACTTGAGTTTCAGGCGTGAAGCTTGCCCCGATCACGGTCACCGCCGTGCCGCCGCGCGCCGAGCCGGAGTTGGGGAAGAGCGCAGTGAGCGATGGCGCGCTGCCGCCGCTCCCTGGCGCGTAGTAAGTAAAGCCGCCTGCGAGCGCCGCTGCGCCGTTGCGATTTACCACCCGCACCGTCACCGCGCCCGCCGGGTGCGCTGGCGTCGTGGCCAGGATCGTCGAGCCGCCGAGCACGCTCACCGCGCTCGCCGGGAGGTTGTCGAAAGTCACCGTCGTCGTTTCGTCCTCAGTGAAACTCGCTCCGCTGATGGCCACGCGCGTGCCGCCAGCCGGCGGGCCGGAGGCCGGACTGACGCCGGTGATCGTGGGCAGAGGCGTGCTGTTTGGCGGGATGATGCTCCGTTCAGCCGAGCGCGCGGTCAGCCGGATGTCGTCAATGTACCAGCCGTCCGCCACAACGCCAGCGTCGGTCAACAGTCGAAATCGAATGCGCGCTCGCGGTTGATTGTCCAGGCCGCGCAGGCTCACACGCGATTGCGCGAACACAGCCTGTGCGCCGGTGAAGCTCGCCGCGCGAATCCACGTCACGCCGTCATCCGTTGAGTATTCGACCAGGCCGAGATCGAAACGATCTTCCGTGGCATAACTCTGCGCGAAGCTCAGAATCACTTCGGTCAAGCCGGTGAAATCGAAGAGCGGCGAGGTGATCGAGCTGTCGCTGCTGTTCGCATAATTGCCGCCGGGGCTGTCGGTCCAACTGCGGTTGCCCGAAGCCGCGCGCGCGTTTGTGATCGCCCACGAGCCGGTCGGAATCCAGCCTTGATTGCCGCGCTCGATGTCGTCTTCGTACACGACCTTCTCGCGCGTGAGCCTGGCCACGGCGATGACCTGCGCGGGACCGCCGCTCGAACTATTCGGATCGTTGTAGGTGATCTGGATCGCATCCCCGACCGCAGCCTGCAACACGCCATCGCCCGGATTGGCGCGGCCTGCCGCGATTCTGACTGCCGCCAGAAAGCTGCCGGCGATGCCAGACTCCGGCGACGTAGTGATTGTCTCCTGATCGCCCGCCGAAGAGCTGGTGACCTGCACCGCGACATTTCCCGCGGCATTGCGGTCGCCGAGCGACAGGTGAATGAATTCGCCGGTCACGTAGTAGACCTTGTCGAGCGCGAGCACGCCGGTGTCGCTGCAATAAGGCGCGCTGAAGAACGATTCGACGGGGGCGCCGTCGTTGGCATCGTCAGTCTTCGCCCTGAAGCCGATCCCGCGTTTGGCGAAGGCCTGCCAGAGGAGGCACTGGTTCGCGCCGCCGTTGTTGACGCGGTCGGCCAGAATGATGGCGTTGCGCGCATCGAGAAATGTCGGCGCGACCGGCGTCAGCTTCATTCCGTCCACCGCGAGCTGAATGCTCTGCCGCTGGCCTTCGCGGAAGCCGTATTTTTGAATCAGCAGCGCGCGCATCTCCCACAACGCGCTGCACCAGATTTCGCCGATGGCGTGCACCTGGACGCGCAGCGCCACGTCTTTGAACGTGAGCGGGTTGATCGTGGTGTCGGTGCTGTACGGGAAACGTCGAATGCCGCGAGTGTAGTTGTTGAGCACGTATTGGCCGACCGGGTAAGAGCCGTTGAGGGCGTCGCCTTCGTTTGCCAGCAGCGCCAACGCAAACCAATCCGACCAGCCTTCGCCCATTCCCCGATCCTGAATCAACCCCAGGCCCGTCGCATTGCCTATCAGCCGGTTGCTCAAGCCGTGCGTCAGCTCGTGAATGATCACGCCCTGATCGAAGTCGCCGTCGCGCTGCGGCGTGCCCGTCCACAAAAACATCTGCACGCGACCGGGCCGTCCATCGGGCGGGGTCGAGAAGTTGGCGTTGTCCTGCCCGCTCCGTCCTGCGCCTCGCCCAACACCGCGTCGGCGCCCTGTCCGCCGAGATTGAAATTGTTCGTCTGAAAATTACCCGCCGCTTCGTTAAATCCGAACGAGTGGAGAATGTCGTGATAACGATTGATCCAGTAAAAGAGATTGACCTGCGCCGCTTTCTGGTTGTTGTCGGTCGTCGGCGATTGCGTCAGATCAACCGGAAAAGAGAAGTTGCCGTCGGGAACCGTCAATCGCGGCAGGTCGGGTTGGTTCGGCGTCGCGTCGCGGTCGAGATAGACGGTGGTGTTGTTGCTGATCAGGTTGTCCGCGTTGACGCCCGCCCACCAGTCGTAATGCGGGTTGCTGATGTCGAAGATCGTCGAGCCGTTGAACGGGGCGGCGCGCAGCGGCAGGTCTTCGCGCTCGACCACAGGCGGGTTGCCGGTTGTGAAGGGCAGGTTCGGGCGCGGGCTTTCTTTGGCGTAGACCAGTCCGTGGGGCCTGAGCGGGTTCTCGTCGTAGCAGGTCAGGTTGTGCAGAAAGAGCAGCGAGCCGCGCTCGGCGTCAATCATCACGAAGTAGACATCGGGCGTCTCACGCATCGTGACGATGAATTGCCACGACAACCGCACCTGCCTGGCCGAAAGCGGGAAGTAGACGAGCCGCGCCGGAACGTGATCGCCGAAGCCCGCCGCGCGATCGAACTCCTGCCGCTGGTCTGCGCCGGTTGGCTGCGCACGCAGAGTGAGCGGCGCGACAATCTCTTCTCCGGCTTCGCGCGCCGCGATTCGCAAGCTTTCGGCGGCGCTCAGTTTCGGAACTGAAGCATTGATCGCGCGTGCGACTTCGGGGATCAGCTCGCCGCTTGCGACGATCACCGCGCCTTCGCGGTCTAGGTGGATCGCATACTCCGTCTGAAAGACTTCCAGCCCGTTGACCTGCTGCCCGAGCGTGACGTGCCTGACCCCGTTGTGGTCGGTTCGATAACGGCGCTTCACGCGCAGCCCGTTCACTTCGTCATCGCCGAGGCGGAACAGGTCGCGGTTGTCCCTGATGAAGCGCCGCGCGATTGTTTCGTCATCGCCCCGCTGCGGCGCGGTCAGAGTTTCGTTGAAGCTCCAGATGCGACTGGGCGCGGCAGTGAGCGAGCTCCAGCGCAACTGCGCGCCCGGTCGTTCGCGTTTCAATCGCCACTGCCGCGCGCCGGGTTGCGAACGGGGCGGTTGCGCTTCGGAGCCTGTTGTCGCAGTCTCCGGCGGCGCGTCGAGCGAGCGACGATGCGCGAGACGCAGGTCGAAGTTCTCGCGCGTGCGCGGCAATGGTCGAGCGGATTGGCGTTGCGCAGAGCTGGGAGAGGCCGGCAATAGAACGACGCTGAAAACCAGCGCCAGCGCCAGTGTCGGAAGAACAAAGCGTTTCATCGGGTCTGCCTCCTTTCGGGGAAAGAGGAACTATCAATCGTCAACTGACAACCATCAACGGTTCCATCGAAAGATAATGCCACGACTGACGATCATTTGATCAATATCGTCACGCGATTGGCGGCCACATTGTTGACCGTGACCACGACCTCGACGCGCCGCTGCCCGCCGCCCGCCAGACTCGCGGGCATCTCGGCGTTGATTTGATCGAGGCCGGCGAATGAGCCTTGAGCGCCCGCGTAAAGCACGCTCGCGGCGCGGCCGTCAATCGTCACGCTGACCGATTCGGCCACGCCGTTGTCGTCGTTCGGATCGGTTGCGGGAGCGTGGCGAAACCCCGTGCCGTAGAGCGCCAGCACGTTCGGTCTGCCGTTGACCAGCACGTCGAACGGCGGGCGCTGATAGTTGACGCCGTCAATTGTGGCGAGCGCGGCTGCATCGCCGCGGCCGGTTGCATCTGCGGTGAAGAGGGCGGGCGCGGCGGCCACGATGTTCGCGCTGCCCAGCGAGTACGCGCCGAGCGGGCTGCTGACGATGATCCTCAAGTTCGGGGCCGCTCCGGGATCAACCGTTGGCGGGACGACGAAGTTGATCTGGGTCGGCGAGACGAAGAACAACGGCGCGGGAACGCCATTGACCGTCAGCGTCGTTCCGGCCAGTGAGAACGGCAGCGGGAACGCCTGCGCGATCTCGATGCGGGTGGCCATGCCGGTTCCGAAGGCCGACGCGATTGAATCCGCCGCCAGCCCCCCCGTGCGGAAATCGGCTGCGTTGACCGCCGTCAGCGGCGATGCCGAGACGACGCGGATCACGACCGATTTGACATCGGTCAATGCTCCGTCGCTGGCGGTGAAGTTGACGGTGAAGCTGCGGCCAACGTCCGATGAAGCCGGAGTCCAACGGAATTCGCCGCGCGCGCTGTTGTTCGTGTCGTTGGCGACGTTGAAGACCGCGCCGCTCGGCAAGCCATCGGCAGTGATCGTGATCGGCGCGCCGGAACCCAGGTCTTGCGCCGAGACTGCGAATCTCAATTCCTGATTGGCAATCGCAATCTGCTGCGCCGGGGGCACGACGACCAGCGGCGGCTGATTCGGATTGATCAGCGTGAAAGAGTCGAGCTTGAACCGTTCGTGAGCAGTAACCGGCGTTGTACCGGAAGTCGCTCCCGTGGTCCCGCCGACCGCATGCAGGAATCCGCCCAGAGTCGCGCCGTTGAAAAATGTTCTCGCCGTGGGCATCGCAAAAGAACCATCGGGCACAAACCAGCGATTGTTGGCTACGTCGTAAATTTCCGCTGAATTGAGCGGCGCGCCAGTGCAGCCGTCTTCGCCGCCGAAGACCAGCCAGAACAATCGGCCTGGGTCATCGCGCGCAACCGCGCTGACGGCGTACCGGCGCGGTTGATTGAGGCTGGCTATCGGCGACCACTGGCCGGTTTGAAAATCGTAAACCTCGCCGCTGGCCAATCCGCCTGGTGTGCAACTGCTGGATGATCCGGTGCCGCCGACCACGTAAAGCTGGCCGTTGATCAAGGCCGCTTCGTGAGCGAACCGCGCGGTTTTCATCGGCGGCAACTCGCGCCACGTGTTGTTGCGCGTGTCGTAAGCCTGAACGTTCGAGACGGGAACGTTCAGGTCGCTGCCGCCCGTCACGTAAAAGACGCCCTGCTGTGTGTCAGCGGCGATCGCGTAGATGCCCACGCCCACTGGCGGCGCAGGTTGCGCCGACCACGAATTGGTCGCGATGTCGTAAACCCGAAGGTTCCTGTCAATCGTCGCCTGCGCAGTGAATCCGCCGGGCACGTAAATTTTGCCCCCCGGTTGTGAGAGGATCGCAGCCGCCTCAATCGCATTAAGCTCGACGGGCAACGGCGCGAGTCCTTCAGACCAGGCGGGCGGATTGGCCGCCGGATCGAGCCGTTGAACCGTCGTGACGGCGGACGAGTTGTTGGTCGTCGTGCGGCCGCCGATGGTGTAGATATATTGCGCATCGGCCGCCACCGCCAGGTGATTCAACGCGCTGGGGAGCGCCGTTGACGAAGCCCAGCGACGCTCGATGGTGAAATCGCTGCCGGAGAACGCCTCCTGGCTCTCCGTGCCTTCGTCGTCAACGGCGACCACGCGAATGCGCGCGACAGTCGCCGGCGAGATCGTGATCGGGATCCTCCAGTTGTACGATTGAGCCTCGCCCGCCACATCGGCGGCAATGTTGGCGATGAGCGAAGGCACGGTGGTCGTGCTGCGATAGAGCGCGATGCGGTGTCTGGCCACGGCCCGGTTGTCCGAAGATTGCCAGCGCAGGGTGATGGTCGAACCGGCGAAAACTTTCTCGCCGCCGCCCGGCGTGATCACTCTGACCGTCGGCGGCGTCGGCGCGGTGTAGTTGAACGCGGCAGACAATCTGGCCTGCGACGATTGCGGATTGCTCGCCGCGACGTCAACCGCGCCGGTGTTGGCCGACGCAGGCGCGACGGCGCGTAATGCGTTCGAGTTGATGAAGGTCGCGGCGGCGTTCTGCGAGCCGAAGGTCACGGTCGTTTGCGGCGTGAAGTTTGATCCGTAGACCGTGACGACGGCTCCGCCTCTGGCCGAACCCGAAGTGGGAAAGATATTCGTCAGTTGGGGCGCGCTGGTGACGCTGCCATTGACGAAGTAGGTGAAGGCGTTGGTGAGCGTGGCCGCGCCGTATCGCGTCTCGACCCGCACGGTGACTGGCCCCGCGCCGTGCGAAGGCGTGTTGGCCGCGATGGCTGCGCCTCCGAGCACTCGCACATTCGCCGCCGGAGCGTTGTCGAAGAAGACTTTCACGTCGCTGTTCTCGGTGAAATTTGCGCCGGAGATCGTCACTGGCGTGTTCCCGCTCGGCGATCCTGAAGCGGGCGCGACGGCGGCGACCATCGGCGCGAGCGCGCCCTGCGGCGGAATGAATCTCAGGTCGGACGAGCGGGCGATGATGCGGATGTCGTCAATCGTCCATCCGTCGGCGGTCGCGCTCACGTCGGTCAGCAGCCTGAACCGAATGCGGGCGCGCTGCTGCCCGGCCAGCGCATCCAGATTGATTCGGGCCTGCGCGAACGGAGTTTGAGTGCCGGTGAAAGCCACAACTCTTTTCCAGCTTGCGCCGTCATCCACCGAATACTCGACGATGCCGTAATCGAAACCCTGTTCGAGGTTGTAACTGTGCGCGAAGGTCAGAACGGCTCCCCCGGCGCGGGACAGATCGAACAGCGGCGAGACCAGTGCCGCGTCGGTATTGTTCGCGTAAGCGCCGCTGGGGCTGTCTGTCCACGACTGGGTCGGAGAGGCCGACCGCCCGTTGAAGATCGCCCACGTTGGGGCCGGCGTTCCGCTCACACTCCATCCCCGGTTGCCTGATTCGACGGTGTCTTCGAGAAAGATCGCTTCGCCGACGACCTCCACCTGCGAGGTGACCTGCGCCGGGTTGCCCTGGCCGTTGTTTGCGTCGTCGTAGCTGACGATGATCTTGTCGCCGGCCTGAAGCGACGCCTGCAACGATCCGTCGCCGGAATTCGCGCGGCCGGGAACCACACGCAGGCTGGCGGTGAAGTATCCGACGATGATCGGGTCGGGCGTGAGCGTGACCGTCTCCTGATCGTTGGTCGCAGAGCTTCTCACCCGCACCTGGACGGGGCCAGAAGTTGTGGATGCGTTACGGTCGCCGAGCGAGAGCCTGATCGTTTCGCCGAGCAGATAGTTTTTCTGGTCGAAGCGGATTGATCCGAGATCGCTGCAGGACGACGGCATATCGAACGATTCGACGGGCGCGCCGTCGCTCGAATCAATCGTGCCGGCTGAAAACCCCTGGCCGCGTTTGCTGAACGCCTGCCAGATCAAACATTGGTTCGCGCCGCCGCTGCTCACTTTGTCTGCGAGCAGGATCGCGTTGCGCGCGTCGAGGAAGGTCGGATTGACTGGCGTCAGCTTCAATCCGTCAACGACGAGCTGAATGCTCAGCCGTTGGCCTTCCTGAAACCCGTGTCTGCGGGTCAACTGCGCGCGCATTTCGAGCAGCGTGTTGCACCAGATTTCGCCCACGGCGTGCACTTCGGTGTTGCGCGAGATGTCGCCGAAATTGTAAGGATAGACCTGCAAATTCGTGCTGTACGGAAAGCGGCGGATGCCTCTGGCGTAGTTGTTGAAGGCGTACTGGCCGACGGCGTATGTCCCGTCCAGATCGTCGTTCTCGCTGCGCAGCAGAACGATGCCGAAGTAATCCGACCATCCTTCGCCCATTCCGCGACTTTGCATTCCGGTCAAGCCGGTCCCGTTGCCGACCAGCCGCGTGCTCAAGCCGTGAGTCAGCTCGTGAAGGATGATGCCCTGATCGAGGTCGCCGTCGAGCTGAGGCGAAGCCGTAGTCCACAGGAACATTTGAATCCTTGCGGCTGTTCCATCGCGCCCGCCCGAATAACTGGCGTTGTTGATTCCGCTGCCGTCCTGAGCCTGCGCCTGAATCGCGTCGCTGCCCAAACCGCCCAGCCCGAAATTGTTCGTCTGAAAATTGCCCGCCGCTTCGTTGAAGCCGAACAGATAGATGATGTCGTGATAGCGGTTGACCCAGTAAAAGAGATTGACCTGCGCGGCTTTCTGATTGTCTTCGGTGGTCGGCCCTTGCGTGAAATCAATCGGGAAGGTGAAGTTGCCGTCGGCGACGGTCAGGCGCGGCAGGTCGGCGAGGTTGTCGTTGTTGCGGTCCAGGTGCGCGTCAACGTTGTTGCTGATCAAGCCCGTCGCGGGCTGTCCCGCCCACCAATCGAAATGCTGATCGTTCGAGCTGAATGCCGCCATGCCGTTGAACCCGGTGGCGCGGAACGGTAGGTCTTCACGAGCGACTACGGGAGGATTGTTGCTGACGTGAGGGGCGTCTGGACGCGGGCTGTCTTTCGTGTAAACCAGTCCGTGTGGCGATTGAGCGGTTTGAGAATACGGAACATACGGAACAAACGGAACAGACGGAAACTTTCCGTTTATTCCGTCTATTCCATAGGTTCCGTATTCTCTTCTGACGCCATTGAAGCCAAATCCATCTTCAAAACAATGCCAGGTCAGATTGTAGCGATAGAGCAGTGAGCCGCGTTCCGCGTCAACCACGATCAGGTAAGTGTCGGGCGTCTCCTTCTTCCACAAGATGAATTCCCACGCCAGTCGAAGCTGGTCGCCGGAGAGCGGGAAGTAGACCAGCCGCGCTTCGACCTCCCTGGCGAAAACATTCGCGCCGTCTTCGTTGCTGAAGACCTGGGATTGGCTCTTGCCTGTAGCCTGCTTGCGCAACCTGAGCACCCCCCTGATTTCGGCATCGGCGAATGCTGCGGCTCTTCGCAGCGACTCGGCTGCCGGCAGGCGCGGGCGAGCGAGATTGATCGAGCGGGAGGCTTCGGGAATCAATTCGCCGCTGGCGGCGATGACCGATCCGTGGCGGTCAAGGTGAATCGCGTACTCGCACTGAAAGACCTCAATCCCGTTGACCTGCTGTTGGAACGTCAGGTGGATGACTTGATTAACCTGAGATTGATAACGGCGCGCGATTTTCAACTCGTCAATCTCGCTGGCGTTGAGGCGGAAGAGATCGGTGTTGGTTTTGAGAAACTGTCTGGCTGTGACCTCGGCGTCGTTTTGGCTCGGCTCGCTCAGCGATTGTTGAAGGCTGAAGATGCGGCTCGGAGTTCCGGTGAGCGAACTCAACTGCATTTGCGTCTGCGGTCGCGCGCGCATCAGTTTGGACTGGCGGGCGTTGATTGCGCGAGCGGGCAATTTGATTTCCGTCCTGTTCGATTCGTCGGAGCTTACGGGAAGCGTGCGCGCCAGGTTGGCGCGAATATCGAAATCCTCGAGTCGGCGAAGGTTTCGACCCTCCGTCGCGCCTTGAGAGTTTGTTGATTGTACGCTTTCGTTCGTAGATGATGACTCTCTGATTTGTGCGGTCGTCGAGATCGCAATTGAAAGAGCGGAGATTGTGATCAGGATTGCGGCGGAGACGAGCAGGATTCTTTTCATTGGCAAATTCATCCGGGTGATGGCGCGTTGCGGCGCAGGTTGAAATTCGAGCGACCTGAAGCCGGAATCTGTTTGGATTCAAGCGCGGTGATTATAACTGAGAAAAAGCCGGGGGCTGAACCGCCTCTCGCCAGCCCCACAGCCAGAACGGGCGGGAGGAAGAAACGTTTCAGGCCGATTGCTTACCAAATTCGTCGCCTGATAATCTCTCTTCTGACGAGTTGTTCAAGGTTGAGCGGCTGAACTGACATCTATTCACAGTTGGCCACAGTTGGTGCACACAATGAAAATTCTGGTAACGGGAGCGACAGGTCTGATAGGCAGGGCGGCTTGCCAGATGCTGGTCAAAGAAGACCACCAGGTCGTGGTCTTGTCCAGGCATCCTGAGGCAGCGAAAAGTTTGACGGGGTCGAATGCTTTTCGCTGGGAGGCCGAGGCTGAAGCGCCGCCGAGAGAAGCCTGGGAAGGCGTTGACGCCGTCATTCATCTGGCCGGCGAGCCGGTGACGGCGAGGTGGACGAACGAGCAGAAAAGGCGCATCCGCGATTCTCGCGTCATCGGCACGCGAAATCTGGTTGCCGGAATGAAAGAGTCCGGCAACGCGCCCAAAGTTATGATCAGCGGCTCGGCGGTCGGATATTACGGCAATCGCGGCGATGAGGTTTTGAATGAAAGCTCGGATGCGGGCGCCGGATTTTTGAGCGAAGTCTGTTTGGAGTGGGAAGCTGAAGCCGCGCGCGCGCGCGATCTGGGGGTGAGGACAGTGAACGTGCGAATTGGCGTTGTGCTGAGTCCGTCAGGCGGCGCGCTGGAAAAGATGCTGACGCCTTTCAAACTCGGGTTGGGCGGACGATTGGGCGGCGGAAGGCAGTGGTTTCCCTGGATTCACATTGACGACATCGCCGGAATTCTGCGCCACGCCTTGATCACTCCGGCGATCAGCGGCGCAATCAACGGCGTCGCCCCCGGCATCGTCACCAACGAAGATTTCACCCGAGAACTGGCTGCCGCATTGCATCGCCCGGCTTTCTTTTCCGTTCCCGAATTCGCCTTGCGAATCCTGATGGGCAAGATGGCTGAAGTCGTGATAGCCAGCCTGCGCGTCGTTCCGCAAGTCGCTTTGGAGACGGGCTATCAATTTAAATATCCGAACCTGAGACCGGCGCTCGAGACGCTGCTGACAAAGTAGCGTCTTCAGCAATCCGTAAATTAACGATTCTTCTTTCGCGCCGGCGCTCCTGCCCGGCTGTAACGCAATGCAACTTTAACCCAATACCAGTGAATGAATTCAAGCTGCTCGCGGAAGGGCAGCAACTTTATCCTTCGGCGGCGCAATCAATTTTTGCCTGCGCGCATTGGTCAGGCGGGGAAAAGGTAGCACA
>Ga0247727_10011507_pt1 | contig 15426 bp, 15 predicted proteins | sample WisWelCaveWW1625_FD_202498 | JGI IMG/M metagenome (GOLD analysis project Ga0247727, IMG submission 202498) | Biofilm microbial communities from Wishing Well Cave, Virginia, United States - WW16-25 | ecosystem: Environmental > Aquatic > Deep subsurface > Groundwater > Cave microbial mat | place... | reverse complement strand
ACGCGATCGCGCGGTCGGCGGCGGCCTCGCGTTCGGCGTCCCATGTCGAGTCCGCGAGGTGGTACGGGTGTGACCTGACGCCGACGGTCACGACGTGACGCCCCTCGGGCGCGAGCGACGGGTCGTGCACGCTGGGGATGCACACCTCCATGTGCCCGGTCGCTGCGATCCTCCCTTGCCGGGCGCCGGCCTGGTCCGCATCGAGGTCGGCGAGCGGCTTCGTGATCTGCAGCAGACCGCGGTGGTAGTCCTGCACCGACGGCGACCCGTCACCGCGCAGTCGCGGGAGACCCTCGACGGCAAGGTTGAGCTTCATGCTCGCCCCCTCGCATCGGTAGGCCTCGATCCGAGCCACGAGCCCTGCCGGGAGGGCGTCGCGCCCCACCAGCCCGAGGAACGTGCGCTTGGGGTCGGCGTTCGACGCGATCATCGTGGCCCCGATCAGGCGGCCGTCGGAAAGGACGACAGCGCGGACGCGCTCCCCCGCCACGTCAACGGCCACCACTTCGGCGCCTGTCGTGATCGCGACCCCCGCCTCCCGTGCGGCGTCGGCCAGCAGGGTCGTAAGGGTCCCCATCCCCCCGCGGACGAACCCCCACCCCACACCGCCGCCGGAGCCACCACCCGCCGCCTCGTGGAGCAGGCTGTACGCGGTCCCGGGTGCTCGGTCCGGCGAGCGTGTTGCTGATGGACTCCCAGCCCAGCGCCGCCTTCACGATGTCGGAGGAGAACCGCTCGTCGAGGTACCTGCTCGCCGACGTGGCGAACAGGTACGCCATCTCGTCGAGGTCGCGACGGTGCCGCACCCCGATCCCCGCTAGGCGGACCATCTCGCGCACGTCGCCCGCGCGGCGGATCCCCGGATCGGGCGCGGGGCGATCGAACAGCGGAGTGAGGGCCCCGGCGATCCGCGCCAGGCGGCGCTCGTACCCGGGGAACGCGCGCGCGTCCTCCGGGGCGTGAGCCCGGATGGCGGCGATCGAGCCGTCGAGATCGTCGTGGAGTTCGAACGTGTTCCCGTCGGGGAACACGTGCAGGGCGGGACCGGCCGCATCGACCCGGAGCCCGCGACGGACCAGGTCGAAGTCCCGCCAGATCACCGGGCTCAGCATCGACAGGACGTACGCGCCCGGCGACGCGCGGAACCCCGGCGCGAACTCCTCGGTGACGCATGCGCCGCCGACGATCTCGCGCCGTTCGAGGACCTCGACGTCGAGGCCCGCCCGCGCCAGGTACGTGGCGGCGACGAGGCCGTTGTGGCCGCCACCGATCACGACGACGTCGCGCGACCTCACCTGAGCCACCCCCCCGCCTGTTCGAGCACCGCCGCGACGACGCGGGCCGCGGTCGCGACCTCGTCGATCGCGACGCGCTCGTCCGGGTGGTGCGCGAGCTCGAAGTCCCCGGGACCCCAGACGACTGCCTGCGAACCCGAGCGGTCGACGAAGTTGTGCGCGTCGGTCCACGCCGGGACGCCGAGTTCCGTCGCGGGTCCACCGGTCTCGCGTTCGAGGGCGCTGCGGAGCGCGAGCAGGACCGGCGCATCGCCCGGCGTCTCGAACGGTTCCACGCTCTCCTCGACGAGCTCGAGGTCGGCGTCGTAGGCCTCGGCCAGCTCCCGGACCCTGCCCTCGATCGCAGCCGCCGACCGCTCCCCCGGCACCACCCGGACCTCGAGCCGGAGCGACGCCCGGTCGGGGATGACGTGGAGCTCGCTGCCGCCCTCGAAACGCATGACGCTCGGCACGCCCCGTCCGAGCATCGGATGCGTCTGCTGCGCGAAGGGCTCGTCGTGCACGGCGAGCACGAGCCTCGCCGCCTTCTCGATCGCGTTGTCGCCCAGCTCGGCGAACGCGCCGTGGACCGCCGCGCCGCGGACGCTGAGTCTGACGTCGACGAACCCGGCCTCTGCGACGCCCACATCGAGCCTGCTGGGTTCGCCCGCGATGACGTGCCGAGGCGCGAGCGCATCGGCCATGACGATCGACCCCCGTCCGAGCTCCTCCTCGTCGACGCAGATACCCACGGCGGCCGGCAGCGCGGTCAGGTCGACACCCCGCTCCCGGGCGAGCAGCATCCCGAGCAGGAACGCGACGACCGAGCCCTTGCAGTCCCCGGCGCCCAGCCCGTGCACATGGTCCTCGTCGCGGGTGGCCGTCCACGGCCATGCCGGCACGACCGTGTCGATGTGCGCGGTCAGCAGCAGCTCGGGCCGTTCGCTCCATCCGATGACCAGATCGTCGGCGGCGCCGGCGACCGCGAGCCGGCGGACGGGCAGATCCCACGCTTCGCATCGCGCGACGACCTGCCCGACCGCCTCGTACTCCAGACCCGAGGGCGACGTGATCGAGACCAGGGCGAGCAGTTCCTCGGCGGCGGTCTCGCGCAGGCCGTCGGCGTCGGTCAGACGATCGATGCGAGCACCTCACCGACCTGCCCGTAGGCCCATCGGAGCAGCTCCGGCTCGAGCACGAGCGACGGCTGCAGGTTGAGCGACGTCGTGCTCGAGTCCGCCAGGATCCCGCGCTCGGCCAGGCCATGGGTGAGCCGGTGCTGCAGCGCGGGGTCGCGCTCCCTCGTTGCACGATCGGTGACGAGCTCGATGGCCTGGAACCCGCCGGTCGCCCGCACGTCGCCGACAGCCTCGAACCGCGCGGCGATATCGTCGAGCGACGAGCGGCCGGCGTCCTCCAACGCCATGACGTTCGCGAGCACGGGTTCGTCGCGGAACACGGCGAGCGTCTCGAGGGCCGCGGCGCACGAGGCCGGGAACCACGACCAGGTCGACCCGGTCGAGAGGTCGTCGAAGCCCATCGCTCGATCGGTACCGAGGACCGCGCCGATCGGCATGACCCCGCCGCCCATCGCTTTGCCCAGCGCGATGAGATCGGGTCGCACCCCCCATCGCTCCACCGCGAACATCGTGCCGGCGCGCCCGTAACCGCATTTCACCTCGTCGACACCGAGCAAGAACCCGAACTCCTCGACGAGCCCGGCCAGCGCCGACCAGAACGCTGCGGGCGGCGCCACGCACCCCCCCGAGCCCAAGACCGGCTCGATCACGATGCCCGCGACCTCGCCTGGATCGATGGCGTGGAACAACAGGTGGTCGCGGAGGTAGTCGACCGTGCCGTCGCCGCTGCCACCGGGACGTGCGACGAACGGCGTGCGGTAGGGGTTGGGGTACGGAACGTGCACGAACCCGGGCATGAGGGCGCGGTAGCCCGCCGAGAGGTCGCTCGTCTCGGCGCCCACCGCGCCCGCGGTGCCCGCCTCGCCGTGGTAGCCGCCCATGAAGCCGATCACGATCGGGCGGCCGGTCGCGCGACGCATGAACCGAACCATCGTCTCGACGGCCTCGGTGCCGTTCAGCGCGATGTCGACGCGGGTGATCCCGGGGGGCGAGATGGCGATGAGCTGCTCGGCGAGGGGCGCCATGTATCCGTGGGCGTAGAAGTGGGCGTCCTCCAAGCCCGTCGTGCGCAGGGCATCGACCGCGGCTCGCGTGATGCGCTCGTTCGCGGCGCCCAGGGGCACCGACGCCATGCCGCTGATCAGGTCGAGGAAGACGTTGCCATCGACGTCTTCGATCCACGACCCGTCCTTTCGGGCGATGACCACAGGGCCAAGGCCGTGAACGAGCCCGGGGTAAGCCACCTTCCCGAGCCGTTCGAGGATCTCGCGGGCCTTCGGGCCCGGCAGCGGCAGCGTGACGTGTGGGCCGTCCACTTCAGCGGCCTCGCCGGATGATCTCGCGCGCGGCGTTGCGACCGTTCGCGCCCGTGACCCCGCCGCCGGGGTGGGTCCCGGCGCCGCAGAGGTAGAGGTCGCGGATCGGGGTCGTGTGGTCGGCGTAGCCCCGGACCGGGCGAAGGAACAACAGCTGGTCGGGGGACATGTCGCCGTGCAACGCGTGGCCGCCGGTGAGACCGATCAGCCGCTCCAGGTCGAGCGGCGACAACACCTGGCGGTGCCTGATCATCGCGGGCAAGCTCGGGAAGTGCTCGGCGATCGCGGCCACGGCGCGGTCGGCCCGATCGTCCTTGATGGCGTCCCAGTCCTGGTCCTTCAGCGTGTACGGCTGGGAGTTCACGTCGATCGTCACCACGTGGTGGCCTTCGGGCGCGAGCGACGAGTCGTGCACCGTGGGGAAACACAGCTCGATGTGCGCGGGGTCTGCCGCAACGCCTTGCACGGCTTGCGCCTGTTGATGGTCCAGGTCGGCGATGAAGGGGTTCAGCTCCATGATCCCGCGGTGGTAGGGCTCGACCGTGCCATCGGCCGTGCCGCCGACGCTCGGCAGCGAATCGAGCGCGAGGTTGATCTTCATGCTCGTGCCCATGCAGCGGTACGCGCGGATCTTCGTCACGAAGTCGTCGGGCAGGTCACCGGGTTCGGTCAACCCCAGGAACGTGCGTTTGGGATCTGCGTTCGAGACCACGCGATGCGCGCGGATCTCCTCCCCTGTCGTGAGCCGCACGCCGGTCGCCCTCCCGGCATCGGTGAGGATGCGCTCCACCTCGGCCCCCAACCGGATCTGGCACCCGGCCTCGCGCGCCGCGACCGCCATGGTCTCGGTGAGCCGGCCCATACCGGCGCGAACGAACCCCCACTGGCGCACCCCCCCGTCGACGCTCTCGCTCGCGTGGTCGTGCAACAACACGAACGCCGTGCCCGGCGTCGACGGTCCCGCAACGGAGTCGTTGATCGCGTGCCACCCGAGGGCCGCACGCACGTGCTCTGACTCGAAGTACTCCGCGAGGTACTTCGTGGCGGAGGTCGAGAACAGGTACGCGAGGTCGGCGGCGTGGCGCCGGTGCTTGAACCCCAGCCGGCCCCACTTCGCCAGCTCCTTGAGGTCGCGCCAGGTCTTTACGCCCCGCTCAGGTGCGATCCACTCGAACGCAGGGAGCACGCTTTGCACCAGGCGCGACAGGTCGCCTTCGAATCGCTCCAACGCGTCGGCGTCACGCGGTGAGAATCGTTTCGTCTCGGTGACGTTGGCCGCCATGTCGTCGCCCAGCTCGTAGCGCGCGGCGTCGGGGTAAAGGTTGAGCGTGGGCCCGGCGGGGTCCACCACGATGCCGCGACGGACGAGGTCCATGTCGCGCCAGATCGCCTCGCGGAGCATCGACAAGACGTAGGCGCCCGTCGAGGCGCGGTAGCCGGGGGCGAACTCCTCGGTCGTACAGGCGCCCCCCACGATGTCGCGGCGCTCCACGACCAGGGTCCGCATGCCTGCGCGGGAGAGGTAGAAGCCCGCAACGAGCCCGTTGTGGCCGCCGCCGATCACGACCGCGTCGTACACGTCCGCCATCGGAACCTGGAACCCCTCTCGCGCGCGAGTCGTGTGTCGAGGCCGGTGAGTCGGAGGCTAGTGAGCCAGATTGCAGACTGTCAACCATCGAGCTAGCGTCGTGGCAGAGGTCAGCGGGTGTCCTTCACGACCTCGCCGCCCTTCATCACGAAGGGCACCGATTCCAGCAGGGCGATGTCGCCGGTGGGGTCACCGGGCACCGCGATGAGGTCCGCGTACCGTCCCGCGGTCACCGCTCCGACCCGGTCCTGCCACCCGATCAGCTCGGCGGCAACGGTCGTTGCGCTCGCGATCGCCTGCATCGGCGTCATGCCGAAGCGCACGTAACAGCTGAGGTTCTTCGCCTCGGTCCCGAACGGTGCGATGCCGGTGTCGGAGCCGTTCGCGATCTTGGCCCCCGCCGCCACCGCTTTGCCGAACATGGTTCTGCTGACCTCGTTCGTCCACGCGACCTTGCGCAGGACCTCGTCGCTGTACCCCAGCGAGGGTCCCTGCTCGATCATGTGATCGCCGTCGGACATGTCGATCACGAGGTAGGTGTCGCTCGCCACCACGAGGGCGAGCGCCTCGTCATCGATCAGCGATGCGTGCTCGATGCTGCGAACGCCCGCCCGAACCGCACGCTTGACGCCCTCGGGGCCGTGAGCATGCGCCGCCACGTAGGTCCCCCGGAGCGCGCATTCCTCGACCGCCGCCCGCAGCTCGTCTTCGGTGAACTCGGGTGTGCCGGGGTTCGTGCCGCTCGTGAGCACGGCGCCGGTGGCGATGACCTTGATGAAATCGGCGCCGTAGCGGAGGATCTGGCGCACGTTCGCGCGCATCTGGTCGACACCGCTGGTGACGCCGAAACGCAGCTCGCGCGGCACGACGGCATCGACGTCGACCGCCAGCCCGGTCAGGTCGCCGCCGCCGCCCGGACACGTGATGTACGCGCCGGCGCAGAGCATGCGAGGACCTGGGAACCACCCGTTGTCGATGCCCTCGCGGATCGCGATGTCGGTGAAGGCGCGGAACGAGCCCACGTCGCGGACGGTGGTGAAGCCGGCCTCGAGCACGAGGCGAGCGTTGCGAACCCCGACGATGGCGTCTTGGGCACCGCTGCGCATCACGAGCGATGCGTACCCCTGGCCCTGCTCCTCTTCACCCGCCAGATGCGAATGCAGGTCGAGGAGGCCGGGGAGCAACGTGTGGCCGGCGAGGTCGATCGTGGGCCGATCGGAGGGCGCATCGGCCGCCGGCAACACGGCCTCGATGCGGTCGTCAGTCACCAGCACCACGTGATCGGCGACGATGACACCTGCGCCGGGGTCGAGCACCCGGTCGGGCGTGAGCAGGACGCGGTTCGTCACCGACCGAGGATAGCGGCCCTACGTCGTGCCGTGCTCGATGTCGCGTGTCGCCGTCGCGCACGCCGACCGCAGCTCCGCGCCGTCGAACGACCGCTCATGGCCGGCGTGCGCGACGGCGACGTCCAGCCCGGCGATCCTCGCGAGCGAGCGCGAGGCCGCGGCCGGGTCTTCCCAATCGAGCCGGGCACCGACGTAGAGCGCGTCGCCGGTGAACAAGATCCCCGAGGACTCGTCGAATAGACACGCCGAGCCGGCCGTGTGGCCGGGGGTGTGCAACACGGTGAAGCGGCGGTCGCCGAGGTCGATCACATCGCCCTCGCCGAGCAGCATCGTGGGCTCGGCCCCCGGGGTCGTCCAGCCTTCGACGTCGAAACCGGCCGCCGGCAGGGCCCTGAGCAACACGTCGGGCATCGGCACCGAGTAGTAGGCGTAGACCGCTCGCAGCTCGTCGTCCGCCGCTTCGGCCAGCAGGCGGAGCCGGTAGGGCGACCGGGTCATGTCGGCATCGTCGCGGTGCACACGCCGGTCGTCGAACTCGTGCAGTCCGCCGACGTGATCGAAGTGGCCATGGGTCGCGAACGCCACGACCGGCTTGCCGTCGGCGAGCGCATCGATCGCCGTGCGGAGCGGTCCGATCCCGTTGGCGGCGTCGACGACGAGGTCGGCGTCGCGACCGGGAACGTGCCAGACGTTGGCGGTGAGCATCTGGTCGACGTGGGGCTCCCACAGCCGGGTGACGCCTCCACCGGCGTCGGCCGCGTGGAACCACGGGTGTGCGACATGGAGCACGCCGGTTCCGGCACGGTCACTCATCTCTCCCCCGGGCGGTCATGGGTCGGTCCGGTCGGCGAAGGCAACCGATCCGGCAGGCGGTCGCAGGCAATGCTCAGACCACATCGAAGCGTTGTAGCTGCCGACGTTGAGGATCGCGAGCACGTCCCCCTCGGCGACGGCCGGCATGGGGAGGTCCTCGCCGAACAGATCGTCGCCTTCGTTGATGTGTCCCGCGACGGTCACGACGCCCGCGGGCGGAGCGTCGGCCGCGGCCACCGGCACGATCGTGAGAGGATCGCCGTACACGAATCGCTCGCACGCCTGGTTCCAGCCGGTGTCGACCCCGACGAACGTCACGCCGTCGCGCTCCTCCACCGTGACGATTTCGGTCAGCAACACCCCGGCCTGCTTCACGAGGTAGTCGCCCGGCTAGGTGGACACGACCACGTCGAGCGGCCCGAGATGCGCCGCAGCGATGGCGGCCCACCACTCGAGGTCCAACGGCTCGTCGCCCGTCTCGATCGGCACACCGAGGCCCCCGCCCGTGTTCACCTCTTCGATGGGGCACCCCGCATCCAGCAACGCGGCGGTCATGGCCCCCACCCGGCGCAGGGTCTCGTCGAACGCGTCGAGCCCGGGCGTGAGGTACCCGTCGCCTACATGCACGTGGACGGTGTCGATCCGCAGGTCGTGCCGTGCCGCGATGCCGAGCGCCTCGTCGAGCTGCTCGGCGAACAGACCGAACTTCGTCGGGCGGGCACCCGCGTACTTCGTCGCCCCGGCCATGTCGTGGCTCGCGCCGATGCGGGGGTTCACGCGCACACCGACGGTGGAGCCCGGTGCTCGGCGCCCGACGCGTTCGAGCTGCGACAGCAGATCGACGTTGAGGTGGACGCCGGATCCGACGATGGCGTCGAGGTCACGCTCGGACAGGTTCGTGCCCGTGTAGCTGATCTCATCCGGTGTCCAGCCATGGGCGAGCGCCCACTCGACCTCGCCGGGCGACGAGACGTCCATGCCCACCCACGGGCATCGTTCGCGGAGGGCGGCCAGCACGTGTGGATCGCGCTGCGCCTTCAGCGCCAACCGAACGAGGCCCCGGAGCCCGGTGTGCTCGAGCGCCGCGCGAAGCCCGACCGCCTGCGCCTCGATGTGGGGCAGGTCGTAGACGTAGGTCGGCGTGCCATGGTCGCGGGCGATCGATCCGGCGTCGCGGCCAGCGATCCGCAGTCGGCCGTTGCGGACATCGAGCCCGGGCCGCGCCCACCACGTGTCACCGATCGCCGGAGCGCTTCGCATCCCGGCGGAGCCTACCGCCGGCGGATGGAGCGGATCGCGACCGCTGGTCGACTAGCTGCTCGAGGCGGGCTCTTGCGTGGGCTCCTGCTTGGGCGCCTCGTCGGCCATGGCGGGCGTCGCATCGGCCACGGGCCGCATCGCCAGCAGACCGGCAGCGATACCGACGAGCCCACCCAGCACCGACACGTAGATCCCCGAGGCGGCTTCGGCGCCCACCCCGACGTTGTCACTCCGCAACAGACCCCACACGCACGCGAGCGTCAGCACCACGGCGCACAGGGTGAAGAGCATGTTCATGGCCTTGCGGATCTGCGGATCGGACATGACCACCGACGCGCCCCCGAACACGAGCAGACCGACGGTCATCGCCAAGGCGAGCAGCCCCGAGACGTCGGCGGTGCCGCTGAACACGGCGGTGGGTGATTCCCACCAGTCGGAATAGATGCCGAGGAGCCCGACGAGACCTGCGACCGAAGCGGCGACACCCGGGTAGTTGATGTTCTGTGAGCTGCGCTCCATGACGAACCCTCCTCCGGAACGGGCGACGGCTGGATGCTCCCCCGCCTGGCCGTCCCATGCAACGACCTGGAGCGACTGACCAGGTATCGGCAGGGCATCGCTCAGGCTCAACCGTCCGCAGCTGACGAGCCCGCCTGCTACCCGGGATGTGCGGTTCAGAAGGCATAGCTCGGAGGCGGAGGTTGGCAGAGCTCTTCCGTCCTGGCCAGCAGCTCGTCTCGTCTGGCGGCGATCTCGGCGGCTGGCGCGCCGGCGAGCAGGTTCGTGAGCTGGTACGGGTCGGTCGCGAGGTCGTAGAGCTCCTCGACCATCACCGACACATCATCGGGGTCGTATCGCACGAACAGCTCCGTCTGCGTGCGTACGGCACAGTAGGTGGGTATGAACCCCTCGGTCCCGGCGGTGTCGAAGTGCTCGATCAGCAGATCCGTCCGCCAGGCGACGCCGTCCCCGCGCAACAGTGGCAAGAGGCTCATGCCCTCCATCGCGAAGGGCGGGGTAACGCCGGCGGCGTCCACGAAGGTCGCCGTGAGATCGATGTTCCCGACCATCCTGCCGTCGACCGACCCTGGCTGGGCGACGACCGCGTCCCACCTGATGGCCACGGGGATGCGGATGCTCTCCTCATAGGCGACGGTCTTGCCGAAGTACCGGTGCTCCCCCAGGAGATGGCCGTTGTCGCTCGCGTAAACGAAGAGCGTGTTGGGCAGACGCCCTGTGTCGGTGAGGGCTTGCAGCACCGTGTCGACCGCGTCATCGACCGCGTACAGAGAGCGGCATCCCTTCGTCCAGGTGTTCTTCGCCTGGTTCAGCTTCGTCGTGTCCCAGGGGAGGCTCTGGATGAATGACGGCTTGTCCGTAACGTCGGGCTCACCGACGCTCGGCGTGATCGCGCGAGCCGGACAGGCTGCCATCGCGTGCCGGGGCGCGGGCGTGCGCGGCGTGTGAGGAGCGACGGGGGTCGCGTAGAGGAACAGCGGCTGGTCGGCAGGAGTCTCCCGTATGAAGTCGTCGGCCATGGAGGCGATGACGTCGGTGGAGTAGTCCTGGTCCGTGGATCCGAACTGCTGGGTCGCGCCGTCGACGCTCATGCGGTAGTTGAAGAAGGGCACGTTCGAGGGGTTGGTCTCGAAGGCCCTCCACACGTCCCAGCCAGGCGGGACGTAGGTGAGCTTCGCATCGCCGCTGTAGCCGTTGAGGTATTTCCCCATCAACGCCGTCCGGTACCCCGACGCCTGGAGCCACGTCGCGATGGTCGACTGATCGACACCGATCTTCTTGGCGTAGTCGAAGCCGCCGTAGATGCGCCGGTTCCGGTAGATGCGCGTGGAATGTGAGAACTGGCCGCGCAGCACGCTGACCCGACTTGGGCAGCACAGCGGATTCACCGCGAATGCCTCGGTGAAGTGGACGCCGCGACCGGCGACGTCCTGCATCACCGTCGACATGAACGACAGCTGGTCGCTGCGCTGGTCGTCGACGAAGAACAGGACGATGTTGGGCGGCGCCGCCGGCTCGTCGAAGAGCGGCGCCGGGGATGCCCCAGGCGTCACGGCGAGCATCGTGGCGACCACGATGACGACCACCGCGACGAGCTGCAGCCTCGATCGCACGGGACGACCGCCCCTCTCGATCACCTTCCGACGGCGACACCTACGACATGGGGAAGTCCCACCAAGGATGTTCCGCGAAGGAACGCTTGTCAAAGGCATCGAGTCCAGGCGCTCATCACCTGCGAGCGGACACGCGCGCGAGATGAGCGGAACTGGTGGAGGTGAGGGGATTTGAACCCCTGACCCCTGCCGTGCGAAGGCAGTGCTCTACCGGGCTGAGCTACACCCCCGAAGGGCCCGAAGCCTAGCAGAGCCCTCAGACGCCATCGGTCGCCGGGCGTCTCAGCCGCTCTGGCCGCGCATCTCGGCCGCGTGGCGGTCGAGGGCGGCGTGCAGATCGCGCTGCACGAACGCGATCGAGAGGTCGCCGCGCGTCTTCTCGATCAGCGATCGCGCCACGTCGGTCGAGCGGCGGAGGTTCATGGTGATGGCGTCGGGATAGTCCATCGTGACGAGCAGCCCGTACATCTCCTCGAGCGAGGCCAGCACCTGCTCGGCTCGGTCGACGTCGCCGTGTCGCAGCAGATCCAAGACGTGGCGGCGGCCTTCGCCGATGGCTTCGGCCATGCCGTTCAGGTAGGGAGCATCGCCCACTCCCACAGCGTCGGGCGGGGGCAGGTCGTCGTTCCGCACGAGCGCCAAGGTGAGATGTGCCTCGGCGAGCTCCTTCTCGGCATCGCGGAGGTAGCCCGCGTACCGAACGTCGGGGTGGGCATCGACGCCACGCATCCCGTCGTCGAGCGACGAGCGCGCCTGGGCGATCAGCTCGCGCGCAAGATCCATCTCGCCCCGGTGCGCCGCACGGATCGCGTTCGCGCTCGCTCGTATGGCGCCGCGGGCGGCCGGCAACGCCTGCTCCCGGGCAACCGTCTTCGCGTCGAAGCGAGCGTGCAGGTCGGATGACAGCGGCTGGAGGTCCAAAGGGTCAGCCTGCGGCGGCAGGTCTCACTACCACGTGCACCGCGTCGCCTTCACCCAGGCTGCCGAGCCCGTTGAAGGCCGGACGAGCCCACGCCATGGGACCGTCGGCCACGTAGCGCCCCGGTGCCTCGTGATGGGCGGCGGCGACGCGAGCAGGCGCGTGCGCGGCTCGCACGACGTCGTGCGGATCGGTGGCGCGATGTTTGATGGCGAGGAGCAACCAGATGTACAGCAACAGGAGCCCGGCGAGCGCACCGCTCACGTACCACACGGGTCGAAGGGGCGGCGCGAGCCCGATGAGGAACGTCAGCCCGATCGACTCGATCAGGAAGATGAGGACCTTCTTGCGGCGCTCTCGGTTGCGAGCGCGATGCCGTTCCTGCGGTCCCAAGAAGCGGACGCCTTTGCGGGGGGTCACGATCCAACGGCCCGTCGTGCCGTGGACGCCTGCATGTGCCAACAGCTCCAGCCTCTCCTCGAAGTCTTCGACGGTCTTGGACTCGGACCGTCGCCGACTCCACGGGACCAAGAACGCGGCCCACACTATGCCGAACGCAGCGAGGAGCAGCCAATCCAACGCGCCCAGCCTCCCGTCCGTCGACCGGCGGTGCGACACAACATCTAGGCTGGAACGGGACCGTAGCACCACATGTGGTACCCGGGAAGCACATCGCTGTGATTCTGATGGAGATGCCGTGAAGGGAGCGATTCAGCTCACGCTCGCTTCGTCCGGCTCGTGCCGGGCCGCGACCCTCCGCGCAACCGACGACCAACAGCCTCCGCGTCACTCGGCGACGTAGCCCCCGCTCGCGCCGCCCGACTTCGACAGCAGCCGGACGCCGTCGATCCGCGCCGACCTGTCGAAGGCCTTCGCCGTGTCGTACAGGCTGAGGGCAGCCACGGCCGCCGCGGTGAGCGCCTCCATCTCGACGCCCGTGCGATCGTGCGCCCGGACCGTGGTCTGTACGCGGATCCTCCCTTGCGCTTGGTCGGGTTCGACGACCACGTCGGCGCCCGTCACCCGGATCGGATGACAGTGGGGCAGCAACGCCGGGGTCTGCTTCACGCCGATCACCCCGGCGAGCTTCGCGCTCTCGAGCGGCGAGCCCTTCTTCGTCCCGGCCATCAGCGCCCCGACCGCGTCGGGCGTGGTGACGAGCCAAGCTTCGGCCACGGCCACGCGGTCGGTCTCGGGCTTCGCGCCGACCTCGACGATCCGCGTGACACCGTCGGCACCGGCCTGCGCAGTACCGGCTCCACGCGCCGCCCCCCGATCGCCACCAGCCACGCTCAGCCTCCGGTCGCCCGGAACAACATGACCTCCACGGTCTCGCCGGCCGGGGCCGTCTCCACCCCCGCCGGCACGATCGCCAGGCCGTTGGCGCGGGAGATCGTCGAGATGAGGTTCGAACCGCGGCCACCGGTCGGGGTGGCGGTCCAACCCGCGTCATCCCGGCGCACGATGACCCTCGCGAACTGGGTCTTGCCTCTCGGCCCGCGAACCGCCTCTGTCAAGGTGGCCTCGACGGTGGGACGACGGACCTCGGCGCGGCCCATCATCTTCACGATGGCCGGGCGCACGAGCACCTCGAAGCTTACGAACACGCTGACGGGGTTGCCCGGGAGCCCGAAGAACGGCTTGCCCTCGACCAGCCCGAACCCCTGCGGCATGCCGGGTTGCATGGCGACCTTGAAGAACTCGACGTCGCCACGCCGGAAGAACGCGGCCTTCACCACGTCGCGCTCCCCGACGCTCACCCCGCCTGACGAGACGAACGCGTCGGCCTGCACCTCGTAGCTGAACACCATCTCCTTCAGCACCTCGGGGTCGTCGGCGACGATGCCGGCCAGGACGGGGATCGCCCCGGCCTCGCGCAAGGCCCCGAACAACGTGTAGGCGTTCGCGTCGCGCACCTGACCGAAATCGGGGGTCTCGGTTGGCGCGATCAGCTCGTCACCCGTCGACAACACGATCACCCTCGGCCGCGGATGCACGAGCGGGTGCGGCACGCCCGCGTTCGCGAGGAGCCCAAGCTCGGGCGCGCCGAGCCGTGTGCCACGCGCGACCAAGACGTCGCCCGTCTGGACGTCTTCACCGCGCGGACGGACGTGGCGTCCTTCGCGGGCTGCCTCGAAGATGCGCACCCTGTCGCGGTCGGGAGATTCGGTGTTCTCCACCTGGACGATGGTGTCGGCGCCGGCGGGGATCGGGGCGCCGGTTGCGATCGAGACGGCCTCGCCGGCGCCGACCGTCGCCTCGGGGCGGTGACCGATCATGACGCGACCGACCAGCTTCAGCTCGACGGGCTTGTCGGGGGTCGCCTCACCTATGTCGGCCGCGCGCACCGCGTAGCCGTCCATGCCTGAGGACGCGAACTCGGGGAGATCGGCGGGCGACACCAGGTCGGCGGCGGCCACGCACCCGAACGCCTCCGTCAGAGCCAGCTCGATCGGGCGCAACGTCTGGATCTGATCCCAGACCTTGCGCTGGGCCTCCTCGACCGACAGCAAGCCGTCGCCCGCGTCGTGGTCGTGCAACGTGCGCCCCATCGAGGCAGTCTACGCGCGCCGTCAGTCGAGCTTGGTCCGGCGCATGAACTCGGCGAGCCAGCCCCGGAACGCCGGGCCGAGATCGTCGCGTTCGGCCGCCAGCTCGACGACCGCCTTCAACATGTCGAGCGGGTTACCCACGTCGTAGCGCCCGCGCTCGAAGCGATAGGCGTACACCGCTTGCTCCTGCGCGAGCAGGTTGATGGCGTCGGTGAGCTGCAGCTCGCCGCCGGCGCCGGGCTCGATGCGGCGAAGGGTGTCGAAGATCTCGGGGGTGAGCACGTACCGGCCGATGACGGCGAGGTTCGACGGCGCCTCGTCGGCCGGTGGCTTCTCGACGATGGACACCGCGCGTACCAGATGCTCGTCGAGCGGCTCCGGCTCGATGCATCCGTACTTCGAGATGTCGTCCCGCGCCACCTCCATCGCCGCGACGACGCTTCGCCCGTAGCGCTCGTGCGCCGCCAACATGTCGCGGAGCAGTGGCACGTTCGGGTGGATGAGGTCATCGCCCAGCAACACCGCGAACGGTTCGTCGCCGACGTGTTCGCGCGCGACGGATATCGCATGGCCGAGCCCTAGCGCTTCCTGCTGGCGCACGGTGTGCACCCGCGCCATGTCCGAGATCTGTCTGATCGTCTTCAGCTCGTCGAACTTGCCTTTCGACTCCAGGAAGGCTTCGAGCTCGAGCGACCGGTCGAAATGGTCTTCGATCGAGTCCTGGTTGCGGCCGGCTACGATCAACACGTCGTCGAGGCCGGCGCGCACGGCCTCCTCGACGACCAGCTGGATGGCCGGGACGTCGATGACGGGCAGCATCGCCTTCGGCGTCGCCTTGGTGGCTGGCAGGAACCGGGTGCCGAGACCCGCCGCGGGGATCACGGCTTTGCGAACCCTCATGCGTGCCCCTTCCCGGGAGGAAGGCGAAGGATACGGTGCGTGGCGACGATGCGCCAGTCCACGAGTTGACTCACCTGAAATGTCCTCGAAATGGCTTCGTTGCCTCACCAGCGGATGTCCTCGAGGGCTGACGCTCCGTCGGGGTCTGCTAACCCCGGAGGAGGAGTCCGGTGGGGCTGTCGAT
>Ga0247727_10011506_pt1 | contig 15426 bp, 10 predicted proteins | sample WisWelCaveWW1625_FD_202498 | JGI IMG/M metagenome (GOLD analysis project Ga0247727, IMG submission 202498) | Biofilm microbial communities from Wishing Well Cave, Virginia, United States - WW16-25 | ecosystem: Environmental > Aquatic > Deep subsurface > Groundwater > Cave microbial mat | place... | reverse complement strand
GGGCGGCCGGGCGGCCCGTCAGGCGTATCCGTCAGCAGCTTCTCCGCCTGCTCAGCGAACGCGACAAGTTCGGCACCCGACACGGTTGCGAGCAAGCAACTGCGAATTACATGCGACGAGAGTGCTCTGGCCGAATCATCCGATGCCCGCAGCAGTTGAGCACAGACTTGGCGATACCGCCTCTCGTCTCCCGTGTACCAGAGTAACTGCGGAACGCCCCACCAACTGGGACCGTCGGCCGGCGCGCCCAACTCGAACGCTTCGCCGAAGTCCGCGGCCGCGAGTTGCCAGAGGCCGAGCCGCACGTAGAGCGATCCGCGCTCGACCCAAACGAGGTAGTAGTTCGGCTGCGTTTCGGTCGCGCGCGTGTAATCGGCGAGGGCGGCCGACCAGCGGCCGGCGACGACCAGCATCGCTCGTCGATGTCGCTTTTTCCGAGCATCGCTAACTCGCGCCCCGCCCGCACGACGAGCGTCACGCCGTGCTCGCACTCAAACAAGGGAGCAATCCGATCACAATGAACGAGCTGACACGCAAGTGCGCGATCCTTTCCTTTGCCTACTTCTTCTTGGCTTCCGGTCTCCGCCGATCGCCCGGATTGCCGCCCCCGGGTCCGCCCGTGCCGGTGGGCGGTGGGCCGAATCCGCCGGGGCCGCGTTCGCGCATCTCGCGGAGTTGCTGTTTCTGCTCGGTCGTCAGAATCCTCTCGAGTCGCGTTTCGACTTCCTTCTGGAGTTCAGCGAGTTGCTGCCTTTGACTTTCGCTGAGCCGCAGCGCGTCTTGCAGGGACACAGGCAGAACCTGACCGGGCTGCGGCGGCGCGCCGATTCCACCCGGCCCGCCGGGCCCGCGGCCGCCCAGACCGCCTCCCGCGCCGCGCGGTCCGCCGTCGGGGCCGCCTACGTCGGGACCGCCCGGTGGCCCGCCGCCACCCGGCCCGCCGCTTCCGCCGCCAAATGTGGCCGACTCGGTTGCAAACAAAGTGGTCAATTCCTCCGTCGTCACAAGCCCGTCGTGATTCGCATCCGCGCGATCGAACAACCGGCCGAGTCGCTCGTCCGCCAGTTCTTCCTTCGTCAGCTTTCCGTCGCCGTTCGTGTCAAACGCCATAAGCCGAGCCGCGGCGGCATCGGTGCCGGCTGCGCGGCGTCCCGATTGTCTCGGCGAGGCCCTTGAGTCGCCACGCACACGGTTGCCAAAACAACTGCGGCCGTCAGCGTCGAAATGAGCAGAGTACGCATGGAAGGTCCCCTCGATTTTGGAGTGCGGCGGCTTGACGCCGCTTTCGTTTCACAGTGGTTGGTACAAAAAAACGGTCACACGTCACACGACAGGAAAGCGGCGTCAAGCCACCGCACTCCAAAACCGTCAGCGGCCACGCGGGCGATTCGACTCAAAGTTTCGCTCGTCCGGCGTGCGGCCGAGCACGATGACGAAGTGCGCGGAAAGCTCGCCGATCTTCGAGTCTTTGATCGGCTTGAATTCGACCTGCACGAGTTCGCGGTCGATCGGGTCGCGCAGCCCGCCGAACACGCCGTCGCGCGCGTTGCCCGGATGGCGGTCGATGAAGATCTGCGACGTGAGCAGCTCGCGGTCGCCTTTCTTGACCAGGTAATGAATGTGCGGCGCCTGCCGGCCGGGGTACGCTACCGGCTTGATCGTGCGGAAGCGATATTCGCCGGTCGAGCCGGTCGTGAACCGGCCAAACCCCTGAAAATTCTTGTCTCGCTGAGTCTCTTTCTGGCCGCTGTCGCGCGTGTGCAGATAGACAGCGTTCGCGTCGCACTGCCAAATCTCGATCGTCGCGCCCTTCACCGGGCTGCCGGACGAGTCGAGGATTTTTCCGGTCAAGTGAGTGTGATCGGAGAACTCGTGTCGTCGTCGAGGATCGTCTCAATGGCTGCGTCGGTGAGAAGGATGACGTTGACCGGATTGCTCAAGTTCAGCGTGATCGTTTCGTTCGACTCGTCGGCGGTGTCGCCAATGATCGTGACGGCCACCAACTTCGACCGCTCGCCCGGCGCAAATGTCAACGTCCCCGTGGCGGCCTGGTAATCCGAGCCAGCGGTCGCCGAGCCGGCGGCAGTCGCGAAGTCCACCGTCACCGGCAACGACGAGGCCGCGGACAGCGTGACGGTGAAATCGGCCGTCGTCGTACTGCTGTTGCCTTCCGCTGCCGCGAAGCCGGTCACGGCGATGGCGGGCGTCGAATCGTCGTTCGTGATCGTCCCGGCGGCCGTCGCGGATGCGAGCGTGGCGTTCGCGGGATTCGAGAGCGTCAAATCGAATGCCTCGTCCGGCTCGAACGTCGTGTCGCCGTTGACGGTCACGTCCACCGTCTTGGCAGTCTTGCCGGGTGCGAACGTGAGCGTTCCCGTTGCGGCCAGGTAGTCCGACCCGGCGGTCGCGGTGTCGTCGGCGGTCGCGTAGGCAACGGTCACGATCGAGGTCGAGGCGCTCGACAGGGTGACGGTGAAGGTCAGCGACGCCGTTCCCGCGTTCCCTTCCGACACGGCGACGTCCGAAACCGACAATGTCGGCAGCGGTTCGTCGTCCACGATCGTCGCTGCGGCGGTGTCGGAGGCGAGGTCCGCGTTTGCGGGGGCTGAGAGCTTGACCAGAAATTGTTGATTACCATCGACGGTCGAGTCTTGCGACGTCAGAACTGTAATCATCGCGGAAGTCTGCCCGGCCGGAATCGTCAGGATGTCGCTGACCGGCGTGAATTGAGTATCCGAAGCCGTGCCGGGCTCGGTGAAGTACCGTACCGACGTGTCTTGCGTGGCCGCGGCCGACAGCGTGACAATAAACGCGGCCACGTCTCCTTCCGGCACGCTCGAACTCGACACGGAAAGCACTGGCCGCGTAAGCCCAATCGTGTCGTCGTCGCGAATCACGACGCGCGAAAAGAGTCCGCCGGGCGCGTTCGACTCGGCGGTCGCGTTCACCACGCCGGTCAACAAGACATTGAACACCTCGTCGGCCTCCGGCGCGGCGTCGCGGCGGATTTTGACTTTGAGCCGGCCAGATGTGGCGCCCGGCTTGATCGTCAGCGTGCCTTGCGCGGCCACGTAATCGCACGCGGCCGCGCTCGCGGTCACGTCTTGCGTCTGATACGCGACCGTGACCTTGCTCGATGACGGGCTGGACAACGACACGAGAATGCTTGCGGTGCTCGTATTCTTGCGCATCCGTTCGGACAACACGACATCGAGCACTGAAACAGTCGGCAGCCCATTCACACCGGCTACCAACGCGGCGATCGCCGGCTCATCCGCAGCGGCGGCCACGCTCGCACCGACATCCACGACTCGCTCGGTACTGACGGCCGGCACGACGCACATGCTCGTGGGCAGCCGGCGTGATTCGAGCGAGTCAAACGTGAACGGCTGAAACTGTCGAACACTTCTGCCTGGACTTGACGATCGCCGCGAACGATTGTTTTGAATCATGCCGGTCAAGACTCCTCGCACCGCGTTACCTGGCGTCTCAGCGGCTTCGCCAATCGGGCACGAGTTACCGCCTTAATCAAGAATGCGTATTTCGGCCGCACGCGGGGCCACAGATGTGAATCGGTGAATTGAGATTCAGACAACGGAGCCTGGTGGTTCGTCAATTACTCGCGGTCCATTTCGCGCCGCAGCCACGCGCGGGCGTACGCCCAGTTTCGCTTGGCGTTTCGCGGCGAGACGCCGAGCGCCTGTGCGGCATCTTCGACGGTCAGCCCAGCGAAGTAACGCAATTCGACGAGCCGGGCCATCTCCGGCTCCACGGCGGCCAGCTTCGTGAGCGCTTCGTCCAGGGCGAGCAGGCTTTCGTGATCGCCCGATTCGACGACTGCATCATTCTCGTGAAGTTCCCGGCGCGTGAGCTTGCCGCCTCGCTTGGCACTGCGGCGGCGGCGAGCGTTTTCAATAAGGATCCGCCGCATCGCCTCAGCCGCCGCCGCGAAAAAATGACCGCGGCTGTCCCACTGCTGCTCCGCTCCGACACCGACCAGCCGGAGATACGCCTCGTGTACCAACGCCGTCGCGTTGAGCGTTTGCCCGGCCGGCTCGTGCGCCATCTTCCGCCCGGCCAGCCTCCGCAATTCCTCGTACACCAGCGGAAGCAGTTGACTCGCCGCGTGCGGGTCACCCTGCTCGATCGCGTTCAATATCTGCGTGACGTTGTTTGCCATCATTAGCAGCGTAAAGCGTCCGCGCGCGAACCGCAATCAAACTACGAGCCGACGCCCCGCCGCACACGCAATTCGCGCAGGCGCTCGAACGCAATGGACGCGCCCCGCCCGAATTTGATCCCTTGCCTTGCGACTCGGACCTAGCGGCGACCACGCGGGCCGAATCCGGGTTGCGGCCGTAGCGCCGGTCGAGCGTGGAATTGCGGTCTCGCCGGTAGCACGGCAGCCAACTCATCCGTCGTAATCGAGCCGTCCCCGTCGGCATCGGCCCGGACGAGGTGTTCCCAGATTGCCTCGGGAACTTCATCGACCGTCAGCACGCCGTCCTCGTTCGCGTCGAACGCGGCGAACGGGTCATGCGTGTGATGATCAAGCCGCAATGCGGCAAGCTCCGCGGGCGTTATCGAACCGTCCCCGTCGGCATCCGCCCGGACGAGGTGCTCCCAGAGCGACTCAGGAACTTCATCCACCGTGAGCACGCCGTCTTCGTTCGCGTCGAATTCAGCGAACGGGTCATGTGAGCGATGATCGAGCCGCAGCGCGGCAAGTTCTTCGGGCGTAATCGAGCCGTCCCCGTTGACATCGGCCCGGACGAGGTGTTCCCAGAGTGCCTCGGGAACTTCATCGACTGTCAGCACGCCGTCCTCGTTCGCGTCAAATTCAGCGAACGGGTCATGTGAGCGATGATCGAGCCGCAGCGAGCCAAGCTCTTCGGGCGTAATCGAGCCGTCGCCGTCGGCATCGGCCCGGACGAGGTGTTCCCAGAGTGCGTCGGGAACTTCATCGGCCGTCAGCACGCCGTCCTCGTTCGCGTCATACTCAGCGAACGGATCGGCATCATTGCACTCTGATTCGTCGGTCGTGTCGGTCTCGGTCGTGTCGGTCTCGGTCGTGTCGGTCTCGGTCGTGTCGGTCTCAGTCGTGTCGGTCTCGGTCGTGTCGGTCTCGGTCGTGTCGGTCTCGGTCGTGTCCGTCTCGGTCGTGTCGGTCACGGTCGTGTCCGTCTCGGTCGTGCCGGTTTCCGTTGTGTCCGTTTGCGATCCGTCGGTCGAACTCGGCACCGAAACCGTGACGACGGGCGTGGTAGTTACCTCGCTCGTCGGCTCCGACGCGGCGAGGGTCGCCGTCGTTACGGCGGGAGCGTACACGGCGAGGATTGCTGAGATGTCGGCGGCGGCCAGCGCGGCGTAGACCGTGCTCGCGGAGACCGTTTCGTACAGGGCCGCGGTCGGGTCGCTCGAGTGCAAGACACCGAGTGCATGGCCGATTTCGTGTACAGCGACATACATCAAGTCGTACGCGCCCGACGCGCCGCTGTCGCCGACCTCCCACGTTTCCGCGTCGTCGAAATGCACGTCGCCCGCGATCGGATTCGACGTGTTCACTGGCAGGAACGCGTGTGCCAGTTCGTCGCCGGCTCCGTCGAACGAACTGCCGTCGCCGTGGTTGCCCGTGGCGAACAAGAAGTCGATCGAATTTGCCAGCCCCGGCGTGTCGGTCTCGGTGAAGACCACGTCCACGACTTCGGCCCACTCGGCCAGTGCGGCTCGCAGCACGGCCTTGGTCGTATCGTCCGACAGGTCGGAAGTAAGATCGCCGAAGTAGTAAGTGAGTTCCGCACTGCCTTGCCCCGCGCCGTCCCAGCCGACGAGGGTGCCGCCGGGATTTCGCGGGATTCGGAAATCCGATCCACCCGGCCGGAACCCGCCGCCGGGCCGCCCGCCGTGCTGCCGACCGCCCGGCCGCGTCGGCACTTCGGTCAGAACCGTGTTCTCGCCGTCGCCGCCGTCGAGACTGTCCGCGCCGGACGCATCGACCATCGTGTCGTTGCCCGCGCCGCCGAGCACCGTATCCGTGCCGTCTCCGCCCGCGAGCTTGTCGTCGTCATCGCCGCCGTCGAGATTATCGTCCCCCGCCCCGCCGAACAGTTGGTCCGCGCCGGCCCCGCCAATGATCGAATCGTTACCGCCGCCGCCGGAAACTTGATCGTCACCCGCCCCCGCATCGACCGTCGCCGGCAGCGACACGCGCGGGCTAATCGACACCCGATCGTTGCCGTCGAGCGCGTTGATCACGATCTGCTGAACGTCGGCCAGCGCGAACGACTGCCGGTCGCGGCCGATCGAAACCACGAGGTCCGACCCGCGAGCGTCCACTCGCAACGCATCCGCCACGTCCGTCCCATCGACGGTCAACACGCCCGCATCGAGGCTGGCGGCCAAGAGCGTCCGCGCCTCCAGGGCTTCGAGTTGAAATCGTCCCGACCGACGACTGGGTTGCCGCGTTTTCAGCTTCCGTTTCATGATCGCTCCTCCCGATGGAAAGTTGGTGGTTACCCGACATGCGGACAAACGCTCGTGACCGCCATTTGCAATCCGAATACCAATCTGCCCGGTTGAATTCATTCCGATCGCTCGCCAGCCCGTGTGCCTGAACTTGTCTCAGCCTGATGCCCACTTTTGTTGAGCCGGGTCTTCTTGCCCGACGCGTTCACCGATGCTGCGGGCTGGCCACTTGTGCCACAGCCGGCGAGGGCGTCTCCGATTGCGGACGGGTTTATCCCGTGCGCTCGCCACACGCGCTGCACGGTGGATCGGCTGGTTCCGATTGCCGCGGCCAGGGCGCGAGTGGTCCATCGCCCGCCAAACGGCGGTTCCTCGTGCAGCGTCTTCTGGATGATTTGCCGTGCGATCGATTCGTTCCTGTTCCGCTCGCGGCCTCGTGGTCGGTCTTTCTGAATGCCCGCTAAGCCGCGTTCGATGAACCGCTTGCGCCAGCGCGACACGGTTTGTCGATCCACTCGCAATTCCGCGGCAATCCACTTGTTCGTCCGGCCGGCACTGGCAGAGAGAACAATCTTCGCGCGCTCGACCAGTCGCAGCGGCGTCGCGCGCCCGCGCGACCATCGCTCCAGCGTCGAGCGTTCTTCATCGCTCAACGTGACGAATCCCGCCGCGCGCATGGACTCTCATTCCTTCACCCCTCGCCCTCCAAAAGCCGCGCGACTCGTGTGACACGTCCCGCCAAGAATTCCGTCGCGATCCGAATGGCTGCTCGGAAACATGCCGGGCGGGCCGGCTCCGTGTTCGATCACACAACACCCAGTGACGCGAGACGATGCACCCCGGTTGAATTCGGCTCAGACGAGGGGCGCGGTCTATCCCTCAATGCGAAAACTGGCGGGAGACGGGGCCAAAAGTCCGACAGCTCAATCCGAGACTTGAGATCTGAAATTTGAGGTTTGATAGTGGAGGAGGGCGAAGTGCGGCTCGAAGCACCGCTCCGACTGTGTCGTCGGCTATTTTTTCTGAAAGGCGTCGCTTTGAACGATCGCGTGTACCAGCGACCGCAGGCCATAGTTCTTATCGCGAACCTTGGCGACGATTGCGTCGATCTCCGGCCGGTCGGCGGCATCGGGCGCGCGGCCGGTCGCGTAAGTCAGCAATTTGGCGGTCAGGCCGCGGGCGAGTTGGTCTTTGTCTTCGAGGAGCAGTTGCTTGAATTCGTCGATGTTCTGGAATTGCCGACCGTCGGCCAGCACGTCGGCGGGGTCCACCTCTCGGCCACTTAAATATGGCATCTTCCGGCCGTCCACGATCACCTCCTTCGCATCTCTGCGCCAGCCGGAAATCCGATAGTTGCCCCGCCAGCCGCCGATAACGTCGAAACTTTCCAGGGCGAAACCGGGCGGATCGATCTGCGAGTGACAGGTCGCGCACGATTCGATCTCGCGATGCTTGGCAAGTTGCTCGCGGATCGTCGTCGCGCCGCGGATGTCGGGCTCGATCGCGGGGACTCCGCCCGGTGGCGGTTTCGGCGGCGTTCCCAGAATGCGGTCGAGCACCCACGCGCCGCGCACGACCGGCGAGGTGACCGTGCCGTTGGCCGTCACCTTCAGCACGCTGGCCATCGTCATGACGCCGCCGCGGTGGCTGCCGGGCGGCAGCGTCACTTTGCGGAACGCGTGGCCCTCGACGCCGGAAATGCCGTAATGTTTCGCGAGCCGCTCGTTGAGCATCGTGAAGTCGGACGTGACGAAGTTGGTCAGGCTTAGGTCGTTCTGCAACAGTTCGTTGAAGAACAGGTGCGTCTCCTGGACCATCGCCGCTTTGAGCATGTCATCGTATTCGGGATAGAGGCGGTGATCCGGTTCCGTGAAGTCGATGTCGCGCAGGCCGAGCCACTGGCCGACGAAGTTTTCGGTGAAGGCCGCGGCCTTGGGGCTGGCAAGCATTCGTTCAACCTGCTGGTGCAGAGTGTAGGTTGGGTCTCCGACCCGACCGCTTTTTCGTGAGTCGGTTGCAGCGCCCGAATCCTTCACGTCGCCGGAATTGGTCGGGTCGGAGACCCAACATACGCGGGCAAGTTCGAGCAGTTCATCATCCGGCATCGTGCTCCAGAGGAAATAAGACAACCGGCTGGCCAGCGCGAAGTCGTCGAGCTTGCCCGGCTTCTCGCGAAGAAAAAGGAATTCCGGCGACACCATCGCGCCCTTGAGTCCGACGCGCATCGCTTGCTCGAACGAGTATCCATCGGCCAGCTTCTTTTCGACGAGAGCGACCAGCGGCGCGACGTCGTCGTCCGTCACGGTCCGGCGAAACGCGCGGCGGGCGAAGCTGCGGAGGATTCGCCGCGCGTCGGTGACGGGATCGCTCGAGACGACTTCCACGCGGTTACGGTAGTTGTAGATCGGCGCGGGCGCCTGCGGCAGTTTGCCGAAGATGCGTCGATGACTCTCCGGCGGCCACACCTCGTGCAGCGGGCCTTCAACCTCGACCCATTCGACCGCAAGTCCTGGCCCGTCGTACTCGTCTGCCCCTATCTTGTTTACGGCCTGGGCGGACGCCAGTCCGTAGGGCGCGATTCGGATCGTGCTCCGTGCCTCGAAATGATCGACAAACCCTACCACGGTTGGCTTGTCGGCGGGGGCGTCAAAGTAGCCGATCAGATGACTCTTCGTCCCCATCAGCATCGGACCGGCATCCACGCGATACGTGACCGGCATGCCGTCGCTTTGAACCCCGCACGCCGAAATTCGGAACCGATACCTGCCCCGGTCCGGCGGGTAAAACGGCGACAGCACCACCGACTGCCACGCGGACGAACTGAACATCACGATGCCGTCGTCTTCGAATTTGCGAAACACTCGCTCGGTGGTCGATTTGACTTGGTGCGTATCCTTGAGGCTGTAACGTTTCTTGACCAGCGGCGGCTGCGGTAAGTTGGCGATCGCCAGATCGAGTGCCTTGTCGGCCGCTTCGAGATACTTCTCCATCAAGAACGACGACGTGTGCAGCGCGTCGCCGACGTTGTCGAACCCGTTTGCGGATGTGTCCTGTGGCAGCAGATCTTTCAAGTTAACCTCTACTCCCAGCAGGTCGCGAACCGTGTTCTCGTACTCGACTCGATTGAGCCGGCGCAGAACAGTTCGGCCCTGAGTAGCTCGCCGTGTCGCCTCGAACGCATTCGCTCGTTGGACAATCCAGTCAGACACAGCTCGGAGTTCATGCTCCGGTGGACGTGGTTTTGATTTTGGGGGCATTTCACCGGCCGCGAGCTTCTTCGCGACGGTCAGCCACATCTCGCGATCGGCCTCGGCGACAAAATCCACGGCAAGCCGATCAAGGCGAAGGTCACCTTTGGGCTTCTCGATGGCGTGACAATCGAAGCAGTATCGAGACAATAACGGGCGGATCAGTTCGTCGTAACTGGATTTTGAGTCCGATAGTTTTGCCGCCGATTCGACCGGCGGAACAGCGGTCGATTCATGCTGACCCAACGCCAGAGTAGGGCTGTTCATTGCTCCCGCCACGATTAGCAGTGCAGCCACGAATATGCGGCCTTGAGCACATCGACACTTGCGCGGGCTCGCCACTGGTGCTGAGAACCGAGCTTTGTTGGTTCGCGTGTGGGTCACTACTTTCATTTGCACGTTCCGGCGGGGCGTCACGGGTGTAGGTAGGTCAAAAGATCTACGTATACGGACCGCTCTTCGGCTCAACCGTTTCTTGCCTGGAGACGAGCGGTATTTCATTGTCGGTTGTTCTATTTTCGAGTGCAAGCGTCGATCGAGGGGGTGTTCGAATCCGTCGCCGGACACATGTCCCTCGATCAAGCAAATTGACGTGTGACCCGATGTGCGTTAGAAGACATGACTAACAGTGGTTTCAGGACGTCGTAAAATGGGCAATTCGGAAGGCCTTCGACGCTCATGATAGGTGTGACCTACACAACGTGCGCGTGGATAGTGTTTCTATCACTCGGAGTTTTCTCAGACCTTGTGCCGGAGCCGCCGCGCGAATTGACGCCGTGGTTCAACCCACAGATTTGGGAACGAGATACCGCCGGGCCAATCGTTTCGCTGGGCGAATCGGGCGAGTTTGACGACATGCACATATTTGCGCCGGCGGTAGCGGAGGAGAACGGTCGCTTTTCATTATGGTACTGCGGCTCGCGCGGCACTCCCGGCAATCGAGTCTTTCGGCTGGGCCTGGCCACCGGCTCGGACGGCAAGCGGTTTGAGAAATATTCAGAAAACCCCGTGTTTGAATTCAGCGACGCCAAACACTCGGTCCTCACGCCCGCGCTGTTACGAAACAGCGACGGCACCGTGCTTCGCGAAAACGGCAAGTTGCGTATGTGGTTCAGCTCGGCCACGCTGGGCAAAGGCGGCCTGCACACATTGCACGAGTCGAGTAGCCGCAACGGAATCAATTGGGACGAACCGTCGGCCGTGTTGTTGGAGAACTCATACTGTCCGACCGTGATCAAGACGGAAGATGGCTATGAGATGTGGTTTAGCGACGTCAGCCGGCGCCCGTGGGTGATTCGCCATGCTGCGAGTTCCGATGGCACCCGGTGGACGGTGACGCCGGGGCCCGTGCTTTACTTGAGTCAGGATTGGGAGGCCGAGGTGCTGGTCTATCCGACGGTGATGAAGATCGACGGATCGTACCTGATGTGGTACGGCAGCTACGACAACGCGATCCGGCGTGAGACGACGGCGATCGGATTTGCCGCCAGCCGCGATGGCCGAAAGTGGTACAAGCATCATGAGAATCCCGTGCTGCGGCCCGACCCGGCTCGGCCGTGGGAATCGAACTACGTCGGCAGCGGCTGCGTGATGCGTCGGGCCGACGGGAGTTTTCGCTATTGGTACGCCAGCCGCAAGCAGCCTCCATTCATGAACCTCTACTTCGCGATCAACACGGCGCGCTGGGTCGGTCCCGCCGCCGCGATCGAGCAACCAAAGGCCAACAAACAATGAACGCAGTACTTCTGTGTGCGGTCGTCGTATTTCAAGTGATTGACACCGACCAGCCGCCAGAGCATGTCACGAAATATCTCCAGCGGTGTGTGCAAGAAAGGGCCGCGGCGATCCACGTCAAGGAAGGAGAAATTCAGGCAATTTCGCGGCGAAACAGCCAGACCGCCGACACACAAAAAGTGCTTCATCAAGCTCGCGCGGAGTTGCAGCGACTCCAAGATCAACCCCCCGCGCTGGCCCCGCTCGGTCTGCCGCCCAACAAAGATGACATGGGTGTCTTCGTCTCGGACCGGCGACTCAGCCGGTCGGTCGATGTCCTCGAAGTGATCGATGACGATGAGGCGATCATTCGAGCCTGGTATGTGCCGCAACTTTCGCCGAGCGGCCTGGCACCCGACGAAGATGCGACCTTCGTGGACTTGTGGGTGCGGGGAATCAAAACCGGTGGCCTGATTGCGAGAACTCCCGCGAAGTTCTCGCACGTGTTTCATGTGACCGGAAACGCGACGTTCGACACGACGTGCGGTAAGCGGAGCCTGCCGCTGTTGGAACCGTTCAACATCGAAATCTACAAGGAGGCCCTTGGAGTACTGGCTGGTTCGAGTACGGCGAACGACAGAATTCTGGAGCGATACGTTCACGAGCCGGACCCGGCGTATGCCTGGAAGGTTGTCAACACAATTGAAGGTGACGGGGCGAAAACCCTGGTCGTGCAGCTCACGTCACAATCGTGGCGCACCAACAAGGACGTCGATCGCACGAAGTGGGAACATTGGCTGGTCGTCGTCGTGCCTGAAAAGCCCGTGTCGAAGACGGCGTTCGTACTGGTCGGCGGCGGCAGCAACGGCGGCGGGCCACCCGACAAGCCGGACGCCATCACGGCGCAGATCGCGCGAGCGACCGGGTCGGTCGTGGCCGAGCTGAAGCAGGTGCCGAACCAGCCGCTCACGTTTCACGGCGACGGCGTGCCGCGCAAAGAGGACGACCTGATCGGCTATGCGTGGGACCAGTACTTGAAGACGAGCGACGCCACGTGGCTCCCGCGGCTGCCGATGGTCAAGAGCGTGGTGCGGGCGATGGACTGCATCCAAGAAATGCTGCAGATGGAAAAATTCGTCATCGCCGGCGGCTCGAAACGCGGCTGGACCACGTGGATGACCGGGGCTGCAGATCGCCGCGTCGAGGCGATCGTGCCGATCGTGATCGATGTCGTCAACGTCGATCCGTCGATGCGGCACCACGCCGCGGTTTATGGTTTCTGGGCCAACGCGATCGGCGACTATTACAACCACAGGATCACCGAACGCTGGGGCACGCCGGAATTTGGCAAGCTGCTGGAGGTAGTGGATCCGTATTTTCACCGCGACCGGCTGACCATGCCCAAGTACATCGTGAACGCGGCGGGCGACCAATTCTTCTGCCCCGATTCGTCGCAGTTTTACTTCGATGACCTGAAGGGCGAGAAGCTGCTGCGCTATGTGCCGAACACCGACCATTCGCTCCGGAGTAGCGACGCGGTCGAGAGCATCGCGGTGTTTCATCAAATGATCCTCGCCAGCAAACCGCGGCCGAAGTATGCCTGGACTTTTGAGAAGGACGGCTCGATCCGTGTCACGACCCAGGATCGACCGGCTCACGTGCTGCTTTGGCAGGCGAACAACCCCAAAAGTCGCGATTTCCGCTTGATGACAATCGGCCCGGCCTACACCAGCCGTGAACTGACGGCGACGGGCGACGGTGTCTTTACCGGTCGCGTGGACCCACCGGCCGCGGGCTGGACGGCGTTCTTTGTGGAGCTGACCTTCGAGACGGGTACGAAACTACCGCTCAAGGTGACGACAGCGGTGCGAGTGTTGCCCGACAAACTTCCGCACGCGGACACCGACATCAAAGCGATTCCGTACGAACCAAACGCGAAGAAGGGTCAATGAGACGCCGCCGGGTTGCTTCGGACGGAATGTTGTGAGTCGAGACAGGTGAATTCATGATGGGCAGAATCAAGACGACTCAGTCGTGCCTTCTAGCGAGTCTCCTTCTGGTCACTCCAACGAGCGGTCGTGCCGACGGGCGCGTTCAACATGTCGATGTCTACAAGGAACCGGGCCGGTTCGGTGGCTGGCCGGCGAACCACGGGATCTGGTCGTGGGGCGATGAAATCCTGGTCGGGTTCGGAGCGGGATATTACAAGGACCTCGGGCCGACACGGCACGCAATCGACCGCGAGCGGCCGGAAGAACATCTCTTGGCCCGAAGCAAGGACGGCGGACTCACGTGGTCTATCGAGAATCCCGGCCGGCGCGGGATGCTGGTCGGTTCGCGCGGCCTGCGGCATGGCACCGTGCCGCCCGGCCTCAGCGAGCCGGAGCCGGTCGATTGCCCCGGCGGCATCGACTTCACGCACCCCGACTTCGCCATGACAGTGCGCATGACCGACAAGGACAGCGGCGAGTCGCACTTTTATTATTCGATCGATCGCGGGCACAATTGGCGGGGTCCGTTCCGCCTGCCGCTCTTCGGCCAGAAAGGGATCCTCGCGCGAACCGATTATCTCGTGAACGGTAAACACGACTGCACGCTGTTCCTGTCGGCATCGAAGGCGAACAACAAGGAAGGCCGCGTGATGTGCGTGCGTACCGGCGACGGCGGCAAGAGTTGGCAATTTGTCGCGATGATCGGCCCCGAGCCGGTGGGCTACGCAATCATGCCGGCCACGGTCCGCCTCTCGCAGAACGAGATTCTCACCACGATCCGCTGCCGCGAGGGCGATTCCAGTTGGATTGATGCGTATCTGTCCGAGGACGACGGTCGCACGTGGCGCTACTTGTGCCGGCCCGTGCCCGACACGGGCGAAGGCAATCCGCCGGCCCTCGTGCGATTGAACGACGGCCGGCTTTGTTTGACTTACGGATATCGCGCGAAACCGTTTGGCATTCATGCCCGGTTCAGCCGCGACAACGGCCGGACATGGAGCGACTCAGTCATTCTTCGCGACGACGGCGCCGGCCGCGACCTCGGTTATCCGCGCACCGTCGTTCGACCCGACGGCAAGCTCGTCACGATCTATTACTTCCACGACAGGACCAATGTCGATCGCACGATCCAGGCCACGATCTGGGACTCCAGTGAGTAGGTAATCGCCGGGACGTCGTCGCTATCTCGAGGGCATCGGGATCATGCCAAGTCTTTTTGCCGCGAGCGGGCTCTGGCGAACCAATGCACCGCCAATCCGACACCCAGCACTACCGCAGTTCCAATCACCAACACGAGCAAATTGTGAAACGGACTTCGCAACGCTTCAAACCTGCCAGACCACTTGGGCGAAAACGTCATCCAAAGTATGGTAGCGACACCGCAGGCGACACCGGCCAGCCCGGCCCATTGAAGGTCACGGCCTGAATGGGGGCCACAATTCGTGTGTCGTGCGCCTGGTTCGCTCGACTCGGATGAAACCTGGATGTTGGCAGCTTGTTTACGGCCAGCGAGCATACCCAGCAGGAACAGGCCGAGCATGCCGCCACTGAAAATGCCGGCAAGTTGCCACCAGACGTCGAGGGCGGTGCGGACGCGCAGCATGGCCAGACCCACGAGCACGCTCAATGCTCCAAGAACCAGCGTCGAAACGCGCAGCACCCAGAGCGATTCGCCCTCGCCGGCCGTGGGGCGAAAGTAGCGGCGATAGATGTCGCACAAAAACAGCGTCGCGGAACAATTCAGATTTGAGTCCATCGCGGCGGCACAAATTGCCGCGATCACCAGTCCCGTCAGTCCCGGCGGCAACTCGTTCGCGATAAAGTGTGGGAACACGTCATCGGGCTTGATCGCAACACCGGTCGGCAAAAGGTCCGGCTGAATCCGGTAAAACGCGAAGAGCGCCGTGCCGATGAAGAAGAACCCCAGCGAAACGGGGATGAACATGACTGTGCCCAACCAGACACTTCGTCCGGCGGCGGCATCCGATCGCGCCGTGATGTAGCGCTGA
>Ga0247727_10011505_pt1 | contig 15429 bp, 19 predicted proteins | sample WisWelCaveWW1625_FD_202498 | JGI IMG/M metagenome (GOLD analysis project Ga0247727, IMG submission 202498) | Biofilm microbial communities from Wishing Well Cave, Virginia, United States - WW16-25 | ecosystem: Environmental > Aquatic > Deep subsurface > Groundwater > Cave microbial mat | place... | reverse complement strand
AAATAAAACAACGCCGACCACTGTGTATGTTCTTATGCTTGGTATTACTCTGAATCACTTTGAGATCTTCACCACTTATCGTAGAAACGCTTGCAGCCAGCATCCTGCGAAGGACGTCTTGAATCCCCCTCGGCAGCATCCAGTAAGCCATAGCGTTGACGATTTTTTTCACTCCAGCCATACTGGAAGCCTCCCAAATCAGTGCCACGCTTACCGGAGGTTTCCGGGTGGTGAAACACTCTGTACTCGACGGGAATAAGGTGGCGAGTGCGTCGTGCGGTAACTGCTCGTCGCAATCAGCAAGCTATACTTCCATCCGTTCGCGGAGTTCTGTCAAGATCTTGAAGGCATTCCATTCAGCACGGGTTGCGACATCAGTTTTACCCTTTAGCCAGAGGCTTGACTGCCATAAATGAGTACAAACGTCCCGGAGTTTGATCTTGATAATCAAGTGTGGAAACGAGCATTTTCATTAGAGCCCTACCAACCACATGGCCGGGACTAAACAAACGGTTTGTCATGCCTCCCCCGATGCATGCACCCACAGGACGGGTGCAATGGGTACCCGAACCGTTGCCCCATCAAGCTTGCTAGTATCCTAGCTTTTCACCGACGATCTCGCGCTCAGAATAAAACAGCGATGTCCCACATGGCGATCTTTTAATTCTTCATTCTTTTTCAGAAGCGTAATTTCTTCAGGGCTCAACAAGGCGGGTTGGGCTTTCTGACCGCTTTTGATTTTTGCCATAAACTGCCAGATTCCAGGTGGAGCCAGCCATTGCTTGATAAATTGTTTGCGCTTGTTCATCTCGCACCGATCAGTCTTGTACGCGCAACACAGCCATCATCAAATCACACATTTTTCTTTGGATCAGATCGCTGTTGTAAGACTCAATCGTCTGCGGGGAAAGAAGGCTGGTGATGTCGCTAAAATCTCTTGGTTTTTTGTATCTCAGCCATGACAGATGGTTAGCCAGACCCCAGACCTGCATGTAATTGAATTTCTCCACACTCAACCCGGTTTGCCCGGCAAGCAAATTGAACACTTGTTCAGTAAAGGTGAAGTAGTGTTGCTTCATGTAAGTAAATTTCTTGAATTCTTCCAGGTCGAAGGCATAAACCAGCGCATGCGCTTTGTTCGGCACATTCAGCGCCAACCGGCCTTGATCGGAAAGGCGCCCACGAAGGTTGACAAGAAAGTCTCTGCTATTCCGCACATGCTCGAATACGCCGAAAGCACCGATACAATCGAACTTGATTCCTTGCACTTCATCCAGACTGTCCAGCACGTTCACCTTGTCCCCAAAACATTGTTTGATGAAATCAACATTCTCGCTACAACGTTCAATGGCCACCAATCTGGTATCCGGGCTATATTGCCTTACGAATTTTAGGAAACCGCCCGTTCCACTCCCTATTTCAAGGATGGATTCACTGCCGGCAATCAGCTCCAGATAAATGGCGCGGTACTGTTCGTAATGTTCGTAGGCTCGTTGCTGCAGACAAGCCAAATCCATCGTCTTAAAATGACGAGTTTGCTGTTTGCGGTAATAACTCTCGTAATATTCCGCCTCCTCCTGTTCCGTCATTAACGGATCAAGAAACTGCATGCCGCATTGAGCACACTCCATGACTTTTGTCGTATCGCTGTCAAAGATACCCGTCATGAATAGCTGGATATCCTTCGCGTCACAGACCGGGCATGTCTTCATATTCTAATTCCCGTAAATTTTCCTGGGTGTTCAAGCTTCCAGCCATTTCACCACTTCGAACACTTCGGCGTATTTCACACCTATACGCTGACCGGCGTTTTCCGCTTCGTTCCTGAAGAAGCTGATCCACTTTTCACCGGTGCGGTCCACCTCCGAAACGTGCGCCCGAATCGCTTGTTCTTTGATTTCCCGGCACTGGGTGATGTCCACATAAAAATTGCCGCGAAACTCCAGCGTGGAGTGGTACCAGTTGCTGCGATACATCAGCAGTCTCGGCACATGGCGGCAGCTGTGCAAGGATGCCCTGGCTACTGCCTGATGATCGTGGTGAATGTCTCCTGCCCAATGTGCATAAACCTGGCCGATTTCCTTTTCCTGAACGATTTTGAGGATCTCGATGTTCAACGCATCAACGAACTCGACTTCGAGTGTCTTGAAATTGCCGCACAGCAATTCTTTCACTCCCAAAATCGCCATTGCATTGCGCGCCTCCTCGAGCGCAGATTCATTGGTGCGCACCGCTTGGTTATACTGATTCGAAAAGCCCGAAACAGTCGCGACGAATACATATACGTTATCCCCCTGTCGGGCATGGCGCGCCAAGGCACCACCGCAACCAAGCTCCACGTCGTCAAAATGCGCACCGATAGCCAATATATTCATTTAACTTTCCTCAGGATTTCTCTCGAAGCAGTTATGCCATGATTGAACAACACATCCAACGCGCTCAAATACGGCACGAATTCACCAAATTGCTGCGCATACACCGGGTGCGTATAGTTTTGCCAGATCACCTTGATGCTCTCCTGTGCAAAGGGCTCGGGCTGAAAATAATCCTGCGCGCCCACTCCTGAAAGATAATGCGTAGCTGAAACTTTTTTCAATAAATTCACCAACAAATCGTTTTTAGCCCCAACCGGATCTAAACTGCTTGACCATACCCAGGGAATACGCACATCAAGCATACCCATCAGCATCTCGATCGAGGCCATGTTGAAATCGCGCAGCAATTTGACTGGCCAGGCATACAATCGTTCGATCTCCGGCATCAGTTCGCTGTAGAACGGGGCATGGCGATAGTTCTGTTTGAGTAAATGCAAATTATCCTGCCGCCAGTCTGTGTCGGTAGAAAGCTCGATCTGGTTGATCGCGGTATCACGCGGAGCCTTTTTGACACTGACCGTTAACCACTTCGCACCCTGTGCCGTCTTGATCTTGTCGCGGTGTGTCCAGGCACGGCTGCCGTAAACGAATTGCACATGATCCAGCGCAATATACATATCCGCATTCAGGAAACGATGGAAGAACCCCAGATGGGGGACAAAATCGGGTTGGTGGATTACCACCACCTTTTTATTCATTTGACCAACTCCAGCAACGCGCCGATCACCCGCTGCGTTCCTTGCAGGCCGATATTGCGCATCCCGGCCTGACTCATTTGTTCCAGCGGCAAGTCTGCCCTGAACAAGGGCACTGCCAGTGATCCATGATGCCCGGCAAAGAGCGAGCCACCCAGCTTCTGCAAGGCCATCCCGACTGGGATTTCAAACAGCTCATTGGAGATCACCACGCAGGGCAGGCCCGATGCATTGGCCTCGAACGGTGTAATACCGCCGCCGGTGATCGCCAAGTCGTGGTGATAGAATTCCTCGATCATGGAAGGTACGCCACGCTTCAATGTGAAAGCCTCGGTCAGTGCTTCATCCAACATGGCTGTATGCATGAATGCCGGCCCCACCACGATGGTTGCCGCCAGACCCATTTCCTTCAGCAGTCGCACGACCTTGACGGTCACGCCATAAGTATCGCTGCCGCCCAACGTCACCAGTATGCTGGAAAGCTGCTTGCGCAGGCGCCTGTAGTCGCTTATTTGCGGGTTCAGGATCAGATAGTCTGCGCCGCACAGCAATCTGGCGCCCGCAAGCCGTTCCTGCGCATCGAAGGCCAGCGCGGCAATGTGCAAGTCCGCCAGCGCCGCCCCCGTTCCTCGGTCGTCGAATGTCACCAGCGGGATGCCAGTCGCTTTGACTTTTTCCGCATGACGGACGTCGGTATCGAGGCGGTCATTCAGCCACAACGTGATGCCGTCCTGCTGTATCAGTGACGCCTCCCAGTTGCCGGTGAAATCTTCCAGATCCACCACCCTGTGCGACGCGCCTCGCTCAACCAGGATTTGCCGGGAAGGAGCATGATCGTTCAGATACAACGTGTACGCTAGTTCCGCTTTCGCCAGCCCATTCGCCAGAATCAGCGCGCGATAGAAGTGCCCCATGCCGCGCGCATGGGAGCTTTCTATGCAGAGCGCGAACATAGCTGAATCGCTTCTTCAGTCCAGACCCAACGGTCAGGAGCGTGTCCGGCAATGGCGCAAGCACGCTGATAATCGTCTTCGGTATCCACCGTCAGGCGCAAATCCGGGCGTCGCTTGGCTGCTGGTAATTCCAACACGCCAACCCTGAAAACATCCTGATTCTCCTGGATATATTCATTGACGTGTTCGCGGTGGTTTGGCGCATGACCTTCCCGCGCGCTCCTTTCAAGCGCGGCGAAGGTAAAAATCTCCGCCCCCACGCCAAGCGGCATACTGCCGAAAGAGTGGGTGTAATCGTTGTGCTGGGCCAAATGCTGCTCGATCAATCGCTGCAACTCTTCCATATCGGTGAACGGATTGTCCGCCGTCAGTCTCACTACATGCTCAAAGCCGTTCTCGCAGACGCACTGGTAATATCTTCCCAGCACATCGGTTTCGCTGCCACGGTACACCGCCACGCCTTTGGACTGGCAATGCCGTGCGATAGCATCGTCCTGCGGTAGATCGCTGGTGGCAACCACCACCTTTACGGGGTATGCCAGCAGAGACAACCTGCCCAGCACATGATCCAGCAAAACCTTGCCCGCAATCGGTTTCAATGCTTTTCCAGGCAAGCGGGTCGAGCCCATTCTGGCTTGTATGATGACGCCAACCTTCACGCCAGATCATTCCAGGTGAGCACCTCATCTTTTTCCATGTCTACTGCTACAGTCCGCCCGACGATCTGCTCAAAATATTTCGGGCCGATACCGTAGCCGGGGCGTTTGACGGCGATATCCTGTTCGGTCAACCGCTCTCCCGCTTTCACGCTGCGGCTCAGCACCACGCTCTTGCGATTGTTGCGCCGCGTAATTTTCTCGCTCTCGGCCGGGCGTTTGATGCCGGAGCCACGCATGATCTCGAAGTTGCGCACGGCTTCCACCAGCCATTTCATTTCCGCCGGATCGGCAGAAAGCATGTGGTCGGGACCATCTGCTTTCTTGTCGTAAGTGAAATGTTTTTCGATCACCCGCGCGCCCATGGCCACCGCGCATAAACAAGCGATCGGCGACAGGGTGTGGTCGGAGTAGCCGATGTCCAGTTGCGGGAAAGCCTGCATCAAGGTCTGCATGGCAGCCAGATTGACGCTCTCCGAATGTGTCGGATAGCTGGTGATGGCGTGCAGCAGTATCAGCTTCTTATTGCCTTCCGCCAGGATCGCATCCACCGATTCCCGCACTTCTTCAAGCGTGCACATGCCGGTTGAAAGCAGCACGGGCTTGCCGGTACGGGCGACATACCGCAGATAGGGAAGATTGACGGCATCATCCGAACCGATCTTGTACGCGCCGACCCCGCATTTTTCCAGCAGCTCCACATCGGTTTCGTGCGAAGGCGTGGAGAACCAGTCCAGGCCTTTGGATTCAGCATACTTGAATACATCGTGATGCAAGGCCTCATCCACTTCGTATTTTCTGAACAGCGCATGCTGCGACACCACCCCGGTGTTCTCCATGTCGAAGATGGCCTTGGTACTCGTTATCGTGTCGGCGCGATAGGTTTGCAATTTGACTGCATCCACACCGCAACCATGGGCTGCATCAATCAGGCGCTTGGCCTGCTCCAATGTAGTGAAATTGCCGCCGATTTCAGCGATGATGTAGCAACGGTCTTTCCGATGGTTTCTGAACATATTATTTCCTTAATTCGAAACAGTGGAACGCTAACTCCTCATTCCCAGGCAAAGTCTTATCAAGTTCCAAAAGTGGCTCAATAAAAGTTTTCATGATCTGTATCCACTTGGCTTTAATAGAAATAAGTTTTTCAGGAGTCAGCTCTTTCGACATCTCAAGCAAAACAGGGAAAAGAGGGCGCAAACCAATGTCCCAAACCTGAATGGTAAGCTTGCTCAAATGAGAGTGGTGACGTTCAATTTTCATCCCTGCTTGTTCAAACATTGCCTCCCATTCATCCAGAGATTTAGCTTGGCGAATATTGTCAGCGAATCTACCCCGATCTAACATTTCAAGAAATTTCCAACGATCATCGCCACCATTTACATATAGCTGGTTATAAAAACTAAACTTGGGAAATGTACTGTTAGGCAACATAAGGCAAGCCCTCCCCCCTCCCGGTTTCAGGATTCTTGAAATTTCTGAAATTACAAACTGAGGAGAATCAAGCCAATAAATAATATTGGAAAAAACACTGTTAAAAGATGCATCCGGGAATGGTAATGATTGGTTCCCATCCCCTTGCTTGAGTGCCCCATACAAACCAAGCTGTCCCGCCTTTTTGAGAAGATTATTTTTATGATCAAATCCCATATCAATCTGATATCGAGGAGGCTTTGTTGCTGCCGAGACCACGCCTTCGTCATATGAATCGAAGACATCGACATTCTGGAAAAACTGATCTAGCTGTGCTACTGAACGAAAAGCATCAAAACTTCTGTCGAACTCGCCGCCAGCTCGGATGAATGAAAATGTGCCATCGCCACATCCCAAATCCAGAGACGGAGAACGCATCTCAAATGCACTCATAGTTCTGATATCAATCTCGCGCCAAAGTGCCGTTTCCGGACGAAGCCAGAAAACGCTGAGAAGCTGCTCCAATGTGTCGCTTGTTCTCACAGATCACTTGCCTATCAACTGAATGCGATGCACATAGTTGCGCACAGTAAAAGTCCGCTCACCCACCTGCGCTGCTTCGTCCTCTGTCTTTCTGGGCAGATAGCATTTACGGCAGACGGCGCTTTGCATAAAACCACGCGGCTGCAAATGCATGTTCCGCACTGCCTGCATCTTTTCACCATGCCATACCTGATGCACGCTTTCCTGTTTGATGTCACCAATCACTTCACGGTTCTCTTCATCGTTCGAGCACTTCATGACCAATCCGTCGGCCCCTATCACCAGCCGCTGGTATTGTTGCGGGCAAGTAAATTCCTCAAGGTATTCGATGTGGGTATCGTTGGACAGGTAGTCGATCAGCGGATTGAACGCCACTAGATCGGTACAAGGCTTAAACGTGTCGTAGTATACGTCGGGTCCGCTTTCAGCAATCGCGGGCCAAATGCCTTGCACCTTGATCACCGGACGCTTCAGTTTATGTTCTTCCTTGTACTGTTTGATGGCCTTTATTTTGACGAGCAGATCGTCAAATTTAAGCGGCTTGCGAATGCGCTCGTACGTCTCGCCTACGCCATCAACCGAGATCGTTATCCAATCTATCCCCGCTTCCACCATTTTCTGGAAATACGGCAGCGTTAGCTTGCCGCCGTGCGTCAGCAGGGAAACTTCCTTGATGCCGTGATCCTTTGCGTACTTGATTGCCTCGATGAATTTTGTGTGCAGGGTCGCTTCCCCGCGCAGGCTCAGGCGAATGGCAGGAACCTTGCCGTCGATCTCGTCAATGATTTTCTTGTACAGCTCCCAGTCCATCCTGGTGACATTGACCTGCTGCTTGAATTCCTCGGTGATGGTGTAGCACATCGGGCAGGTGAGATTGCACAACGACGACAGCTCGATATCAACCAACAGAGGGTATTCTGATACCTGCTGTTTTTTTGCGAATTCCGACCAGTTGCGTCGGTACTCGGCGTATTCCTGCTCCCAGCCAATGCCGCGATTCTGTTCAAACAGGGCTTCTCTTTCCGTCGTGTCCATCGAATAATTGCCCTTGTTGATGGGTACGTTACGTTTGTTCATAGCGCCTCTTTTCCCGTTCCGAACGGATGATACTTTCTATTCCTGCATGAAAGGAAAACCCGGGATGCCACCCGAGCTCGCTCCCTGCCTTCGAGATGTCTGCAACAACATCCATCAGTTCGTTGGTGCGGATCGCATTGTCACAGACAACTGTTTTTTGCGTGTCCGCAATGTTCTGAATGGCATCAATGACCTCTTGCACACTCATTGAAACGCCAGAGCCGATGTTGTAGACACGATATCCGCCCGGCTTGTCCAGCGTTGCCAGCAACGCCGTCACCAGGTCTTCCAGATAAACATAATCCCGCCTGGGCGCCAAATCCTTCACGACTATTTTCTCTCTGGCATCTAGCGTCTGGCTGATTATCTCGGGGATCAAAAAATTTTCCGCCTGGCCGATGCCATAAACATTGAACGGACGTATCGTCGTCACCGGCAGATCGTATGCGCTCGCATAAAACTCGCAAACTTCCTCGGCAAGCCGCTTGGTCAGTGCATAGGGATTGCTCGGCCGAATCGCGCTGTTCTCGCCGATTGGTAGGTTATCCTGATGCCCATACACATATGCGCTGACGTAGGTCATGGGAATGCGGCTCTTCCTGCAAAACTCCAGGACATTGACCGTCCCCAACACATTTGTCTGGCAGAACGCCTGCGGGTCGGCCCAGCTATCCGGCACAAAGGTCTTGCCCGCCAGATGGAATACGTGCGCAATATCTTGCTGCGCAAACTTTGCCAAGGTTTCCCGGTTGACAATGTCACCGTCCGCAGAATCCACCGGCACCACATCCCGTCCCTGAGCTTTTAGCCTGAATGCGAGCGCCCTGCCGATGAAACCGCTCGCTCCGGTGACCAGTATCTTACTCACCAAAAAACCTCGGCTTCATTTGCTCGAATTCCTCAATGGCCTGGATATAGTCATCGGGCCGGCCTATATCAAGCCAGTAGCCATCGAATTTCTGCACGGTCGCCGGTTTTCCCGCAGCAAGCAGGTCCACCATCAAGTTATCGAAGCCGTAACTCTTGCCTTCCGGGATGTAGTCCATGATGCGGCGGCTTGCCATATACACGCCCATGCTCACCAGATATTCGGGGCTGGGCTTTTCCCTGAAACCGGACAAATGGTTGTTCCCATCCATTTCGAGCACGCCGTAATCAACCTTCTGTTCGCGCGAGTGGGCGGAGATGGTGAAGATATTGTTATTACTGACGTGCCCCTCATAGAAATCCGAGTAGCTGAGATCGGTCAGGATATCTCCGTTCATGACCATGAAATTTTCCGGAAGGTCGCGGATCAGGCGTAACGGCGCCATGGTACTAAGCGGCTTGTCTTCCAGCGAGTAGTCAATCTTGACGCCCCATTTTGCGCCGCCCTGGAAAAACGCCCTGATAATCTCGGCCTGATGATTCACCGCCATGGTGACATGATCGAAACCATGCCGCACGAGCTGGCGGACGATCACTTCCAGGATGGGAAACTCGCCGATAGGCATCAGCGGTTTCGGCAGCACCACGGTGTAGGGACGCAGGCGCGTTCCTTTGCCGCCGGCGAGAATAATGGCGCGCTTAGACATTGTAGATCTCCGTTTTGTATCGCTGCAGGTTGGCAGGATCGGCAAACCATTCGATGGTTTTTTCCAGCCCTTCGCGCAGCGCTGTTTGGGGCCTGAAGCCGGTGATCCGTTCAATCTTGGCGTTGTCGCACCAGAGCCGCTCTACTTCGCTTTTTTCCGGGCGGAAGCGGGTTTCATCTGTTTCGATTTCGACATCGGCGCCCATGACTTCCGCGATTAGCTTCACGGTATCTCCAATGGAAATCTCATTGTTGCTGCCGCAGTTGAGCACTTCGCCCACGGTTTTTTCGGACTCCGCCACGGCAATAAATCCCTGGACGGTATCGAGAACGTAGCTGAAATCGCGCGTGGGGTACAGGGCGCCGAGCTTTATCTTTCTGTTGCCAGCCGCGATCTGGGTGATGACCGTGGGTATCACTGCCCGCGCGGATTGTCTCGGGCCATAAGTGTTGAAAGGACGGATGGTGGCTACCGGCGTGTTGAAGGCGCAGTGAAAAGACATGGCGATCTGGTCGGCGCCGATCTTGGTGGCCGAGTAGGGAGATTGCCCCTGCAACGGATGCTCTTCAGTAATAGGTATGAAACGGGCTGTGCCATACACTTCGCTGGTGGAGGTGTGAACGACTTTTACCACGTTCAGTTCGCGCGCGGCTTGCACTATATTCAAGGTTCCCTTGATGTTGGTGTCCACATAGGTGTCCGGCGAATGGTAGGAATATGGAATAGCAATCAGTGCCGCCAGATGCATAACCACGTCGCAACCTTCCATGGCCTTTCTGACGCCGTGGGGATCGCGGATATCCCCGGCGAACACCTCGAATCGACCGGCCACGTCCGGCGCGCAACTGTCTAGCCAGCCCCACGAGTTGAATGAGTTGTACAGGACGAACGCACGGACTTCATGACCCTGGCGAACAAGTGCCTCCGTCAGATGGGAGCCGATGAAGCCATCCGCTCCGGTCACAAGAATTTTTTTGTTCGACAATTTCATTGTGTCGAACTCCCGATGTTCAGTTTTCGAGTTTGCGCCATGGCAACAACGTGCTGAAAAATCCGGCCCTACCGTTGCCTCTTTTCGATGTGAAGTCGTCCAGGCTGAAGCCGCACACGATGCCGGGTACATCCACATGAAAATTGTCCGCTGATGGGCTAGCCATGGAAAAATGAATTATGTAATCCCCGTGCCCCAAGGTTCTTGGCGGCACTGTCACACTGAAGGTGTTCGTGCCGACGGGCAAGCTATCCAGCGGATTGACCGTTGACGCATCGAAGCTGTCCGATACCAGTACTTGTGTGCCATCTGGCTTGAAAATTCCAATGTACCCATACAACCCTGGAAGTTGCCTGCGAACTTGTATATCGAACTTGATGTTGATTGGGTTATCGCAGTCGAATTTCTGGGCACGATTTCCTTCACGATCAAGCATGGTTATTTTTTTCAATTGCACGATCTTTCCCGAATCGTCCGGGAAGGTCATCTCGCCGCTTAGGTCGGAAATTCCATTGAGCATGTATGAATTCACAACCGAACCCGTTTGGCCAATGTCTCTTATTTCCCCTTTATCCAACCACACGCAAGTAGAGCACAGTTGCGAAATGACACCCATGTTGTGACTCACGAACAATATCGTTCTGCCTTCTCTCCCTGCCTCATCCATTTTTCCCAAGCATTTTTTTTGGAATTGCGCATCGCCCACAGCCAGCACTTCATCCACGATAAGAATCTCTGGTTCCAAGTGTGCGGCCACTGCAAAAGATAGCCGGACGTACATGCCGGATGAGTACCGTTTTACTGGCGTATCGAGGAATTTCTCCACTTCGGCAAAGGCCACGATCTCATCGAACTTTTTCTTGATTTCTACCTTGCTCATACCGAGGATGGCGCCATTTAGAAAAATATTCTCCCGACCGGTGAGTTCGGGGTGAAAACCCGTGCCTATTTCCAACAGGCTGGCTACGCGTCCCCTGATGGTGATTTTCCCAAATGTCGGCTCCGTAATGCGGCTCAGGATTTTCAGCAAGGTTGATTTCCCAGCACCGTTGCGCCCGATGATGCCAACCCGGTCACCCTGCATGATGTCAAAGTTAATGTCCTTGAGCGCCCAAAACTCTTCATGAGTGGGATCGTTTTTTGCTGCGGCAAAAGGATGGATTAGTTTATGGGTGAAACGCTTGGCACCATTTGCCAGGACATCCCGCAATGCGAAATAGGGCTCCCGTTTCTGATGGCTGATGATGTATTTTTTCGAAAGATTCTCGATAGCAATACCAGTTGGCATCAGATCACGTCCGCAAATGATTTTTCCGTTTTACGGAAATAATATATCCCTGTGACCAGTATCACCAGAACCAGAAACAGGGAAAGCAAAAAGCCGGGCCAGTAAAGTTGAGTATTGCCCCCCACAATGGCCCAGCGAAACCCGTCGATCACACCCACCATCGGATTGATGGAATACAGCAACCGCCATTGCTCAGGAACATTAGTGCTGCTAAACCCGACCGGCGAAACGTACAGTCCGAACTGCACCACAAAGGGAATGACGTAGCGGACATCCTGGTATTTAACGTTGAGCGCCGCAGTCCACAGTCCTGCGCCCATTGCAGCAACAAAGGCGATGGAAATAAACAACGGCAAGGTAATAATACGCCAGTCAGGCGCAAACCCATACCAGAGCATCAATCCGACTAAAATGATTCCCGATATCAGGAAATCCAAAAAACTCACGATCACGGCACTGGCGGGCACCACTAAGCGAGGGAAGTAAACTTTGGAGATCATGCTGGCATTCCTGATCAAACTGTTGCCTGCCTCGGTAAATGCATTGGCAAAAAATTGCCATGGCAGGAGTGCTGCAAAAACCAGAATCGGATAGGGGACACCATCGGAAGGCAGTTTGGCCAGTTTGCTGAACACGAACACAAATACAACCATGGTCAGGAACGGCCTGATCAGTGCCCATGCCACACCTATGACTGTTTGCTTATAGCGAACCAGAATATCCCGCCAGGCCAGGAAATAAAACAGCTCACGATATCGCCACAGGTCTTTCCAATAATGGCGTTCCGTCCTGCCTGCCTCGATAACTAGCACACTCTGATTGTCCATCATCTTTTCCCTAATAAGCAGTCAACCCCATTTGGGTAGCGAGCGCTCGATCTGTTTGGATTGGTTTCATACAGATCCCCTCAAGGAGATCCCTTCTCCAACACGCTGAGGATGCGAAAGCCAAGGTATCGACTCACCATGGTCAGGCTGTACTCCGCAAGGTATGAGGTATCTTGGCCGGTGATGCGGGGATGAGCGCCTTCATGGAAATGGTTCGCGGTTAGATGGTCCACGTGGGGATGTCTGGCGCCATTTGACCAATCAGGCTCTTCCTTCTACAATGAATGCTCATGGAGGATCACCATGCACAAGACCATCGAGGCTGTCTACGAGAAGGGCGCCATCAAGCCTTTGGAGCCGCTAGCGCTCTCGGAGTCACAAAAGATCACGGTCACGATTGAGACGACTGAAAGCCTCGTCGCCTCGACCAAGGCTCTGATCAAGGCCGACCCGGATGTGGTTCGACAGGTCGCCGAGAGTGACGACTACCTGTACGATGCTCACACGCCGCCATGCCGATAGACCTTCCGGACGGCGCTCACGTCTTCATTGACGCCAACATTTTCATCTACCATTTCTCGGGTCCCACTGAATTCACCAACCACTGCACCCACTTCCTACAGCGCATTGAGGACGCCCGGCTCTCCGGCTTCACTTCCACACTGGTTCTGGCTGAAACCCTTCATCGCTTGATGATCATCGAAGCCGTAAGCACGCTTCAGCTTGAGCCCAAGACGGCTATCCGCCACCTCAAGGGCCACCCTTCTGACGTCAAGAAGCTTGTCCAACATCTCACGGCGCCTCAGACCGTTCAGGCTATCGGTATCCAGATCCTTCCGCTCTAAGTCGCGGACGTCCGCGACAGCCATGATATCAAAAAGGCATACGGCCTTCTCACCAACGATGCCCTCAATCTCGCCATCATGCGGCATCACCGCCTCACTTGCATCGCGACCAACGACGCGGATTTCGAACGCGTGACCGACCTCCTGGTTTGGAAACCGGGCTAACCGCATTTCCCGTCCTCGACATGTGACTCGTTCATTGCGTCACTCGCGTCTCGGCGGCGTCGCTTTCCGTCCATCCACGGGCTTTGAGATCGATGTTCTTTGCCAATGGGTTCAGAATCACGACCACTTCGTCCGGATTGGTTGATCTGGTTTGTCTGGTTCATTTCGTTTGTTTGGTGCGTCTAGTCTATTTCGTCTATCTCGTCTATTTGGTCTGTCTGGTCTTTCTTCTAAGATACTTGATGAGACCAAAGATGATTCAGCCCATCTCGCCGCTTGCTTACTGCTCCCCTCAAGGAGATCCCTTCTCCAACACGCTGAGGATGCGAAAGCCAAGGTATCGACTCACCATGGTCAGGCTGTACTCCGCAAGGTATGCGGTATCCTGGTCGGTGATGCGGGGATGAGGGCCTTCATGGAAATGGTTCGAGGTTCGAGGTTGCTGCGACATGAGCAGCACGCGACGGATACGTCTATGCGTCTCTAGGGTCGAGTGCGTCACTCAGGCTCGACGTTCGAAGTCTCACGTCAGAGTTAACCGGCGCGTGCGGCTTTCGCGCGCGTCCGGGTTGAACGTGGTGTTGGGCGTGACGATTGTTGGGCAAGTTCCAGCAAACTGGAAAGCACTTGATTGACACGGGCGGAATTTCGAAAGGCTTTGGCCACCATTGGTTCCAGTACGACAACATTCGAACTCGCGATTACCTTCTCATAAAACTTACCGCGTTCAAGCTTCTTGAAGTCTGAGCGTTTATATTCAGTGCGCATTTCATCTACGGTGGAACCTTCACCCTTCTTCATAGAGTCTCCTTTCTACTTTTGTTGCAAGGCGCGCGGAGGCCAGGCTAGGGGCTAGGGGGAAGAACCGTGTTTCCGACCGGAAGTCTTCGCCACTTGCCTCTGGCCACTGACCTCTCGCCAGAAAGCTCGCGATTGCGGCAGAAGTGCTCATGAATAATGCGGGTTAGAGCAGTTGGAAATCTTCGAGCTTGCTCGCGGCTTGATCGAAAGTGACGGTCTCATTGCATCCGCCAAGCCGATTGGTGGTTCCCAGCAGGCAATCGGCGAAGTCCGCTTTCCCTTTCTGATACATGCGAAAGGCGGTCCATGCTGACTGCGTATCCTCAATCTTCAGCTGGCTGGTCCGCAACAGCTTTTCTAATACGGCCACAATTGTGCCTTTTGAATACCCATAGGCACTTTCCAGTACCCATATCAGTTCACACAGGACGATACGATTGATAAACCCTGGGTCGTCACGCGTGCATTGCTTTGCGATCACCTGGGTGGCTTTGCGCGATTGGCCGGGATCGTCCTGCACTAAGTGTCTGACCAGGACATTCGTGTCGAGACCGATCATCGCCGGCCTCCTCGTTTGCGAATCGCTCGGTTCATGTCCTCGACACTTACCGGCCGAGCCGGGGGCTTGAGCATTCCCGCCAACTCTGACGCGTCAATGCTTGCCGGTAGCACCAACACGCGACCGTCCTCATCAATCACAAATTCTAGGCGGTCTCCCGGATGGAGATTGAGTCGTTTCCGAACGTCCTTGGGGATGGTTGTTTGACCTTTGCTGGTCAGGGTTGATGCGGACATCCTGCCTCCTTACGATATAAGAATATCCTTACCTTACAGTAAGTCAATGCACAAAACAAGCCGTTGGTGTCCGGCGTCTACTGCCAGGTCCAGATCGCTGACCCCCCGGCCACCAGCCAGCGAGCCGAACAGAATGGCCAGTCTAATCCCAGGCTGTGTGTTGATGACGGCCAGGATCGCTCGTGTGAGATTCTCGTCTTGCATTAGCATACCTGCCCCTCGGTTACACGGCACAGGGATTGCGCCACCGAACGTCGTTCTCATTACGCCGGCACCACATCGTTCACATCAATCTCCACCGCTGCAGCCTGCTGAATGAGACGGACACCCAGCACCAAGCGGTGGCGCTTTTCTTTGCGCAAGAGAATTCCGTGAACTCCTTGCAGCGGACCTCGGACCACTTCCACTTGCATGCCTTCGTGCAGATACGG
>Ga0247727_10011504_pt1 | contig 15430 bp, 11 predicted proteins | sample WisWelCaveWW1625_FD_202498 | JGI IMG/M metagenome (GOLD analysis project Ga0247727, IMG submission 202498) | Biofilm microbial communities from Wishing Well Cave, Virginia, United States - WW16-25 | ecosystem: Environmental > Aquatic > Deep subsurface > Groundwater > Cave microbial mat | place... | reverse complement strand
CCACGCCGTAGGTCCCGGGGATCTTCTCTATCTTCTCCTGCATCTCCAAAGCGAGCCGTTTGAGCTCATCCAGCTTCGGGCCTTTGATGTCGATCACGATCGGCGCGTCATTGTCGCCGCCCACCTTGAAAGCGCTGTCATAAAGCACATAGCTGATGCGGGCAGGGACGATGAGCTTTTTTCCTTCCGAAAGCTCGAAGAATCCACGGACCTCTTGGACCACTTGGTCCGTCGGGATCTCACTTTCAGGTTTGACCGTCACGACGATCTGGGCTTGGTGTGAGCCAAGCCTTTCCAAGACCTCCTTCGTGTTCTCGCCTTTACTCGAGCCGACGATCGCGGCGACGCTCTTGACCGACGGGATATTCAAAATATATTTCTCAACGCGCTGGGAGATCCCGTTCGTGAATTCCACGCGGGAACCCACCGGGAGATCGATCTTGACCATGAACTGTCCCTGGTCCACTTTAGGCAAGAGGATCTTGTCCATGCTGGTGAATAAGAATAGGCTCCCGACGAAGATCATTAAAATGATAAGTAAAAAGAACCATTTGCCCGCCAAGAAACCCGGCAGCAGCCTCACATAGATCTTTTCGATCGCGTTGATGGGCTTAGAACACCATTCCAGGAGGATCTCAAAAACCTTCGCAACATACCCGAAAGGCGTTTTGGGCCGCGCGGTCGGGGCCGTTCCCCCGCTCTCCTCATGGATATCGCGCTTTGTGAGGGACGATTTTTCTCCCACTTTGGCGATCAGCATCGGCAGCAGTGTGAACGCGATAATGGCCGAGATGATCTGGGTCACAACGACCACCCACGCCAGCTCCTTGAATATCTGCCCCGCGATACCCGTCACGAAAACAATAGGCAAGAACACGGATACGCTCGTCAGTGTGGACGCCACCATCGGCGCCATCACTTCCTCCGAGCCTACGATCGCCGCCTGCGCCATGCCCTCTTTTTGATTCTCACGGTATTTCCGGTAGACGTTCTCTATGACGACAACGGCATTGTCCAGCAGCATGCCGACGCCCAGCGCTACACCGCCCAGCGAGATCACATTCAGCGAGATGCCCATGAAATACATGAGCGTGTAGGTAGCCAGCACCGTCACCGGCGTGATCGTGACGACAAGCGCCGAATTTTTAAGATCCCTTAAAAAGACCAAAAGCACCAAGAACGCGAGGAAACCGCCCTGGACAGCGGCGTCTTTTACCCCGTTCAGGGCTTCGTTGATGAACTTTGATTGGTCATACACGATATCCACTTTAATATCTTTGGGAAGCTGCTCTTGCAGCTGGGCGATCTTCTTTTTGATCAATTTGGACACTTGGATCGTGTTGGCCTGCGCCTGTTTTTGAACGGAGATCGTCACATTATCGAGGAGATTGAAGCGTGAAAAGCTCGTGCGGTCCTTCACGGTCCGTGTCACATCCGCGACATCCCGCAGGTAAACCAGGCGATTCGACGGTTCATTTTCCAGTCTTTGCTGTTCGTACGGGTCTTCCGAATCCTCTGAATGCTGGACCTTGATTGGGATCTGCCCGATCTCATCGACGTGTTTGAATTCTCCCAGCGTGCGTACCAGATATTCATAAAAACTTTCCTTGATCGTGCCTCCCGGAAAATTGAGATTCGCCGACGCGATCGCGTCCGACACATCCACGATCGACGCGCCTCCGGCGCGAAGTTTTGCCTGGTCCACATCGACAAGGATCTGTTCCTCCGCGCCGCCTGAGATGGAAGCTGACGCCACCCCCTGCACCTTCTCGATCTCGTCTTTGAACCATTTTCGGGACAATTCACGCAGTTGAACGGGTGAACGTTCGGAACTCGAGACGGAAAGTGACATCACGGGAAGTTCAAAGGGGTTGAACTTGACGACCACCGGTTCCTGCGCGTCCCGAGGCAGCCGCTCCTTGATCAGATCGATCTTTTCCCGGACCGAGAGGGACGCGAAATCCATGCTTTGGTTCCAGCCGAACTCGGCGACCACCAAAGAAAGGCCTTCCTTGGAGGTCGAGGTGACCCTCCGGAGACCCGAAATGCCACCCACAGCCTCTTCAATGGGTTTGGTGATCAGCGTCTCGATCTCCTCAGGCGCCGCGTTCTCATAGGGCGTGAGGATAGAAAGCTGCGGATAAGAAATAGGCGGAAAGAGCTCTTGGGAAAGGAGATTGAGGGAGATCACTCCGAAAAGAAAGACCCCGACGTAAACCATTAGGGTCGTGATGGGGCGCCGAATGGATAACTGAGGAAGGCTCAAAAAATTCCCTCTTGTGTCTCCGTGATCTCGACCTTCGCCTTGTCCTCAAGGTCCTGCTCGACATCGACGGCAACGATCTCACCCTCTTCCAAACCTTCTTTCACCTCGATACTGTCAGGAGTGGCGTAAGCGACCTCAATGTTCCGGACCTCGATCGTTCCTAAGGTGCTTTGGGATTCCGCCGCTGGTTCCGCCGCGGATTCGGGCGCGGGCTCGGATGCGCTCTCTTCCGGATGGACCACATAAACAAAGTACTGGTCCTCTTTTTTCTTGAATGACGAGCTTGGGATGACGAGCGCGTCGTCCTTTTCATAGACCAGGGCCGCCACACGTCCAAACATACCCGGCTTTATTTTTTCATCCGGATTGGCTATTTTTGCCCGGACCCTCATGGTCCTGGATCGGCCCTCCACAATGGGCGACAGCGAATCGATCTGGCCCTTGAAGATCTCGTCAGGGTAGGAATCTAGGGAAAGCTCAACGTTCTGCCCTTCTTTTAATTTCGGCAGTTCTTTTTCGATGACACCGAATTCCGCGAACACGTCCTTGAAATCCACGAACGTCGCGACTTTGTCCTGAGGCGTCACGTTGGCGCCCTTTTCCGTGCTAAGTCCGCCGATATACCCGTCACTAAAAGCGATAAGGTTCGTTTTGTCGAGTTCCGTTTTGGCGGATTGATATTCGATCTGGCTTTGTTTGAATTTCGCTTCGGCGACAGAACCTAGATCCAGGAGTTTCTTTATCTTCTCATACTCGATCTTTCCGTACTCGAGCTTCAAGAGCGCTTCTTTCTGGTCGAGCGACGCGATGATGTCTCCCTGTGTTATTTTCTCGCCTTCGCGGAAATTGATGTACTCGACCGTGCCGCTCACCAGGAACTTGAGGTCATATTCGCGGAAACCTTTGATGGTCCCGAGGGACGGCAGTGTGTCCCGAAAATTCACCCGAGCCACTTTGTATACTTTCACGGGCACCGGCGGTTGTTCCACCTCTTTCTGGGGAAGCGCTTTCTTTTCTTTTTTGAACACGGGCATGCCGCCCACACAGCTGATGTGTTTGGCCAGGAGTGAATAGGCGAAGACGAGCGCCATCACGATCCCGATGGTCTGTAAGATCGCGCGTTTATTGAACTTGGGCTTCGGTAACGTCGGTAGCTTCATATTTGTCGGGTGATATTAGCCGTTGGTTTTCAAAATAATACGGGTCACCGACCAGGAGACCCACCGAGGACAAAGCCACGTTGTAATCCGCGACAGCCTGGATGAACGAGTACCGGTCCTGCACCTGTGATATCAGATTTTCCACGTAATTGGACGGGCTTGTTTCCTGCAGACTCAGCAAATATTCCAATATCGTGATCTGTTTGTTCTGGTATCGAAGTTTTGAGATGGAGGAATCTATCTGGATGAGATAACGCTGCAGCGAATAGAACTCGTCGCGTAATCTCAACTCGACCTCGTCCTTTGTGCTTTTGTAGTCGCTTTCGGCCTGGAGCAACGCGTATTGGGCTTGTTTTTCATCCGTGACAGCGCCGAACTTGTCCCAGAGATTGAACGCCATGCGGTGCCTCCAATCCTCGGACCCTGTGAGCGAAAGCACCGTGGGTCCGTAGACATGTTTTGTTTGCTCATACTCGATGGAATTGGGGCCCAACGGCATGGAACCTTGGACTCCCAGGAACCATTCCTTTTCCAGATCGTTGTCGGCTTTTCTGTCCTCGAAGGCGATCGTATCGTGGAACGCTTCCCCCAGCATCCCATAGGAGCCGCGGAGCTCGAAGTGAGGCTTTTTTTTCGATTCATAGATGTCAATGCCGAACTTGGCCGCTTCCACCCCGAAGGCCCTCACCCTGATATCGGCGTTGTTTTGGACAGCCCTTTTCACCAATTCCTCGAACGTCGGCTTTACTTTCACAAAGTTCATCTTGAGATCCACCGGAATGGCGCCTTCGATATCGAGGTTCATCGACTGTTTAAAGCTTACGTTCGCTGACAAGACATCGTTCTTCGACGATTCTACCTGGTAAAGGACCTGATAATACTGCGATTCCAGGTTCAAGTAATCGATCTCGGCCACCACCTTGGCTTCCTTCTGCTGTTTCACCTTTTGGATAAGATCCGTGATCTTCTCGAATAGCTCAAGCTGATATTCCGTGTTGTATTCCGCCTTCACGACGCCGTAGTACGCCACCCGGACCTGATGGATCGTGTCGTCCTTCCCTTTTTTGTACTCGGCCTTTGCCGCGCGCACATTTTCTTCGGCTTGTTTTACGGTGTTCGTGAGTTCGCCGCCGCTGTAAAGAGGCTGCGTCACGTTGAGCCTCTGGTTCCTGCCTTTGTAGAAACGTGAGCCTGAGACTCCGGGGATCTTGCCGCCGTTGACTTCAAGAACGGCCTGTACCGTCGGTAAAAGCGCGCGTTTGGCCTCCGTCAACCTGGCATCCGTGACCTCGACGTTCTTCTTGGCCGCTTGGAGCTTCATGTTCTTCGCGAGGCCTATTTCCACGGCCTCCTCGACTGTGACCTTGTTGTCCGAGACCGCAGCCCTGTACAAGGTCTCTCCGTCCTGTTCGAGAAACACGGCTTCGTAATGTCCGCCATGCGGCTCTTTTTCACTTTTTGGTTTGTTCTTATCCGGGAATAGGAAATCGAACTTGGGCCAACGCCATAATTTTCTCTTCATAGAGTCCGCCAACGGTTCGCCGGCGGCAGGAGTCACATCGAGCTGGGCAAGCGGGCTTTCCTCGTCGACAGCAGGAACGGCCGTGATGACTCGCCGCGCGGGTAATGCTCCTATGGTTTCCTTGTAGCTGGCGGCCACTTCCACAAGACGGTCTGTTTCTTTGACAGCTGTTTTAGACTCCTGCGCCCCAAGGGCAACGCGGGCGCTGTCGAGTCTGCCTACGATCTCTTGATGTTTTTGCTTTGCCAGGACCACATCCTGCTGCAAAGAGTTGAGCGCGTCTTCGGCCCAAACGCTGCCGCAAACTAAGCTTAGTAAAATGGGTAAAGGCAACCCTCTCGTCAGGCGCAAAAAGACCCCCTTATTGGCTCTTCCGCCATCAAAACACCGGCGGACTCGCCCCCGCTTTAGTGCCGGGAGATAAAATCTTATCAATTTTATCTAATTTTAATAAAAGGAGTCAATAAAGTCAAGGTTACTGAGGTTTCACTAACTAATGGGCACACTGGCTGAGCCGATTTTGGAGCGAGACAAGGAAAGAGGAGGAGGCATAGTATTAACTATGCCGACGACGAATGACGCAGGCGCAGCCCAAAAGCGGCCAGCCCCCGCGGGGGAAGCCCCATCTCTGGCCGTCTGCGGCGTTGCTCCTCCTCGGCATAGTTACTACTATGCCTCGTCGTCGCGCCTTGCATACGACCAAAGCTGGGGCTTCCAGTGTGCCCATTAATTAGTGAAACCTCAGTAGAAGCCCCGCCTGTGCCGTGCTGCCGCGCCCATGGCGGAATCCCTCTATGGTAGGGTGGGAACCTCGCCGGCCCCTTTAGGCAAACCCAAACGTCAGGCAGCGCACCGGAAACGGTCCGATCCCCATTTTTATATTTATCGGATTCGCATGTCAGCGCTCATGATCCACGAGCACCGCAGGGTGGGATTATTATAGCAGATTCTTATCTTTGGCGTTCGTCGAAACTCGCGACAAGGGATTCGAGATAAGCTTCGAAATTCGATTTCAAATTCTTCATGTCAGTCAGGTTGGCTTGAAGCGCGGTCTGGTATCTTTCCACGCTCTTCAGATTATCCGTCTCTCGCGACTCGATCTGGCGGTTCGTCTTTTCGAGGGTTTCGATCTGCGAGCCGAAACGTTTGAGTTCCTCGTCCTTGGAGGCGACGGTCTGCTCATGACCCGCGATCACTTTTTGCAGCGATCGGATCTCGACCTGGGATCTTTGGAACTCTTGCTCCGCGGCGTGGAATTTTTCTTTGTCAGCGGCGGCCATCTGCAATTGGGATTTGTAGGCTTCCATTTGTTCCGCCCACTCCTCCTGTTCTTTCCTTAGAGTCTGAAGATCGGCGCCCAGATTTTGGTTTTGGTCGTTCATCATTTGGATCTTCTGGGAAACCTGGTTCGTTTCTTCGCGGGCACGCTGGATCTCGCCGGCCAAGGAGGCTTTCTCCGCGACCATGTCGTCGTTCTTTTCCTGCATTTCTTTCACCATCGGCGTAAAATAAGCTCTGGCGTTTCCAAGTTCCTTTTCGACCACCTTCAGTTTCTCGACCTGAGCTTTGAGCGAGTCGTTTTCGTACTGAAGCTCGCGCGCCTGCCTCATAAAGATCTCGGTGTTGCGGTCCGTCGGAGCGCCGGAGGAAGCGATACTTTCTTGGAGATCTGATCTAAGCCGCAGATTCTCGTTCTCTAGAGACGCGATCTCGTTTTGTAAAGCCGTGATCTCGACCGTGGACTGACTCGGGGTTTCGTTCCCCCGTTCTTGCAGGGACTGGTAATCCCGTTCCAACTCGCGTAAACGCCTCTGCAGGTCCTCGTAGCGTTTTTTCTGGATGTCATAAGCCTTTTGCAGATTTTTTGAAATATCGTCTCCCGGCTGTGGGACAGCGACACTTGAAGCGCGAAGTTCCTCGACCTGGCTCATCGCTTTTTCTTTCTCTTGAAGCGCGCGCTCTTTATCATTTTTGGATTCGGTCAATTCTTTCTTCAATTGCTGGTATTGGCTCTGCAAGGCGGAAAGCTGCATCTGTAGCTCACGGCTGGACCCGCTCGTGGCTCCCGTGGAGGATGTTTTTCTCTGAAGTTCCAGCTGAAGCCTGGAGACCTCTGATTGGAGACTGTCGATCTGCTGCAGGGCTTCGGGAGAAGGTGGAAGCGGTGCCGTTTCCATGCCGCCGAACTGGGCTAGCGACGCGGGGCCGCCGGATCTCAGGCGCTCGAGCTCTTGATAGGCCTGGTCACGCTCTTTGGTCAGGGTCTTGACATGGTCTTTCCATATCTCAAGAAGTTCCCGATTGCGTTCGGCTTCCTGAGCGATCTTTTCATAATCAGGGTCTTGGGTTTGGGCGTTCAGACCGACTTGACCATTGAGAACGGACGATCCAAGGAATAGCGTCAAAGCACCAACAGTGATCCAAAATTTTTTCATTCTTCCCTAACCCCTCCCATGGATGATGTCTACTTTTTTGATCGGTACCGATACTTGACGATCAGGAACGCGACCACGGTAAAAAAAACCAAATTGACCGCGCCGAAAATCCGAAATGTGGGATCCGTGGACCGCAATGCTTGCGGCGTCATGAGGATGATACACAACCAAACCCCCACCGCCCAAGACAAACTGAAATCTTCCGACCGCTTCCTTTGGATCAGACGCAAAATGAGAGGGATGTTAAAAAGCGGCAGCAAAACGGCCGAAATCATCCCAATTTTCTCAACCCATGCGTCCATTTTACCTTGCGTTCTCCATAAATACAATAGCTAGACTAACGAAATTCGACCTGATACAACCTCTTGAGGCTGTCGCCCAACCTCTGCTGGAGCGCCTGGATCTCGTCATCCGTGAAAGTCCCGTCCTCTTTTTGATAAGAAAGGGAGAAAGCCAGGCTCCGTTTGCCCTCAGGGATGTTCTTTCCCACGAACTGGTCAAAAAGCGTCATGGAGTAAAGATAGGGGGCAGCCGCGTTTCTCATAGCAGATTTTAAGTCCTTTACTAACACACGGTTATCAATAATGAAGGCGATGTCCCGCCGCACTACCGGAAACTTGGCCACCGGGCGAATCTTCATGATTTCGCGCTTAATTTCAAAGAGACCGTCGAGCACGGTCTCACCGTAAAAGACCTCATGCGGGATGTCCCAGCGCTTGAGAATAGCGCCGGACACCTCTCCTAAAGAGGCTATTTTCTGCCCCTCCCATAAGAGGTCGGAACCCGCCACAAGCGCCGGATCCGAGGAAGCGGGGGTCCATTCAAAAGAATGGACCCGCAAATGGTCCATCACGTTCTCCAGGACTCCCTTCAGGTCGTGGAAAGAGCTTGGATGCCTTTTTGCCCAGTTCTCGTCCGAAGGTCCGTAAAGCGCCAGCGCCAGCACGGTCTCTTCCTTGCCGTTCCGATAACGGTTCCCGATCTCAAAAAACTTAAGCGACACGGCCTTCCGGTGTATGTTGAAAAGAAGCGCTTCCAACGTTCCGGCGAGAAGATCCGGCCGGATGTATTCCTGTTCGGCGCTTGTAGCGTTCATCACCTTATGACAACCCGAAAGGTCGGATCCGGAATCGGAAAGTTTTTTTCCGGAAAGAAGACTCAAGGTCATGATCTCATCGAAACCGATCGAGGCCAGGGTCCGTTTCAGGCGAAAAATCCCCATCGCTTTTCGGTCACGCAGGTCCTCGAACGTGTAGCGGCTCGGCGGCAGCCGAAGCCCCACCTTGTCAAAACCCTCGATCCGTAGCACTTCTTCCATGAGGTCGACTTCTTTGGTGACATCGCGACGAGAGAGCGTCGGTTTTACCTTCAATTTGCCTTTTCCGGCTTTCGAGGTTTGAAACGAAAGGTTCTTTAAGATCCGCGCGGCGCGGCTTATCGGGACCTTGATCCCCAGGACTTTTTCCATGCGCTCCGCGCGAAGGATGATGGCTCTACCGCTTTTTGCCTTGAGGTAATTCTTATCGAGAAGCCCGCTCACGTCCTCGCCGTGCGCCCACTCACGCATCAGATCCGCCGCGCGCTTGGAGGCCCTGCCGACATTCTCCGGATTCACGCCGCGCTCAAAACGGTAGCTTGACTCGGTCGTGATCTTGTATTTTTTCACGGCCTGGCGCACGTTCACGGGATCGAAATATGCGGATTCAAGCAGAACGTTTTTGGTATTTTGGGTGACCTCCGTGAGCCTCCCGCCGATGACGCCCGCGATGGCGATAACACGCTCCGAATCGGCGATGACAAGGGTCTTGTCATCCAGCGTGACCTCGACGCCGTCGAGAGCGAGGAATTTCTCATTCGCTCTTGAGCGCCTTACGAGGATCCTTCCGCCGCGGATCTTATCGAGATCAAAAGCGTGCATGGGCTGTCCGCACTCAAAAAGCACGAAATTCGTGATGTCGACGACATTCGAGATAGCGCGTGTGCCGACAGAGGACAAGGATCGTTGGACTTCCGAGGGCGACGGAGCCACCGTCACATTCCGAATGACACGGCCCGTATAACGCGGACAACCCTTTTTATCCTCGACGTGGATGTCGATGACGTTCTCTTTTCTCGGACGCGCCGGAAGCTCGCTCTGACGATAGGCATCCGGAACACGCACTCGATTTCCCGTGAACGCGGAGACCTCATGAGCCAGGCCCAGGATGCTGAGACAATCGGGACGGTTCGAGGTGATCTCGATGTCGATCACGGCATCTCCGGATGCGTTCTCCACGGATTCCACCTTACTGCCGGAAAGCGTCAACTTCTCGGCCAGTTTCTCCGAGGAGAGTTTGACATCGATATATTTTTTTAACCAAGCAATAGGAAGTTTCACTTAGAATTGCCTCAAAAACCTAACGTCGTTCTCGAAGAACTGTCTTATATCTTCCACGCCGTATCTCAGCATCGCCAGGCGCTCGACGCCCATGCCGAAAGCGAAACCCGTGTATCTCTCGGGATCGATCTTGACGGCCTCCAGAACGTTCGGATGCACAAGGCCGGCGCCCAGGATCTCCAGCCAGCTTTGCCGCTGTTCGGACCAGATGTCGATGTCGGCGCTGGGTTCAGTGAACGGGAAAAAATGAGGGCAAAAACGGACCTTGGTCTTGGGTCCGAAGAATTCTTTCGCGAAGGCGAAGAGGACCCCTTTCAGGTCCGCGAAGCTCACTCCCTCGTCCACCATCAATCCCTCGATCTGGTGGAACATGAAGGAGTGCGTCGCGTCGGTGGCGTCCGGACGGAATACTTTCCCGGGGGCGATGATCTTGAACGGAGGCTTCATCTTCTCCATGACACGGATCTGGACCGTCGAGGTCTGGCTTCGGAGGAGTTTTCCGTTGTCAAGGTAGAACGTATCAAAGCTGTCGCGCGCCGGGTGATTCAGCGGGATGTTGAGCGCTTCAAAATTATAGCGCTCCGTCTCGACCTCCGGCCCGTCGACAAGACAGAATCCAAGACGCTCGAAGATGTCGACCACGTCCGACATCACCTGCGTCAAAGGATGGAGATTCCCCGGAGCCCGGAAAGTACCCGGCATCGTCGGATCTATCTTCCTCACCGAGTCATCGCCCGAGCTTTGAAACGATCCCTCTTTGGACGAAAAAAGCGTCTCAAGAAGTTGTTTCACGCGGTTCATTTCCTGGCCTGCCAGCCGTTTTTCTTCCGGCGACAGCTCGGAGATCTTCGCGGAAACGGACGCAAAAAGACCCTTACGCCCCAGATACTTGACCTTAAGGTCCTCGAGCGCACTTCGGTCGGAAAGCGCCGCGGCTTCCGCCTGCGCGTCTCGTTCTAATTGTTTCAAGGCATTGATCATGGAATGATCCCTGTATGGGCGACCGGCCGGTCGCCCATACGGCGTGGGTCAGTTTTTCGCAATCCGAACCAATTCCGTGAACGTTTTCTTGTCGTTCACGGCCAGATCCGCCATGATCTTGCGGTCGAGCATGACCTTCGCTTTCTTCAGACCGCCGATAAAACGGCTGTAGGTGATGCCGTTCGCGACGGCACTGGCCGAGATACGCGTGATCCAAAGCTTCCGGATCACCGATTTCGTGTCGCGCCTGTCGCGCGTCGCGAACATCAGCGCACGCTGCACGGTCTCCCGGGCCGTGCGGTACAACCGGTGCCGGCCGCCGACAAAACCCTTCGCTCGTTTTAAGAACTTCTTCCGGCGTCGCCTGCCTGCCGGGACTGTTTTCGCTTTAGGCATACGGCAATAATCTCCTTATGTGTTTTACCATCGACCCGCTCACGAGATCCGATTGACGCATGTGTCTCCTGCGCTTGGCCGACTTTCCCTGTAAAAGATGCCTTTTACCGGCGCGCATCTTTTTGAATTTCCCGCTCTTCGTCACGCGGATACGTTTCGCGGTCGATTTGTTGGTCTTGAGTTTCCCGCCCTTTGACATTGTTTTTCCTTTTCCTTATTTGGGCATGATGATCATCGTGATCATCTTGCCTTCCATGTAGGGGGCTTTTTCAACCTCCCCAAGTGCCGCGATCCCGTTCGCGAGGCGCTCCAACACTTTGCGCCCGGTCGAAACGTAGTTCAGCTCGCGGCCGCGGAACTGCATCGTGATCTTCGCCTTGTCCCCTTGTTTCAGAAAACGCTCCAGCTGATGGAATTTCACCTGGTAATCGTTCTCCTCGATGAAAGGATGGAACTTGATCTCCTTCAAGTGGATGACCTTCTGCTTCTTTCGAGCCTCTTTTTCCTTCTTGGCCTGATCATACTTGAACTTACTGTAATCGATGATCCGGCAAACCGGCGGCGACGCCTGACCGGCCACTTCCACGAGGTCCAGCTCGGCTTCGCGCGACATGCGGAGCGCCTGGTCTAAAGCGACGACCCCGACTTGATTCCCATTCTGATCCACAAGCCTTACCTGCAGAGCCCGAATACCCTCGTTGATGCGCGTTGTACTCTTAGAAATTAGAACACCTCCCTGGTTGTCATTCCTTGTTGTTGAGTTCTTTCTTCGCCTTTTCCAAAAAATCGGTCGTTGCGACGGCGCCCAGGTCGCCCTTAGAACGTGAACGCACGGCGACGGTCTTTGCTTGGATCTCTTTGTCACCGACGACGAGCATGTACGGCACTTTTTCGTTCTGCGCCTTTCGGATACGGGCGCCCAGCGTCTCGTCGGGCGTCTGCAATTCGACACGCAGGCCGGCTTCGCTCAGGGTTTTCACGACCTCATTCGCGTATGTCTCATGCGGCTGTGACACCGGGATGACGCTCACCTGAACCGGCGAAAGCCAAAGAGGCAAAGCGCCCGCGTAGTGCTCGAGAAGCGTCCCCATGAACCGTTCTACGCTTCCCAGGATCGCGCGGTGCAGCATCACCGGTCTTTTTTTGGTGCCGTCCGAAGCCGTGTATTCCAGCTCGAACCTTTCCGGAAGCGCGAAATCACATTGGATGGTGCTGCATTGCCAAGCTCGTCCGAGCGCGTCCTTTATTTTAATGTCGATCTTCGGCCCGTAAAAAGCGCCTTCGCCTTCGCAGATCTTATATTCGACGCCTTTTTTCTTGAGCGCTTCCTCGAGCGCTTTCGTCGCGCGCACCCAATCCTCGTCCGTGCCGATGAAATCTTTGGGACGCGTCGAGATCTCGATCTCGCGCTCTTTGAATCCGAACGTATCCAAAACGTAGAACACAAAATCAACGACGGATGAGATCTCTTTTTCAAGACCCTCCGGCAGACAGAAAATGTGCGCGTCGTCTTGCGTGAAATTGCGGACACGCAGCAGGCCGTGCAGCACGCCGGACTTTTCGTTGCGGCAGACATTGCCCAACTCGAAGAACCTGAGCGGTAGATCGCGGTAACTGCGGCCCCTTGTTTTGAAGATGAGCATGTGGCCCGGGCAATTCATGGGCTTGATCGCGTATTCTTTTTCATCCTCCGTTTTGAAGATGAACATGTTCTCTTTGTAATACGAGTAATGCCCTGAGCGCATCCAAATGTCGCTTTTCAAGATCTGCGGGCCGATAACAAAATGGTATCCGCGCTTTAAATGTTCCTCTTTCACGAACTGCTCGATCAAATGACGCAGGAGCGCCCCCTTCGGATGATAAAAGATGAGCCCTGGCCCGCCGTCTTCCTGGACGGAAAAAAAATCGAGCTCTTTTCCTATCTTCCGGTGGTCGCGCTTCTTGGCTTCCTCACGGACGCGCAAGAACTCATCGAGTTCCTTTTTCGAATGGAACGCGGTGCCATAGATCCTCTGCATCACAGGGCCGTTCTCGTTGCCCTTCCAGTACGCGCCGGCGACGCTCGTGAGCTTGAACGCTTTAATGACGCCGGTCGATGGCGCATGCGGATATTTGCAAAGATCCGTGAAGTCGCCATCCTCAACAACAGAAAGTTCTTCTCCATTAATCCCAAGGTATTCAGCAGTATCGTATTTAAATGTCTCATTCTTTGCTGAGAATAATGTTTTAGCTTCTACGAAATCAATCATTCTTTTTTTGAATGGATAGTTCGCATCGATAATTTTTTGCATCTCTTTCTCAATAGCTTCAAAATTTGCTTCTGTCAAAGATTCAGGTTGTAAATGAATATCATAATAGAACCCACTATCTACGGGAGGTCCGAATCCAAGCTTTGCATGTGGATATAACCGTTTCACGGCTTGAGCCAATACGTGAGAACAGGAATGTCTTAGCTTATCGAGATCTGTGTATTGGTCGGCGGTGAGTTTAGACATCTTTTATTTTCTTAATTTCTATTTTTCTTCTATCAAGAAGCTTTTTTCTACTTTGTTCTCTAGCGGCAGGGATAACAAAAACTTCAGCCACGACTTCCAAAAAAATTCGATGTAACTCATCCGCATCTTCAAATGTTAAATCTAGGAGATCTAAATCTCGATCTGGGTGAGCTGACTGATTCGCCATTTCCTTGATAATGTAACTAGATTCACGAAAATCTTGAGAAAGTTTGATTTGGAGTTTATTAGAAACAGCTATTTCTTTGAGTTCTAAGGCCAAACTGTTTGGTTTTGCACCTAATATGTCTCTTGTAATTATTTGCAAAGCTCTTCGAAACATCACAGCAGCTGACATTGGGTTATTAATTTCCAAATTTTTAGCTGCTTCAGAATAGGCTTTTCTAAGAGATTCGGGTTTTTCTGGCAATTCAGCAATTTCAGAATCAGTCTCTGCTGGCAAAGAAATTAATCGATACATTCTAGCTACATTATTTTTCTTAATTTCATAGACAACCCAAACAGAATAATGTCCGCATTCAGGGCAGATGATTTCAAGTGTCTTGGGATAGCTGTATTCGATTTTCACAACACGGCCACCAACCGACATACGCATGGCACCATCAAATATTGTTGTATAAGCCTGGTCCTTAGCCACTATTTTAAATCCTAACTTTATATCGCAATGCGGACAATCTTTAACAACATGCTCTTTTTTAACGATATCCGTTACATCTTGAAAATTCTTTTGGACATAATCGTCAAACTGCGCAGAGTCTTTATAAGCCTTGGATGACATTTGTTTCCTCGTTACCACGTTATACTACTTGCTCAACATTAGTGCCTTAATAACAATTATCGATTTTTTCATTCCACTCTATCCGAATGACTCGCCGCCCTGCGCTGCGCATGTCCTCACGCCCTCCGGGCGTTCGGCATTGCTCGCTCCGGGTCGGGCATTCGCCTCGGCGAAGGAATTGCGACATGACATTTAGTCATGTCGCTTTTATCGACAGGGCGCCTCGGCTCCCTTCGAGTCCTGGTATTGCCCACCAAGCGCGGGCCATCAAGACTCATTAATCATGGTGGGCAATACAGGACTCGAACCTGTGACCTTTTCCATGTCAAGGAAACGCTCTAACCAACTGAGCTAATTGCCCGGAAACACTTACAGTTGCAAACTTAACCAATCGTCACCGAAGCAACAATGTTCTCAAAATCACCCAAAAATTTTGGATACGAATCTTTCGCGGCGACATACGTGCACACATAGGCCATCTCGTCCTTGACCGTCCAGATCTGCGTCCATTGGACGGGGCGGTCTCCTTGCTGAGTGATCCCCGTCATGAGATGCCCGGGAAATCCTGAAAGGACGGCTGATTCAGATTCGAGAAGCGTCGCCTTTTCGTCCGCCTTCACTTCATTTTCTGAGAGCGTCGTGAACGTTTCCAGAGTCATCACGGGGGCGTTCAATTTATGAACGATGAATCCCATGTAGTTCTCGTGCGGATCTCGCCCTTCTTCCGAAGGCGGAATGAACATCGCCAAAAATCCCGACTCGTTGTCGCGTCTCTCCCACTTCGCGGGAACTTCGGCCTTTAGGCCGGCGGCTTTGCTCTCGTATGGTTTAAGGTCTTGGGCGTAAATTGCCGAGGATGAAACCAAGAGAAATAACCCCGCCAAAAACCATGCCGGGGGCGGGAGTTGAACCCGCACACCCCGAAGGATACAGGATTTTAAGTCCTGTGCGTCTGCCAGTTCCGCCACCCCGGCCCAAATTGCAAGGCGCGAACCGGAGTTG
>Ga0247727_10011503_pt1 | contig 15430 bp, 17 predicted proteins | sample WisWelCaveWW1625_FD_202498 | JGI IMG/M metagenome (GOLD analysis project Ga0247727, IMG submission 202498) | Biofilm microbial communities from Wishing Well Cave, Virginia, United States - WW16-25 | ecosystem: Environmental > Aquatic > Deep subsurface > Groundwater > Cave microbial mat | place... | reverse complement strand
GCGCTATGACCGAAGCCGAAACCATCGCGCGCTGGGTGCGCCCGGGAGCCCGGGTGCTCGATCTGGGCTGCGGCGACGGCGTCCTGCTCAAGCACCTGTGGCAGACGCGCCAGGCGCCCGGCTACGGCGTCGAGATCGACGACGCCAAGGTGATCGAGTGCATCCGCAACGACGTCAACGTGCTGCAGATGGACCTGGAGGACGGGCTCGCCGCCTTCGCCGACCGCTCCTTCGACTACGTGATCCTTTCCGAAACCCTGCAGGCGATTCACCGCCAGGAGCCGCTGCTGCGCGAAATGCTGCGCGTCGGGAGCGAGGCGATCGTTTCGTTCCCCAACTTCGGCTACTGGCGCGCGCGCATCCAGATCGCCCTCGCCGGCCACATGCCGGTATCCAAGGAACTGCCCTACCAGTGGTACGACACGCCCAACGTGCACCACTGCACCCTGGTCGACTTCGAAGCCCTCTGCGCCAAGCTCGGCCTGCGCATCATCGAGCGCGTGGTCCTCACCAACGGCGACGCCGTCAGCTTCTTGCCCAACCTCCTCGGCAGCCTCGCCGTCTACCGTGTCAGCGCTTAGCCTTCCCCGCGCTCTCGCTTGCGCGGGACAGCGATGCCGCCCCGATTGAAGCTGTGACTAGCGACACCACTGGCCGGGGCCGACCACGGGCGTCCACTCGCAGACGCGTACAATCTCCACACCCGCCACGCGGTAGTACGGATCGGCGTCGAGGATCTGGTCCAACTCTGCACGCTCCACGTCAAACATCAGCATGGCACCCGTGTCACTCGCCCATGGACCTGCCGCGACGAGACGCCCTTCATCGTGGAGGCGCGCAAGGAACGTGCGGTGTGCTGGACGGGCGGCGAGGCGCTCCGGGGAAGCGGTGAAAGCGAGTTCGACGATCAACATGCGACTGATGGTACGGTCGGGCATATGACCATATCTGTATCGACCGATACACCGCCGGATTGGCGCTCGCTAGGCAAGATACCCTTGCTTGCAACCCTTGCGGACGATCGGCTGCGCAGGCTGTGGGCCGCCTCGCGGCCACGCGGCTACGTCGCCCGACAGGTGCTGCGCAACGTCGGTGATCCGGCGACGCATCTTTTGCTGCTCTTGCGCGGCTCCGTGGCCGCTTCCGTGACAACGTCGGCCGGGCGGGTTGTTCGCTTCGGTAACTTCGTCGCCCCCTGCGTGCTGGACAAGGTGGCCGTCATAGACGGCGGCAGTCACACCGCCACTTTCACAGCGCTTACGCCGTGCGTCGTGCGGAGCTTGCCGCGCGACGTCTTCCATGCGCTGGTCGACAGCGCGCCCTCCGCCCGCAGACACGTGCTGCGCGTACTTGCTGACCAGGCGCGGCGCCAGCAAGCGCGGTTCGCCGCCGCTATCACGCTGCGCACCGATGCCCGCCTGGCGGCTTGGCTGCTGGCGGAGGCTAGTGTGGCCTCCGACAGTCGCGTGATCCTATCTGGTACCCAGGAATCGTTGGCCGAGTCTCTCGGCGTCACCAGAGTGACGCTCAACCGCGCGCTGACGCGGCTGCGCCGGGACGGTCTCATCGCGCTCCGGTTCCACACGGTGAACATTCTCGCCCCTGAGCTTCTCAGGCTCCGTGCAGACGGTTGACGCTCTGTTCTTGTTCTATTCGCCGATGTCGACGTCTCAAGCGACGAGCATGGGTTCCACTACTTGCCGAACAAAGCCATGGAGCTGACGGCACGTTGCGCCGCAGCTCATTGCCAGCGTTAATGACAGCAAGAATTGTCCGCCTCGGCACAGCAAGATTGCGTGGCGAGGGCTTGCGCATCGGCACGGTGCGGCATCCACCGCGCGGGGTGCCGAAGAGCAAGCACGCCTCTGGCAATTGGTACGACGTCTGGTTGCCGGCACTCGCGCCCAGCGCGGCGACCGTGAAGTTCGCGCTCGCGGCGAAGACCGCGGGCGATTGGGCGAAGTTCGAGAAGCGTTATGCGAAGGAGATGGCGGCGCCGGACAGCAGTCGCTTGCTCGAGCTGCTCGCGGCGCTGTCGCGGCATGCGGATTTCTCCGTGGGCTGCTACTGCGCCGATGAAGCGCGCTGCCACCGCTCGATCCTGCGCCGGCTGCTGAGGGAGCGCGGCGCGAAGTTGCGCTGACCGGCTGGCCTGCCGCCCGGCGGTCAACCTGGGCCTGGGGATCAGCGTTGGACAATGCATGCGCGAATCAACAAGCGCTTGGCAATCGCCCCCCTAGGTATTACCATGTGCATGTGCATGTTTGAACTGAGGGAAATCTGACATGAAGACCGAACGCCTCGTCATCCTGGTCACACCGGAGCAGAAGCGCGCGCTCGCGCATCGCGCGAAGGCGCTCGACCTCTCCGTCGCCGAGCTGGTGCGCCGGTCTGCGGAGGGGGTCAGGCCGGGTGCGGAGGACGAACGTGCGCTCGCGGCGCTTGCCAATGAGTTGCAGCGCTCGGTCAAGGAAAGCCGGGTAGCGCTGCGCGCGGCTCTGGCCGAGACCCAAGCGACTCTTGCCCAGCTCGGCAAGGGTCGCAAGGAGCGGAGGGCCGCCTGATGGCCGCGTTCGACCAGATTGTCGAAGGCGTGAAGGAAGTGCTCCGCATGAGCGGAGAGATCAAACGGCTCGCCGACGCCGTGCGCGAACTCGGAGCGGAAGTGCGGGACATCGACCGGCGCCTGGTGCGGATTGAAACCATGGCGGAGCTTGCGCAGTCGGCGCGGGTATCGAAACGACTGCCTCCAAAAACCTGAAACGCGGTCCGGGCACGATTTCTCCGGCGCCGTGCGGGGTGCCGAAGAGCAGGCACGCGTCGGGGAACTGGTACGACGTGTGGTTGCCGATTCTTGCGCCGACTTTTCGGTCGGCTGCTACTGCGCCGACGAGTCGCGCTGCCACCGCTCGATTCTGCGCCGGTTGCTGAAGGAGCGTGGCGCGAGGTTGCGCTGAACGGATGTCCCGCCGCCCGGTCGGTCAACCCAGGCCGGTGGATCGTCGTTGAAGGGTGCATGCGCGTAGCGGCAGGCGCTGTCTGGAAGAAGACGCCTTGGCGCGCGCTTGGGCATGGGCTAGCATACGAAGCGAATCGTAGCCGCCAGGAAAAAATCGATGGGCCTGCTGGAAGAGTTTCCGGAAATGAAGCACCGCATTACGGTGGAGGCCTACCATCGCATGGGAGAGGCCGGGGTGCTCGCGCCTGACGCGCGGACCGAGCTGATCGAAGGAGAGATTCTCGACATGGCGCCCATCGGAAGCCGGCACGCGAGCGTGGTCAATCGGCTGAACCACGCGTTTATGTCGGCGGTCGGCGAAAGGGCGATCGTGCAGGTTCAAGGGCCGGTGCGCCTGGGCGATCTTTCCGAGCCCGAGCCGGATCTCGCTTTGCTGAAGCCGCGCGCGGACTACTACCGCGATGCGCTGCCGGGCGCGGCGGACGTGTTGCTCATCGTCGAGGTCGCCGACTCGACCCAGCGCCTGGATCGGCGGGTGAAAGTCCCGCTCTACGCGCGCCATGCCATCCCGGAAGTCTGGGTGATCGATCTGGAGAACGCGCTGGTGCATTTCCACCGCAGGCCGGGTGGCGGCGCGTACGCCGATGTTTCCGCTACCGGGCGCCCAGCCGAGACGCCGATCGCAGCGCTGCCGGGCGTCGCGATCGACCTGTCCGGCACGCTTTGACGCTCCCTATCCGGGCGTGGCGCTGTCAAGTTGTTCGATACGCCGCCGCATCCACACCAGCAGCGCGAGGCCCGGCAGCGCAATCAGGAACGTAAAGAAGAAGAACTGCGTCCAGCCAAAGCCGGCGACCAGGTAGCCGGCGACGGGGCCGACGTAGACGCGGCCCACCGCGGAGAGCGCCGACAGCAGCGCGTACTGGGTGGCCGAGAAGCGCCGGTCGCAGAGCGCCATCAGCAGCGCGACGTAGGCGGCGGTGCCCATGCCGCCGCACAGGTTCTCAAGGCCGATGACCGTCACCATCAGCGCGTAGCTCTTGCCGCTCGCCGCGAGCAGCATGAAGCCAAGATTGGTGATCGCCTGCAGGACGCCGAACAGCAGCAGCGCGCGATACAGGCGCATCTGCGCCATCAGCGCGCCGCCGACCAGCGCGCCGAGGATGGTCGCGGCAAGACCGAAACCCTTGTTGATGGCGCCGATCTCGGTGAGCGAGAAACCCGGGCCGCGCAGGAGGAAGGTGGTGGTGAGGTTCCCCGCGAAGGCGTCGCCGAGCTTGTAGAGCACAACGAGCACCAGCAGCGCGACCGCGCCGTCGCGGGCGAAGAACTCGGCGAAGGGTTTCACCACTGCTTCGTCCAGCGTCTTCGGCGCCGCGCCCCGGGGATTGGGCTCGAGCACGTACCAGGTGGCGATCATGCCGACCCCCATCAGCAGCGCCATCAGCCAGTAGGTCGCGCTCCAGCCAAGCCACTGGTCGGCGAGAATCAGCGCGCCCGCGCCCGACACCAGCATGGCGACGCGGTAGCCGAGCACCGACACCGCGGCGCCGGCGCCGCGCTCCTCGCGCTCCAGCCAGTCGGTGCGCAGCGCGTCGAACACGATGTCCTGCGAGGCGGAGAGGAACGCGACCGTGAGCGCGGTCGCGCCCAGCAGCCAGACCGAGTCGACCGGCGAGAGCGTGCCCATGAAGGCGATCGCAGCGGCCAGCAGCAGCTGCGTGATCAGCAGCCAGCCGCGCCGCCGGCCAAGGTAGGGCAGCGGCGTAAACCGGTCCATCAGCGGCGCCCAGAAGAATTTGTAGGTGTAGGGCTGGCCGACCAGCGCGAACCAGCCGATCGCGACGATGTCAATGTTCTCGGTCGCCAGCCAGGCCTGCAGCGTGCCCGCAGTCAGAGCGAGCGGCAGCCCTGACGAGAAACCGAGCAGCAGTAACAGGAAAATCTTCTTGCTGCGAAAAACCGCAACCAGACCCTCTAGAGTTGCCACTCGTAGTCCACGGTCAGCGGCGCGTGGTCGCTGAAACGCTTCCTGAGATAGATCGCTTCGCGCCGCGCGGTCCGCGCCACGCCCGGCGTGGCGAGATGGTAATCGATACGCCAGCCGACGTTCTTGGCCCAGGCCTGGCCGCGGTTCGACCACCAGGTGTATTGCTCGGGCTTGTCATTCAGGCGCCGGAACACATCGACGTAACCGACCTCGTCGAAGACCTGTGTCAACCAGCGGCGTTCCTCCGGCAGGAAGCCGGAGTTCTTCTGGTTGGAGCGCCAGTTCTTCAGGTCGATTTCCCGGTGCGCGATGTTCCAGTCGCCGCAGAGGATGATTTCGCCGCCTCGCTCCTTCAGTTTCTTCAAATGCTTCAGGAAAACCTTCAAGAAACGGAACTTCGACGCCTGCCGGTGCGGACCCGAGGAGCCGGAGGGCAGATAGACGGAGATCACCGACAGCCTGCCGTAGCGCGCTTCGAGATAACGACCCTCGGCGTCGAATTCGCGTACGCCGAATCCTTTCACGACCGCGTCGGGCTTGCTGCGGCTGTACAGCGCGACGCCGCCATAGCCTTTCTTCTCAGCGCAATAGAGGTGCCGCTCGAATCCCTTGATCGCGAACGGCCCGTCTTCGAGGTCCGCTGCCTGCGCCTTCACTTCCTGCAGGCAGATGACATCCGCTTTCTGCGCCGCGAGCCAGCGATACAAGCCCTTCTTGGCTGCGGACCGGATGCCGTTGACGTTAAGGGTGATGACCCTCAAGACGATGGAAAACTGGCGACGCCGCCATGCGCCGCCGACCATTCGGCGGGCGAGTTGAGGAATTTCTCGACTTCGCCGAGCTGCGGCGCGGCGAGGTAATTGTCCTGTTTCACCACGCGCAGCACGTCCCACCAGGTGGCTAGGTGGTGCAGGCGCACGCCCAGGTCGCTCATCACCTGCTTCGACTCGGGAAAGATGTCGTAGTAGAAATTGACGAACACGTGTTCGACCACCGCGCCCGCCTCGCGCAGCGCCTTGCAGAAATTGATCTTGGAGCGGCCGTCGGTGGTCAGGTCCTCGACCAGCAGCGTCCTGGCGCCCGCGCGGATGTCGCCCTCGATCTGCGAATTGCGACCGAAGCCCTTGGGCTTCTTGCGGATGTACTGCATCGGCAGCCCGAAGCGCTCGGCGATCCAGGCCGCGTACGGAATGCCGGCGGTCTCGCCGCCGGCGATCACGTCGAACTGCTCGAAGCCCGCGTCGCGCGACAGCGTGGCGGCGGCGAAATCCACCAGCTGCGTGCGGATGCGCGGATAGAAAATGAGCTTGCGGCAGTCGATGTACACCGGGCTTGCCCAGCCCGAGGTGAAGATGAACGGCTGGTTCTCGGAGAACAGCACCGCCTTGACCTCCAGCAGCATTTTCGCGGTGGTTTCGGCGATGAATGCGCGATCCGCGGAGTGCATGGCGGGCGCATTCTAGCAGGTCAACGCAAAGGCGCCGGGCGCGTTAGAATTTGCGTTGCCCGAACATTCCCAGGGGACGCCATGAACCCGAAAATCGCCATGCTCGCCGCTTCGCTTGCGCTGCTGCCTTTCGCCGCCGATGCGCAGTCCTACCGCTGCACCGGCAAGGACGGGAAGAAATACTATGGCCAGGCGGTTCCGCCGCAATGCCTGGGGCAGCCGGTGGAGCAGTTGAATGCGCAGGGCATGGTCGTCAAGCGCTTCGACGCCGCGGCCTCCGCCGCCGAGCGCGAGAAGAAAGCGGCCGAAGAGGAAGAACGCAAGAAGCGCGAGGTGGTAAACAAGGAAGAAGGTCGGCGCAACCGCGCGCTGCTCGCCACCTATACCAGCGAGCAAGACATCGAGCAGGCGCGCGCCCGCGCACTGACGGACAACGAAGCCGCGTTGAAGGACATCGAGCAGCGCATCGGCGGGATCAAGAAGCGCCAGGACCAACTGAAGAAGGAGCTCGACTTCTTCCAAGGTAGCAACAAGCCACCGGCCAAACTCGAGCAGGACATGAAGAATGCGGATTTCGACATCAAGACCCAGGAAGGCCTGCTCGCGACCAAGAAGAAGGATGTCGAGAAGATCAACGCACGCTACAACGAGGACAGGAAGCGCTACGTCGAGCTGACCAAGGGCGGCACGAAATAGCCTCGCCCGTCAGTTTCCCTTCAGCTTGCGGCGCAGGATCTCGTTTGCCTGCGCCGGGTTCGCCTTGCCCCGGCTGCGCTTCATCACCTGCCCGACCAGCGAGTTGAACGCCTTCTCCTTGCCCGCGCGGTAGTCCGCCACCTGCTTCGCGTTCGCCGCCAGCACCTCGTCGGCGATCTTCTCGATCGCACCCGCGTCCGAAATCTGCTTCAGCCCTCGCTTTTCAATGATCTCGTCTGCATTGCCTTCTCCTTTTGCCATTCCATGCAGTACGTCCTTCGCCGATTTCGCAGAGATTGTGCCGTCGACAAAACGATCCAAGAGACTTGCAAAGTCCTTTCCTTGCACTGGGAGATGTGGAAAATCCGCGCCGAGTTCGTTCAAGAGGGCTGAATACTCGCCATTTATCCAGTTTGCGATCGTCTTCGCGGCGGGTTTCTTGAGAAAACCATAGACCAATTCGAAAAATTCAGCCTTACCGCGACTCTCGATCAGTAGATTTGCATCGTAAGCTGACAAGCCGAAGTCGCGCTGATATCTCTCGCGCTTCGCCTCGGGCAGTTCGGGCATACCGGACCTGATCCGCTCAATGTCTTTTGCCGAAATTATCAGCGGCAGCAGGTCGGGATCGGGAAAGTAACGGTAGTCCTGCGCGTCTTCCTTCGAGCGCATGGAGCGGGTCTCGTTGCGGTCCGGGTCGTAGAGGCGCGTTTCCTGCTGCACTGTCCCGCCGTTCTCGATCAACTCGATCTGGCGCCGCGCCTCGAACGCGATGGCCTGTTCCATGAAACGAAACGAATTCAAATTCTTTATTTCGCAGCGCGTCCCCAGCTTCTCGTCGCCCGTTTTTCTAACCGAGACGTTGGCGTCGCAGCGGAACGAGCCTTCCTGCATGTTGCCGTCGCAGATGCCGATCCAGCGAACCAGGGAATGAAGCGTGCGCGCGTAGGCCACCGCCTCCTTCGCGCCGCGCAGCTCGGGCTCGGTGACGATTTCGAGCAGCGGCGTGCCGGCGCGGTTGAGGTCAATGGCGGTCACGTCGTTGAAGTTCTCGTGCAGCGACTTGCCGGCGTCTTCCTCAAGGTGGGCGCGGGTCAGGCGAATCGACTTTTCCGCCCTATCGATGAAAAAAGGAACGGTGCCGCCCTGCACGATGGGAATCTCGTACTGGCTGATCTGGTAGCCCTTGGGAAGATCCGGGTAGAAATAGTTCTTGCGCGCGAAGATGGAGCGCCTACTGATGGTGCCTTTCACCGCCAGGCCGAAGCGGATGGCGTGCTCGATCGCGGCGCGGTTCACCACCGGCAGGGTGCCAGGCAGCGCGATGTCCACCGCCGAGGCCTGGGTGTTGGGCGCGGCGCCGAACGCGTTCGCTGCGCCCGAGAACATCTTGCTCCGGGTAAGGAGCTGCGTGTGCGTCTCGATGCCGACGATGATTTCCCAGGCCAAGGCGCTAGCTCCGCACTTATCTCGTCTGGGGACGCAGCAGCTGGCAGTGGCCCCGGCGATCGACCAGCACCGGCTCGAGGTAGCCCTGCGAGCCGCACATGGCGGCGCAATCCTCCGCGGTGACGCGTACGTAATCGCCCAGGTCGCGCAGGATCACGCTGCAGCGCCCGGAAGCGAAGCGCAGGCCGCCGTCGAACGGCCGCTGCTCGAGGCCCCGCTCTGGTCCCCCTATCGCGCAGGGATGGTCGTCCGGCGCAACCTTCGAACGCCATTCGAGGCTCCTGAGTTTTCCGTTCTCCACCGCGTAGGCGAGCGTCGAGGCGTAGCGCCCCTCGGCGATCTCGCAGCGCGTGCTCGCGCCGTAGCCGTCCATCGCCGGAAACGATTCGCTGAACTCGAAGCGCTCGCGCTGCTGCCCGCCCGGGCCGTAGCGAGCGCCCTTGAACACGCCGCCCGACCAGGTGCCCTGCAGCGTCGCGGTCGCCGGCCGCCCATAGAGGATCGGCGAGCTGCCTTCCTTGAGGAAGGTCACGCCGAGCTGCTTGCTGCGCTCGCCTTCCAGGAAGCGCCGCTGCATCGTCAGCAGCACGAGGTATTCGCCGGTGATGCGCGCCGAGCCGTCGGGCTGAAGGGTGGCGTAGAGGTGCAGCAGCGCCGTGCGCCCGCCAAGTTGCCCAAGGAGCTCTCGCGTTTCGCTGTTCTCCTGCGAAAAAGCCTGTGGAGAAAAAAAACAGCAAAGGATCGCAACCCATTTCATAGCGGCGCCTCTCGCGGCGCGCGCAGGTGCCAGTCGGTCGCCTGCTGGTAGCGGTGAGCAGCGCCCAGCATCTTCGCTTCCGCGAAGTAGTTGCCCATGATCTGCAGTCCGACCGGCAGGCCGTTGGCGTCGAAGCCGCAGGGTATCGACAGTCCCGGCAGCCCGGCGAGCGGCGCGGGGATGGTGAAGATATCGTTCAGGTACATCTGCACAGGGTCGTCGGACTTGGCGCCGAGCGGGAACGCGGTCGAGGGCGAAGTCGGGCCCATGATCAGGTCGCAGCGCGCGAAGGCGGCGGCGAAATCCTGCGCGATCAGGCGCCGCACCTTTTGCGCTTTCAGGTAGTACGCGTCGTAATAACCGTGCGACAGCACATAGGTGCCGACTAGGATGCGCCGCTTCACCTCGGCGCCGAAGCCCTCGGCGCGCGTGCGGCGATACATATCGCTCAGGTCCGCGTAGCCCTGCGCGCGGTGGCCATAGCGCACGCCGTCAAAGCGCGACAGGTTGGAAGAAGCCTCGGCGGGCGCAATCACATAGTAGACGGGCACCGCAAGTGCGGTATTGGGCAGCGTGATCTCGACCGCTTTTGCGCCCTGCGATTCGAACCAGCGCACCGCTTCCTCGACCGCTTTGCGCACTCCCGGCTCGATGCCAGCGCCGAAGTATTCGCCGGGTAAGCCGATTCGCATTCCCTTCAATTCAATTTCCAGTGAACGGCAGTAATCCTCGTTGGGCCGCTCCAGGCTGGTCGAGTCGCGCGCATCGAAGCCGGCCATGGCGTTCAGCAACAGCGCGAGATCCCCGGCGCTCTTGGCGATCGGACCGCCCTGATCGAGCGAGGAAGCGAACGCGATCATGCCGTAGCGCGACACCAGGCCGTAGGTGGGTTTCAGGCCGCAGACGCCGGTGAGCGCCGCCGGCTGGCGGATCGAGCCGCCGGTGTCGGTGCCGGTGGCCGCCGGCGCCATGCGCGCAGCCACCGCGGCGGCCGAGCCGCCCGAGGAGCCGCCGGGCACGCGCGCCGCGTCCCAGGGATTGCGCACCGGGCCGAAATGCGAGGTTTCGTTCGAGGAGCCCATCGCGAACTCGTCCATGTTGGTCTTGCCCAACTGCACCGCGCCGGCCGCGTCGAAGCGCTCGATCACGTGCGCGTCGTAGGGGCTGCTGTAGCCGGCCAGCATCCGCGAGCCGCAGGTGGTGCGCAGGCCCCGGGTGCAGAAGATGTCCTTGTGCGCGATCGGGATGCCGGTGAGCGGCCCGGCCTCGCCGCGGGAACGTCGCTCGTCGGCGACACGCGCCTGGGCGAGGCTGTGCGCTTCGTCCACCGTGATGAACGCATTCAGCTTGCCGTTCAGCCCGCGGATCCGATCGAGAAACTGCCGGGTCAGCTCGACCGAGGAGACCTGCTTCGCCGCGAGCGCCGCGGACAGCTCGGAAAGGCTCGAATTCAGCACTTATTCAAGGACCTTGGGCACTAGGTACAGCCCCTGTTCCACCGCCGGCGCGCCCTTCTGGTAGGCCTCGCGTCGGTCCGGTTCGGTGACCTGGTCAGGCCGGAGCCGCTGCGGAAGGGTCATATGAGCGTCTAGCGGATGGGACATCGGCTCGATGCTCTGGGTATCCAGGGCCTGCAGCTGGTCGATCAGGCCGAAAACCTGGTTGAGGCGGTCGGTGACGCCGCGCAGTTCCTCCGGGCTGACCTCGATGCGCGCAAGAAGCGCGATGCGCTGGAGCTGGTCGGGGGTGAGGGACATGCTTGCCGGAGGTCGCGGTAAGAGTATCATAGCCGCCTCTGGAATAAACGGTTCCGGGACGCAGCTTTAGCGCCGGAACTTAAGGCAACACCTAGAGCATGACGCAAAAGGATTGACGACGAACATGTTTGGTTTCCTGCGGAGCTACTTCTCCAACGATCTCGCGATCGATCTGGGCACCGCGAACACGCTGATCTACGTGCGCGGCAAGGGCATCGTGCTCGATGAACCCTCGGTAGTGGCGATCCGTGAAGACAGCGGGCCGAACGGCAAGAAATCGATTCAGGCGGTCGGCAGGGACGCGAAGATGATGCTCGGCAAGACGCCGGGCAACATCGTCGCGATCCGGCCGATGAAGGACGGCGTGATCGCCAACTTCACCGTCACCGAGCAGATGCTGAAGTTCTTCATCAAGAAAGTGCACGACAACAAGCTGTTTTCGCCGAGCCCGCGCATCATCATCTGCGTGCCCTGCGGCTCGACGCAGGTCGAGCGCCGGGCGATCCGCGAAAGCGCGATCGGCGCCGGCGCCGGCCAGGTGTACCTGATCGAAGAGCCGATGGCCGCGGCGATCGGCGCCGACATGCCGGTCGCCGAAGCGACCGGCTCGATGGTGGTGGACGTCGGCGGCGGTACCACCGAAACGGGCGTGATCTCGCTGGGCGGCATGGTGTACAAGGGCTCGGTGCGCGTCGGCGGCGACAAGTTCGACGAGGCGATCATCAACTACATCCGCCGCAACTACGGCATGCTGATCGGCGATCCGACCGCGGAGATGGTGAAGAAAACCATCGGTTCCGCGTTTCCCGGCTCCGAGGTGCGCGAGATGGAAGTGAAGGGCCGCAACCTCGCCGAAGGCATTCCGCGCAGCTTCACCATCTCCTCGAACGAGATCCTCGAAGCGCTCACCGAGCCGCTCAACCAGATCGTCAGCGCGGTGAAAAGCGCGCTCGAACAGACCCCGCCCGAGCTCGGCGCCGACATCGCCGAGAAAGGCATGGTGCTCACCGGCGGCGGCGCGCTGCTGCGCGATCTCGACCGCCTGCTGATGGAGGAAACCGGGCTGCCGGTGATCGTCGCCGACGACCCGCTGACCTGCGTGGTGCGCGGCTCGGGCAAGGCGCTCGAAAAGATGGAGTACTTCGGGCCGATCTTCACGAATGAGTGAATGAAGGGGACGGCCTCTCCACCCTAGTCCCCGTCACCGGGATGGACCATACTCCCCCGCCGTTCTTCAACCGTGGCCCCGCGCCGCTTGTCCGCCTAGCTTTTTTCGCCTCCCTGTCGCTCGCGTTGCTGGTCCTGGACGCGCGCTTTCGCTACACCGAAGGCCTGCGCAGCGTGCTTGCGCTGGCGGTCTACCCGCTGCAGTCCCTGGCGACGATGCCGGCGGCGCTCGGCGAGCGCGTCGCCGACTATTTCGCGAGCCAGGCGCAGCTGCGCGAGGACAACGCCGAGCTGCGCTCCAAGCTGCTCAGCGCTGCGCAGGCAGCGCAGCGCTTCGAGGCGGCGCAGGCCGAGAACGGGCAGTTGCGCCGGCTGATCGGCGCCGCCGAGCGCCTGCCGCTCAGGTCGACGCCCGCGGAGATCCTCTACAACGGCCGCGACCCGTATTCGAGGAAAGTCGTGATCGACAAGGGCAGCCAGAGCGGCGTGCGCGCCGGCGCGCCGGTGGTCGACGAAGCGGGCGTGATCGGGCAGGTCACGCGCGCGCACGCGCTCGCCTCCGAGGTCACGCTGCTCAGCGACAAGGACCAGGCGATTCCGGTGCAGGTGGTGCGCAACGGCCTGCGCGCGGTCGCTTTCGGCGCCGGCGCGAGCGGCATGCTGGAGCTGCGCTTCATGGCGGCGAACGCGGAAATCCAGAACGGCGATCGCCTGGTGACCTCGGGAATCGACGGCACCTATCCGCCGGGCCTGCCGGTGGCTACCGTCGCGCGCATCGAACGCGATGCCGCCTATGCCTTCGCGCGCATCGTCTGCCAGCCCGCGGCCGGCGTCGAAAACGGGCGCTACGTGCTGGTGCTCGAGAACGCGGCGCGTCAGCCGCCGCTGCCAGGGGAAGCGGGGCCAGAGCGCGAGAAGCGCCCCGCCAAGGTCCGCAAGCCGCGCCGCAAGGACAACGATGCAACTTAGCGATTCGCCCGCCTCGCAGCGGATCCTGCTGCCGGTTCGCGCGAGCACCATCATCGGCTCGCTGGCGCTCGCGCTGCTGGCTAATTTCCTGCCCTGGAAGAACGTGGCGCTGGCGCCCGATTTCGTCGCGCTGGTGCTGGTTTTCTGGTGCGTGCGGCAGCCGCGCCTGGTCGGCCTCGGCGCGGGCTGGCTGCTGGGGCTGCTCGCCGACGCCGGCAACGGCGTGCTGATGGGCCAGCACGCCCTCGCCTACTCGCTGCTCGCCTTCGCCTCGATCTCGCTGTCGGTGCGCGTGCTGTGGTTTCCGCTCTGGGGCCAGGCCCTGCACGTGGCGGCGCTGCTAGTGTTCGCGCAGGGCGTCGCGGCGCTGGTGCGCCTCGCCGCGGGGGCCGATTTTCCCGGCTGGGCGATCGTCGTCGGGCCGCTGCTCGGCGCGGCGCTCTGGCCGCTGGCGACCCTGCTGCTGCTGATGCCGCAGCGGCGCCCGGTGGCAGTGGACGAAACCAGGGCCATATGAGGCTCGCCGAACTCAAGAACCACGAGCGCGAGCTGTATTACTTCCAGCTGCGCGTCGGCGTCGCCGGCGTAGCGGTGCTGGTGGCCTTCGCCCTGCTGTTCGTGCGCTTTTTCCACCTGCAGGTGGTGCAGCACGACGCCTACGCCTCGAAAGCCGAAGAAAACCGCATTTCGATCGTGCCGATCGCCCCCAACCGCGGCCTGATCCTCGACCGCAACGGCGTGGTGCTGGCGCGCAACTACTCCGCCTACACGCTGGAGATCTTTCCGGCCAAGGTGAAGGACGTGGAGCGCACCATCCAGGAACTGGGCGAGGTGATCGAGGTGCAGGCCAAGGACCGCAGCCGCTTCCGCAAGCTGCACGCCGAGACGCGCAATGCCGAGAGCCTGCCGATCCGCACGCGCTTGTCGGACGAGGAAGTAGCGCGCTTTGCCGCCAACCGCTACCGCTTCCCCGGCGTCGAGATCAAGGCGCGCCTGTTCCGCCAGTATCCGCACGGCGATCTCGCTTCGCACGTGATCGGCTACATCGGCCGCATCAACACGCGGGACCAGGAGAAATTCGCCGAGCTCGATGTCGAGGCGAACTACCGCGGCACCGACTTCATCGGCCGGACCGGGCTAGAGGCGAGCTACCAGCAGGAGCTGCACGGCACTACCGGCTTCGAGCAGGTCGAGATCGACGCCGCCGGCCGCGGCATCCGGACACTCGCGCGCACGCCGGCCCAGGCCGGCAACAACGTCACCCTCACGCTCGACATCAAGCTGCAGGAAGTCGCCGAGGCCGCGTTCGGCGCGCGCCGCGGCGCGCTGGTGGCGATCGAACCGTCGACCGGCGGCGTGCTGGCGTTCGTTTCCAAGCCCGGCTTCGACCCGAACCTGTTCGTCGACGGCATCGACCCGCAGAGCTGGGCCGAGCTCAACAACTCCCCCGACCGGCCGCTCAACAACCGCGCCATCGCCGGCGTCTACCCGCCCGGCTCGACCTTCAAGCCCTACATGGCGCTGGCCGCGCTGGAACTGGGCAAACGCACGCCGAAAAGCGCCATCAACGACCCGGGCTATTTCGAGTTCGGCGGCCGGCGCTTCCGCGATTCCAAGGCCGGCGGCCACGGCACCGTCGACCTGTACAACTCGATCGTAAAGTCCTCCGACACGTTCTACTACATGCTCGCCAATGACATGGGGATCGACGCCATTGCCGGCTTCATGAAGCATTTCGGCTTCGGTACGCCCACCGGCATCGATTTGAAGGGCGAAGCCGAAGGCGTGCTGCCCTCGCAGGAGTGGAAGCAGCGGCGCTTCCGGCGCCCCGAGCAGCAGAAGTGGTATGCGGGCGAGACCATTTCCATCGGCATCGGCCAGGGCTACAACGCCTATACGCCGATCCAGCTCGCGCTCGCGCTGGCGACGCTCGCGGCCAACGGCGACATGTACCGGCCGCGCCTCGCGTCGCACATCGACAACCTGCGCACCGGCGAGCGGCGCCACATCGAGGCGGTGCTGCTGCAGCGCCTGCCGCTCAAGCCCGAAAACCTGGATTTCGTGAAGCGTGCCATGGCCGGGGTCAACAAGGAGGGCACCGGCGCGCGCTCCTTCGCGAGCGCCCAGTACACGAGCGGCGGCAAGACCGGCACCGCGCAGGTGATCGGCATGAAGCAGAACGAAAAGTACGACGAGCGCAAGGTGGACGAGCGCCTGCGCGACCATTCGCTGTTCATCG
>Ga0247727_10011502_pt1 | contig 15433 bp, 11 predicted proteins | sample WisWelCaveWW1625_FD_202498 | JGI IMG/M metagenome (GOLD analysis project Ga0247727, IMG submission 202498) | Biofilm microbial communities from Wishing Well Cave, Virginia, United States - WW16-25 | ecosystem: Environmental > Aquatic > Deep subsurface > Groundwater > Cave microbial mat | place... | reverse complement strand
CGGATCGACAATATTTTTGGCCTCGCATCCCAGCAGGAAGAGAGCAAAAATATAAGCGAATAATTTGAAAGCTTGCATGATAAAAATTTCCCGCTATTCTATCGTGTCATATTGAAAGTATGTTTTCCTGTGCGTAATTTACGGCGCGACTTTGTTTTCCTTTTTCCAATTCAGGCCGAGTTTGGCGTAGATGAGGCGTCCGGGCGTGCCCGCCAGGCTGCGCGCATCAATATAATTCAGCAGATTTTCGGCACCGGCGGAAAACTCGAACCCTGGGTTGAGCGGCCAGGAAGCGTGCAGGTTCAAAATGGCATAAGGCGCGGCATATTCGCTCGCGTCATCGAGAATGAGGTTGCCATTAAGATCGAACAAGCCGAACCGGCCGCGCAAAATGCCGCGCACGTTCAAAACCGCGCCGTTGGACAATTTCAGCGACAGCCGCGCCGTGCCGGAGTTGCGCGAGCGATTGAACAAGCCGCTGTATTCTTCCGGCTGCACCGGACGAATGCGGCCCGAAGTGCCCTTCTTCGTAATCTCGCCGCGCTCCAGGTGATCGACCACATCTTTGTCTTTCGCAATGACATATTGATAACCCAGCGCCAACTCGACGCGCTCACCCAACTCGATTTGCGCTTCAGATTCGATCCCCTGGGTAAAGACGCGGTGGAGATTGAAATAAGTGAAAACATTCTGGCCATTGACTTTGGCGCCAATAGCTTGCGCCTCGATCAAGTTGCTCACGTCGTTGCGAAACACATTCGCGCGCAGGAGCAGGGCCTTCCACGGCTGCAAATCAAGAGAAACATTATACGCCCATGAACTTTCGGGCTTGAGGCGCGCCAGGACCGCCGGATCAACCGGCAGTTCGCGAATCTGGCCGAGCGCCAGCAGGCGTTGCACCGATTCCGCCACATTGCTCGAACCGAAGATACTGTAGCCGACTTGCGGATTGGTGAAATCAAGATAAAGCTGGCTGAAGGTCGGCGACTTGAAACCGCTGCCGACGCCGGCGCGAACCCGACATTTTTCGTTCACGCGCCAGAGCGCCGACAGCTTGGGGCTGAAATGAACATCGTACTCGCTATGCACATCGACGCGGGCGCTGGCAACCACATCCAACATGCGGCGGGGAATCCATTCGTGCTGCGCGAACGCCACATAATTCTGCGTCCGGCGCCGCCCTGAGGTGATGCGATCCGCCTCCACACTTTCCAAAATGGCGCTGCCACCCGCCTTGAATAAATGCCTGGCCGAAAGCACGGCGTCGAATTGCGCTTCGACCTGGCGATAATCCTGGTCGAAGCGGCTGTCATCAAACACATTGCCGCCGTTCTGCGCGGCCAGCCGGGTGTCAATCGTGTAACGCGACCAGTAAATTTTGCCGGTGAGTTTGGCCAACGGCGAAAGATGCCAGGTTAAAATCGGCGCGATATTCCAGTCGGTCAGCCTGGCGCGATCATCGCTCACCACCGTCGTTGAATCCACTGCAAGCCCGACCCGGCCCAGCACGTTCTCGCGGAACAAGCGGCCGTTGAACGTCAACTCGGTTCGATCATTGAATTGGTAGGATAGCTTCATGCTGAACGTGTGGTCGGTGTATTCCGGCAGCGTCCATGAATCGGTTAGCGGATTCAAGTCGAAATGATTTCGGCTTTTTAAATTGTAAAAGAAATGGCCGCCGAAGCGACGGCGCCGCGTTTCCAGGCCGGCTGAAATATCGCGTGAAGTCTGCTCGCCAAGTTTTCCCGAGAAGTTGAATTGCAACGGCGCCCGCGGCACGCGCGTAATAAGATTGATCACGCCCGCCAGCGCTTCGCTGCCATAAAGCGAAGAGTTCGGCCCTTTGACGATTTCCACGCGCTCGAGATTGCCCACCGCAAAACGCGTGAGATCGAGCGTCCCGGCGGTGCGTCCGATCACCGGCGATCCGTCAATCAAAATGAGCGCATAATCCGGGTCCAGCCCTTGAATTTGCACGCCGCGCCCGGAGAAATCCTGCACGATATTCAAACCGGGTTGCTCGGCCAGCACGTCACGCAAATCGGTCAAGCCCGCGCGCGCGATATGGCTTTGGGAAACGACTTGCGCCGGAATTGGCGCGTCTTCGGGGACCTTCTCGCTGCGCGTTCCGGTCACCACAGCTTGCGGCAACTCGACCGGCGACGGTTTTAATCGGAAGTCCACATGCAGCGTGTTGTCGGCGGCGATCGCGACTTGTTGCTGCGCCATCGTGTAGCCGATATATCGCACCGTCAGCGTATAGCTGCCGGCAGCAATGTTGAGTGAAAAATTTCCCTCGGCGGAAGTGGTTGTTCCCAACAGGGTGCCGCTTACCACCACGTTAGCGCCGCCGAGCAACTTGCCGGTTTGTGCGTCTCGCACGATCCCTTGAATTTTTCCCCGCTTCCCATTTGAAGAATCCTCGAAGTCCGTTGCAGCAGTTAGCGCATGAGCCAGCATAAAGATCACCCATCCTAACGTGATCTTTGTGCGGCATAATTTTAGTCTTCGCATCTTTTCCTCCTCCGTGAGCAAATGTATTTCATGCCGATGTTGAACAAACGATTTATCCGAACCTCCAGACGATGGAAAAATTTTTGGCGCCATAAGCTTCAACTATTATTGTCTGCGTTTGTAACAAGATGATTCGGTTCATGACCACGATCCTATTTTACAAACGCTATGCCATGCCGGTCGATTTTTACGATCAAGGAAAATGAAAAATAAGTCTAATAGACAAGTGTTGGCAAATCAAATATTTGCCTCTCGCCGTATTCGCTTGGAACAATGATTGAGTTGAGGAATTATTGCGCCAATGCGATGATTTTTTTCAAAATGAAAAGAAGCTTTTCATTTTGAAAAGGTGGAAGGATGGGATAGAAGATTGGCCTTGCAAAAACGTAAGTGCAAAGCGGGAGCGTTGCTGTAAAAAATGCAGCAACTTTTTTGGACAAATTTAAAATCTGATTGACAATTTGTCCAAAATTGTATATCTTATTTTATGATCAAAAGACAACTCAGTCAAAAGCTCCACCAGGTCGCCTCTCAGTTTCCGGTAGTTGCCGTAATGGGTCCACGGCAATCCGGCAAAACTACTCTTGTCCGACATGTCTTTTCTGGGCGGCGCTATATTTCGCTGGAAGATTTAGAGTTGCGAACTTTTGCGCAAAACGATCCAAAGGGATTTCTGCAAAGCTATGACGGCGAGGTCATTTTTGACGAGGTGCAACGCGTGCCGGAACTGCTTTCGTACCTCCAAACTCTCGTCGACGAAAGCCGGCAACCGGGCCAGTTTATTTTGACCGGCTCACAGAATTTCCTTTTGCACGAAAAAATTTCGCAGAGCCTGGCCGGACGGGTAGCGCTGTTGAATCTGTTGCCGTTGAGTCTGGCGGAATTAAAAAATATTCCCTCGGCTTTGCCAAATCTTGAAGCCGTTTTGTTCAAAGGACTTTATCCGCGCTTGTACGATACGAAAATTGAGGCGGCCGATTGGTATCCGGGCTATATTCAAACTTATGTTGAGCGCGATCTGCGCCAGATGAAAAATATTTCCAACCTCAGCACGTTTCAAAGATTTCTCAAACTGTGCGCCGCGCGAACCGGACAACTGCTGAATCTGTCCTCTTTGGCAAATGATTGCGGCATCACCGCGAATACTGTCAGTTCGTGGCTGTCGATTTTGGAGGCGAGCTATATTCTTTTTCTCTTGAAACCGCATGATCAAAACTTCAACAAACGCCTGGTCAAAAGCCCGAAGCTGTATTTTTATGACACCGGCCTCGCCTGTTCGCTGTTGGGAATCGAGAATGCAAAACAACTGGCGACGCATTATCTCAAAGGCGGTCTTTTTGAAAGTTTGGTGATCGCGGAGTTGATCAAGCATCGTCTCAACCACGGCCTCACGCCGAATTGTTATTTCTGGCGCGACAAGCTGGGGCACGAGATTGATTGTATCATTGAGCAGGCCGGGCGGCTCATGCCGGTGGAAATCAAATCCGGCAAAACCGTTGCCGAGGATTATTTCAAAGAGATCAAATACTGGCTGGAATTGTCCGGCAACAAACCGGAACAGGCGTGGGTCGTTTATGGCGGCGAAGAGCGGCAGAAAAGAACTTCCGGCAACGTGGTCGGTTGGAGGCATATCGAGGAGATTGTGGCGCAATATTAATGTTGCGCCACAATAATCTTGTAAATGCCGCCGATTTTTTGTATCTTGGAGCATCATGTCGCGAACATTCGAAGATGAAATGGCCGAGGCCCGGACCGCGCTGGCGGCTGAGGATATTGGCCGGGCTCGCACCTGCGCGCGCCGCGCCGTCGGCATGGTCATGCAAACGACGCTCGGCCTCGGTTTCGGCGCGGGTTTTTATGCGCCGACTTTTATCGAAGGTCTGCGCCGCCTCGCCGAGGATTCCCATTTTCCCGGCGAAGTGCGCCACGCCGCCGCGCGACTCGTGGATCGTTCCAATAAGGAAAGACAGAGCGCCTCGGTCAATCCCGTGCAGGACGCGGAAATTATTCTGGATTTTTTGGCGAAGCTATAAATAAATTCAACCTGCAATGAGATGGCATTATGAGCACGGAAAATACGTTTCTTGAAAAAGTGCGGATCAGAAACTATCTGAGCTTGCGCGACGTCGAATTGCCGCTAAAACCATTGACCGTCCTGGTTGGGCCAAATGCCAGTGGAAAATCGAATGCTTTAGAGGCCTTAGAGCTTTTGAGAAAAATGATGAAGGCTGAGGAACCGCCGCCGGCAAATTTTATTAAAAATCGACTCTGGGCCGGCGGCGCAGAAAGCATGAGTTTTCAATTAGAAGCCGGCATCAATAAAAAAAAATCCTTCTATACTGTAGAACTTAAACCCGAAGAAGGGAATCGCATCTTTAAGGAAAAGTTGGTGATTGATGAAGTTGACGTTATAAATGTTGAAAACGGAAAGGGCAAAGTTAGAGATGAAGACGGAACCAATGAAACGGATTATCAATCCCGGAAACCGGCTTTGACCTCGGCAGGCGATTATGGAATTAAGCCGGCCACTCAGGCCTTGAATAAATTCATACGTAATTGGAAGTTTTATGATTTTGACCCGGAGATGATTAGTAGTGAAAATATTGAATTATTAGCCGGCAGGGCGACGGGCGAATCTCAACCGAAAGTACTCAACGAGCGCGGAGAAAGTTTGCGCTATGTGCTTTCAGATTGGTATGGCAATGCGAACGAGAACTTTCAGGACGTTAATAGAGACTTTGAGATTTACAGCAAGTTCAGGATAAACGCCCCTCGCAATGGCGATGGCTTAAGCTTCTTCGAAGGCTACTCGAAGCCGATCCCCATCGACAAGATTTCCGATGGAACCTTAAGGCTGCTGGCCTATTTGGTTTTAAATTATCAACCGGAACTTCCGCCTTTGCTTGCAATCGAAGAGCCGGAAAGAAATTTGCATCCGGGATGGTTTAGCATTGTAGGTGATATTCTGAACCAATTATCTGCGAGAACACAGGTAATCATTACAACACATAGTTCGCAGTTGCTCGATACTTTTGCACCACAAAGCTTGCAGGATAATTTGGGTGTTCTTCTTTTGCACAATATTCGCGGCACCGGAACGGAGGTACTCATTATAGACAGAGCCCGTCAAGACAAGAAGGGTTTGCAAAACTGGATAGACGAATTCGGTATCGGCAGCGCGATTTTTCATAGTGAAATGTTTCAGAATATCGTGCAGGATTCACGGGAGGTATAATCTTGTCTACTGTAAGAATTTGGGCCGTTGAGTCTGATTACGACCGAGACGCAGCCGGGAAATTGGCTAAGAAGCTTGTTAATTGGCTGAAGCTTGACAGCGTCATCATAAAAACTGCAGGAAAAACAACCTATAATTCAGTTGTAAGCCGGAAAAAACCAAACGCTCTGCAAATAGCGGTTGAAAGTTACCTTCAAAACAACGAAGATAAAGTGATTTTTGTAATTGATTCTGACAGTGAGGTCGCGTTGACTCAGAAACGCAAAGAGCCTTACTCATATATCAGCCAGATTGAGAGAATCGCAAAATCCGATAAGTTTCGCAATAAAGTATTTCTTGCAATGGCAGTTCAGGAGTTAGAGGCCTGGTTCCTGACTGATTGCGTCGGGATTTGCTGTTATTTTTTTAAAACACGTTATTCAAAGGAAAAATGCCGTGAAAGCGTTACAACCAACGAAAGTTTTCAGGCGATCATCGCTAAACATCAAAAAGGTAATACGGAGCTTATTGTCGAGCCGCTAAAGGGAGGGCGGGGAGCAAAGGAGTATCTCATCAAATTTTCAGAAGAGCTTTTGAAAACACTGAACCCGAAAATGAAGCATAGAAATATTGACGCGTACAAATATCGCGAAGCGTTGGCGCCTGAAATTGCCGATTATATTGAAGTAGGTAAAGACAGCTTATTGCGGAATAAGTCCTTACAAAAATTCAGCGAGTTATTAGCAGAATAAGATAAATGCCTTTAGACTCAAAAAATAAAACCGCCGCCTACCACGCGCGCCATTCGCTACCCGAACAGGCGCGTTGTGAATTTGGCCGCACCGGCTGGACGGTCAGCCGCCTCGGCTTCGGTTGTTATCGCGTCGAGGAAACCACGGCGGAACATGCGACGGCGTTGAAACTCGCGCTGCGCTCCGGCATTAATCTCATCGATACCTCCACGAACTACACCGACGGCGGCAGTGAAAAACTCGTCGGCCGCGTTTTGCACGAGCTCATCGCCGCCGGCGAATTGCCGCGCGAGGAAGTCGTGATCGTTTCCAAGGCCGGTTACGTGCAGGGGCAAAATATGCAGCTCGCGCAGGAACGCGAACGGCAGGGGAGAGGCTTTCCGGAGATGGTCAAATACATGCAGAATTGCTGGCATTGTATTCATCCGGATTTTTTGAGCGATCAATTGTTTCGCAGCCTCGCGCGTTTGCAGCTTGATCAGCTCGAGGTTTTGCTGTTGCACAATCCCGAATATTTTCTTTCCGACGCGCAGCACCGCCAACGCCACGATTTAGCCGCCGGGCGCGAAGAATATTATCGCCGGATGCGCGACGCCTTTGTTTTTTTGGAAAAGCAGGTTGCCGCCGGTCGCATCGCCTGTTACGGCGTTTCCTCGAACACGTTTCCGCACGCAGCGTCGCATCCGGAATTTACCTCACTTGAACGCCTGTGGGAAATCGCCGAAGCGATTTCGCCGCAACATCATTTTCGCGTGATCCAGTTTCCCGCGAATCTTTATGAAACCGGCGCCATGCTGGAGAAAAACCAGCGCGACGGCGCGCTCACGCTGATGGAATTTGCCCGCGAGAAAAAACTGGCGACGCTGGTGAATCGCCCGCTCAATGCGATGCACGGCAACGGCATGACGCGACTCGCTGATTTTCAAACGCTCTCCATCAGCGCAGCCGAAAAAATTTTCCCGGCGCAGCTTGCCGCGTTAGCCGCAGCCGAAAAAACTTTTACGCAAACCGTTTTTCGCGAGTTGAATTTTGCGCGTTTTATGAAAGATGATCGCCCGATTTTTGCCTGGGCCGAGCAACTGTCGGAAGGGTTGGCGCTTTTTCAAAACCGGGCGCACTGGGATCACGTGAAGCAGCATGTCATCGAGCCGCAAACCGAAATGACGTTGCACTTTTTCCGCGAGAAAGTCAAAGATGGCGCGACGCTCTGGCAGGAATGGGAAGCGCAATATCGCCGTGCGCTCGCCGCGGTGCTGGATACGCTGGCGCGCGTTCATGCCCGTGATGCCGCGGTGGCCGCGCAGCAACTCGCGCCACAGTTGGATGACGCCGTTCCGGCGTTGAAGACTTCGCCGGCGCTTTCGCAAAAAGCCTTGCGCGTGTTGCTCAATGTTCCCGGACTCAATTGCATTTTGCTCGGCATGCGCCGTCCGCCGTATGTGGAAGACGGATTGGCAGCGTTGTGTGCCGAACCAATCGCGCGTATCTGGCCGGCGTTGCAAAAATAAAGGTCGTATAAATTATTTTGACTTATGTTTTGAGTTTTAGTTCGTTAAGAGTCAAATCTGTGCAAAAAAAACAAAGATTTTTTTGATGAATTCAATTTCAGTCAATATTCATGCGGATTTTATGCAATTTTAAAAAATCGTCAACTTTTATCGCCAACGGAGAGATGAACCCAACGGATTAGCCTTATCAGTTGGGTTCATCTATCCGTTGGGGCCGATTTTTTAACCTTTGGGGTTGCGCTTTGTCCGCGTTGTGTTAGTTTATGTTAATCGTTTTGCCCAAATTTGCTTTGCCGTCTAATTTTTAAAAGCAGAAGAAATTTCCAAACACCTTTTTGCCTATGAGCGTTCTCCGTGACGAAGCGATGCGCTTTTTCAATATGGCCTATGAGTATCAAATGAAAGGCCGGCTCGAACAGGCCATCACGTTCTACAAAAAATCGCTCGAGGTCGAGCCGTCGGCCGAGGCCCACACCTTTCTGGGCTGGACGTACAGCATGCAGGGCAAACTCGACGACGCCATCGCCGAATGTCACCGCGCGATTGCGATCGATCCGGAGTTTGGCAATCCGCACAACGACATCGGCGCGTATTTGATGCAACAGGGCAGGCTCGACGAAGCCGTGCCCTATCTCAAACGCGCCATGGAAGTGCTGCGGTACGACAATCCGGAATTTCCCCACGCCAATCTCGCCATCATTCATGAAATGAAAGGGCTGTGGCCGCTGGCGCTCGAAGAGTATGAGCGCGCGCTCGCCCTGCGTCCCGATTATAAAGTCGCGTCGCTCGGCGTGATGCGCCTGCGCGCCAATTTGAATTAGAGAAACTTTCTCATGATTCTATCCCGCCGCTTTGTCCTCGCCTCGTTTGTGCTTTTAATTTTAAACTCACGGCTCTGGCCGCAATCCCGCTTGGAATACGCGCTGACGCTGCAAAACCCCAACGCCAATTTGTTGCACGTCGAATTGACGATTCCCGCCGCGGGAAAGTTTGTGGATTTCGCACTGCCGGCATGGGCGCCCGGTTCTTACACCATTACCAACTACGCGAAATATGTGCAGGAATTTTCCGCGACCGACGCCGCCGGCAAAAATCTGGTTTTCGCAAAAATCGACAAACAAACGTGGCGGGTTTCCGGATTTGCCGCGCCGCAGAAAATAACGATTGCTTATCGCGTTCACGCCGCGAGGTTGAGCGACACGCAGAGTGAATTTAACGCCGAGCACGCGCACGTTTTCGGACCGCAGGTTTTCATGTATCCGGTCAACCTGAAAGCCGCCGCGGTTCGCCTCGTCATTCATCGCCCGCCGCACTGGCGCCTCGCCACGAGCCTTGAAGCGCGGAACGACTCGACTTATGCCGCGCCGAATTACGACGAGTTTATCGACGCGCCGTTTGAGATCGGCGAGTTTCTGGAAGAGTCGTTCGAAGTGGCCGGCGCCAAATTTCGCCTCGTCGTGCACGGCGAGCGCGAGCAGGAAAGCATTTATCAATTTAGCCGCAAGCTGCAAAAAATCGTGGCCGAAGAAATCGGCATGATGGGAAGCCTGCCGTTGCGCGAATATATTTTCTGCTGGCACGTCGATGCGGCCGCGGATTATTACGGCCTCGAGCATCTCAACTCCACCTGCATCGGCATGCCACATCGCCTCGGCGATCAAACGCTGATCGGCAGAGAAATGCGCGAATATGAAGGCCTCACGCGACAGGACATTGATCTCGATTACGCTGCGCACGAGTTTTTTCATCTGTGGAATGTCAAACGGATTCGCCCGATCGAGCTGGGGCCGTTTGATTACACGCGCGAAGTTTACACCACGAGTTTGTGGTTGAGCGAAGGCGTCACCGATTATTACGCGTATCTCACGCTGATTCGCAGCGGCCTGTGGTCGCCGGAGAAATGGCTGCAAAAATACGGCAACACCATCAGCCGCTATCGCCGCGCCACCGGCTGGAAATATCGCAGCGCGGCTGAAATGAGTTGGGAGGTGTGGTTGTGGAATTACGGCGAAGGCGAGCAGGGCAATCTCGACGAAACCTATTTCTCCTATTATCCGCACGGCGATCTCCTCGGCCTGTGCATGGATCTGCGCATTCGCCATGAAACGAAAAACGCGAAGAGCCTCGACGACGCTTTTCGCGCGTTGCAGCAGCGTTTCGGTTATCCGCAACCAGGATTCAGCGAAGCGCAGCTCTGGCAAACGATCACAATCGCGACGGGTTTGTCGTGGGAGGATTTTCGCCGGCGTTACATTGACGGGCGCGAAGAGTTGCCGCTCGGTGAATATTTGTCGCACGCCGGAATCGGCGTGAACACGGATTCGGATACGAGCGCGTCTTATCTCGGCCTCAGCGTGAGCGACGAAAACGGCCATGTCAAAATCGCCCGTCTCGCGCCCGATTCTCCCGCCGTTCGCACGGGCCTCGAGGTTGGCGACCGGCTCATCGCGATCAATGAAGAAGAAGTGTTATTCGAAAACTGGCAGGATTTGTTGCACCGCCATCGCCCCGGCGCGACAATCACGTTGTTAATTTCCCGCCGCGGCAAAGTTCAATCCATGACTGCCACGCTCGGCAAACAACCGGCGCTTGATTTTACGCTTTCGATTAATAACGATGCTTCCGAGGCCGCAAGGCAATTGCGAGAGAAATGGTGGGCTTCAGCGTCTGTCCGGTAGCGCAACATTTATCCGTAGCTCAACATTTATGTTGAGAAGAAACCTTGCGCACAACATAAAGGTTGCGCCACAAATGCTACAAAGCAACCAATGCCGCCGGCAACAACCGTCCGAGAAACGCGAAGGCGCGATCGACGCTGCCCGTTAGTGTCAGGGGGTTGTGGCCGCCGCCGGGATAGAGGTATGATTCAAAACCGGGCGCGGTGCGTCCGAGGCTTCGCATGACGTCGATCAGGCGTTCGGCCTCGGCAACCGGCACAACGTCGTCAGCGGTGCCGTGATGCACCTGGAGCTGAGGGAGCGTTCTGGCAAAATAAACGGGCGAGCGCCGCACCAATTCCGGACGAACTTCGTCAATGGTGAGCTTGCCATTTTTCAGGGGCTGGAGAAGTTTCGCATTGAGAAAATCCAGGCCGGGCAAATCACGTGGGCGGCCACGCAAAGCCTCCTCGGCCACCGTCTGGACAAACACATTGAGAAAGTCGGTCGGCCCAAAAAATTCAATCACCAGATCAATCCGCGGATCGCGAATGGCCATGAGCATCCCCACGCAGGCGCCCCGGCTGAAGCCAAGGATGCCAATGCGCTCAGGATCAGCTTCCGGCGTGGTCTGGAGCATCACGTTGAGTAGCGCCAGCGCATCGTCAACGTCCCGATCCCATGGGCTTGGCTCGCCTGCCGAAATCAGCGTATCGCCTTTTGTTCGCAACGGCTCCGAGCGGTAAGATGGCGCGACAAAGATAAATTTGTCGGCATTGGCGGCGCTGATCGCGATAATAAGCTGGATTTCATCGGTGCTGAAGCCGTCGTCACCGCCATGCGCATAGATGAGAACGGGCAGGCTTCGCGCCGCTTTGCCCTCGGGCACCGCGATGGCGCCATAGTGCTTTACTCCGCCGACGGTATGCGAGACGATGCGCAATTTGCCCGGCGAGCTGCCCATCGCTAAAGACGAAACCGAGAGTTCGCTGTATCTTTGCGCCGACACCTCACGCGTGGCCCATTCGCTTAAAACCGCATTGATCTCGGCGTCGCCCGGTTTGGCAAAAAGCCGATCGAAATCCACCCCCTCGATGATGCGGCTGCTATCCTTCGGCGCGACCGGGGAAGAATCGCTGCACGCTGAAATTGAAATAATGAAGGAAATAAGCAGCAGCCTGCTGAACAGATAAAGCTTTTTCATGCGCCTCCTTCTGCGGAAATAGGAGATGGTACAAAAAAGAAAAAACTTTGTCAAGGGAATTTTTTGAAAACAAGCTCTGGGGAAATGATTTCAAAACATATAGCGTACCGCTTCTTCAATGACGTCAATGAGCTTTGGGGCTTCTTCTAATTGAACGGCGCGGCGTTTGGAAATGTGCTTGTGGTGGTAGGGCGCCCGAATGCCGGGATGCCTGGCAAAATTGTCGTAGCGGAAAACTTCGTTTTTGTCTTTGACGCACTCGTATCGGTTGAGAATATTTTTCAAAGGTCATTTACTATCCGTGGCGATAATTTCCTGATGGAGCTTGGCAAGCCCCAACCAATCAATGTAATCATTACATTCTGATAATTCACCACGATCAATTTTCTGCAAAAATGTTTGAGTCGACATGCTATATTTCTTTTCAAACCCAGTCAGGTCCTTTATTAAACCGGAAATCCCAACCCGTTTGAAGATGAATTTTTTTCGCTTTGGTTTTGTCGCGATCGTTTTCAGGGGAAATCACTTTCTGCAAAATTTTCAGCAATTGTTTCGATTGCACGCTGTTGCCTAATATACGTAAATTGAAAAAGAAAGGCAATCATTAAATCTTCTTCAATCAGTCGTGATCCCTTTCGCTGAATACGGCGGGATGCCCTCGCCCGAATCGGACGCTTGCTTCTTGCCTTGATTTGTTGTATCTTCTTCCCATGAATCTTCAACGGGTAATCGGCAAGCGAAATCCGCACGACGAGCTGATGCGGCGCGCCTGGCGAAACTGCCGCAAAGGCCTGACTATTTGCCGGCGGGATGAATTGGCCCGAAAAAAGGCGTTGGAATTTTCCGGCCGGGCTCGCGCAGTCGCGCCGGCTCACATGCAACGCTGGATCGAAATTTTAAACGGCCATCATGCGGAACATGTTCGGGTACTTTTTAATAGCGAAGATTTTTTCACGCTCGCGCCGCAAGAGCAGACATGGTGAGATCAATTGATTCAGAGCGCGCCGTTCGCGCCGGTGCTGGTGAAGCAAAGAGCAAAAGGCAAAGAGCAAAGAGAAAATAACGAGAAGCAAACGCACATGACTCTGGAGCAATTTGATCGCATTTGTCGCGCCGCCGCTGCCGTCGCCGGCATAAAAAAAGTTTACGTCTTTGGCGCGAATGCCATTATCCCGTGGTTGGTGCACGCCGGTTATCCCATTCCGTTATCCGATCTTGACTCATCGCGTGATGTCGATATAACAGTTGGTGATGCAAAGTTAGATTTGCTCATTGATGGCGCCATCGGTGAGTTTTCTCTTTTTGATAAAACATTTTCCGTGTATGCGCACAGCGTGGATTTTGCTCTATTTCAAGCCGCAATGAATTGGCAGCAGCGCACGAGAAAACGTATCGAGCCAACCAGCGGCGTAGAAATTATCGCGCCGCATCCGCATGATTTGATCATCTCCAAACTCGCCGCCGGTCGTCCAAAAGATTTTGATTTTGCCGTTGCGGTCGTGTGACTCTTTCCGATGACGGAGATTGAATTGAACAATTTGATGGATGAATTTCGCGCCGTTCATCCGCACGCCGAAGCCGCTTTACAAGCGAATATTGAAATTTGGCAGAACAAAATCTTGACGACGGAAAATACACAAGGTCGTTCAGAAGGCAAAAATCGTCTGTGAAAATACGGGAATTATTGTTGCCGACCATTTTCGTGACGTCACGAAAATGGTTAGCATCGGTTCAATGTTTATCGAATAGATTCCGCATGCGATTTGACGAAGGGCCTCCAACGCCGGAGGCGTGTTATGTTTATAGCTAAATGCCAATCAAATCATCGCAAACGCCGTAGGCGTGAAATGTTTATAGATCAAGATCATTCAGACGATGAAACGTCGTAGGCGTGACATGTATGCAAACCAACCCGGAGATTAAAATATGGCCAACACCTATACACAAATCTATATCCATATCGTCTTTGCCGTTCAAGGGCGGCAAAATCTGATTACCAAAGAACACAAGGAAGAACTGCACAAATACATCACCGGCATCGTCCAAAACAAAGGCCAAAAATTGATCGCCATTAACAGCATGCCGGATCATGTGCATATTTTCATCGGGATGAAACCAACCGTGGCGTTATCCGATTTGGTGCGCGATATCAAAAATAATTCTTCGTCATTCATTAATGAGAAGAGATGGGTGCGAGGAAAATTCAATTGGCAGAAAGGTTTTGGCGCGTTTTCGTATGGGCATTCGCAAATCGACGTGGTGGTTAAATATATTCAAAATCAAGAAAAATATCACAAGCAGAAAACGTTTCGGGAGGAATATTTGGAGATGTTGCAGAAATTCGCGGTGGAATACGACGATAAATATTTGTTCGAATGGATTGATGGCGAGATCGGTTGAGATCACAAATGCATGTCGTGTTAACCCGATGGGTTTTACATGTCACGCCTACGGCGTTGGCGTCTGGTATTTTGATGTCAAGCTATAAACATATCACGCCTACGGCGTTTGGCACGCCACGGAGTTTGAAATTGCGACGAAATGAAAACCGCTGCCGGTAACGTGAGAGGCCGCAACGATGGCGCGAGAATTTAAGCGTTTTGCCGAGGAACGCAACATGAACAAGATACCTGAACGTTTCCTTAAAAAAATACAGGAAGCCAAAAAGAAACAGCTCAAAGAATTGGATTTGAGTTGTGATTCGGATAAATCTAATGCTCAAAAACTAGCTTTCATTCCCGCTGAGGTTTTTGAGTTGGAACAGTTGGAAATTTTGAATTTAAAAAACAATCGACTAACTACTGTTCCTGACGTGATAGGCCAACTGCGCAATCTGATGTCACTGGATTTGAGCGAGAATAAACTAACCGCAGTTCCCGACGCGATTCGCCAACTGCACAACCTGACGTCGCTGAATTTGAGCGGCAATCAATTAACTGTTATTCCCGACACAATTTCTCAACTGCTAAATTTAAAATTTTTGAGTTTATATAATAATCAGTTAAGCACACTTCCTAAATCTTTCCTAAACCTACAACGGCTAATTTATCTATCATTATCTAGTGAAAACCAATTCACGTCCATTCCAGAAGTCATTTATGAACTAGCTTCATTACAAGATTTGTCATTTAAAAATTATTATTCAACCGACAAGCGTCAAAACCAGATCAAAAAAATATCCCCCAAAATACTTCAACTGGAAAACTTAGAGAAATTAGATTTAAAGGGCAATCCTATCGAAACTCCCCCACCAGAAGTCGTAAGAAAGGGTGCCAAGGCCATCAAGGATTACTTCCGGCAGATCGAAGCCAAAGGCAAAGATTATCTGTATGAAGCCAAGTTACTCATCGTTGGCGAAGGCGGAGCGGGCAAGACCACGCTGGCGAAAAAGATTGAAAATCCGAATTACCAACTGCGGGAAGATGAAGCTACTACGGAAGGCATTGATGTTATCCAATGGCATTTTCCGATGGAGAATGGACAGCGGTTTCGCGTCAACATTTGGGACTTTGGCGGGCAGGAGATTTATCATGCCACGCACCAGTTTTTCCTGACTAAACGGTCGCTGTATGCTTTGGTGGCCG